>Ga0308163_10000163_pt1 | contig 183144 bp, 174 predicted proteins | sample PhyTR1_FD_201037 | JGI IMG/M metagenome (GOLD analysis project Ga0308163, IMG submission 201037) | Phyllosphere microbial communities from UC Gill Tract Community Farm, Albany, California, United States - DLSLT.R1 | ecosystem: Host-associated > Plants > Phyllosphere > Unclassified | place... | reverse complement strand
CACCGCACGCTTGCCTTGGCAAGTTGGCAGCACCACTACAACTGGCACCGGCCTCACAGTGGCATCGGAGGCATCGCACCGATGGCCAGACTCGACGTCTCGAGAAACAACCTCTTGACGCTTCACACCTAGGCCTGCGGCAATCGCTTCTTCAGCATGACGATGGCTGCCTTGGCACCGCAGACGCGTTTCAGCATAGGGCTGGCACGCAGCCTGGCCGGACGGCCACGGCGCGACAGCGTATGCCATGGGCACGCGGCGGTGGAGCGGGCCATTGAGTGCGGCAACGCGGATGCCGCTCGCCAGGCAATGGAGCTGCATTTGCGCGGCGGCATCGACAGACTTTTTGGACGAGCCATGGAGCCTGAACACCGCGTGGCCGCCGGGGCTGGGATAAGCCGTTTGCACCGGCCCATTGCCCAAGATGTCGATGTAACGAGATGTTGACCTACGCAGCAGTCGCGTCCTGGCGGCAAAAATGGTTGCAACTGGTCACTTGCCAGTCACGAAAGCCATTATGAGCAAAAAGCCTGCTTCTTCATCGCCGCAATTTGCTCCCGTCGAATGGGGCAAGGTTCAAACCAGCCCCCGGATTTCCTATCCCGACGGGGTGCCGGACCGCATGAGCTGGCGCGCGCGTGAAACCTACTCGGGCAGTGAACTCACCTATCGCAGCCAACAGGCCCGGTCGATCATTTCCTTGACCAGCAAGTAAGCCAGATACCTTCAACCCTGATTGCGTGCCGCCATCACACGTATTTCAAAAACTCGATCGTTCAAGCCATGAAAATCCTGTTTTGCCTGCTGCTGTGGATGTTCTTCATGGCCTTTGGCCTGGCCGCGGCCTTTGCCACCAAGATCCAGATGGTCCCGCTCTTCTGAGAGGGCTGGTCGCCGTCGTTTTTGCGTCGGCAAGCGGTTTTCATCTGATTGGCGAATGGGACGGCTGTTGTAAGCCTTTGTTGGGACAGCCTTACATCCGTAGCATCCAGATAATGGATGAAAACACTGGTAACCGCCTCGGTCCTTGCTCCGACAGCCAGGACGGCAAGCTCCTACATCACTGCCGTTTCGCATCCATCAAAGTCCAATGACCGGGTCCGGAAAATTCCTTTTCGGACTGTCCTGCAGCAGCGCTGCGTCTTTCTTTGGAGATGGAAATGGCTTCTCGTGACCACAACGAACATCAACGCCGCAACCGGGGACAAGAGCAATACGGCGACCGACAATCCGCACAGGGTGAAAACTGGGGTGCAAGCCAATCGGGCGCGCCGCGCGGCCAGCACAATTACCAGGACGGTGGCTATGGCGGCCAGCAGTCGCAAAGCGACTTCGACCGCTTTGCCGGCCAGGCCCGCGGTAACGACTTCGGCTCGGACTATGGCTCAAGCCGTTACGGTGGCCCCGGCAACTCAACCTACGGCGGCTATGGCGGCGGCCAGAACTACCAGGATGACCGCTCCGGCTGGGGCCGGCAACCCGACGGCCGCTCCCAAGGCGGTGGCGGCCAGCACTACCAGGACGACCGCTCCTCCGGCGGCTGGGGCCGCCAGCAACAGGCCTTCGATCAAGGCAGTGGCGGTCGGCAATCGGGTGGCTATGGCTCCTCGCGCAACGAGCAGTTTGGTGGTGGCTATGGCAACCAGCCATCCGGCGACCGCTACGGCGAAGGCTTCTACGGCGACGCCAGCCGCTTCTCCCAGGGCGGCATGCGCGAAGACCACAACCAGTACCAGCCCCAGTCGCGCGGCACCTACGATCCGGATTACCAGCAGTGGCGCACTGAGCAATTGCGAAATCTCGACAATGACTACGAGAGCTGGCGTGCCGACCGCTACAAGAAGTTCTCGGATGAATTCAACACCTGGCGCAGCGGCCGCGGCGAAGATGCCAACAAGAACCTGCAACAGCAGCAGCATGGCGATGGCAGTGCGAATGCCAGCAGCAGCAGCAGTGGCAACGGCAGCAAAGGGAAAAACCAGTCGTGATTGACGCATGAACCAGGGCCCGTACACGGGCCCCGAATGGTTGATGGATTCGGGCCCGCTCAATGCGGGCCTTTTTTGCATCTGATGCTGGATAGATCTTTCACATCCACCCGCCAAGCAAATAGCTTAAATCTTAATTCAAGGATAGAATTATAGTTTTAACCTATTAATTGCATCATGAAGAAGACAATCCTCATCGCCGTCGCCGTCGCCGTTGCCGCACTCACGGGATGCGCCACCAAGAACTATGGCCGCCAGGGAGATCTGACCTCCTATGAAAAACAGCAGATGACCAGCCGTGAAATCGATCTGGAAATCGCCAAGGTCCACGGCTACCTCGAGCACATCCAGAAGGAAAGCCAGTTTGATGCTCGATCGGTGCTCTCCTTCCTCGGAGACTTCGGCATCGGCAACGTCATGGAAAAGAACGCCGCCATGGAAGCGGCCAACAAACGCCTGGCCCAATTGCAGGCCGCCAAGCTGGAAAAAACCAACGCTGGCGGCATCTGATCGAGCCGGCGCAGCACCAGAGCCAGGCCGCCCTGGGGCGGTTTTTTTGCGACTGCAACCCAGCGCACCCAATCATGCGCCATGGGGCCGCATGACGAACGCGCCGGCTTGCAGATCCGCAGACAGGGCCACGCTATCGGACAGATGTTCCTTGAATGCCCGAACCCGGGCGGACAGGTCCCGCCCCTGCGGATAGGCGACATGGATTTCCGGGCCCAGGCTGGCGTAGCCTCCCCAAGGGTGTTTGGATCGGTCTCAACCGCAACGAACACGGTCCACAGCGACGTGGATCTGTTTGTCGAACCATTGCCTGGTGCGACGGGTTTGGATCTCCTCCGTCTCGAGCAGGCGCTCTCAGAAGCATTCGGCGTGAACTTCGACGTCTACCCGGTGCCCTGGCAGAAAGCTCGGTGCGATTCCCGTGCGAAGTCGGTGCGAATCGCACGACACCACAGGACACCACAGGACACTTGCAGGCATGAAAAAAACCGCCACATCCTGGGTTCTCCAGGGTGTGGCGGTGTCTTGTATGGTGGAGCTGGCGGGAATTGAACCCGCGTCCGTCCAAGGCGTGACAGTGGCTTACGTGTAGCTGTGCATTTTTGGTGCATTTTCGCAACCCCACTAATTCGACCGATCTTGACCGCAACGCTGCAGCAGTCTGTGGGGAGGATCTGAAGCATGTTTTCGCAGGATGTTCCCTTTTTATCTCAAATGAGACCTAGGCAATTTCGAGAGTTGGTAAAAGCTCGGCGAAATGCATCATTGCATGCTTTCCCTGCAACTGGCACCCGGCTTGTAATGTCTTATCATTTTCAATGTAGGCGTAGGCCATAGACCAGCCACTAAAACGACGATTGCCGAACCCCCGCCCTTGATACTGCAGCAAGAAGTTCACATGCCTGCGATCGCGCTCTATTCGCCCAATTAGCTCTTTAACCACTCGCTCAGGGCCTTCCAAATTCTGTAAAAAATTCCTGCCATCAAAGACGAGAATTCCGGTTACCCCGTGAGTAGCATTGAAGCTACGTGCGGTTCTTATGATATCTGGAATGCTATTTGAAGCAGCGTTGGGGGCCAGTTGACTGCGATATAACATGCAGTGGAAGTTATTTCTCATTGTCATTTCGAAGTAGGGTGAGCGAGTTCGCGAATGTGAACCGAATGTAGAGCCGGCACACTTCCTTGTTCATGATGAACTAGTCATAACACCAAAAAGACAATTCAAAAATCATCGCCTTTACAATTTGTAACAATGCCACTTTGCCCAAAAAGATGCCATTGGTAGTAACCCTAGGTAGACGATAAAAGAACGCGTCGGATCAAGCTCTAGCAAGTTCGCCGCCAAAAATATGGTCATCCCACCACTCTTTTGCCTTGACGTCTCGGACATAGATCGCAATAAAGAGTTGTTCGATTCCTAGCTGGCCTACATATGCTCAAGCTGCCTGCGTGGGTATGACCCTCTTTTCCACTATGCTAAATAGCCCAGTCCCGCATAGGACGCAAGTATTCCCGACTGCCCTGGTTGCGGCAACATTCGTGCACATCGGACGACAGGCGTAGCGACGGAGTACAAAGACTGAGAACGAAAAATCACTCGAAGCCATCAAGTGCCGTAATTTAAGGCTCGTTCCTGTCGTGGGCATTGATATGCCTTTAACTGAGTCCAGGCAAGATGGCCCGAACGGAAATTTATTTTTTATCGGCCGGACTTTTGTTGTTAGGTGAGAGCACCGAATGTTCCCAATCGCAAATGTCGCACTTATAACGCTTGACAGGCTTAAAAAAACTGACCATGCGATCAAACCATGTGCGCTTCACGCGATGAGCCGACTCCCCACATTGTGGACACTTCATATTTTTTGAATTCATTTTTTTCATTCCCAAAACGCGAAAATCCAGCTTTTTCACAGCTTCGCTTTATACACCGAAACATCGTTTTTAGAAACCATTGTATTTCCTGCACCTCATAACCCGAAAGTAGTGCTTACGCCCGGTCTACAAACAGCCTGACGCGAATGTTTACTTCGCTATGCCGCCTTTTTAGCGCGAGGATGTCGCAATCCAATGCGCCACGCCATCAATGAATGCGCCAAGCTCTTGAGGTTAGCAGGTTCGCATGTTGTTGCTACCTATCAGTGTCAGGCGCGCTAGTACTTGACGTAGATTTCCGCGCCGGCCATTTAGGGTTAAGAGATTAAGATCGTTGTACATGGCTGTGCCCAGCGGTTGAACAACCACAACCCTATGGCCCAATAAGCGCGTCGTAGTCTCGTTCACACCCGATGCCGGCTAATCGGGCAGCATCGGCGTACTCAGCCAGGAGTCCCGCTCTTTTATCAGCCCGGCTGAACACGTCGGCAAGCACTCCGATGGGATCGCTGGCTGGCGCGACAGCGGGCTCAGCGCCGGGATGCGCGGCGGCGCCACGGGCTGCGGCGACAAGGGCGGCGACACGCTGCTGCAGGCGGTCGCCAGCGCGGCGAGCATCATCAGCATCGGCGCGCGCAGCAGTGATCTGGCTTTGGGTTTCATAGGCGTTTTTCTCCTGGGCCTGGGCCCATTGGGTTTCGCGGTCGCGCACGGCTTGCGCCGCCTTGGCCGTCAGGTCGGCGATGTTGCGCAGGGTCTCGGCCGTCGCCGTGCGAGCGGTGGCCGCGCCGAGTTGGGCTGTGTGCAGGCGCAGGGTCTGCGCCGCCAGCCCTGCGGCGAGCGTCACGGCCAGCAACTGCCAGCCATAGGCCTTGAGCTTGTCAGCGATCATGGTTACCTCCTGCGCATGCGACGTACATGCGGACGATGGTTTGCGTGTGCACCCTACGCTCCTTGCCTGGCGCGCCGGCGCGCAGCTCGGGCAGTGGAGGGCAATCGCGGCTCACCTCAGGGGCGGCCGCACAGCCGGCCAGTAGCGTAGAAAGCAGGATGATGCGGATCATCGGGAGCCCTCCCCTGCCAAGCGCTCATTGGCGCGCTGAATGGTCGAGTTGATCGCCTTGCGGTCTCGCTCCCGCTCAGCAGCGGGCACGCCGGCCGCTTTGGCCGCCTTGCCGGCGATGGTGGCCGCGCCCTGGGCGGTTTCTGCTGCAGCAGCAGCGGTGCCTGCAGCGTGCTCCAACGTACTTGCCGCACGGAACTGGCGCCCAGCGATGGCGTCAAGCGCTACTTGGTGGCTTTGCTGCAGGCGACCGATTTCCTCCAGGTGGGCCTGGCGCGTGCTCTCGGCCGCCAACCAGTAGCCGAGGAATGCTCCGCTACCGACGAGAGTGGCCAACAGCAAGCAGCCCTTGAAAAGGTCCCGGACATGGCGATAGTCAGGCTTTTGCATGGACTTGCTCCGTCAGTTGGCGAACCCGGTTTTCCAGGCTCGAAATTTCTTCGGTGGCCTGCTGCAGCTGCCGCTGCATGCCCTCGAGCTGGCCCTGCAGCTTGCCCATCATGGTGATGGCCTCGTTTCGCTCGCGCGCAAAGTCGTCGGCGCGCTTGTCGGCCAGCGCACGCGCGGCGCGCTCGGCTTCCAACAGCTCCTTGTAGACATTGATCGCCGATACGCGGCCGGCGTCGTCAGCACGGTCCGCGGCGCCGCGGCTCAGGAACTGCCGCAGGAAGATAAATCCGCCAGTGATGGCTGCAGCCGCCGTTGCCAGGACGCCCAACGGGCCGCCCGGCATAGCATTGAGATCAAGTGATTCCATCGCGCGCATCACTCCAACGCCAGGCGCACAGCCTCGGCGATCAGCGCTGCGGGATACGGCTGCTGGCCGTTCTCGTGCTGGACGATGGCAGGCAAAATGCGCTCGAGCATGCGCGCCTGCTGGAGATCGATCTGGTCGTTCACGCCGACGCCCAGCGCCTTCGCCACCTGGCGCGCATAGGCGCCCGTGTCGTTCTCCACCGGCGGCGCCCAGCGGCCGATGATGGCCGCCGGCGTTCTCAGGCCGTGTTTGCGCTGATAGCTCAGCAGCACCTTGGCCAAGGCGCGCAGTCCCCACACAGGCGCGTCGAAGACCACAAAGCGCTTATCGCTCGATTGATCTGCGGCCATGCCCTGCCAGCGCTCGGCGGTGCGGTCGATATTGCCGGGGTTCGAGTTTCGGATGCCCCGGGGAATTTCTGATTGGTTCATTTAGACCTCCTGCGACCAATGCTAGGAACAGCGCAGTAGGTCGACGCATCAGATCGCCACAGTTACCGGTACAGAGCCATGCAGGCCGCCTTCCACCAGCGGAATCTGCTCGTAGACCCACTGGAGAGCGTCAACACCATCCGGCACCGCGAACGGGATCTCGACTGGTGCATGCGACAGCGCGCGCTTGTTGGACTCGAAAGCCGTCTGGCTCACATAGCCCTGCAGCACTGCCTGGCTACCGGGCGTGCCGAGCGTACGCACGGTGTACTGCGCGACCACGAAATGGGTCACGGGCGCGCCGGTATCGGGGTCTTCGACAGAAGCGTGCAAAGCGATGGTCTTGTTGGACATGGTGATTTCCTTTTGAAGTTGCGGATGTACCGCGGGTTGGTTAAACGATTGAGATTGGCCAGTGAATGCCGGCCAGTTGTGCCGCAGTGGTTGCGGCGTTGATCTGAGCGCGCAGCTCGCGCGCCAGTGAGTGCTGACGGTCGACGTGCGCGTCGAGCGCGGCGGCGACCGCCGTCATGTCGGCTGAGTTGAGCTCACGAAAGGTGTTGTCCGCCAGGGTCCACACGCGGACGAACGCCGGCGACCGGGCCGCCTCCTGGGCCGCGTCACGAATGCGGTTTTGGCTCACCGCATCGCCATCGAAAGGCGAACCGTCCCACTCGAAAACACCGAATTCGGCCTGGTGACGGTCTGCTTTGATGGCACTCCATGTCGCGGCCTTCAAATCGTCCAGCGTTCGAAGGTCAACCCAGGTTTTGCTGGCGTAGTCGAAAGTGTGGTGCGGCGATGGACGCGGACCTTTGGGCGTTATCTGCTTCGTGGCGACGTCTACGTAATCCCCCATTACGTCAGCCGTGGCACCGGAAATGATTCCATTAACTTCCGTCTCCAGCAGTTCAGGGAAGCAAGTAGTGCCAGCGCTTGATATAAAACCTGTAGCTTTTTCGTACACCACCACAGACAGTATCAATGGTGCATCCGTATCTTTATTACTCATCGTTGCGCCCCAAATGCTGCCAGAGAAGTCCCGGCAATTGTTCTAATTCCAATACTGAAGCTGATTACACCCGTGACGTAGTAAGAGCCCGGGCCTACGTCAAGCTTAAACATTGCCGTGGCGCTGCCTGAGTAAAGGTTGGCAAGAGAAATAGCCACCCCTGGTCCCGTTATGTCGCCTATCTTCGCTGCCAGCGATACAGTTGCCTGACCGTGGGTAGATTCCGCAATGTAGTTGGCTGCAACCATGGCGATAATCGCGCCACCCTGTGGCATCGACACCCAGTAACCAGGAACACTGCCATATCCAGTTCCGCCAACGGGCACCGTAACTGCATTTCCCGCAATATTTATCGTGTTCACGGCATTAACGGCCTGAGCGGTCATACTTCCCGAAAAAGTCCCGCTTGCCGCATTTAGTCGGCCTCCAAACGTCGCATTACCATTCTCAATAGTAAGATGGGGCGTATACAGATTTCCAGTCTCAGTGATCTGCAGATAACGGCCAACGCTTGGATTTCCGATCAGTATGCCGTTATGACTTATATGGACGCCTGTAGCATTTCCATTGGGCCAGCCGTAGCCTACATATCCACCGGAATTCAAACCGTTGGCATTGATATTGAATGTGCCGATTGATCCCGCTGTGGCGTGAATCGTGCCGCGCACTATCACCCCCGAGAACTCCGCTATACCGTTGGCATTGATCCGCCAGCCATCGGAACCCGCGACATAGCCGGTGCTCTGGATGTACTGGCCCACGGCCAGCGAGCCCGCGACCAGTTTCGCCACAGACAGGCTGACCACATGGCCATCGTCCACCTGCAGCTTGCCGATCTTGGCGCTGGTGATCGTGCCGTTGCCGATGAAGGCATCCGCGAAGTACGTGCCCGCAGGCACCGGCTGGCCGTTGATCGTGGTCGCGGCGGTGCGCACGATGAACAGGTTTGCCGAGGTCAAGCCGCTGCCCGCCGGCGCCGCGACCCAGAACGTGCTGGCCATCACACCGAAATCGATGGTTGGGCCCGCGGTGCCGTTGCTTGTGCCCTGCACTGCCATGCCACCGACCGCGGTCTTGCCGTTCGATGCTACCTGCACCTTCATCGAATACTGGGCAGCGACGTAGCCATTGATGTCGGCCTGCGCAGAGGCGTTCTGCTGGATGGCAGACGAGTTGCCCGCCGCTGTGGCTTGCACCTGGTTGATCTGCTCAGTGTGAGAGCTGATCAAGCCTTCGGCGCTGACCACCCGTGTGGTGAGCGACGACACCGCGGCCGCGCTTGCCTTGGAACCAAGGCCGGTGCTGCTGTTGTCGATGGTGTTGGTCAGCGAGGTAATGCTGCTGCCCTGGCTGGTGAGCGTGTTGCCTTGCTGGGTCACCGTGGACTGCAGACTTGCCAGTGCGGATGCCTCGGCCTTCGAATTGATGCTCGCGGCCACCAGCGCGGCTGGTCGACGGTAGGCCGTGGCCTTGTTGCCCGGCTCCACTTGCAGATTGCGAATCTCAAAGACTTGGCCAACAGTGGCCGCAGCGATCTGAAGCGCCACCAACGAGGCCGTTCCAGCAGTTGCAGTGCCCACAGGCAGCACCCCCTCAAACACCACACGCGTCCAGGTGTTGACGACTGCCGGGAATGCGCGGGTGTTGACTGGCTGGCTGGACCCGCCGATGTACGCCCAGAACGTGAGGCCGGTGGCCACAGGACTGAGGATCTCAAACGATACCGAATAGGGTTTCCCGGCAGCAATGGCGTGGTCGGTAGCCACAAAGCAGTCGTCATATCGGAACCGGACGACGTTGCCTGCGCCGAGAGATGCGACCGTGAATCGCGCCCAATCATCGGCCAGCCAAGTAGCCGTGACAGTGCCAAGCTCATGAACCAGTTTGTTGGTCTTCAGCGCGTAAAGGTTTGCCCCGCCCACCTGCAGGCCATTGAGCGAGTTCGTCAGAGACGTGAGCGACGATCCTTGACTGGAAATCGTGCTGCCCTGGCTGGTGACGGTGCTCTGCAATGTCGCCAGCGCCGAGGCGTCCGCTTTGCCTGACAACGAGTTCGTCAGACTTGTGATGCTGTCCGATTGACTGCTATTCACGCCCTCGGCCGCCGTCACGCGATTGGTCAGGGACTGCACGGCCGTGGCATCGGCCTTGCCGTCGACCACGCTCTGCAAGTCTCGCACCGCATTCTTCCAGACTGACCACGCCGTGGTGCTGGTAGAAAAACGCGTGTATTGGTCCAGGCTCTCGCCAGGCGTGAACACCTGTACGACAGGCCCACCAGACGCGTCCGTCCAGCGCGCGGTGGTCTCCAAGGTTCCATAGGAAGACGTTCCCGGTGCACCGATCACGGATCGGAACTTGAACTCACGGACGGTGCGCTTTGGGTAGTTGGCCCAGTAGAACGACGGAGGGTTGTTGTCGTTGCGCGTGTCTCGGATAGTCACAATCTGATCGATTGCGGAGACCGAGTTGTTGAGCGTCGTGATGCTGCCGCCCTGGCTCGTTATCGTTGTGCCCTGCTGGGTTACCGTCGACTGCAGGCTCGCAAGAGCGCTGGCGTCCGCCTTGATGTTCGCCGTGGCCTGGGCCGCCGCGGCCGCAGCCGCTGCATCCGTCGCCACCTTGTCAGTGGCGCCAATCCATGCCGCTCCGTTCCAACGCTTTGGCGCGTTTGCACCGCCTGTCGTGTCGATCCAGAGCATATCGAACGGGTCAAACCAGACGCCCGGGTTTTCAGCGGCTTCCGCAAGCACCATGTCGATCTGCACACCGTCGCCGGCAGCCCAGGCACCATTGCTGATCAGTTGCAAACCAGCTGAATTGTGGGCATTGGATTGCTCGAAACCTGCGAACACCACCTCCTGCCACTGATCTGTCAGAGTGCGCAGCCCAATGCCGCTGCCAATCTTTGCCCAAGAGCCACCGGAGCCGTTGATGTAGGACGCCGCACTGATGCTGATTGAGCGTGATGGCGTCCCTGGTTTAAGTCGGATCTTAAAGCGAGCAGAAAACGCGGACCCGCTGGGAGCTGGGATCGCATAGATCATTCCAAACAGTCCGGTCCCGGCGGTCCCCCGGACCACCTCGAGTACCGAATTTCCAGCCGCCGCGCTCGAGCTTTGCACAATGGCAGCTGCAGCTCCTCCGTATGTAGCAATCATGTTCTGCACACCGGTTCGCTCGAACGACGGGTTGGTGTGCACATTTCGGCGGCCCCCAAACGGCTCCGTCACGCCGATATGAACAGAGCCGACAGCGGACACGGCAGCAGCAGTTTCCAGGTTCTGGGCCAGGCTGGTGATGCTGGAGCCTTGGGAGGTAATCGCGCTACCTTGCTCGGTGACGGTCGACTGCAGTGAAGACAAAGCCGCGCTCGACGCCTTGGAATCGACAACCCCAGAAAGTGCCGACAAGTTGTTCGTGAGCGTGGTGAGAGCAGTGCCTTGTGAGGTGTTGACGCTTTCCGTGGAGGTCACGCGGTTGGTCAAGGCCGTCAGCGCTGCGGCGGACGCCTTGGTCGCCACATCGCCTTCAACGACATCGAGCTCGTTCTGCAGGTCTGTGATAGCCATCCCCTGGGAGGTGATGGTGTTGCCCTGCGTGGTTACCTTACTGTCGAGCGAGGCCAGCGCCGCGCTGGATGCCTTCGCATCCAAGCCCGTCGTCGCGTGATTCACTTTATTGGTCAACGCCGTCAGCGATGTGCCCTGGCTGGAGATCGCGTCACCTTGGCCAGTCACCGTACTGGTGAGCGCAGTCAGCGCGGATGCGTCTGCTTTAGTCCCGACCATGGCCGCCAACTCCGCCACGCTGGGTTGCCAGGCCTTGGGGGGCACCACAGCACCCCTATAGAGGCAGGCCCAGTGGACAGTGGCCGCGCCGGTCGCAACCGAAGACGGAGCATAGTAGAAGCTAATCGCAGCGCCTGGGGACCCGGCCGCGCGCGTGAAGCTCACCGTCTTGACGACTTTTGCACCATTCCTCACGTGGCTTTCACTGACGTACTGATTGGCATCCACCCATGCCCCGACGTAAGAGACCGCCTCTCCAGCTATTGGCGAGTGTGTGGCGCAGTAGACCAGCGTGTAAACCTCACCCGTAACCAGCGCCTCCGTCGTGAGATAGTTACCGATTGAATAGGCTCCAGCCGAACGCACCTTCTCGACGTTCGACGCCTTGAGCAGGTTGTCGCCAGCACCTTCCAGCGCATTCAGCGAGTTATTCAGCGACGTGATGCTCGTTCCTTGCGACGTGTTCACGCCCTCGGTAGAAGCGACGCGGGTCTCAAGCGTGGTCAGTGCAGCGGCTGTTGCGAGCTGGCCCGTGCCTGTCGGCATCCGGGCTTCAAGGTTTGTTGCCCGAGTCGCCAAGGCTCCATCGGCAGCAGCGCGGGCTGTGGCTTCAGTGGTGACGTCGGAGGACACACGCTCAACGTCGGTGACGTCATCGAGGGTGATGTAATCGAGTTCGTATGTGCCGGACGCGGCACTGTAGTTGCCCAGGAAGATGAAGGCGACATGCGCGACTTTATTGGCAACTGCTATCGGCGATGCCTTGGCACCAGTGCCAGTAGATGCTGCAGCTGCCCGTCCCTTGAAATAGCCCTCATAGCTTGTCCATTCGCCGAGGGCGGGAAGCACGTTATTGACCGCATAGTGCCCATTTGTGAGGTTGACTGTCTCCACGTTCCCACTGGTGACAAACTGGGATTTGGCGGCATTCATCCCGGCCAGGCCAAGATAGATTCGACCAGTGCCTGCCACGCGGCGGTAGCGCGCCGAGAACTTGTACAGCCGGTCCTCGTCCAGCGGCATGAACACCGAGTGGTAGAAAGCGCCGGCGTCGTTACCGCCGCTGTTAGCTCCCATGACCAGCACAGAGCCAGCTTTGGCTGAGGCCTCAGCCTTTGTGGTCAAAGGGGCGCCGCTGATTCGACGCCACTCGGACTCTGTGCCCAGCGCGTTCAACGCCTGCAAACCAGTAGACGCCGCGCCCACAGAAGCCTGCAGCTGCGAGATGCTGCCGGCCTGGCTGATCAGCGCGCCATTGATCGACGTCACGCTCGACTGCAGCCCGTTGATGGCCGTGCCCTGACCACCCACAGTTCCTTGCGTCGACGTCAGGTCAGTGCGTACGCCCTGGATCAGCGAGGCATTCGCACTGTCGCCGGCGACGCGCGCCTGTTCCTCTGCCACGACTTGGGCGGTGGTAGCCAGTTGGCCGGTGCCAGCAGGCAGCCGTGCCTCGATCAGCGCCGCACGGCTGGCCAGCGCCGAATCACCCGACGCGCGCGCCGTGGTTTCATCCGTAACGCTGGCTTCGGAAGCGACCTTCCCCGAACCTGCAGGCATGCGTGCAGTGACGGCTTGGACAGCGGATGCGTTCACACCATCGCCAGCGATGCGCGCCTGCTGCTCGGCCACCACGTCGGCAGCAGCCGCAACCGCGCCTGTGCCCGAAGGCATGCGCGCGCTCACAGACTGAATTGCCGAGGCATTGACACTGTCGCCGGTAACCCGGGCCTGCCGCTCGCTCCAGACCAGGCCGGACGTAACCTGCCCCAGATCGGCGCCGGTGTAGTTGCCGCGCAGCTGGACCGCCAGCGCGTTGCGCGAGGTCGCCTCGGCGGTCAGACCCTGCTCAGTCTGCCCAATACGCACCGAATGATCGGACAGCTGCGCGGCGTGTGCGGCCACGGCTTCGCCGATGCTGTCGTAATCGCCAACCAGCACCCAGTACGCAGCCGCCGGCGGCGGATTGCCGGCTGGCACCGCAGACTTGGAGCGATACAGCTTGCCCTGGCGCTTGACCAGTTGACCAGATTCATAGGCCTTGGCGGCGTCGTACTCGCCGGCGCCGATGATGTCTGCCACCTGGGCGTTGACCGCATCGATGTTGCCCTGCAGCGCGCTGGATGCGGCCTGCAGATCCGCAGTGACCTGTGCGAGTGCAGCCTGGCGCGCAGCGGCCTCAGCTTGCACAGCTGCGGCCCGGGCCTGCGCCTCGCCCGTGATCCCCTGCCCGCGGGCTTGAGCTTCTGCAGCCAGCGCCGCGGCGCGCGCCTGTGCCTCTGCAGCGAGGTCTTGCGCACGCGCCTGCGCTTCCAGGGCAACGGCTTGGGCGCGCGCCTGCGCCTCGGCGATCAATCGTGCATTGACGCTGCCAACGCCCGCGCCGCTGATCAGTTCGATCTCTTGGGCGAGATCCTGATGCAGCTGGCTTTCGGTGAGCTGGCCCTGCAGTACTTCGAGCAGCTTTTCAGCATCCTGGCCCGTGGTGACCGTTACCGGCTGGCTGGGATTCTGGGACAGCACGCCGTCGACCGTCTGATGCTTTGCCCAGATCTTCCAGGTCGTGGCTGGCTCGCTGCCAAACGATGCGGGGCCGCCAAAGGCCTCGGCCACCTGCTCCGCCTGCGCGAAGGTAGCATTCTCACCCTGCGCGGCATAGATGATGGTCCGCGCGTGGCCATGGCCCACGGTGTAGGTCGCAACATCCCAGTTGGCCTGCACGTTGGCGAGCATGCCCTCGGCAGTCAAGCCGGTAACCGCCGGCGGCGGCGTCATGTCGGGCTGCTGGACTTGCTCGAAGCTGTCTTCCAGGCTGGCCACAAAGCGCACCACGCCATTGGCCAGCTGGCCCGCGGTGTCGATGGCTCGGCAGCCGAACGTCCAGAGGCCAGCCTGCGGCCGCGTGGTCTCGAACTGCGCGCTGTAGATATCGTCGGCTTCGCCCAGGGGCTGCATGCCCTCCCAGTCGGCCACGCTCAGCGGCACATCACCAGGCGCATAGCGGATCTGCACACCGGTGAATGCGGGCGGCCGATCACCGGCGTACAGCCAGGCAAAGCGGCGCAGGCCGCCGGCCACGTTCTGGACCACGAACTCGTCGACATTGCGCGGGGGCAACTGCGTCTGGGTCGTGATGTAAAGCACCGTAGCCGCCTGACCCACCAGGCCTGAGGCATTGAACGGGCGCACCTCGACCAGCCACTCGCCCGCGCCGTCGATACGGAACTCGGCGCGGCTGCCCACGGCGTTGCCGTCGACCAGGCGCAGCTCGGAGCCATCGCGGCCGGCCCAGACCTGGGCGTGGTCGTAGTCGCCCTCGACGTCCCACACCAGGCTCAGCGAATACCACTCTGTGTCGCCCTGCACATTAACCTTTTCGGTGATGCGCAGGTTCGACACCTTCGGGCGGCCCAGCTGCGGCAGGCTCGACTGATTCAGCGCGGGCGTGTACGTGCCATTGAGCACGTAATCCCAGAACTCTGGGCCTTCGGGCACGCAGGTGACCTGGGCGCCCTTCAGATCGGCCTCGGGCTGCATGCCGACCACGCGCACGCGGTAGCCAGGTGTAGCCTTAAAGTCATAGCACCAGAGAGTGTCGTGGGCCGGATTGTCCAGGTCCTCGCCCGGAAAGGCCAAGTCCTCGGGCCAGGGCTCAACCAGGGTGACCCATTCCGATTCGGACTCGAGCGCCTCGACCTTGAACACGCGGTAATCGCGCGCGCCGGGGACGCGCAAGCCCACATAGGCTTGGGCCATGGGCGGTACGGGCTCGTCCAGTTGCAGCTCAACCTTGCCCGCGGCATTCAACCCCGCGGCCATCACGCGGCCGCCATAACCCCACTGCGTCAGGTCGTGGCTGATCGACAGCACCGACAGGCGGCGATAGGCCAAGTGCTCGATGTCGGCGCCGTAGTCGATGGTTTTGTACTGGTACAGCGACTGCGCCAGGTGATAGCGCGCCAGCACCGCGGCGTGGGCCTCGGTGGTCACGCCCTCGCCCGTAATGCGCGCCGGGTTGCGCATGGCGGTCACGCCCGGCGCGGTCACGCGCACTGTGTTCGTTTCCCATTTGCGATCGCGGTCGACGTACTGGTATTCAATGCCGTCGGCCGCGTTGCTCAAGGTGTAATCCACCGAGAAGGAGCCTTTGAGCATGTTGGCCATGTTGACGACGCCCGACAGCGGCTGGCCGCTCGAGACAAACACGGCCGTTGGTCGGCCTCCGTCCGTCCAAGAAAACTCGCCCATGCCAGCCAGAGCCACCTCGTCGCAGAATGCGCCCTGCGTTGCATCGCTCGTGAGCCAGCGGTCATAGGTGTAACCGCGAGCAGTGCAGTGCAACATGAAGGCCTTGAGGCCCTCAATGTCGATCTGCTCGTCGGACATGCCGAAACCGAACTGCAGCACCTGCTCGCCAGTGATAGGGTCCGGCCCATATACACCGCGCAGGGTCTGCAGAATGATGGCGCCCGGGTTGCTCAGACCTTCGGCGCGCGTGGTTGCGGTGATCCATTCGGAGCCATTCCACACCGGCAACGGCCGCGCGCGGTAGGTCGCACGCAGCGTGTCCAGGCTGCCCGATATCTGGCCCGTGGCCTTGATCTTGATGCCAATGCGGCCCCAGCCGCTGTAGTTGGTCGCGTCCGGCTGAATACTCTTGAGCACGTTCCAAGCAAGCTTGCATGCATCCTTGCCGTTGTCTTCGTCATAAGTCGGCTTGCCCAAGCGCACGCGCACCTCGTACTGCCCAGAGGCCACCGACACGGCAATCGTGCGCCGGAACACATCTCGGGTAGCGTTGCTCAGAGTGCTGATGTGTGCCGCCTGCCAAGCCTCCGTTCCAACCAGCCGTGTCTCGATAAACAACGGCACGCTGTTGACCAAGACATTGCCCTTGCCATCGACGTCGAAAAGCTGACCCTCGATATCCACCTGCAGCGCAATGGTGTCGACGGAGCTGGTGCGCGTAACCCAAGAGCCATCGTTCTCGAGTTCGCCGCCGGCGATGCTGTCGGCATTTCCATACAACGGCACGTCCTGGCTCGGCATGCCCGAGAAACCGTTGAAGAACGTCGACACCTCCTCAAAACTCGTGAGCGCCGTGTCGCCAATCGTCAGGTCAAAGGCGCTGTGCACATTGACACCGCCCAGCAAAATGGTGCTCAGGTACTGGTCTTCACCCTCAAACCAAGCATAGGGCTGGCCCGCAAGGTCGGGGGTGACGCGCATTTCACCCCACAGGACGGGCAGGCGCTCGTTTGCTCGGGCACTGTTGCGCTGGCTGTTCAGGCGATAGATCTCGCGTTTGGCCGGGTCATTGCCCTCCGCAGGCACTTTGGGCCCGAGGACTTTGTTGATCAGCATGGAGCCGGCCATCTGCACGCCAAAAGCTGCCGCCGCGCCATAGGCGCCTGCAACGGCGCCGGCTCCCCACATGCCTGCAGTTGCCGCGCCAAAACCCACAGTGAAGTAGGTCAGCGCCGCCATGGCAGCCAGGCGCAGGACATCCTTTCGCAGCACCGCCCGGCAAGCTATGACCTGGCCATGCTTCGGAAAGGTGTGTCGCCACATGGTCTGAGGCACAGTCAGGCCGCCGATACTCACCGTCCAGGCGCCGGAGGCAATGCTGGGCACATGCCGATCCAGGAACATGGCCAGGTTTTCACCGGGCTGCAGGTCAGCCGGCACATTGCTCTGCCCGTCCACCGTTAAAGCATTGGGCGAGACCACCAGGCGTCCCTGCGCATCCAGTAGATCGCAGGCCACGCCGTTCACGGCAGCCAGCTCGGTGCGGTTCATTTCCATCGGTAGTAGCCCTCAATCTGCAGGCCGTAGCCCGGCAGGTCCTGCACACGGTGCAGCACGCTCGAGCCCAGAGCGTGCGAGCTGTGCAGCACCATCGGTGCGTAGTTCAAGAAAAGATAAGTGCCGACATGCCCCGCCAAGGCCTGGCCGGCTTCGCGCATTAGAACGGCGTCGCCGTTCAGCGGCTGGGCCACAGGGACAGCCAGTTGTTGGGTATAGGCATGGATGGCCTTAGCCTGGGCTTCCTCGCGCAGTGGCCGCGGACGCTTACCCGCTAGCAACACCTCGCGGCCGAAAAGCTCGCTCTGAACCAGCAGCGCCAGGTCGGCGCAGTCCATGTGGCGGGCGTCGTAGGGGATGCCAATGAAGCGATCGACGTTCATTTAGAAAATCCCGGGGAGCGTGAACTGGTTGGCGACTTGCTTACACGCGGATTGGCGCATGAGGTCATCAACACCACACTTCGCCTGCGCCATAGCGCCATTTGCGGATACAGAAGCCACCGGCAGCCAAAAAACGTGCTCATGCACGTTTGGCGTGTCGCGCGCAACGATGATCAAGCGGGCCATAGTGGTGGACCCGGGCTGCAGGCGCTCGAGCTCATCGGTGATCCCGCGCCCCACGTTATCCAGGGCAAGGCTCATGCCGGGGGCGCTGCCGCTCTGATCCTGTGGCAGCGTGAAGCCAAACAGCAGGCCGATGTAGGGCACGCCCTGGCTCACGAAGTCCTGCACGTCGTTGCAGATTCGCATCGGGCTGGAGAAACTAGGGTTGGTGATCTCCAGTAGTTCGATATGGCCGACGGTGTTGGTGATGCGCTGGTTGCGCTCTTGGAACAGCGTCATCCCAGGTACTCAAGAACAACCGCGCGCGAGGCAATGTGATAACCGTTGACGGCTGGCACCAGCTCCCCAATGTTGCCGCCCACGAAGCGCATTGGCGTCAAAGCACCGGTGCGCGGGTGTCGAACATCGAAGAAGCCAATGCGCCGGATGGTGTTGAAGTACCAAGCCTCGAATGCGTTTGCGTCGGCGTCCGTCTCAAACTGCAGCGTGGCGTTGAGCTTGCGCACCACCCGGCTATTGCCGATGCGCTGCTTGGCAAGGCCGCGCTCCATTTCGGAGCGCACAACGCCAGGATCGAAAGAATCGGCCTGTCCGGCGAGAAGCAAAGAAACGTAGTTGGGAAGTGCAGCCATTCAAGGCATGCTAGGGAGGCTCTTTCTCAATCCTGCAGCCGAAAACGTTGCTTTGTCGCCCGATACTGAGCGCTACTGCCCCTGGCGATCCCATCCGCGGCGCGGTTGTCGAGCTGCTTGAAGATGACCTCCACGTCGATCTGCCCGGCAGCGCCCTGCGTCTGCTTCACCTCGGGCTGAGATGGCGCGCCAATGAACTTCATGTTGATGATGGCCGTTGCTCCACCCCCGCGCCCCTCAGGCGACGGCACTGCAGCGACATTCACGCGCCCAGTGTCAAGCGGCGTCACGTTGCCCGACTGGCCGGCCATCATCAGCAGCTGCTTATTGCCCACGGTCAGCACCTCAGGCGTGCCGCGCTCATTGACCTCATACATCTTGCCGGCGGAAACGTCGCCGCCGTTCGCTCGGCCGCCAGCCAACGCTGGAAGCGCAGTGCTACTGACGTTGCCCCACCCGCTCACGCCCGCGGTTACAGCGCCCGAAGCTTGAGTGCCAGCCGATTGCCAGCCACCCAGCATTGCGGTCGCGCTGCTGATCAGCGTGCTAAACAGACCACCACCTCCAGAGCTGCCGCCTAAAGCCTGCACCATGCTGGCGCGGATCTGGATGCGGATCAAGTCGGAAATGATGGACTCGGCCATGTTCTTGAAATTGAGCTTGCCGGTCATCGCAAAGGAGGTCAGCGCATCCTCCATCCCTTGAAACGCTTTCTCGGTAAGGCTTTGCGCCTGGCTGGCGGCATCGCGCGACGATTCGATGAAGTTCTGCCACGCGCGATTTGCGCCGTTGGCCCAGGTTTCATCAGCGCCACGCTTACGCTGCACATATGCGTCGTAGGCAGCAAGAGACTGGCCCTGATACGCCCGCTCGATCTGCAAGACCTCGTCGTAGAGCTTGCCGATGCGCGCCCGATCCTTCTCATCCGCCTGAGCCACTGCCGTGCGGCGCTGATCTTCGATCTGCTGCGCACGCTGGGCAAACTCCTGCACGAGCTGGAGACGCTGGTCCATCTCGTCGCGCGCCCGATCGCCCATCGCCGCGCCAGCAATTTCCGCATCCTGTCGAGCGATCTCGGCTTGCAGTTGGCGGCGCGCAGCCAGCTCCGCATTCGACACCATCAGTGCATCCGCGGCTTCGCGCTGGTCGATTGCAGAGCGGTCTTTGGCCGCCTTCTCACGAATGAGCTTAACCGCCTGCGCGTGCTGCGAGACGCTGATTTCCTTGGCTTTCAGATGCTTGTCGTTGTCGCGCAGCTGCTTCTCCTCCTCGATGCTGATCTTGTCGCGCTCGCTCGCGACATCAGCAGCAAGCTTGGAGAGATAGCTTGCGCCGTCGTACTTTTCCGCCTTGGCCGTTTCCTTTAGTTTTTTCTGGGCCTCTTCAAGGTTGTAGATCGAGGTCGCCAGCTTCTCCGCTTCAGCCCGCTCGGCGGCCGTGGCGTTCTCCCCCAGCTTCTGGATGGCCTGCAAGCGCGCCTTGGCCGCGCCTGTCAGCTTGGCTAGCTCGAGTTCGTCCCGCATGCCGTCGAGCCGCTTCTGCACCTCTGGATCGCTGCGCGTGACGCGCGTTGCGGCGCTCGGGGTGGTTTCTCGCTGCTTTTGCGCCTCCGCCAACTTGTAGTCTGCATTGATCATTGCCTGCAGCTCTTTAGTTGCTGCATCGGCATTGGCACGGGCTTCCGTCAGCGAGCGGTTGACGTTCTCAAGCCCCTTGGCATCAATACCGCCGCGCCCTTCCTGAAACTGCTTGTTTAAGGCCGCCTGGTCTCGCTCCAGCGCCACGACAGCCGAATTTGCCTCCCGCGCTTTCTGGGTCAGCTGCGCAATACCGTCTGCAGCCTTGTTGCGCTGATTCTCAAGTTGCGCTTTGGTCAACTCGCCGATCGACGCTGTCAGCTCATCCACCTTGGGGACCGCCTTGGATGCGTTGTCGCCAAGCGAAAAGATGCTCGCGGCGGCAATACCTGCCGCAATCGCAATGCCGGCTGGGCCTGTCAAGAACGCCAGAAGGCCACGCAACGCTCCGCCCATGGCCGCACCTGCAGCGGTCTGTGCGGCCTGAGCGGCTGCAAGGCGCTTGGTAGCTGCCTCATATGCCAATGTGGCGGCTGTGACCTGAGTAGTGTTGGCGGTCACCGCAGACAAGGCGCGAATCTTGGCCAAAGCGACAGCGGTTTGCGCAGCCTCGGCCTGAGCCAGCGCCACCTCGGCAGCTGCAGACTTCATGGCTGCGGCAGTCTTGGCAGCGGTCGCGATGGCCGCGGCAGTGGTGCCGGCCACATATCGGACCAATCCAGCCCCTACCGCAACAAGCGCGACATTGGCCAACCCGTTGAAGTTCTCGCCCAACGATGACACAGCGCTGGCAATGGTTGCGGTTATCCCATTTGCCTGATTGCTCCAGCCGACGTATTCCTGCAGTCCATTGACCACCGACTGCATCGCATCGCGAACCGTCGTGGGCATTTCCTTCACTTGCGCGGCAACCTTAGAGCTCCCGTCCGACAGTGCATTGACGAACATGTCGACGCCAAGCTTGCCCTCAGCGCCCAGCTTTCGGATTTCCTCGCCGCTCTTGCCGCTGCTCTCGGCGATGATGTCCACCACGCTGTCCAGCGTGGAATAGATGCTCATCCAGGCATCGGCATCGATCTTCCCCTTCTGCAGGGATTTGGCCAGCGCGTCCTGGGCTCCCTTCGCTTTCTCAGCGCTGGCGGCATTCACCACCAGCAGTCCCGAGAAAGTGTCGATTACGTCGACGGATTGCCCGAGCGAAAGCCCCATCTCGCGCAGCACCGGCGAAAGCTGGATAAAGCTCTCGCGGGTCTCCTGTACGCTGCGGAACGTGGCATTGGCCGAAGCCAGCATGCGCTCCTGCACGTAGGTGTATTCCTCGGTGCTTTTGGTGGCCTGCTTGATGCGACTGGCGTACTGCCCCCACTCGTCGGCCATGTCGATGATCTTCATCACAGCCAAGCCCGACAGGGCGGCTTTTGCCGCGGCGGCGATCGGCGCCAGGCGCTGCAGGCTATCGGCCGTCTTGTCGACGTGCTGCTGAGCGCGCCGCTGATCCTTGATCATCTGATCAAGCTCAAGCGTCACGTCATAGTAAATTTCACCGACTTTTTCTGCCATGCATCTTCTCCAGGAACATGGCGTGATGCTAGGAACAGGTCTTCAGTCGGCGGGCAGTAAGAGAGACCGGCCGTACTCCTAAGCTATATTCGCTGCAAACTGGGAAACGAAAGTGGGGTGAAGTTTGCGCTGGCTTACTATATTTTTGATTGCATTGGCGGGGTGCACGATGCAGTCCTCGTACGAGGATGTGCAAGGGCAAAAACCAGTGGTTGCCTTCGCGACCTCCAAGTCCGCCGACGAATATATGGGATGCATGATGCCCAGGGCTGTAGATATTTGGCCCACCGCATCCACCATGAGAGACGGCAACAGTTGGGTTATCCGCATCCTGGAGAATCAGGATTTGGCGGCGGTAACGATAGCTCCCGGAGCCAACGGGGCTTCTGTGGAGCTGCGCGAGTGGACAGGCCCAACTGTGCGGTCTAGGTTCCAGCGAATGAGAGAAGCTGTCGAAGCCTGTCGCTAACAAATGGCCCGTGAATTCAGGCCCGAGCCATTGCGGCCATCGCCGCCCGGTATTCCTCCCGGGACGGCACGTCGCGCTTCTTTTTCTTGGGGTCTGGGAACTTCATCTCGAACAGCGCCTGAAACTCACTCATGCTGAGTTCTTCGGCATCACTGGCGCTCATGCCCAGGTGCACACGCGCCGCGGTCACGTACTCGCCGACCAGGAACTCGGCGGCCGGCTTCACGTTGCCGCCGCCGCGGGTGTCGCCGTTGGCCGTGCCGACGATACCGTGCCGCAGCAGGTGCGCCGCCATGCAGATCTGCTCCGATGCAGGCATGGCGCCTGGCTGCCATCCGTTATCCAGGTCGAGCCAGCCAATCAGCGGCGTCACATCTTCCTGGTCGCACAGGGTCGCAAGCACATAGCGTGCATCGAGCAGCGCGCGAGGCCCGAGCAGGCCCCGGAAGATCTCCACGATCTGCCCGGGGCGGCCCAGGGCGGCAATGCGCCCGAAAGTTGGCCGGAAAGTGAACTCCTGGCCGTCTGGCATGAAGGCCTGTGACAGGCCATGCTCGGCGAGCATTAGGGCGTTGGAGCTGCCGGGGTCAGCACCACGTCGCCATTGCTTGCGGCTCCCATGCTCCACGTTGCCTCATTGGCATAGGGGCTGTCGTTCGACCAGTTGCTGACGATGAATGGGCCTTCATACACCTTGCCGCTGGGGTATGTGATCTTGAACCAGACCTTGGGCTGGTAGCCGGTGGACACCGGCGGCGACACGACATGCTGCTCCAGCACTTCCTGGTTGTGCACCTCGTCGTCGTAGCTCACGCCATCGCCCGAGAACTCGACGTTCTTGAACGTCACGAGACTGGTCTTCGTGAAGTTGGGCGACTTGTCCGCGGTCGTGTCGACCGTATCCCAGGTCGTGTTCAGCGACTTGGCGCGCATCATCCCCAGAATCAGATAGTCGCCGGCGGCCGGCTTCGGCAGCGCCTCGGACTTCAAGGCAAATTCGACCTTTACGTCGCGTCCTACATGTGCACCCATGGTGTGCTCCTTAACGATTCATGATGGTTGAAATGGGCAGCTCGGCCACAGGGCGCCCGTCGTCGGTGGCCCAGTAGACCGGCTCGCCCGGCTGGATGAATGCTAGGGAGCCGGATTCGTCCTTGAGCAGGTCGATCAGCTCCTGGGCTTTTGCCTCAGGACCTGTAGCCGGGTCTGAGGCATTGCCGATCAGCATCAGGCTGAATGACGGCTTGCGCACCAAGGTCACGCCACCCCCACCCATCGGGCGCAGCACAGCATAGCGATCGGTCTTACTGCTGTCGGCCCAGCGGCCGAACTGAAAACGCCAACCAGCCAGCCTGGGCGCCAGCAACTGCTGCAGCGCGGTGGATGCGCTCATGTCTTGATCGCTCCCTTGATCACGGCCCGAATGTTTGGCTCGGCCGCCTCGAAGCCCTTGCTTAAGAACTCCTTTTCAGCTGACGGCCGGCGGAAGTTTTGCTTGGTCTCTGGGTCGTGCACGGGCACGGCATAGGCCGCGGTGTAGCCCACGGTGCCCACCACTTTCGAATCCTCGACCTCGACTCGGCGGTACTGGCTGTTGATCAGCGTGGACGTGTCAATGGGCGTCATCACCGAGGCCTCGGACGCACCCAGGATCAGCGCCTGAGTCATGCCGCGCTCGCCCTTGGCCCGGATGCTGGCCAGGAATTGTGGCATCTTGCTGGTGACGCGTAATTTGCTCATCAGGTCATGATCCTGTAGTCATCGGCCACACGGTCGAAGGTGTCGGCGTCACGCACGACGGTGCGCACCTCGGCCGCGCCGGCCGCAATGGGGTCGGCGACGCTGCTCTCGCCAATCAGCACGTAGTCGCCCTGCTTGACGATGCTGAGCTCGGTGTAGATCACCTGGCGCATGGCCAGCTCGACGCCGGTGGACGGAGAGCTGCCACCGGCGTCAGCGGACCGCACGGCCTCGGCCTTGTAGTCGCAGTCGAAGACCACCGGGGCAGCGAAGGTCGGCACCCCGCTCCAGTCGTCGCCTCCTAGGCTCGCCCAATGAGTGGCTTTGGCGGTATAGGACCATGAAGCAGAGGAAGACATGCCGATAATGCTAGGGAGCCTGTACCGCTTTACCCAGGATGCATGTGAACCTTCTTTCCAAAATATTCTCCAGTGACTATCTGATAGCAAATCCGTCCATCGTTGCCGCCATGCTGGCAGGACTCGTTGCCACTATCGTGGCGCTACTGACGTTCTTTGGAGTGCTTCTTTCCAACAGATCATCAACGAATCGCGCAAAAGCTGATAGGCAGCACTCCGCGTTACAAAGCACCGCTGAAAGAGAAGCGATGCAGGAGCGGGTCGCGCGAGAGCATCAACACACTGCTGATGAGGCCCACAGAGAGCGTCTTACGACTACGCGTCGCCAAGTTTACTTAGAAGCAATGGAGGCGTGGGCCGCCGCACAAGTGAAATTAATCAGCTTGGCCGGCACTGATATATCAGATCTAACGAAGAGTGATTTTTTAGAAAAGCTTTCCGCCTCAACAGCAAAAATTCGCGTTGTTGCAGATCAAGACACTGCATTGGCCGCTCAAGAACTGCTGAAGCTATTTAGTCAAACATTCATCAACGGCTTGAGCATCCTGATGCAGCAAGGTGGCCCTCAGGGTGCTCTAGTTGCTCATGAGCGAGATTATGAAAAAACCCAAAATTCGATCCATGCCTTACTTGAATCAATGAAGTTTTTCAATTTGAACGGCAACACCAATCAAGCAGAGTTTGACCGTTTGCAGCGCGCGTTCGACGCTGAGAGGAAGGCTGCAGACACAATTAGCTTCGAGGCAGACATCGCAAGAGCAGAGCTGCTTGAAATTGGGAATCAATTTCGGCAGCAGCAGCTTGAGTGGTCAATCTCTGTGTCGCACAAGGTAGTTGATTTCACATGCGCCCTTCGTCGGGAGTTAGGTATCGCTACGGATGCCCGAGCATTACATGAGCAGACGGAGCGCATGAATCGCGAGGCTCTCACCGCCTATGACACACTCATGACGCGCGTTCAAGCTGCAGCTGAACAGTGATTACCCGTTCACCACAAACATAAATGCGGCCGCTGCCGGATCTGGGCCGACCAGATCGGCAACCGTGCCAGCGGTATCAAGCGCGGCCAGCGCGTGGCGCAGCGCGGTCAGATCGTTGTCGAAATTCTTGAAACTGCGGCCCGCACCGGACGGCGCCGACTGCGAAGCCAGACGCCGCGGCGCGCCAGCGGCGGCAATGATGGTGACGGCCAGGCACTGGACCATGACGCGGTCATAGTCCGAGTAGCCGGCCTCGATCATCTCTGGCTCGGCTGTGGCCACCTTGGCGACTGCGGCTTCCACGATGAACCCTGGCACGCTCACGCCCAGGGCCTGGTCCAGGTACTGTTGCGCTTGCGTGCTGGTGATCACTTCTTGGTCGCCTTCGCAATCTCTTCGGCCAGGCGCTCATCCGACCAGCGGCCGTCGACCTTGACGCCCAGCTTTTCAGCTTCGGCATTCAGGCCTTCGCGCGTCTTCGCCGCAGGCGCGGCCAGGGCAGTGTCGAGCTGATGCTGCAGGCTGACTTCGCGATCGAGCGCGGCAGCCAGGTCGGCCTGGATGGCGTCGCGTTGCTGCAGGGCTTGGTCGCGCTCGGCTTGCATGTCATCGAGTTCTCGTCGGATGACCGCTTCGTGCTCCTGGCGCTCGTGCTCGTATGCGGTCGCTGAGCTGAATCGGGTTAGCGCTCCGTCGAAGGGCGCCAAGGCCAGCCCCGAGCCGTTGCCCGTGACCACCTTGGGCTCGTAGTGGAAGTCAGCGTCGGCGTTGCCGGAGGCCGGCCCGAACTTGCCCACGGCCCAGGCAGGCGCGGTTTCGCCTTCGAACGCGACGACATCGCCCACCTTAGCCCCTTCGGGCCAAGGCGCCTTGAGAGTCTGGATAGTGACTTTCATATGCGCCGCTCCTTAGGCCTTGGTGCCGTGCAGGAATGCCGACTGGCCCGCGAAGTCGCTGCGGAACTGCGGTGCAGCCGCAGCCAGCACGCCGAACAGGTAGTCGTCTTCGGGCTCCAGGCGGTTCTTGGGGCGCGTCACCATCGGCATGGCCGACAGGATGCCGCCCCACTCGCCGCCGTCGATGTCCACAATGCCCAGGACTTCGTCGGTGGGCACGGATGCCACAGGCACGATTTCCTTGAGCTGGTTCACGGCCTGCAGGCGCTGCAGGATGGTGCCGCTGTAGTTGGCGGCGTAGTCGGTTGTGTCCGCGGCCGTGTAGTCGGCTTGGTTGACGAACAGCGTGATCTGGCCGTACTGGTTGTCGCTCATGGCGGCCGCAATGGCCTGCTTGACGACTGCCATCCACTGCACACCGGTGGCTGTGGCCAGGGTGAAGCCGTGCGTGAACGTGTTGCGCTGCGGCAGGTTGCGCAGGCCGTAGATCACGTTGCCATCGACCTCGATTCCGGACAGACCGTTGAGCACCATGTTTTCCAGCTTCTCAGCGACCTTGCGCTGATTGTTGGCGATGGTCGCGGTGTCGATCATGCCGCCACCCTTGCGCATGACTTCCATCTGGCGCCAGCCGAAGCGAGCGGTCGAATTGAAGATGGGCACCGGCGTGCCGGCGTACTTGACGGTCGCCTGGTCGGCCTTGGCGGAATTGCGGCCGTCCATGGTCACCAGCACATCGCCGCTGTCGCTGACCTGCGGATAGAAGTTCACCAAGTCGGCGATCGACACCGGGATGGTGTGGGCGGCGGCCAGGCGGTTGAACATCTGCAGGCGCGTGCGTGCGATCTGCTGCACGCGCGTGTCGATACGGCGCCAGGCGTCCAGCGGGATCGCCAGGGAGTTGCCCTCGAGGCCGTGCACGATGCGCTCGGCCATGTTCATGGCGCGCGCGTTGAAGCCAGCCCGCGCAGCCTTGATGGCGGTCTGTTGTTCGTTGGTGAAGATCAGCATTTGGACCTCTTAGGGCTTGGTATAGGAATTGGCGATGACCACATCGGCAAGTTCGCCGGCGGTCACGGTCTTGCCAGGCTGGTCGAAGTGCGCGACCACCACGGCATCAGCGGCTGCAGCAGTCAGGCGACCAGCGGCGCCCACGGTCAGCTCCTGGCCGTAGGTGTAGGTGCCTGCGGCCATGGCGCACAGGTACTCTTCGTCGGGCTTGGGCAGATAGGCCACGCCGGACTCGCCCGCCTTGTAGGGCGTCAGCAGCGGATCGGTGGCCGCATTGATGCCCAGGGAGCTGTAGTAGTCGCGGTCACCCAGCACGGCCAGACGGCCGCCGCCCACGGCCGTGGCCTGGGTCAGCTGGGTGGCGCCGACCAGCACGAAGGTGCCGGGCAGCAGCGCCGCGACCAGGGTCTTGTCGGTGATGGTGCGGGGGCGCGGCGTGACGCCGCCAGTGCGAAAAATCTTGTTTGCCATGTCGGCTCCTTAGAGTTTGTTCATGTCGTAGCTGGCGAACTCGTCGCCCGGCGTCTGTTTGCCGCTGTTGCCGACCACCACGGGCGCGGCTGCGGCGTTGGTCTTGAATTCCTTCAGACGCGCGAGCGGGAACAGCTTGAGGTCATCCACCGTGAGCTGGCTGTTGGCCGCCAACTCAGCGGCCAAGCTGTCGCGCTCGGCGTTCTCGACGGCCTTCTTGTCGTCTTCGAGCTTCTTGGACTTGGCCTTCTCGGCGGTCAGCTCGTCCTCGACGGGCTTCTTGACCACCGAGTTGTAGGCCGACAGCGCCTGCGTGTCGGTCAGGCCTTCGGTCTTGACGCCGGCGGCGTTGAGCGCGGCAATGATCTGGTCTTTCACGGTGTCAATCTCCTGTTGGTTCGTGACGGGTTCATAGGACACCTGCCGAGTGACTTCAACAGGTTGTGCGAGCAATGCTAGGGAGCCGTTTTCTGCCTTGTGATAGTCCTGGCGCCACAGCTTTGCGTCACGGTCGGACCAGACGACATAGGAGGTAAAGACCTCGCGGATCCATTGACCGTCCCCCATCAGAGCTTGCAGTTGGGACGTGATCTGGTCGAAGCTCACATCCTTGTTGGCGAACAGGCCGCGCAGCCAGCCGATGGCGCCTTCGAAGCGCTTGTCCTCCGGGGTGATCGGCGCATTGGTCACCTCGACGGTCTCGACCTCGGCCTCATCGCCCGCAGAATTCAGGAACATGCCAACGCCCTGCTCCGGCGTGCCGGCGCCCGGCTGGTCCAGCAGGATTGCGAGATGGTCGTATTGCAGATTGGTGGCGATCGAGGTGTACTTCTTGCCGCGGCTCTCGCCGTTGGCTACCACTTCGACCAGGTTCAAGCCAGTACTGACATGGATGGCGTCGGCGTTGGTGCCGGCGATGGCTGAGTCCAGGCGCTCGACCAGCTCCTTGCCCTTGGGCGTGGCCTGGGCCATGTCGCCATTGACGACGATGTCGACCAGCGTGCGTCCGCCCTCGTGGCGCGCGTTGGTGCAGTACGCGCCAATCCAGGCGGTGGCCAGGGCCTCGCCATTCGCCGCGCTGATGAACTTGCCCGCGCTGTTCTTGGGGTGACCGGCGGGCGCGGGCTTGCCGTTGAGCCCCGGCGCGCCGGTGGCGAGCTGGTCAGCTGGATAGAGCCGGCCGTTCATCACGATGTCGTCGGTTGCGCCGCAGACGTCGCGGATCGTGTAGGTGCTGCCGGTCTTGCTGATGTTGGCCGCGTTAACGGCGGCCACGATGTGAACGCGTTTGGTGCTCATGGACTTGCCTCGTTGAGATGCAAGCCATGCTAGGGAGCACCTTTCCCGGCTAACATTTGCTTCCAAGATGAGGGAATCGGTATGGACAAATGGACTGTTTTGGTGGAAATGACCAAGGCCATAGCATGGCCTGCAGTGATAGCAGGTATTGCACTAGGCTTTCGCAAAGAGATCTCTCAATCATTTGGCGCAGCTATTAGCGCCTTCGAACGGCTAAAGAAGATTAGCTACGCAGGCGTCACAGGTGAGATGGTCGATGCTTTTTCAGCAGCTGCAATTGCGTCCGAAGAAAAAGTCGACATCACGACAAAAAAGCTTGTCAATGAAGAGCTTACGCCCGAAGAGCGGGAAAGACTTGTTAATGAACTTAAGGCAGCTACGGCTGAATCAGATCAGCTACGAAAAGCAGTTAACAACCTAACTGCAGTTCAATCTTTAAATTCACCGAACCCTTCAAGTGTCGTAATGCTCAATGTGGCGATGAGAGGGCTGCGCGAGATAGTTGATGAACTCACCCCCGACAAGATCATCGATCTAGACAAATCAAAGAGACACGACGAGCTTTACTTCTATATTGACAAATTCATCAAAGAATCCACCAAAAAAGACAGAGCATTTTCGAAAATTTTCCCAATCACAATTACTTCACTTCGTAACTTTGGAATTATTACCAGCGATAACTCAATTACTCCATATGGAGTAAACTTAATTGTTGAAATAGCAAGCGGAAAAAGCCTTGATACTTTCCAACGATTAAAAAACAGCCATTTATCCGCTTAATTATCAGTCGCGATCCAATTTTTAACCTCAGCCTCCATCGTCTTTCTTAGGCGCTCGGTCAGAATCGGCTTGCCACTAGCATCCAGCAGGCACTCGGTCTGCCCACAATGGCAGTTGTACCGGTTTCCATCCCGCGAGTAGAACGCCCGCACCTCGTCGGTGGAGTACACGCCGCCGTTGCGCGTTGCGTGCGTGCGCCGCGTGGTCGGCAACAGCGCTGACGTCCACAGCATGCCGATTTTTATGCCCAGCTCTTCGCTGGTTGCTTCGGACTCCGCCCAGCGCGCCTGCCGCAGCGTGTCAGTGATGTCGGTCTGGGCGTATTGGCGCGCCTTTGACCTGGTGACATCCAACCCCTCGGCAATCAGCGTCGCCGCGGCGCGCGGGTTGAGCCCATCGGCCACCGCCCGGCCAATGATGCCCGCCAGCTTGCTCTGCGCCTCCCCCTTGAAGCCGGTCCAGTGCTCGTAGCTCTTGATGCGCGCCAGGCCCACACGCACGCGGTACGGCTCGCTGCGGATCACCTGATCGAGGCTGCGCGCCGTGGCGTAGACGGATGACAGCTGCGCCAGGTTGGCAGCGCTCTGCGCCGTGCCCAGCTGCGCAGCCTGGTCGACAAAGGGATTCCACCAGAACAGATACCGCGGCTCGCGGCCGTCCTGCAGCCAGCGCGCCAGCGCGGCCTGGATCGCCAGCATGGTCTCGTCCATCACCTCGGGAGTGATTCCGTAGCGCACCATCGCGGCCTCGTCGTTCAGGGCGTAGACCGGGATGCGTTCGAAGATGGTCAGAACTTCCTTGCGCAGGCCGACAAAGCGCTGCTCGATCTGCCCCAGAGCCTTGCGCAGCAGCGTCGTGGAGCCGGTGCGGTCGCGGGGCGTGCCAGGGATGGCCGGGTTACGCGGGCGCTCGCGCATCTTCGCCCTCTGGATCCTGTCCTTCTGCTGGGTCGCCCTCGGTCGGCATGCCGTCGCCTGTGCGCTGCTCGAAGTCCATTACTGCGCGCAGCTCGTTGGCATCGAACAGCGGCTCGGTTAGCCCCGCCTGGAACGCCTGCTGCATGGCGGCCGTCATCTTGCCCAACAGCTCTGCCTTGTCCTTCTCGCTCGGTGCATTGACCGGCGGCCACTCCACCTCGAACTCGCCCGCATCGATCAGGCCGGCAGCCTGCAGGCGGCGCACCAGTTCCTCGAGCATGGGCGTCAACTCCACCTCCTGGCGCGATGCGCAGCGGTTGGCGAAGTCGGATTTGTCCTCGTCGCTGGCCAGGCGTCCGGTCTGCTGGCCGAACAGGACGGTGAACGGGATGCGAACCGATGCGGAGAATTCGTTTGCGGCGATGGTCCACGGGCCTGTGGGGTCGCTGATGCTGGTCTGCAGCGTCGAGGCCTCGCCGCCCTGCATGACGATAGATGCGTCGCTATTGCGATTCAGGGCTCGAGCCTGAGATTCGTGGGCGTCGCGCACCGATATTGGCTCGCCACCTTCGGACCCGGCAATGGCCATGGGCATGCCGCCGGCGTCGTACTTGAACACAATCGTGCGCGCACTGTTCTTCAGGTAGCTCTCGCCTGAGCCACCGGCGATCTTGTCCAGGTCCACTAGCCGATTGAAGCCAGCGCGTAGCAGCGGCACGCCCTCGAAGAAATCGCCCACCGATCCCTCGGCCAGGATCTGCACACGGCTGGGGTGTACATCAGCCCACTCCTCGGGCCGGCCTTGAGTGTCCACGCCCGGCAGCGCCATGCGGCGGTATTGGAACATCGAGGGCGTGCCGTAGTTCTCGGCGGTCGCATCGCTGTGCCAGGCCGTGACCTTGATCTGGCTTTCGTAGACCGGGATCAGGTCAACCAGCCGCGTGGCGCGGTCCATGGGTTCGCTCAAGGCCTTGCCGTCGCCTACCCGGTAGATCAGCGCCGCATAGCGCCCCACGAGATTGCGCCGATCAAGGTCGCGCAGCTTGGCCCAGGCATTGATGCTGCGCAGCACCTTGGCGGTCTTCTTCTCCCATGCCGATTCTTTGTCGCTGGCCGGGCTCTTGATGCGCGGGAGCTTCTGCCAGCAGCCATCGAGCAGCTTGTGCACGGCGCCGTGGGCAGCGCCGCCGCGCTCATAGGCGGCCAGCAGCATGTCGAAGGAGATGGCGTCGCTGTAGCCGTATTGCGTCCATGCCGTGGGCCGCTTGGCGTCGAGGCCCAGGCCGCCCAGGAACTCGGCGCGCGCCCGGGCGACTTCATAGGAGTTGGTGACGATGTCTGTCATTCACCCCATGCTAGGGAGCATCATGGATTCCGGATGGGAAGGTCTGATGTGCCTGTGCACAGCTTGTACAAGGCCTTTATCTCGACAAATGCAGCAGTCACGTCAGACTCTGCTCGCTCTGCGAGCATCTGGAAACGCTCATGTGGTGGCATATTTCTGGCCATTCCCCGCCCACCAAGAATCATTGCCCTGATGCGGTCAACACGGCCCGTTGCGTCATATGCGGCCACCACTTGACTGTAGAGCTGATCACTTAGTGATGCCACTTCAATCAGAATTTTGTTCAACCCTGAGCGGTCGAGCGGTGGAATCGGAAGGACCGTCCGGACATTGGAAAAGGTCGTCATTTGTTGAATCACCAGCTCAGGCGTGCCGTCTTGCGTGTATTCAATCGCTAGTACCGTAGGCTCAGGGCCTACCTCAGCCTCTTGCACGGAGCTGACAGCGCTCTCGATGACAGCCAACACGAAGCCGAGCATCTCGCACTCCCGGGCGATTACTCTCTTATATGCGCCGATCCTGCGTCGCTCAGCAGCACGACGACGGAAGTGCTCCAACACCTCCCGAAAAGCAAACAGAGCTATTGCGGCAACAACTGTTACCGGGAAAATGCTAGATATCTCCACATCGATCCCTATGTAAATATGCCCACCTGCGGGTGCACCAGCTGGTTGAAGCCACGCGCAGCCGCATCCACCTGATCATCGTACTTGCCAAACGGAAACATGCGGCACTCGTCGGTGAACGCCTTGTTCCAGGGCGCGCGTAGCATCAGCACATTGCCCGCATTGATCTGGCTGGCCATGGGTGTAGCGCGGACCACCTTGTCGCCAGTTTCCGGGCTGAAGTGCACGTTATGCCCGGCCAGCAGCTTGGCAAATGCGGCCACCTGTGACTTGCCTGCTGCGCCTGGGTCCTGCGGCAAGCTCTGCTTGAGCATGCGGCCATCGGCCACGGCCGTGTTCTTGATCAGGGCATCGCGCTTGTTGGTCTCGAACTGCTCGCGCTTCATGTCGGCGATGATGTACCGCCCATCGCTCAGCCGGCCCACCTTGCCGCCGGCGGTGTGGTCGCCCGTGGTTGAAGCGCCCAAGTCCCAGCCGCGGCACCACTCGACCACGTTGTGCGGTATCGCGTCCACCACCTGCAGCATGTCGGGCTGGATCGTGCCGCCGGCGGGCGGTGCCGGCCGCTGCCGGTACTGGCCGGCGAACACATAGGGCGCGGCCTTCTCCATGCGGCGCAGCGTCTCGGCGTCGTGCTTCTCGGGCCATAGTGGCGTGCCGTCGTCGTTCCACACCGACAGGCAAAGGTTTTCCCACACCTCGCCATTGCCGCCAGCAACTGCCGGGCCCTTGCCGTCCACACCGCGGTCACCCAGCAGCCAGCCGGCCAGGTCTTCCTCGTGCAGCCGCTGCATGATCACGATGATCGGCGTGTCGGGGCTGTTCTTCCGGCTCTCCAGCGTGTTCTGGAACCAGTCGATCACACCCTTGCGGATCACATCCGAATTCGCCTCGTCGGCCTTGTGCGGGTCATCAATGATGATGGCGCCGCCGAAGCCGTCTCGGTGCTTGCCCGCGCCGAAGCCGGTGATGGTGCCCCCCGTGCCGGTGGCATACATCACCCCGCCCTCGCTGCTCTTCCAGTGGTGCTGAGCATCGCTGGCCAGCTGCAGCCCGGGGAAGATCTCGCGATAGCCCTCGTGCTGCACCAGGCCGCGCACGTTGGTGCTGTTGTTGGTGGCCAGCGCGCTCGAGTAGCTGGCGTGGATGAACTCGCAGTCGGGCACCTTGCCGAAGCACCAAGCGATGAAGTTCACCACAGCCAGCTCGGTCTTGGAATACCGCGGCGGCACGTTGATCACCAGCCGCTTGCACTCGCCGCGGTAGACCCGCATCAACGCATCGCATATCAGCTGGTGGTGCCGGGCCCGCTGCCACACGAAGTTCTTGCGCTGCAGGAACATCCAGCGCGAGAAGCTGTACAGGTCCTCCCGGGCCCAGCCCACGGCCGCCAGGCGCTCGGCCGGGCTAAAACTTGGCCTGGACACTCTCGACAACTTCCTTCAGCTGGCCCGGGGTGACGTTGTACTGGTTGGCGGGCCCATTCACGTTCAGCTCCTTGACCGTCTCCTTGTTCGCGGCCAGCAGGTTCAGGGCAATGCTTGCGCTGTCGTTCGCCAGCTTGGTCAGCGCCGCCACGCCCTTGAGGCTTTCTATCGACTTCAGGGGCTCGGCGTCATCCACCTTCGACACTTCGCTGTTCGCCAGCGCGCTCAGGCGATGGGCAGTCTGGGCGCCGTACTGGGCAGCGCTGGCCAGGTTGTCGCTGATGGCGCGAAGCTTCGAGGCTAAGTTAACGGCAATCAACTGTTCAGAAACGGGCAGCATTGCAAGGGCGCGTTCAGCCGTAACTACTTGATTTGCAACGGACTGGATAGTTTCTGCGCGTTTCGAAACTCGGCTGCTGATGGCGGCTCGAGATACGCCAAACTCCCGGGCAAGATCGGCAGCCTTCTCCCCTGCCAACAGGCGCTTGGTGATCTCAGTCCACTGTTCCGGCTTAAGCTTTGATGGCCGTGCCATGGCCTACGCGCCCTCACCGGTGCCTAGCAGCGCAATCAGCTTCTCGCTCTTGGTGCGAGCCTTGGCAACGGGCCGGGGTGGGCGCTGGCGGGCGCGGCGCTGTTCCTCGCGTCGGTAGTCCTCTGCGGTCCAGCGTGCCGGGTATGCGGCCCCCTCCACCCGCAGGACACCCTTTGTAGGCTGCATGCGGGATGCGTACTTGCCGGCCTTTGGCGAGGATGTTGCTGCGGTGCTGGATCGGAGCTTGAGCATGCTGGTAGCGAGATTGAAGACGGAACACGGTGCGGATACCGCCTCCGAAGGGATGCCCTGCCCCACGCGACCCTTCACGCGCCGGATGGTCAGAATGGGATCGCGCTTGCTGGCTTTGGCCTTGCTCGCCTTCCCCTTCGGCTTGGGCGTAGGCACCGGCGCGCGGGCCGGTTGGCATTTCGTGGGCACAAGCCAAGGGAAAAGCGGCAGGGTGTAGCTGTCCATGCTACGGAGGCGAGGTTTACGGTGCAGGCTCAAAGGATGGGCTCCCTCGCGTGTTTCTTCGGTTTCTTGGTCTTGGCCCTGTAGCTATCGCGAATCGCGCGTAGGTCGTCGCGCGTCCACTTCACCACCGTGTTGTCAGCCTCGAGCGCCTCGACCCGGGCCAGGCCGATACGCGCGATGAGCCGGGCTCGATACTCCACGGCGTTGCCTGCCAAGAACTTGTTGTCGTGCTTGGACTGGACGTGGCAGTTGTCTTCGTTGAAGCGCAGATGCGATGCGGCACCGGTGGAGCGGTAATGGCCGGCATCGACCTGGTTGCCAGACCAATCGAGCGGACGGCCAGAGCTGATGCAGGGATGGCCGGCCTGGCGGTCGCGCTCTCGGATGAATGCGTTGAATGCATCCTGAGCCTCCTTGATTAGGTCGGGGATGCGCTTGGCGGCCTCCTTGCGCTGGCGCGTCTCAGCCCGCTCGACCTTCGCCTTGGCACGCTGCTCCCGGGCCTTCTTCTGGTCCTGCTTCTTGCGATATGCGGCAATCCATGCGTCCTTGCATTCCTCGTGCAAGACATGTCGGGCCTTGTCCTCGGGCATGCGCACCTTGCAGTGCTTGCAGCGGTTTGGCTTTGAGCTCTTCAGCATTCTTCCACCCACAACTTGAATCGCACTTCCCTCTGCGCGCCGAATGCTTCCATCAGCATCTGCAGCTCAGCCATCTCGGCCTTCGTCATGCGGCTGGTGGACTGGCCGCAGACGACAAAGCCACCATCCAGGCCGGGCACGACCTTGGTGCGCTTGAGCGCGGCGCTGAAAACATCCTTCCACTCTTCGGACGTCAAGCGGTGGCCATGCCACTCCACCTGCTCGCTGATGTCGGTCAGCATCGACCACAGGCGGCGGTTCTGCGCATCGCTGCGCTTCTCGGGCCGCAGCTCAAGCGTGAGGCGCTTGCCGTCGGCGATCAGACGCTTGGCCTGCTCCCATGTGTGGGTGATGGCGCGGTGGGCCTGATTCGTCTCCCACAGGGCCAGGGTCAGTCGTTCAGGCATCAGTAGCCCTCCATGTCCGCAGTCATGCAGCTGCAGCCAACGGCCACGCCGACGACAAAGCCGCAGAGGGCCGCGATGCCCATGAGCAGATAAATCATTTCAGACCTCCCAGGGCCAACAGCTGGCCGAACGGGTTGCCAATGAAACGCCAGGCACAGCTGTGGCTGATCTGCACCAGGTGCGCCGGGTTGCAGCACTGGTCGTTGACGCAGCGGACCTTGACGGGGCCGCCCCACGGCGAGGCCTTACCTACAGCTTCCAGCGCGTGCTTTTGCGCGGGCAGGTTCACACGCTTGCCGCCGCGCAGCGTGGCGATGTAGGGGCGGCCGTGGATCCTGGCGCCGGTCCAGATCCAGCAGTCGCCGTCGTGGCGGCAGCGTGCCTTGATGGCGTCGAGGGTGATGGCGGTGTTCATGCGCGCTGCTCCACCGGTTGGACATTGGCAAGCAGGCGCATGGCGTGCGCGGGAAGCGTGGAGATCAGCGTCTTGCCGGCCTGACTGCCGTTCTTCAGCACCGCGATGGCCTTGGCCTGGTCACCCACCAGCGCCGGACGCGGGAGTGGGATACCGCGGCTGGTGAACTCGAAGTCTGGCGAGCGGTCGCCTGCCAGGCGCCGCTGGTACTCGAACTTGCCGCGGCCGGTATAGGCGCGGTGGGCCTCCTGAAACCGATGCTGCAGAAACGACAGTTCCTTGAGTTCGGTGCGACACACCTTGGGCCAGCCGCCGAGATCCTCGATCACGGCATGGATCGCAGGGTCATCAAACACCACGTCGGTATAGCCACCCACCGAGGTCATGGCCTCGAGCGTCTTGCCCCAGGCAAGCGCCGCGCGGTCCGTGGTCGTGCCCGCGAGCACTTTCACGATGTCGGCCACCTTGGGCGCGAACTGGCCGCGGTCGGGGTCGGTGGCGTGGCGCTGCAGCGCGGTCGAGATCTGCTCGAGCTCGAAGTTCGCGCACGCGCCCCACCAGACCTGCACCATGAACGTCGACACGTCCTTGCCGTAGTAGGCCATAACGTCCGTCAGGAGGTCGGTGAAGGCATCGGCTTGCTCAGTTCGCATGGGATTCTCCTTGTTGGGCCGCTTGGGCACGGATTGCTGCTGCAGCCTCACGGCCGATTGCACGGTTGCGCTGCTCGAGCGCCTCCTGCTTGTTGGGGGCACGCGTACCGCCGGGCTGCGCCCCGGGCCTGCTGGCCAGGGTGGCCGCCAGCTCGCCGGCCTCGCGCGTCTCTCGCTCCACGATCGACAAGGCGTAGCTGAAGTTCTTCCCGCTATCCAACGCTTTTTGCACGGCGTCTTGGAACTGGCCCACGGAGACGCCGGCGTTCAGCAGCGTGTTCAGCTTCGCATTGCTAGGGTTGACCAAGCCGATGCCCATGCGCTTTACAACCAGGCACACCGCGCCGGCCAGGGGATGGCTGCCGCTACCGGTGTTGCGTGGCAGCTGGTGCGGCTCTGGCGGGTCTGCCAGATGGGGCATGCCATCCGGATCGAGTGGCTCGTACCCCGCCCGCCCCCCTTGGGGGGTAAGGGGGGTATTTACATTGGTATTGGTTATGGGATTGGGATTGGTAGAGATAGCCGTTGCAGCTGCGTCACCAGAAACGACCTGTTCGCGTTGCAGGTCCGTTTCAGGTGTTTTCGGTTTCGCGTTGCAGGTCGCGTCGTGAAGCCGTTGCAGTTCCTTCATGGAAACGTCCCAGGCCGGCACGACGCCGAAGGGCCGCAGCGCTTCGAACATGGCCGCTCGACGCTCGCGGTAACGGCGCATGCGTTCGCTCTCGTGCTGGTTCTTCTCCTCCTGTGCCGACTGCTTGACGCGCATAGCGTCGATCTCGCGATCAGCGCGTGGGCTGATCCAGCCAGCTTCCGTCTGGTGGAAGAACTCGTGCAGCACCACCTCGACGGCTTGGCGTTGCTCAGCTGTCGATGCAACCACCAGGCGGCAGATTGCGCGCAGGTCGTCGGGCAGCGGCTCCTCCCGCGTGTAATAGACGTCCAGCAGGCGGCGATAGGCGCAGTCCTCTTCCCAGGAAAGGTGCCGCGTCGCGCTGGCGTAGTCGCCAATATGGAAGGCGTAGAAGTTCACACAGCCTCCCAGACGCGGGCGCCGCCGCGCATCAGGTCGACGCCGCCGCGCTGCACCACGCGGGCCTTGCCGGCCTTCTGGAGGTCGGGCAAGCGGCGGTCGATCTGCACCACGGTCAAGCCGGTGGAGATCTGCAGTTCGTGGGCGGTGGCCGGGCCGCGCTTGGTCAGCTCGGCAAGGATGCGCGCGCAGTGACCGCCAGCAAACTGCGGCGTACGCTCAGCGGCCAGCACGCTGGACAGCGGGTCATGGGCGCGAACGAGGTGGGTTACGTTCACAGCTGCGCCCTCCCCGCGTTATCTGCAGCGTGCTCGGCCTTCAGCGCCATGGCAACCGCCTGCAGGGCGGCCACGGCATGGCCAATCTCCTGCAGCACCTCGCGCTTGTCGTTGTCGCTGATGTTGCCGTCAGCCTTCGATTTCGTGACGGCCAGCAGGACGTCGGCGCTTTCGTGAATGGCGTGGGCCGTTGCCTTGGAAAGGCCGAGCCTGTCCTCACCCATTTCCACCACGGGCAAGATCAGCATTCCGGCCTTGAACGAGAACACCGTGCCCAGGGCGTGCGCCTCCGGGCTGCCAGCCTCGTGGCACATCGTGGCGATCTCCTCAGCGTCGGCCAGGCCGAGCTTGTGGTGGGTCGAGGCGCCGCTGAGTTCCTTGCGCAGGACCTCGTCGGATTTGCCAAGGCGGGCAGCCAGCGCGGCGCGGCCGCCCGGGTAATTGGCGACCATGCGTCGCAGTGCGTCGAGGGAATTCATGTCCGGGCTCCCGAAAAACGGACGTTGCAGCCTTGGCGGCCAAAGCCGACACTTGCTGTAACAAACAAAGAGAGAGGGAAAACCAATGCAGCAGCACTCCAAGCCTGAAACGCTGACACCCGAGCAGGTGCTGGCAGCCATTGAGCGGGCGCAGAAATGGATTGGTCGGATCGAGGCACGCGCGCTGCGTGCGATCGCGCTGGGGAAGCGCGATGTGTGAGGTTGATGTTCATCTGCGGAGCCCTACCCTGCAGTTGCCACTGCTACCTGCTGATCACGCTCAACTGACGCATTGCGCAGATACGACCAGTTGACCGAGGGGGCCAGGTCTTCACACAGGATGGGCGTTCCGAGGAGCGACGTTGCCTCCTCGATCAAGGGCGCCCAGGCGACAGGCATTTGCCGCTCGCCCTGCTTGATCTGGTTGATTAGCTGGGGCGGCTTGTCAACGGCGCGCGCCATAGCTGCCTGGCTGCCAAGCACCTCAATGGCAGCTATGAAAAATGGGTTTGGAGATGTAGCCATTGATCGATGATACAGCATTGCTGTAATTTTGATCAAGCATTGGTTGATCTACACTTCGCAACAGAAAATAAAGCGATGCTTGATAACACTGCGGACTCCATCAAAACGCGGCTTGCCAGCGCGTTCGACGCATGGAAAGACGAAGACCGGACACGAACCAAGAAACTGTTCGCGGAGATGTGTGAGCAGTCGCTGGGCTCTCCATGCACGCCGCAAACGGTTAATGGATGGTTCAAGACTGGCCGCATGGATAAGAAGTGGCTGGCAGTCGTTGCGTCGATCCTCGGGGTCGACCTCCTCACCGGAGAACGCACGAAGTTCGATGAAAACGTGCGACGCGTGCCGGCTGGTATGCGCCAGTATCCCGTCATCTCTCACATCCAAGCCGGCAGCCTTACTGAGATATCAAACCCCTACGGGCCAGGCGATGGCTTCGATGTTGAGGTTGGCGAAGACGACGCTTCGCGGTGGGCCTTCTTTCTGGAGATCAAGGGCGATTCGATGCAGCCCGAGTTCCGCCCAGGAGATCGGGTCCTCATTGATCCAGAGATTGCGCCAAGCCCCGGCGACTACGTGGCGGCCAGGAACACAAAGCGAGAAGCCACGTTCAAAAGATATCGCGTCCGCGGCATCAATGAGATGGGCCATGAGATTTTCGAACTGGTTCCACTGAACGAAGACTACCCTGTGCTGCGCAGTGATGAGCGTCACCTAACGGTCATCGGAACCATGATCGAGCATCGGCGCAAGTACCGCCGCAAGTAACACCATCCCCAGATTGGAGAAGTAGATGAGAAAAATCAGCATCGCCACACTATGCGCAGCAGCAGTGCTCTCAGCCTGCGCTACCGGCCCGTCACCCTTGGATCGACTCCGCTCCTCGTCAATCGGCGAAGTCAGGGGTCATGCGTCAATGAGCAGGGCCTTTCTTGCAGGGGGCGGCTCTGAGTCGCAGATGGAGGAGCGCGCAAAGGAGGCTATATCCAATCAGCTGAAAGATCCGGCGTCTGCTCAGTTTCGCAACGTGCGAGCAAAGCAATTTGATGACAGCTCCGTTGTCTGCGGAGAAGTTAACGCGAAAAATTCATACGGCGGTTACATCGGATTCAAGCAGTTTGTTGCATCTCCTTCGGGAGGAACTATTGAGCATAGCGGCTCCCGATATCCTCAGATAGACGCGGCGGCTAACGCTGGGATCTACTTAGCCTGCGGAGCTTGACCGCAGACTGCGACGGGGTTTGATCGCCTCGCATGCTCCGTTGGCGCGGATTCGATGGTGTTTTGAGAGGCCGCAAGGCCTGGGGCTGACTTAAAGCAAAACGAGTAGAGGTAGAAGTTGGACTCAGTTACCGAAGACGAAGCGAGAGCGCTGCTGGCCACTACGCATGTCTGCGAAGATGCGGATCTTGATGACTGGCAGGTTCTCGACAAGCCATTTGGCGCTTACAGCTTTGAGCAGGGGCTGGTCAAGGAGCCAGGCGGCGGGAACTCCGGTTTGGTGGTCCAATTGAACTTCTATCGCTCACCCGACACTAACCTGATCACCGTAAAAATGAGCGTGTTTCAGGAGCTGCGAAAGCAGCCAAAAGTCAGGGTTTATCAGCTGCACATCACGACGAAAAGCTATAACCCGGACAATTGGCACGATGAGGCGCATGAGCATTTCGGCGAGGGTCGCGCCCCTGTCCCACAATGGCGGTCTTGGCGTTCCTTCGGCGATGTCTTAGACTTTTTCTGTCAACAAACAAACATTGAATTCAGACCGGCGCTCGACGATCCAGAGCAACTGAGGCTCAAGTAATGATCTGCAAAAACTTACTCCAGATGACCGGGTTTGCCTGCCAGCCCATCAGCGAGCAAGGAGACCTTGCTAGGATCAGTACGCCCTTTTGCTTCGCCGACGGCGACCCGGTGCCCGTGTACGTTCAGTCATTTGCTAACGATGTGCATAGATTTTTCGATGATGGGCAAACATTGCTTCACTTCATTGGCAGAGGCATGAAGCTGGACAACGGGCACAGACTAAGATTCCTGGCAAACATCGCGCAGAAGCATGGCGCGGCTGTGAACGACAATGGGGTTCTAGAGCTTTTCTCGAAAGGGGACTCCCCTTCAAATGCGTTTGCGCAATACATCACATGTGTAATTGCTATCGCGCAATGGGAGTATGAGCATCAAGGAATCGACGCCAACGGCGCAGCCTTTGCGGATGAAGTAGTTCATGCCCTGCTCACCCTTCATCCAGAAAGCACTAGCACGCTGATTCATAAGCCAACCTACCTTGGAAGCTCTGGCAAGAGACATGAGCTGGACTTTGGGCTGGGCGGCAAAGGGTACATTGCTGTCAAGCCTAATCAGCAGTCTGCCGCGCCAGCTTTGTACAAGCTCGTGGACATCATCAACAGGCAAACCAACGCAGACGCACACCTGGTTGTTGTCATCGATGACAGGCATGACAAGAACGCCGCGAAGAACACCAAGCAGGTGTTCAGGAGCATCGCCAGCGACGTGATTAGCTTTAGCAGAATCGCTCCGCCAGCGCAGGCCGCAATTCACTGACAGGTTCTGCTAACGGCTCCTGGGCATCGCCGCGCCCAACAAGCCACCTTCGGGTGGTTTTTTTGCGTCTGGGCGCACCTCCCACCACAAGAAATACAGCAATACTTGATCTTTCCTCAGGGACTTAAATCATTGCTTGATTCAATACAGCATTGCTTTATCATTCACCCATCGCAGCAACAAAGCGGAAAAGCAGTGGCAGCGGTGGGTGGCACGGCATCGAACGACCTCCCAAGCTCTTGCAGCAAGCACGGCTGGGTAAACACAAGGCACCGCGGGCGGTAGCGGGATAGAAAAGATCGTCGGTCGCCCTAGTCAGTACTGCTCTGCCCCCGGATGGGATCGGCAACAGGAACTTCAAAGGTCACGCGAAAACCATCCGCTGGGTTCTGTACGGCGGTGAGGCAAACAGGGAGGCCAAGAAAAGAAACGCCCAGGCCATTCGCAAGAGTGGCAAAGCAAAAGCGTCGCGGGTCGGCGCTTTTGTTTTTCATAGGGAAACGACATGCAAACCCATGACTTTTTCACGCGATTGGTGGCCCTGAACTGCTTGGGGCCGAACATGCAGGCCAGCCTCAAGGACGCCGGCTGCATCACTGCCTACGAATGCAATTCCTGCGGCGAGGAATACGACGACGATTTCGACGCGAAGAACTGCTGCCGCCCTCAAGAGATCTACCGCTGCTCGGTCTGCCGCGAGAAGCATGACGACGAGGAAGATGCGATTTCGTGCCATCCGGGCGCCGGCGTCAACGGACAGCCCATGCAGTGCCCGATCTGCTTGGCAACCGCGGAAGACTTCGAGCAAGCCGCGAATTGCTGCCTCCCGCTGCATCCAACCATGACAGCCTGGGGCCGCACGCGGACAGCTGAGATGGTCGCCGCCGGCACACCCTGGCCCGAAGCAATGGCCGCCAACGCGCATCACTGACATGGGCCGCGGTTCAAAGCACGGCATCAACCGTGATGAGTGGGAGCAGCGCCGCACTGAGTTTGTAGCCCGCGGCCTGGATCTCCCGCAAACCAAGCTCATGCCGCTGGATGTGTCTGAGATCCGATCCGCCGCCCGCCAGCGCGACCGCCTCAAAGTGCACATCAGGGAGAACCTGAGCAATGCCGCTCTCGCAAAGAAATTCGGAGTTCATGAGCGAAGCATCGAGAAGGTGCTGAGCCGTGAGTCTTGGGCGCACGAACTGTAGCCCTCCATTTCCAGCCGCGCCCGGCGCTCCGCCCCTCCCTTTCCGGGCACCCGCGGCTCTTTATCCCCACCGGCCAGCCTCGAGCTGGCTTTTTCGTTCCTGGAGGTTCTATGAACGCTCGACACCCGCTGTCGTATATCACTGCCGACCCGGTTGTCGGCGCAACGGGCCTGGATGACGACCGACAGGCTGATCAAGACGCTCACGAAGCGATGCTGGCCGAGGCCGAGCAGCATGCGCCGCTGATCGTGCTGGCCCAGCTGCATGCGATCAAGCGGCCGGGCGACTGGTTCGAGCCCAGCATCTGCACCGGTGCGCTGTCGTCGCCTGACGAGGTCTTTTGCGAGGCTGTCGAGCAAGACGACGACAGCCGAAACGCCTACGCCGAGCTCATGGCCAGCCCGCCAGCGCAGCGCCTGCGCCAGGCCATGGCCGAGTGGTTTGGGCGAAAGCATGCGCTGGCGATCTACCTTGAGCGCGCGGGCCACGCGTGACGCGCGATATCTTGAGCATCACCCTGCAGTGTCCGCTCACGATATTGCCCAACGCGGCCTTTGAGGCGCCTCCACTTGCTAGACATTCGCTGGCCCAACTCTAGACAACCGCAAGACAAACACACCGCGCAGCCGCAGGGCAGCGCAGAAGCAATTTGAAAGCCTACCCCATGACCGACTACACAAAACTCGACGCAGCGATCCTTGCCTTGATCGCCTGCCGGCCCGTCACGTTCACGGCGATCACCTGCAACCCCGGAGTGCAGGCGCAGGTGAAGCCCCTCACTGACGCAGACCCCAAGAAGCCGGCGTTTCGCTTCGTGGATAGCCGCCTGCAGGCGCTGCGCAAGCGTGGGTTGATCAAGTACAGCGGCAAGAGTGGATGGCGGGCGGTAGCGCCGAAGGATGCCGACAAACCCGAAACCGCCTTCTGAGGCGGTTTTTTCATTCTGGAGCAAGCATGAAACTCACCTACTGGATTTTGGCCTTGGTGATCACGCTGGGCGTGGGTCACATAGCCGCGCAGGCCAGCACCGAGGCTGACCTCGAAGACGCCGCGGCGCTCAGCAGCCGCGAGTTTGCCGGCCAGGCTGTGTGCGGGCCGCGCGCCACCCCGGTCTGGACCGACGACAAGACGCTCGAGTGCCTGAAGGAACTGCCTTGAAACCCCTTCTTCACGCCCTCCTCTGGTCCGGCCTCATGGCCCTGAGCCTCGCGTCAGCGCTGCTGATCACCACCACCCCATTTACCCACTGAGGCACCCATGAACGCCATCGTCCAATCCCCTTCCCACCAGCTCAATCCCGCTGGCGGCTTCGACCTGAGCCCGCAAAACTTCGAGCAGGCGCTTACCTTCTCCACCTACCTCGCTGAGAGCGATATGGTGCCCAAGGACTTCAAGGGCAAGCCGGGAAACTGCCTGATTGCCATGCAATGGGGTGCAGAGCTGGGCCTAAAGCCTTTGCAGTCGCTGCAGAACCTGGCCGTGATCAACGGTCGGCCCGCGCTGTGGGGCGATGCGGTCATCGCGCTGGTGCTGAGCAGCCCGGTCTGTGACTACGTGAACGAGGAAGATGACGGCGAGACCGCCACCTGCCGCGTGAAGCGCAAGGGCGCCCAAGAGCAGGTGCGCACCTTCAGTATGGAAGACGCCAAGCGCGCCGGTCTGGCCGGCAAGCAAGGCCCCTGGGTGCAGTACCCAAAGCGCATGCGCCAGATGCGCGCCCGGGCGTTCGCGCTGCGCGACGTATTCCCTGATGTGCTCCGGGGCATGGCAGTGGCCGAGGAGCTGCAGGACATGGCTGCCGCCGGCCAGGCGCCAGTCACCAAAGACATGGGCCCTGCCGAGGTCGTCAACACCGCCCCGACAGAGTGGCCCGCCGACCGCTGGGCCGCTGGCCTGCCTAAGTGGCTGGACGGGATCGCCCAGGGCAAGCCCATTGCTGATGTGCTGGCCTGGCTGAACTCGAAAGCGACCGTCACCGCCGAGCAGGAAAAGCAGCTGCGCGAACAGGCGGCCAAGCGCGCGCAGGCACCGACAGCGAACCCCGACGACCTCGCCAAGGCAATGCAAGCCGAGACCGATCTGGACAAGCTCTACGAGCTGGGCGGCCTGCTGGAAGCCATCACCGACGAAGCCGCGCGCCTGCGCATCACTGAGGTTTTTGAAGCCCGCGTGGCTGAACTGGAGCAACCATGACCATGCAGATCGTTTCCCTTGTGCAAGGCAGCCCCGAGTGGCATGCCCACCGCGCGCAGCACTTCAACGCCAGCGATGCGCCGGCGATGATGGCCTGCAGCCCATACATGACACGAGCCGAGCTGATAAAGAAGCTCGCCACCGGCATCACGGCCGAGGTGGGTGCCACCACCCAACGCATCTTCGACGCCGGACACCAGTTCGAAGCGCTGGCCCGGCCGCTGGCCGAGGCCATCGCGGAAGATGATTTCTCGCCATGCGTGGGCACCAGCGGCAAGTATTCGGCCAGCTTCGACGGGCTGACTTTCATGGCCGATACGGGGTTTGAGCACAAGTCGCTCAACGCCGCGCTACGAGAAGCCATGATTGAAGGCTGCACTGGCGCCGATCTGCCGCTGGTCTACCAGGTGCAGATGGAGCAGCAAGCTATGGTTTCGGGCTGCGGTCGCGTCCTGTTCATGGCCAGCAAGTGGAAGGCGGCCCCCGAGACCGGCGAAATGGTTCTCGTCGAGGAGCGCCACTGCTGGTACACGCCGAACCTCGAATTGCGCGCGCGCATCGTTGCCGGCTGGGAGCTTCTGGAGAAGGATGTGGCCGCCTACGAGCCGCCCAAGGCTGAGCCCGTCGCCGCCAAGCTCCAGCAGGCCTTGCCCGCGCTGCGCATCGAGGCCAGCGGCACTGTAACCGCCAGCAACCTGGATGAATTCCAAGCGGTGGTGCTGGATCGGATCAACGCCGTGAATATGGAACTGGTCACCGACCAGGATTTTGCAGACGGTGATGCCGATGGCAAGTGGCTGCGCGACGTTTCGGCCAAGATGAAGGAGGCTGTGCAGCGCGTTCGCGGCGGCATGGAAAGCGTGGACGAAGTGCTGCGCGTTCTGGAGCAGCTGGACGATATCGCCACCAAAAAAGCCATCGCCATCGAGAAGAAGGTGAAAACCGAGAAGGATGTGCGAAAGGAGCAGATCGTGCTGTCTGCCCAGCGCTCTCTGGATGAGCACATATCCGAATTGAATCGCACCCTGGGCGCGCGCTACCTTGCCAGCCCGGGTCCTGTATTTGCACCGGTGGTCAAAGGCCTCAAGTCGCTGGACAGCATGAGCGACAAGGTGCAGGCCGAGCTGGGCAACCAACAGGCGAATGCAAACGCAGCGGCGGCCCGCTACAAGGCGAACCGCGCGCACCTGGTGCAGGCTGATGGCGACTGGATCAACCTGTTCCCAGACTTCTCAGTCTCGGGCAACAAGGTAGCCGAGGACTTTCAGGCGCTGGCAGCGCTGCGCATAGGGAACCAGAAGCAGGCTGACGCCCGCCGCATGGAAGCCGAGCGCGAGAAGATCCGCGCCCAGGAGCAGGCAAAGGCCGAAGCGGCGGTGCGCGCTGAGCAAGAGCAGAAGCGCCTGGCTGAAGAAGCCGAAGCCGCCGCAGCGCGAGAGAAGGCGCTGCGGGCTGAGCGGGAGGCGCAGGCCGCCATTGCCGACGCCCACAAGGCCGAGGCGCTGCCAGCGCCGCTGCTGAGCGACCTGAGCTCTGTTGCAACGCATGTGCGAGACCAGGCATTAGCCGGCATCGATGCCGGTCTGGTGATCAGCGCTGCGAAGGATGGTCCCGCGCCAGTCGACACCGACGAGACCATGACCCTGGGCCAGATCAACACCCTGATCGCACCCATCAAGATCGACGCCGCCGGCATGGCCGAGCTAGGCTTTACCGCCACGACCATCAAGGCCGCCAAGCACTACCCGGCCAGCGCGATGCCTTGCATCCTGGCCACCATGGTCAAGCACCTGCAGGGCGTGATGACCACAGCCTGATCGAACGTTCTTCCCGACCCATGCCCGCCACCGTGCGGGCATTTTCGTTTCACCACCAGAGGCAACTATGACCTTCCAAAAGACCCCCGCCGCCGCATTCGCCGACAAGGAATATGCGCACATCCCCCTCACCGCCGTGGAATCCAATCAGGTGTCAGCCATCGGCTACGACGCGGCAAGCGGCACGATGGCCGTGACATTCAGCCGCGGCCCGGGCCATGTCTACCACTACCCGAACGTTTCGCCCGAGTTGCACCAGCAGTTTGTGAATGCCGAATCCATCGGTAAATTCTTCGGGCAGAACATCAAGGCGTTGCCCTTCGATAAGTTCCCTGCGGCAGTGCTGGAGCAGGCCAGCGCCGACTGAGGCAAGTAATTAACCCCACCAACCAGACAAGCCCTCCCGCGAGGGCTTTTTTGCACCCAACGCCATGACCAAGAAAAAATCGGCGGCCCCTTCCGCCCTGTCCAAAACAGTCCCTCCGTCGCAATGGTCGAAGATCAAAGCGGCGGAGCGCATCACCTACGACCAGGGCGCGCCCGACCGCGCGCGCTGGCAGAAGCCCGGCACCTACGCCGGCGGCGAACTGTCGTACCGCGGCCAGCAGCCGCGCCGGCCCATCATCTCGCTTGCCGGGCGGCCGCTGTGATCAAGCCGACCATCCGCATGCGTCACCGGCGCAGCTGCGCGGCGGGCCGGGCCATCCTTGTCGATGCGGTCTACGCCGCCTTCGCCAAGTCGAACCGTGGCCGCCACGTCAAGCAGTCGCTGCTCGCGATCAAGGCGGGCGTAATGTCCACCCATACCGTCGACAAGCTCCAAGCCCGGGGCCAGCGCGGCACACTTAACGCGCACCTGTACCTGCAGGAGCACATCTGCGACTTGCTGGAGGGCCGCGGCACGGTCGACACCCTGAGCCTGCTGCATTCGTGGATCGGGCACATGCTCTATTGCTGCGCGCACCGGCGCAAGGGCTACAAGCCTGGCCACATCGAGCGCGCCTGGCTGGATCACAGCATCCGCCAGCTGTGCGCCGGCCGCAGGGCCACGTTGTCGGCATGGCTGCGCTACCAGCGCACCGCGCGCGTCGGCTTCGCGGGCCCGGAGCTGGCGCCCTTCAAGGGGGGTTGCGCCGAGGGGTTCTTTGTGGCCGAGCGGATCAGCAAGACCGAGCTGCGGGCCGCATACGCATTTGCCGACGCCAAGGCCGTCCGCCAAGGGCTGACGCTCAAGCAATTGGAGGTTGCACTGTGACCCAGCACCAACCGACCCGCGCCGAGCGCGACCTACCCGCCGCCCTGCGCGCCAGCGAAGAAGCCCGGGCCGCCCGGTTCCGCGAGCTGGCCGCGCAGCCTGCCGATCCAGCCATGCCCCGCCGCTGCATCAGCTGCGGCGCGGTGGCACCGGCTGAGTTGCAGGAGGGCGAAGGCCTGCCGTGCGGGCACTGAGCAACGGAACGATCAAGAGGCCGCTTCGTCAGTTGGAGGCGCATCTTCCTCAACCACATCGCGAAAACCTCGGAATTTATAGACGCGTTTTACAACTCGCTTCCCTCCGCCAGATGCCCCCGCAGTGATGGTTTGCCCTTCGGCTTTAATTCCCAGGCTGCCATTTGCAGAGGTGTCATAAAACTCCTCTATTTCCACTTCCTCAGCAACAAGGATGCGCTCCGCGATAGCGAGTTCCTGAGCAACTCGAGCCTCATCACGAGCCATAGCCATTTCAAACTCTTTTCTACGAGTCTGGTCCTGAAGCTCGTCGATGGTGAGTGCGCGGCCGATCCCTTTCGCTATCTCGCTACCCCCCACTTGAGCTGCAAGATGCCGAAGCAAGGGAGCTGCTGGGAAAAGCGCGTCCACAAATTTGGTATTAATTTTTCGCATGCCTTTTTTCGCAATACCTTGAGTAGCTGTGTGAAACCATCTTAGCCGAACAATTTGATACAGAGGTTGTTGCTGCCGTTTCTGATTTAAATGCCCGCCCCTTGCGGGCTTTTTCATTTTTGAGGACGTCCATGAAGCGTGACGCATTCACCCTGCCGCTGGAGCAGACCGTGGCCGTGCTATTCGCCCGCGCGGACAGCATCTACAAAACGCTGCACGGCACCGATGTATGGGACATCGAGCGCAACGCCAAGCTGTGGCCAGGTGGCGCGCCGGTAGTTGCGCACCCGCCCTGCCGGGCCTGGGGCCGGCTGCGCAAGTTCGCAAAGCCTCGCAAGGGCGAAAGACAGCTGGCAATCTGGAGTGTTCGGCAGGTGCGCCGGTTTGGCGGCGTGCTCGAGCATCCGGTGGGCTCCCTACTCTGGAAGAAAGCGGGCCTGCCGCCGCCAGGACAGGTGGACCGCTACGGTGGCTGGACACTGCCCATCCATCAGAACTGGTGGGGGCACAGGGCCGAGAAAGCCACGCTGCTTTACATCGTCGGCTGCGCGCCGGGCAACACCCCCCCAATCCCGCTTCGGCTGGGCGAGGCAACCCATGTGGTGCAGAGCAGAAAGCGAATTGACCACCGGCCCCACATCACCAAGGCCGAGCGAGAACACACCCCGCCAGAGCTTGCACGATGGCTTTGCGAGCTGGCCCGCAGATGCGCGATCAGCCGCCCGCCTCAATGGCGCGGGCCAGTGCCCGAACACTTAGAAGCCTCCTGCAGCCGCATCCATTCGTCCAACGCTTCGCGAATCGCGGTGCGGTAACCCTCCGACTTGGAGGCGTCGCTTATCTGCTCCAAGTAGAACGGCAAGTCTTCGGGATTTTTATGCAGCGCTCGAAGCACGGCTTCTGAGATGAGTTTTGAAGCTAAGTCGTTCACACGACCTCCTGCGATTTCCAACAGCACGGGTGCCGCACGAACGCATTATAGTTTTTCTACATAACCAATTAACTGTCAGTAGTAGGCCCGCACTAGCGGGCTTTTTCTTTGGAATGACCCGACATGACCAAGACCCCAAACGCCACGCCCCAGCCGAATTATCCGGATCAGATAATTTCCGATAAACCGCAGCCCGGGGCAGAGCATGCGGCGCTATTCGCCGCACATTTGCGGCGAATGGAGCAGGAGGCGCGCGAGCTCCCTGGACCGAGCCCCACGGCCGGGATGAACCTGGGCCAGCGCATCCTGCACGTCGGCGGGCGCGAAAACGAGGCGGGCTACATCGAGTTCGGCAGCGTTGCGGCCGTGCGCGCCCTGGTCGGTCAGGTGCTTCGCGACCTGCAGCCTACCCACCCTCTGCAGAGCGCGGAGCCGGCAGCCCTGGCCGAAGTGAGCAAAGAACAGTACGCGCGTATGTTCGGCGCAGCGTGCGATGCACTCGGCCAGATCAGCGACCACCTGGGCATTGACTCCGACATCAACCCCGGTGCCGAGCCCATCATCGAAGCCATCGATGAGCTACGCGCATGCGGCACGGCGCAGCCACAGACCTATCCTGTGCTGGATGGCCAGTGGCGTCGCCAAATGGTGGATGGCACGGTGCTGGTCCGCGATGAGATGGGCTGCGGCGATCACCCCGCCTTGCCGATGCTCGAGGAAGACATGAACCCCCTGCAGTTCTTCGGCGCGCTGGGCATTGAGCTGACGGGAAGCATGGCCGAAAGCCAGATGGACGCTGACGCCTACGAAGCCATGGTCGAGGCCTGCGATTCCCGCGTATGGACTCCTGCACGGCCTGACGGCGAAGGCTGGGTGCTAGTGTCTATCTTCGAAACCGAGGACGGCCCGGCCGCATGGTGGATTCGCGAGGCTTTGCCAGCGAAGCCGGAGCGAAAGAGCCGCAAGGCCGCCGCCCAGGCGCTAGAGGGTTCGGACGTTCAGCGTGCAGTGCTGGCAGAGCGTGAGCGCATCTGTGCGGCCATCCAGGCCGAAGACGACTATTGCGTCACGCAAGGCGACTACATGCTGGATTCCAACGATTGCATCAAGGTGGCACGCGGAGAATGGGTGCGCCCCGTTTTCGACGCAGCCCGCGCTGCGCAAGGGGGTGCGTGACCATGCAGCACGTCGTCTGCTACTCAGGCGGGCACAGCTCGGCGCTGGTGGCGCTCGAAGTCGCGGCGAAGTTCGGCACGGAAAACCTTGTCCTGCTGAACCATGACATGCATTTCTCCGTTGAGCACGCCGACATCAAGCGCTTCAAGACGGATGTGGCCGCCCATCTTGGAATGGCCCCCACGTTTGCGAGCCGCAGGAATGCAACGCAGGACCAGTTCGACGTTTGCGTGGAGTCCAAGGCCTTCAAGGTGAACAACGGTGAGGAGCTGTGCACGGCGCGCTTGAAGACCGAGCCCTTTATGGAGTGGCTGGCCGCGAACGCCGACCCGGCGAACACCATCGTCTACTACGGCTTCGACGCAAACGAACCCGGCCGCATTCAGCGCCGAGCCGGGATCATGGGTGCACAGGGTTGGAAAACCGAGTACCCGCTGATCTGGCAGCACCCTAAGTTCCAGAGCACCGAAGTACTCGGCATCCCTCGCCCGTGCACCTACAGCGTGTTCAAGCACGGCAACTGCACCGGCTGCCTCAAGGCGGGCTGGCAGCACTGGTACATCGTGTACTGCACGCGGCCAGACATCTGGCTCAACGCCAAGTGGGCAGAGGAAGAAATTGGCCACGCCATCCACCATGACGGCGACCAGCCGGTCTACCTGGAAGACATGGAGCCGCGATTTGCCGCCATGAAGGCGTCAGGCATCCCCGCGACTGAGCACATACCGCATCAGCGGTTCTGGGCCCAGGCAAACAAGATCATCAAGATCAAAGCAGTCCAGCAGGAATTGCCATGCGAATGCATTTTTTGAAATTGACCACGCGCGGCCAGGCGCAGAAAGACCAGCCATGACCACAGCACAAGACCAGCGTTTCGACGTTGAGGCGCAGCACGCGGCCGAAGCCATCGCCATTTACAAGGCGGTGACGGGCAAAGGTGATGCCGCATACAGCACTGAATCGCCCAGCGAGTGGGGAAAGTGGGAGCGGGCCGCTATTGCTGCGGGCGAGTGCCGCAAGCGGATCGCCGCGCGCACCCTACCCGCACCCGAGAACGTCCGCGCGGGCGAGCCCTACGACAACCCGGCATTCGAGGATCTGGCCAGGACCATGGGCGTGTGGGGGACGGCGCAGGCCGCACTTTGCGCGCAGTTCTTCCTGGCCGGGCACGGCGCGCAAGTGGCGCCGCTGACAGACGAGCGCATCCGCCAGCTCGATGATGCAACGAATTTCCACGAATCGCACACATGGTCGATTCGCTTCGCCCGCGCCATCGAGGCCGAGCTGAGAAAGAAGGTCACGCCATGAGCCGCCGCAAACGCGAGCGCCGCGACAAGCGCGAGCCCATCCCTGAATTTGACCAGCCCGCCGAACAAGCGGGCTTTTTTACGATTGAAGCACCATGAACAAGATTCACGCAGTGGCGCCGCCGCCGGGCATTGAGCCCGAATGGGTACGCGCAGAAAAATACTTCGAACTGACCGGCACGCCGGTGGAAACCGTCCGGCACTACCGAAAAAAGGGCGTGTGGCTCGTTGGAAAGCATCTGGCCACCGTCCAAAACCGATTGCATGTCAACATCAAAGAAGCAGACGCATGGATAAAAGAACAAGCCTTGAAGCGCCGCCAGGCGTAACCATCCGGCAAATGAAGTCTGGAGCGCGGCTCCAGATTTTCTTTATGCATCAGGGGCAACAGTGCCGAGAACTGCTGCCGGAATGCCCCATAACAAAGGCTTCGCTTCAATACGCGGCGAATCTGCGAGGGGAAATCCGCCGAAAAATTGACGACGGCACTTTCGTTTACGCCGAATATTTTCCTGACAGCCCGCGGGCAAAGGTCGAGAAAGAAGAGCAAGAGCGGAACTTGCTGCAGGAACTGCTGGCCAAACAATTGGATTTGTACGCCAGCCAAGTTGAATCCGGCCGGCTATCGCCCTCAACCCTTAGAGGCTACAAGAAGGCGATCACGGGAGCACGCATGCGGCACTGGGACGGATGGACATTGCGAGAGGTCACACCCTCGGCCATTCGCGAGTGGGTTTCGGAGATGGATTGCACATCCAAAGCAATCAGGAACCTTCTCACGCCGCTGCGGTCGGTTTTTGAGGATGCCTTGAACGACGACCTGATTGATTTCAATCCGTTTGACCGCATCGCCTTGACCAAGCTGCTCAAGCAGACCAGCAAAGCCAGCGATTACGTCATCGAGCCGTTCACCCGAGCCGAACGTGATGCGATCTTGAATGCATGCAGGCCCGACGAGCGTCCGACATTCCAGTTCTGGTTTGCCACAGGCTTGCGCCCAGGCGAACTTCAGGCGCTGGAATGGAGACACATAGATTTCGACAAAGCAATCGCTCGGGTCGAGCAGAACCAAGTTGTCGGAGTTGTGAAAGCTCCTAAGACACTCGCAGGAATTCGCTCCGTGGACCTGGACCAAGAGGCGATAGACGCACTGAAAGCCCAAAAGGCGATCAGCGGGCTGCGAGGCGATAGGGTCTGGTTGAACCACCGCACCCTGAAGCCTTGGACAACCGACTCTCAAGTGCGTAAAACTGCCTGGCTACCAATCATGAGTAGATCAGGCATCAAGTACAGAAACATGTACCAGATCCGGCACACCTACGCTTCCACCATCCTGACGGCCGGGGCGAACCCCTGGTACGCGGCCGCTCAGCTGGGACATGAGGATGTCGAAATGGTCTTCCGCACCTATGGCAAGTTCATACGAGAGGACTACCAAAAGCCCCGGCCCGTCATACGCGCGGTCAGCTGAAACCGGTGCATTCCTCGTGCATTTTCGGTGCATTCTCGTGCACCAGCCGGCACCATTTGGGCAAAAGAAAACCGGCCTACACCTTGCATTCGCTTGGTGTAGGCCGGTGTTGTATGGTGGAGCTGGCGGGAATTGAACCCGCGTCCGCAAACCTTTACCGGGCAGATCTACATGTTTAGTGTTCTGATTTAGATCTCGCTTCGCTCACCGCGCAGGCACACGCTGTGAACAAGGCCAGTACCCTATTTTCTTGTTCCATACCAAGGTACCCGGCACAGAACCAGTTGATGAAAATTCCTTTGCAGCCTGGAAGTCTTGCGACCCCCTTGCCCAGCCCATCAACGTGCTGTTGCAAAGCTCACCGGATTAAGCGGCGAGTGCGAAACGTTCGTCGTTTGCAGTTAGTTTTTTTGAACGGAGATTTACGAGCGTCATTCAAGCTCGACATGCACCACACCGGCTCCGAATCCACGTCGAAACCAGGACAGCCCCATGGAACACATTTTAGGCCACATCGAGCCATTGCAAGAGCTCGTGGGGGTATTTAATTGCAGCGTCGGCGCCCCAGTGGGCGGTGGCGTCGACGGCGCCGAGGTAGCCGTAGAGGGCGGCGACGGTTTTCATGCCCGCGGCGCGGCCGGCGACGATGTCGCGTTCGTCGTCACCGACATAGATGCAGGCTTGGGGCGGCAATGCAAGGCGGCGCGCCGCTTCGAACAGCGGCTCGGGGTGAGGCTTGGAGTGCGGCGTGGTGTCGCCGCTCACAACGGCGCGCGCGCCGCTGAGCAGCGGCATGGCGCGGGTCAGCGGGTCGGTGAAGCGCGAGGACTTGTTGGTCACTATGCCCCACAGCAGGCCGCGCGCCTCGATGTCGGCCAGCAGCTTTGCGATGCCGTCAAACGCGTAGGTGGTCTGCGTCATGCGCGCTTCGTAGTTGCGGAAGAACTCTTCGCGCAGCGTGTCGTAATCCGGCGTGTCGGGCGTGATGCCAAAGGCCACGCCCAGCATGCCGCGCGCGCCGGCACCTGCCATGGGGCGGTAGTGCTCGGCAGGCAGCGAGGGCAAGCCGCGTGCGGTGCGCATCTGGTCGGCGGCGGCACCAAGGTCCGGGGCGCTGTCGATCAAGGTGCCGTCGAGGTCGAACAGCACGGCTTGTATGCCTTTGAAGCCCATGCTCATTGCGCGGGCCTTTGCGTGGCGATCATGTAATTGACGCTGGTGTCGGCGCTGAGCCAGTAGCGGCCGGTGAGCGGATTGTGTTGCAGGCCGCGGGCATGCAGCACGTTGAGGCCGGCGCCGCGGCAGTAGCCGGCAAGCTCGCTGGGACGCAGCATCTTGGCGTACTCGTGCGTACCACGTGGCAGCAGATTAAGCAAGTATTCGGCTGCAACAATTGCTTGCGCAAAAGATTTCACGTTTCTATTCAAAGTCGAAAAAAACACCCATCCACCGGGTTTGACCAGCTCGGCGCAAGCTCTGACCACCGATTCCGGGTCGGGTACATGCTCCAGCATCTCCATGCAGGTGACCACATCGAAGCTTGCGGGCTGGCGCGCGACCATGGCTTCCACGGCGATTTCCTCATAGCGGATGCGCGGCGTCTCGGCTTCGAGCGCATGCAATTGCGCCACGCGCAGCGACTTCGTGGCCAGGTCGATACCGGTCACGACAGCGCCTTTGCGCGCCATGGCGTCGGCCAGAATGCCGCCGCCACAACCCACATCGAGCACATCCCGGTCGTGCAGCGCAGCAATGCCGTTGATCCATTCCAGGCGCAGCGGATTGATCTGGTGCAGCGGCTTGAATTCGCTTTCCGTATCCCACCAGTGGTGGGCCAGATCGGAGAACTTGGCCAGTTCGGCCGGGTCTACATTGATCGCGTCTTGCATCGGTGCTTTTCCTTCACGCTGAAATAATGTGGGCATAAAAAAAGCCCCGTTTCCGGGGCTTTTCAGGGTAATCCGGAGATTACTGAGCGGCGCGGGTGCCCACCACTTCGATTTCCACGCGGCGGTTCTTAGCGCGGCCATCAGCCGTACGGTTGTCGGCGACGGGTTGCTTTTCGCCCTTGCCTTCAGTGTAGACGCGGTTCTTTTCGATGCCCTTGGAGACCAGGTAGGTCTTGACGGCTTCGGAACGACGCACCGACAGCTTCTGGTTGTAAGCATCGGAGCCAACGGAGTCGGTGTGACCCACGGCAATGATGACTTCCAGGTTCACGCCCTTGACCTTGGAGACCAGGTCGTCGAGCTTTTCCTTGCCAGCTGGCTTCAGAACGGACTTGTCGAAGTCAAAGAACGCGTCAGCAGCGTAGGTCACCTTGGTTGCCACTGCGGGTGCAGGAGCAGGTGCCGGTGCGGGAGCTGGTGCGGGCGTAGGAGCGACCACGGCTACAGGAGCTGCGGGTTGCAGGGCGCCGTCGCAATTGGCAGCAGCCGTTGCGGGCGTCCAGTTGGCATCGCGCCAGCACAGTTCGTTCGTGCCGTTCTTCCAGACCAGCTCGCTGGTGCCGTTTTGCCAGTTGTCGATCACATTACCGCCATTGGCAGCCTTGACTTGAGCGCCAGCAGCCGTAGCCAGTGCGGCGCAGGCAAACAACATTGCAACTTTGTTCAGTTTCTTCATGGTTCTCCTCTTGGGGAAAAAGCCGCAGCCGCGCTGCGTATTTGTGGACGTCATTAGTGGCCATCACCAAGAACGTTGGAAATGATTGTGCCATACGTAACATGCGAATGCGGCCGGCTCCAGGGTGGGGTTGACGCGACAAAAGCGTAATTCCCAGGATATGTTGCGCAGCAACTACAGCTCAATGACTCTAAAATGAGCCTCCCTTGCCGTCAAAGTCGCATTCAATGACCCAGTTCGCTAAAGAAACTCTGCCCGTCAGCCTAGAAGAGGAGATGCGCCGCAGTTATCTCGATTACGCCATGAGCGTGATCGTGGGCCGCGCGCTTCCCGACGCTCGAGATGGCCTCAAGCCCGTGCATCGCCGGGTGCTCTATGCCATGCATGAGCTCAACAATGATTGGAACCGGCCCTACAAGAAGTCGGCACGTATCGTCGGCGATGTGATCGGTAAATACCATCCGCACGGCGATTCCGCTGTATACGACACCATCGTGCGCATGGCCCAGGACTTCTCCCTGCGCCACATGCTGGTCGACGGCCAGGGCAACTTCGGCTCGGTTGATGGCGACAGCGCCGCGGCGATGCGCTACACCGAAATCCGCCTGGCGAAGATCGCGCATGAAATGATTGCCGACATCGACAAGGAAACCGTCGACTTCGGCCCCAACTACGACGGCAGCGAACGCGAGCCGCTGGTCATGCCCAGCCGCCTGCCCAATCTGCTGGTCAACGGCTCCTCCGGCATTGCCGTGGGCATGGCCACCAACATTCCGCCGCACAACCTCAACGAAGTTGTCGACGCCTGCCTGCACCTGCTGCAAAGCCCCGAAGCGACGATCGACGAGCTGATGGAAATCGTGCCCGCGCCCGACTTCCCGACGGCCGGCATCATCTATGGCATCAACGGCGTCAAGGACGGCTACCGCACGGGCCGGGGCCGCGTGGTGATGCGCGCCAAGTGCCACTTCGAGGACATCGACCGCGGCCAGCGCCAGGCGATCATCGTTGACGAGCTGCCCTACCAGGTCAACAAGAAGACGCTGCAGGAGCGCATGGCCGAGCTGGTGCACGAGAAGAAGATCGAAGGCATCAGCCACATCCAGGACGAGTCCGACAAGTCGGGCATGCGCCTGGTGATCGAGCTCAAGCGTGGCGAAGTGCCCGAAGTGGTGCTCAACAACCTGTACAAGCAGACCCAGCTGCAGGACACGTTCGGCATGAACATGGTGGCGCTGATCGACGGTCAGCCGCGCCTGTGCAACCTGAAGGAACTGATCGCGGTCTTCCTGCAGCACCGCCGCGAAGTGATCACGCGCCGCACGGTGTTCGAGCTGCGCAAGGCGCGCGACCGCGGCCATGTGCTCGAAGGCCTGGCCGTGGCTCTGGCCAACATCGACGACTTCATTGCCATCATCCGCAACGCGCCCACGCCCCCGGTGGCCAAGGCCGAGCTGATGACGCGCGCCTGGGACAGCAAGCTGGTGCGCGAGATGCTGACCCGCACGCGCGAGGATGGCGGCGTGGTGACGGCCGACGACTACCGCCCCGAAGGCCTGGAAGTCGAGTTCGGCATGGGCAAGGACGGCCTCTACCGCCTGTCCGAGACCCAGGCCCAGGAAATCCTGCAGATGCGTCTGCAGCGCCTGACCGGCCTGGAGCAGGACAAGATCGTCGCCGAGTACAAGGACGTGATGGCGATGATCGAGGACCTGCTCGACATCCTGTCCAAGCCCGGCCGCGTCTCGGTGATCATTGGCGAGGAACTCACGGCGCTCAAGACCGAGTTCGGCCAGAGCAAGATCGGCGCGCGCCGCAGCACGGTGGAATACAGCGCCCAGGACCTGTCGACCGAAGACCTGATCACGCCCACCGACATGGTGGTCACGCTGAGCCACACCGGCTACATCAAGAGCCAGCCGCTGTCCGAATACCGCGCGCAAAAGCGCGGCGGCCGCGGCAAGCAGGCGACGGCAACGAAGGAAGACGACTGGATCGACCAGCTGTTCATCGCCAACACGCACGACTACCTGCTGTGCTTCTCCAACCGCGGCCGCCTGTACTGGCTCAAGGTCTGGGAAGTGCCCGCGGGCTCGCGTGGCTCGCGCGGCCGTCCCATCGTCAACATGTTCCCGCTGCAGGAAGGCGAGAAGATCAACGTGGTGCTGGCGCTGACCGGCGACATGCGCACCTTCCCTGAAGACCGCTACGTATTCATGGGCACCAGCATGGGCACCGTGAAGAAGACCGCGCTCAACGAGTTCAGCAACCCGCGCAAGGCCGGCATCATTGCCGTCAACCTCGATGACGGCGACTTCCTGATCGGCGCGGCGCTGACCGACGGCGCGCACGACGTGATGCTGTTCAGCGACGGCGGCAAGGCCGTGCGCTTCGACGAGAACGACGTGCGTCCCCTGGGCCGCCAGGCCCGCGGCGTGCGCGGCATGATGCTGGAAGACGGCCAGAGCGTGATCGCCATGCTGGTGGCCGAGGACTCCGACAGCAACCCGCAAAGCGTGCTCACGGCAACGCTCAACGGCTATGGCAAGCGCACCAGCATCTCCGAGTACACGCGCCACGGTCGCGGCACCAAGGGCATGATTGCCATCCAGCAATCCGAGCGCAACGGCAAGGTCGTTGCCGCCACGCTGGTACGGGCCGACGATGAAATCATGCTGATCACCGACCGCGGCGTGCTGGTGCGCACGCGCGTTGCCGAGATTCGTGAGCTGGGACGCGCCACGCAGGGCGTGACGCTGATCGCGCTCGATGACGGCTCGCAGCTCAGCGGCCTGCAGCGCATCGCCGAAAACGATGCGCAGGCGGTTGCCGACGAAGCGGATGTGACCGATGTGGCGGCCACCGATGTGGCGGCCACCGACGTGGCGGCCACCGATGTGGCGGCCGACGCTCCGGAGGCAGATGCCCCGGCAGCCGACGACGGCGACGCCACGCCACAGGCCTGATTCCGGCCACACCGAACACGCCGGCATTGCCGGCGTGCCTGTTTCCCCCTCCCGCAAAGCACGCGGCCGAGCGCCGCCCGTAGACACCATGAACCGTCCCTACAACTTTTCCGCCGGCCCCGCGGCCATTCCCGCCGAAGTCCTGGAGCAGGCCGCGGCCGAAATGCTCGACTGGCACGGCAGTGGCATGGGCGTGATGGAAATGAGCCACCGCGGCAAGGAGTTCGTGTCGATCTACGAGCAGGCCGAAGCCGATCTGCGCGAGCTGCTGGCCGTGCCCGCGCACTTCAAGATCCTGTTCATGCAAGGCGGCGGTCTGGCCGAGAACGCCATCGTGCCGCTGAACCTGTCGCACGCCGCCACCGTGGATTTCGTGCTCACCGGCAGCTGGAGCCAGAAGTCGCACAAGGAAGCCGGCAAGTACGCGGCGCAGGCGCATGTCGCAGCCAGCGGCGAGAGCACCGATTTCACCGCCATTCCACCCGCAGCCAGCTGGGAGCTGAGCCGCGGCGCGAGCTATGTGCACCTGTGCACCAATGAAACCATCCACGGTGTGGAATTCCATGAGCTGCCCGACCTGAAGGCCCTGGGCAGCGATGCGCCCCTGGTCATAGACTTCTCCTCGCATGTCGCTTCGCGCCCCGTCGACTGGAGCCGCGTGGGCCTGGCCTTTGGCGGTGCGCAGAAGAACATCGGCCCCGCGGGCCTGACCATCGTCATCGTGCGCGAAGACCTGCTGGGCCATGCCCTGCCCGCCTGCCCCAGCGCCTTCAACTACAAGACCGTGGCCGACAACCAGTCGATGTACAACACGCCGCCGACCTGGGGCATCTACATGGCCGGCCTGACCTTCCAGTGGCTCAAGCGCCAGCGCGAAGGCGAGCTGACCGGCATTGCCGCGATGGAGCAGCGCAACATCGCCAAGGCCGAGCTGCTGTACCGCAGCATCGACCAGTCGCAGCTGTACCTGAACAAGGTCGCGCCCAACTGCCGCTCGCGCATGAACATTCCTTTCCTGCTGCGCAACGAGGCGCTCAACGACGCCTTCCTGGCCGGCGCCAAGGAGCGCGGCCTGCTGCAGCTCAAGGGTCACAAGTCGGTGGGTGGCATGCGCGCGAGCGTCTACAACGCCATGCCGCTGGCCGGCGTGCAAGCGCTGGTCGACTACATGCACGCTTTCGAACAACAACACGCCTGAGAGACATTCTGTGATCAACACGCCCCAAGCCTCGCCCGATCTCGCTGACCTGCGCCAACAGATCGACAGCATCGACCAACAGCTGCTGTCGCTGGTCAACCAGCGCGCCCGCGTGGCCGAACAGGTGGGAGAAGTCAAGAAACGCGAAGGCACGCCGTTCTTCCGGCCCGACCGCGTGGCCCAGGTGATCCAGAAGATCGAGGCCGCCAACCCCGGCCCGCTCAAGGGCCCCCATGTGTCGGCGATCTGGCGCGAAATCATGTCGGCCTGCCTTGCGCTGGAATCGCCCCAGCGCGTGGCCGTGCTGGGCCCGGCGGGCACGTTCTGCGAGCAGGCCGCCGTCGATTACTTCGGCGGTGCGGCCGACCTGATGTACTGCTCGAACTTCGACGAGGTGTTTCATGCGACGGCCGCCGGCAGTGCCCAGTACGGCGTGGTCGGCGTCGAGAATTCGACCGAAGGCGTGGTCACGCGTTCGCTCGACATGTTCCTGCACACGCCCTGCCATGTGGTGGGCGAGGTCAGCCTGCTGATCCGCCACAACCTGCTGCGCCTGAGCAATTCGCTCGAAGGCATCGAAGTCGTGGTGGCCCACCCGCAGGCGCTGGCCCAGTGCCAGGGCTGGCTGTCCAAGCACCTGCCGCACGCCGAGCGCCGCCCGGTCGACAGCAATGCCGAAGGCGCACGCCTGGCCTCGCTCAACCCCACCTGGGCGGGTCTTGCCGGCGAGCGCGCGGCGCAGCAGTTCGGCCTGCATACCGTGGCCCATGCGATCCAGGACGAAGCCTACAACCGCACGCGCTTTGCCATCATCTGCCTGCCGCAGACGCTGGCCATGCCCCAGGCTTCGGGCAACGATTCGACCAGCCTGATCATCTCCGTGCCCAACCGCCCCGGCGCCGTGCACGACCTGCTGGTGCCGCTCAAGACCCATGGCGTGTCGATGACGCGCTTCGAGTCGCGCCCCGCGCGCACCGGACAGTGGGAGTACTACTTCTATATCGACCTTGCCGGCCACCCTTCGCAGCCGAATGTGGCCGCGGCCCTGCAAGAGCTGCAAGGCCTGTGCGCGTTCTACAAGATGCTGGGCGCCTACCCGACGCCGGCGTGATGCGCATGCCTGGTCTTTTTTCCCCGTTGCCGCCGGAGTCTGTGGATGTTTGAACAATTGGGGCTCATAGGCTGCGGCCTGATGGGCGGGTCGTTTGCGCTGGCGCTGAAAAAAGCCGGCCTGGTCAAGCGCGTGGTCGGCTACAGCAAGTCGCCCACCACCACCGAGCGCGCGCGCCAGCTGGGCGTGATCGACGTCGAGGCACCGTCGGCGCTGCTCGCGGCGGCCGGCGCCGACATCGTGCTGCTGGCCGTGCCGGTGGCGGCCACCGAGGCCACGCTCAAGTCCATCAAGCACCTGGTCACGCCCAACATGCTGATCATGGATGTGGGCTCGACCAAGGCCGATGTGGTGCAGGCCGCGCGCTCCGGGCTGCGCGACAGCATAGGCTCGTTCGTGCCGGCCCACCCCATCACCGGCAAGGAAGTCGCGGGCGTCGAGCATGCCGAGGCCGACCTCTACGTGGGCAGCCACGTGGTGCTCACGCCCACCGAGCGCACGCTCACCGTGCAGCTGGAGCAGGCACGCCAGATCTGGCAGGCCCTGGGCTGCCAGGTGCACAGCATGTCGCCCGAGGCGCATGACGCCACGCTGGCCACCGTGAGCCACCTGCCCCATCTGCTGGCATTTGCCATGATGCAAAGCGTGCTGACCCAGCCGGATGCCGACGCCACGCTGGCGCTGGCCGGCCCGGGCTTTCGCGACTTCACGCGCATCGCTGCCGGCAACCCGCACATCTGGCGCGATATCCTGATGGCCAACCGCGAACAGGTGCTGGCGCAGTCGCGCCAGTTCCGCGAGGCGCTGCAAAGCCTCGAAGCGCTGATGCAGGCCGGCGATGGCCAGGGCCTGCAGGACCGGCTCACGCTGGCCAGCGCCGCGCGCGCCGGCTGGCGCATGGGGGCACGCACGGACGCATCCGCTACTTCTCCCGACTTCCAGGGCGCCTGAGCCCGCACGCTGAAAAGGCGCCATGTTCCAGACCGAATTCCTCGATATCCCCGCCCTGGCCTCGGCCGCGGGCGAAGTCCGCCTGCCGGGCTCGAAAAGCATTTCCAACCGTGTGCTGCTGCTGGCCGCGCTCAGCGAAGGCACGACCGAGGTGCACGACCTGCTGGACTCGGACGACACGCGCGTGATGCTGACGGCCCTGGAGCAGATCGGCTGCACGCTAGAGCGCTGCGGAGACATTCTGCGCATCACCGGCATTGCCGGCGCCCTGCCCGCAGGCACGGCGGCCGCGCTGTTCCTGGGCAATGCGGGCACGGCCATGCGCCCGCTGACGGCGGCACTGTCGCTGCTGGGCGGCGAATTCACCATGAGCGGCGTGCCGCGCATGCATGAACGCCCCATTGGCGACCTGGTCGACGGCCTGCGCCAGCTCGGCTGCCGCATCGACTACCTGGGCAATGCCGGCTATCCGCCGCTGCGCATCGCGCCGGCCGATTTTTCCGCGGGCGCAGGCCAGGCGCCGATCCAGGTACGCGGCGATGTGTCGAGCCAGTTCCTGACCTCGCTGCTGATGGCGCTGCCGCTGCGCGCTGGCGCTCAGGACATCCACATCGAAGTCGTCGGCGAGCTGATCTCCAAGCCCTATATCCACATCACGCTGGAATTGCTGGCGCGCTTTGGCATTGCGGTGCGCAATGACAGCTGGCAGCGCTTCACGATTCCCGCGGGCAGCCGCTATCGCTCGCCGGGCGAAATCCATGTCGAGGCCGATGCATCTTCGGCCAGCTACTTCATCGCGCTGGGCGCGATTGCCGCAGAAGGCGGGGCCGGCGTGCGCATCCTGGGCGTGGGCGCACAGTCCATCCAGGGCGACATCCGCTTTGTCGAAGCCGCGCAGGCGATGGGCGCCGAAGTCGAGAGCGGCCCGAACTGGCTGCAGGTGCGCCGCGGCCGCTGGCCACTGCAGGCCATAGACCTCGACTGCAACCACATCCCCGATGCCGCGATGACGCTGGCAGTGATGGCCCTGTACGCCGAGGGCACGACCACGCTGCGCAACATCGCCAGCTGGCGCGTCAAGGAAACCGACCGCATCGCCGCCATGGCCTGCGAGCTGCGCAAGCTCGGCGCGACGGTCGAGGAAGGCGCGGACTACCTGCGCGTCACGCCACCGGCCCTTCCCGGCGACTGGCGTGCCGCCAGCATCCATACCTACGACGACCACCGCGTCGCGATGTGCTTTTCCCTGGCCGCGTTCAATCCGCAGCGGCTGCCGGTGCGCATCGAAGACCCGAAATGCGTGGCCAAGACCTTCCCGGACTATTTCGAGGCGCTGTTCTCGGTCTGCGAAACGCCGCGCGAATGCATTCCCGTGATCTGCATCGACGGCCCCAGCGCTTCGGGCAAGGGCACGATTGCCGCCGAAGTGGCGCAGCGCCTGGGCTATGGCATCCTGGACTCGGGCGCGCTGTACCGCATTGCCGGCCTGGCCGCGCACCGCGCCGGCATTGCCATCGACCCTGCCCACGAAGTGGAAATCGCCGCGCTGGTGCAGTCCCTGCCCATCCGCTTCACGGCCACGCAACACATCCTGCTGGGCGACGAGGACATAAGCCAGGCCATTCGCAGCGAGGAAGCCGGCATGGATGCCTCGCGCGTCTCGGCGCTGCCCGCGGTGCGCGCTGCGCTGATGGCGCTGCAGCTGCGATTTCAGCGCCTGCCGGGCCTGGTGGCCGATGGCCGCGATATGGGCACGGTGATCTTTCCCGCGGCGCCGCTCAAGGTGTATCTCATCGCCTCGGCCGAATGCCGTGCTGCGAGAAGGTATAAACAATTGATTTCCAAAGGAAATTCGGCTAATATCACCGCGCTTCGTGCCGACCTTGAGGCCCGCGACGCGCGCGACATGAATCGCAGCGTGGCGCCTCTCAAGCCAGCACCAGACGCTCTGTCCCTCGACAGCTCCGAGCTTTCCATCGAACAGGTGGTCACCCAGGTGCTGCAATGGTGGCAGCAGCGACAACCCTTCAAGCCCGTCTTGAAGGGTTAAACGGTCCCTTTGCCATCTTTTCGCCCTGGCTAGCGATTGGCAGAGGGTTATTGAACTTTAGCCCGCGGATCCGTCCGCAACCTCCGCAAGCAGCCTTAAAAACGCGAGCAATTGTGCTCTCGGAAACCTGTTTGCGGCCAAGGAAATACATGTCTGAATCTTTTGCCGCCCTGTTTGAAGAATCGTTGCAACGCACGGAAATGCGTCCTGGCGAAGTCATCACCGCTGAAGTCGTTCGCGTCGAACACAACTTCGTGGTGGTCAACGCCGGTCTGAAGTCTGAAGCCTACGTGCCCCTCGACGAATTCAAGAACGATCAGGGCGAAGTCGAAGTCCAAGTCGGTGACTTCGTGTCGGTGGCCATTGGTTCCATCGAAAACGGCTACGGCGACACCATCCTGTCGCGCGACACCGCCAAGCGTCTGGCTTCCTGGCTGGCCCTGGAAAAGGCCCTGGAATCCGGCGAGTTCGTGACCGGCACCACTTCGGGCAAGGTCAAGGGCGGCCTGACGGTTCTGGTCAACGGCATCCGCGCATTCCTGCCCGGTTCGCTGATCGACACGCGTCCGATCAAGGATCTGACGCCTTACGAAAACAAGACCCTGGAATTCAAGGTCATCAAGCTCGACCGCAAGCGCAACAACGTGGTGCTGAGCCGCCGCGCTGTCGTGGAAGCTTCGATGGGCGAAGAGCGCGCCAAGCTGATGGAAACGCTGAAGGAAGGCGCCATTGTTCAAGGCGTCGTCAAGAACATCACCGAATACGGTGCGTTCGTTGACCTCGGCGGCATCGACGGCCTGCTGCACATCACCGACATGGCATGGCGCCGCGTGCGTCACCCTTCGGAAGTGGTGACGGCTGGTCAGGAAATCACCGCCAAGATCCTGAAGTTCGACACCGAAAAGAACCGCGTGTCCCTGGGCCTGAAGCAAATGGGCGACGATCCTTGGATGGGCGTTTCGCGCCGTTATCCTTCGGCTACGCGTCTGTTCGGCAAGGTCACCAACATCGCCGACTACGGCGCGTTCGTGGAACTGGAACCCGGCATCGAAGGCCTGGTGCACGTTTCCGAAATGGACTGGACCAACAAGAACATTGCTCCTTCGAAGCTGGTGTCGCTGGGCGACGAAGTCGAAGTCATGGTTCTGGAAATCGACGAAGACAAGCGTCGCATCTCCCTGGGCATGAAGCAGTGCAAGGCCAACCCATGGCAAGAATTCGCGCAGAACACCAAGCGCGGTGACCGCGTCAAGGGCCCGATCAAGTCGATCACCGACTTCGGCGTGTTCGTTGGCCTGGCTGCCGGCATCGACGGCCTGGTTCACCTGTCCGACCTGTCGTGGAACGAAACCGGCGAAGCCGCGGTTCGTAACTACAAGAAGGGCCAGGAAGTCGAAGCCATCGTGTTGGCCGTGGACGTGGAACGCGAACGTATCAGCCTGGGCATCAAGCAGCTGGACAGCGATCCCTTCACCACCTTCGCGACTGTCAACGACAAGGGCCAGATCGTGACCGGCAAGGTCAAGACCGTCGACGCCCGTGGCGCTGAAATCGATCTGGGTGAAGACATCCTGGGTTACCTGCGCGTTTCGGAACTCTCGCGCGACCGCGTGGAAGATGCCCGTTCCGTGCTGAAGGAAGGCGACGAAGTCACTGCCATCGTGCTGAACGTGGATCGCAAGACCCGCAACATCCAGCTGTCGATCAAGCAAAAGGACATGGTCGACCAACAAGAAGCCATGGCTTCGCTGTCGGCACAATCGTCGCGCGAAAGCGCTGGCACGACCAGCCTGGGCGCACTGCTGCGCGCCAAGCTGGACAACTCCGACAAGTAAAGCGCCTGGAGCGGCAAGCACTACCGCCAAGGTGGTGCCTGCCCCTCCTGCCGCTGGGCTTGAGTTGGATGCGGCGGGCGCTTCAGGCGCCCGCCGCTTTTTTCTTCAAAACTGGTTTTTTTACTGGTTCTAACTGGATTTCCTTTCGATGACCCGCTCTGATCTCGTCGAAGAACTGGCCGCCCGTTTCGGCCAATTGACGCAACGCGACGCCGAGCTCGCTGTCAAGACCATCCTGGATGCCGTGGGCGATGCCCTGGTGCGCGGACAGCGCATAGAAATCCGCGGCTTTGGCAGCTTTTCGATCAATCACCGCCTCGCACGCATGGGTCGCAACCCCCGCAGCGGCGAAGCCGTACATATTCCGCAAAAACGCGTCCCCCACTTCAAGCCCGGCAAGGCCTTGCGCGAAGCCGTGGACCAACGCACGGCCGAACTCGGCGGCGCACAAGCGCTGCTGGCTGAAAAGTAAGACCACCACCGCGAGTTTGGCGCGGCGTTACGTCAGCCGCCGGGGCTGCAGGGTCGGGCAGGCTTGGAACGCCCGTTCGCCTTGAGCTGACCAAAGCATGATCGCGCGCGCTGCTGCAGACGCGCATTGCCAAATCTTCATCCCCTGTGCCGTGACACCCGGAACGTGAACGCTAGAATCAGACGGTCACACAAGGGAACGCATGAAATACGTCCTGTGGCTGCTCAAGGCGGCCATCTTCTTTACGTTGTTCGCCTTTGCGCTGAACAACCAGCAAAACGCCACCGTGCATTTCTTCTTCGGCACGCAGTGGACCGCGCCCCTGGTGCTGGTCGTGCTCACGGCCTTTGCCGCCGGGCTGGTGGCCGGGGTCCTGGGCATGGTGCCGCGCTGGCTCAAGCACCGCAGTGCCGCCCAGCGCGCCGCGCAGCCGGCCGCTGCGGCCGCCCCCGCGGCTGCCGGCAGCGGCACGGCCGTGGATTCGACGCCCCAGGCGCCCACCCTGCCTCCCCACGACCTTCATGGAATTTGATCTCAACTGGATTTTGCTGGGTCTTCCGCTGGCCTTTGTGCTGGGCTGGCTTGCGTCACGCTTCGATGTGCGGCAGATACGCGCGGAAAACCGCAGCGCGCCCAAGGCCTACTTCAAGGGCCTGAATTTCCTGCTCAACGAGCAGCAGGACAAAGCCATCGATGCCTTCATCGAGGCGGTGCAAAACGACCCCGACACGTCGGAGCTGCATTTCGCGCTCGGCAATCTGTTTCGCCGCCGCGGCGAATACAACCGAGCGGTGCGCGTGCATGAGCACCTGCTGTCGCGCGGCGACCTGAGCCGGCCCGACCGCGACCGCGCGCAGCATGCGCTGGCACTCGATTTTCTCAAAGCCGGTCTGCTGGACCGCGCCGAAGACGCACTGCGCCGCCTCGAAGGCACGCTTTTCGAAGCCGAAGCCCGGCTGGCCCTGCTGGCCATCTATGAACGGTCGCGCGACTGGAAGCAGGCCAGCGACATTGCCCAACGCATGCAAAGCGCCCGACAAGGCGATTTCAGCGTGCGCCTGGCGCACTACCTGTGCGAGGAAGCCGATGTACTGGCCGCCAGCGGCCAGCTTGAAGCCGCGATGGCGCGACATCAGCAAGCGCTGCTGCTCGCGCCCAGCGCCGCGCGGCCGCAGATCGACCTGGCCCGGTTGCAGCAGCGTCTGGGCCAGTCGGCACAGGCCTGGGAGACCTTGCAGGCCTTGGGGAAGAAAAGCCCCAGCGCCCTGCCCCTGGCCGCGGCACTGCTGCCCGAAGTCGCCAAGGCGCTCGAGAGCGCGCAGATCCACCCCTGGCTCGAAGCCCATTACCAGCAGGCGCCTTCGCTGGATCTGCTCCAGGCCCTGGTCGTGCTTGACGCCGACCAGGCCGGGGCGCCGGGCCGGCAGCGCTATGTCGCGCATCTGGGCCAGGAGCCGTCGCTGGTGGCCGCCACCCGCTGGCTTGCCGACGAACCGTTTTCCGAGGAGCAGCACCACCCCGCGGTGCAGCGCGCGCTGGAACATGCGAGCAAGCCGTTGACGCGTTACCGCTGCGCGGCCTGCGGCTTCGAGGCGCGCCAGCATTTCTGGCATTGCCCCGGTTGCCAGAGCTGGGACAGCTATCCTGCAAGGCGCGTGGAAGAGCTCTAAGCTGGACCGCGGACGCAATGAGCACCGGGTTTACCCGGAGCCGCAGGGCATCGTCCTACATTACGATGCGTCAATGGAGGCTTGCAAACCGCCGGAGCATCACGACAAGACAGGACATGCGCCATCGCGGTGACCGCGGTGGTCCATGCACCGCCCCCGCCGTATTCACACTTTGCGGACGGCGCAGTGGCTTGCTGTTCGACGCATCCGGCAAACACGGCAAGGATGGCGCAATGTTGAAGAGAATCCTGACCATTTCGGCAGTGCTGTACGCGGCCTGCGCGTTTGCCACCGTGGATGCCAACCAGGCCACGCTGGAGCAGCTCGATGCGGTCAAGGGCATCAACCCGGCGCTGTCGCAGCGCATCATCGACCAGCGTAACAAGGCATCATTTGCCGACTGGTCCGATTTGATCGCCCGCGTGCATGGCATTGGAAATGCCACGGCCGCCAAATTCTCGGCCAATGGCCTGACGGTGAACGGCAGGCTGTTCGAGGGCGGTTTGATGCATCCGGTCAACACCTCGCCTCTGGAGGCCGCCAGCCCGTCACCGGTCAGCTTCCAAAAGGACGATGCCGCCGCGCCACTGCTGCGCCCATGACCCTTCAGCCATCCAGGCCGCCATAGCCCTCGCGTTCCGGGGGCTTTTTTAATGTCCGCGCCACGACCCTAATTGAAAACATGCTCAGATTTTCATAGCGGAATTCGGCAGCTTTCCCCTAGAATGTCACGCACATGCCGTTGATCTTCCTCATTATTCTGCCCTTCCTCGGCAGCCTGTTGGCTGCCGTATTGCCGACCAATGCCCGCAATACCGAGTCCACATTGGCTGGATTGATTGCGCTGGGCTGCGCCATCCAGGTGGCCTTGCTGTTTCCAGAGGTCGCCGATGGCGGCGTGCTGCGCCAGGAAATAGAGTGGATACCGGCATTGGGCATGAACCTGATCGTGCGCCTGGACGGTTTTGCCTGGATGTTCTGCATGCTGATCCTGGGCATAGGCTCGCTGGTGGTGCTGTATGCGCGCTACTACATGTCGCCCGCCGATCCGGTACCACGCTTCTTTGCCTTCTTCCTGGCTTTCATGGGCGCCATGATGGGCGTCGTGCTCTCGGGCAATGTGATCCAGCTGGCATTCTTCTGGGAGCTGACCAGCCTATTTTCCTTCTTGCTGATCGGCTACTGGCACCACCGCAAGGACGCGCGCCAGGGCGCGCGCATGGCCATGACGGTCACCGGCACGGGCGGGCTGTGCATGCTGGCCGGCATGCTGGTGCTGGGCCATATCGTCGGCAGCTACGACCTCGACCATATCCTCGCCGCGGGCCAGCAGATCCGCGACCACCATCTGTACCTTACGGCCCTGGTGCTGATCCTGCTGGGCGCGCTGAGCAAGAGCGCGCAGTTCCCCTTCCATTTCTGGCTGCCGCACGCGATGGCCGCGCCCACGCCGGTGTCGGCTTACCTGCATTCGGCGACCATGGTCAAGGCCGGCGTGTTCCTGCTGGCGCGCATGTGGCCGGTGCTCGGCGACACCGAAGCCTGGTTCTGGCTGGTCGGCGGCGCGGGCCTGTGCACGCTGCTGCTGGGCGGCTATCTGGCGATGTTCCAGAACGATCTGAAGGCCTTGCTGGCCTATTCGACCATCTCGCATCTGGGCCTGATCACGCTGCTGCTGGGCCTCAACAGCCCGCTGGCCGCGGTGGCCGCGGTGTTCCACATCATGAACCACGCGACCTTCAAGGCCTCGCTGTTCATGGCCGTGGGCATTGTCGATCACGAAAGCGGCACGCGCGACATCCGCCGCCTGTCGGGACTGCGCAGCATGATGCCCGTCACCGCCACGCTGGCCATGGTCGCCAGTGCCGCGATGGCCGGTGTGCCACTGCTTAACGGCTTCCTCTCCAAGGAAATGTTCTTTGCCGAGACCGTCTACCTGGATGCCGCGCCCTGGGTGCGCTCCTGGCTGCCGGTGGCGGCGACGCTGGCCGGCATGTTCAGCGTGGCCTATTCGCTGCGCTTCACCGCCGATGTGTTCTTCGGTCCCAAGGCCATTGACCTGCCCCTGACGCCGCACGAGCCGCCGCACTGGATGCGCGTGCCGGTCGAATTGCTGGTGCTGGCCTGTCTCGTGGTCGGCATCTTCCCGGCCTGGGCGATGGGAGACTTCCTGCGTGCCGCCGCGGCGCCTGTGGTCGGCGGCGCGCTGCCTGCGTTCAGTCTCGCGGTCTGGCATGGCGTGAATGCACCGTTGATCATGAGCGTGCTGGCCCTGCTCGGCGGCATTGCCATCCACTGCCTGCTGGGCTGGCTGCGCAAGGCCGGACATGTGGAAACCGCGCCCATCGCGCGCCACTTCGATGGCCGCCGCTTCTTCGACTGCTCGCTGGCGCTGCTGCAGTACGCCGCACGCCGCACCCGCCGCTTTTTGAGCACCATGCGCCTGCAGTGGCAGATGCTGTGGCTGGTCTGCCTGGCGCTGGCCGCGGGCTTCTGGCCGCTGTGGACCAGCAACCTGCAATTGGGCGACCGCGGCACGCTGCCGCTGTCGCCGGCCTTCGTGCTGCTGTGGATCATAGGCGGCACCTGCGCGCTGGCCGCGGCCTGGAAGGCCAAGTACCATCGGATGGCAGCGCTGATCATGCTCAGCGCCTGCGGCATCTGCGTCTGCATCACCTTCCTGTGGTTCTCCGCGCCCGACCTGGCGCTGACCCAGCTGGTGGTGGAAGTCGTGACCACGGTGCTGATCATGCTGGGCCTGCGCTGGCTGCCCAAGCGCGACAAGAACATGCGCATTCCCGCGCTGTCGACGCAGTACCGCGCCCGGGCCCGCCGCCTGCGCGACTTCGCGCTGGCCGTGGCCGCGGGCGGTGGCATGGCCTGGCTGGCATTTGCCATGATGAGCCGGCCGTTCCACGACAGCACCTCGACCTTCTTCCTGGAAAATGCGCTCAGCGGCGGCGGCGGCACCAATGTCGTCAACGTGATGCTGGTCGACTTCCGCGGCTTCGACACCTTTGGCGAAATCGTGGTGCTGGGCGTCGTGGCGCTCACCGTGTACGCGCTGCTGCGGCGCTTCCGCCCCGCACGCGAGACCATGGATCTGCCCGAACAGCAGCGCTTCGTGCCCGGCGACCTGCAGACCGACCTGCTCAACCCGCGCCATGCCAGCGACACCGCCGTCGGCTACCTGATGGTGCCGGCCGTGCTGGTGCGCCTGCTGCTGCCGTTTGCCACGGTGGTCGCGATCTATCTGTTCATGCGCGGCCACAACGAGCCCGGCGGCGGCTTTGTCGCCGGCCTGGTGTTCTCGGTGGCGCTGGTGCTGCAATACATCATTTCCGGCACGCAGTGGGTCGAAGCCCACTTCGCGCTCTACCCCCGGCGCTGGATTGCCGCCGGCCTGCTGTTTGCGCTGCTCACCGGCTTTGGCTCGGTGGTGGCCGGCTTCCCGTTCATGACCAGCCACAGCTTCCACTTCACATGGCCCTTGGTGGGCGAGATCCACCTGGCCAGCGCCACCTTCTTCGACCTGGGCGTGTTCACCCTGGTCGTAGGTTCCACGATGTTGATACTCACGGCCATTGCCCACCAATCCGTACGCGGCCACCGCTACCATGCGCGCCTGCTTGAAGATGAAGAAAACGAGGGAGCCCACTGATGGAAATCGTGCTTGCTCTCGCCATTGGCGTGCTCACCGGCTCGGGCGTCTGGCTGCTGCTGCGCCCGCGAACCTACCAGGTCATCATGGGCCTGTCGCTGCTGGCCTATGCCGTCAACCTGTTCATCTTCAGCATGGGCCGCCAGGGCCTGGCCATCGACAAGGAGCCGGTGCTGCGCCCCGGCATTCCCACGGATCTGGTGAACTATGCCGATCCCATGCCCCAGGCGCTGGTGCTCACCGCCATCGTCATCGGCTTTGCCATGACGGCGCTGTTCCTGGTGGTGCTGCTGGCCTCGCGCGGCACGGCCGGCAACGACCATGTGGATGGAGTCCATTCGCGTGATGTGCAGGAAATGCCATGATGGATTTCATCTCCCTGCTCATGCCGCACCTGATGCTGGCGCCGATTGCGCTGCCCATGCTCACCGCAGCGCTGATGCTGCTGATGCGCGAGGAACTGCAGCGCGTCAAGCTGGCCATGAACATCGTGTCGACGCTGCTCGGCCTGGGCATCGCCATTGCGCTGCTGCTGTGGACCGACCAGGCCGGCGCGCCCGTGACCATGGGCGTGTACCAGCCCGGCAACTGGCCCGCGCCGTTCGGCATATCGCTGGCGCTTGACCGGCTCTCGGCGCTGATGCTGGTCATCACCAGCATCGTCGCACTGGCGTCGATTGTATTTGCCGGGGTGCGCTGGCACCGCGCGGGCGTGCACTTCCACCCGCTGTTCCAGTTCCAGCTGATGGGCCTGGCGGGCGCCTTCCTCACTGCCGACCTGTTCAACCTGTTTGTGTTTTTCGAGATCACGCTGGCGGCCTCCTACGGGCTGCTGCTGCATGGCTCGGGCCGCGCGCGCATTCAGTCCGGCCTGCATTACATCGCCATCAATCTGGCGGCGTCATCGCTGTTCCTGATTGGCGTGTCCATGCTCTACGGCATCACCGGCACGCTCAACATGGCCGACCTGGCCAGCGCCATTCCGCATGTCGACGCCGCCGACCGCGGGCTGCTGCATGCTGCAGCCGGCATTCTGGCCATGGCCTTTCTGATCAAGGCCGCGATGTGGCCGCTGAACTTCTGGCTGGTGCCCGCCTACAGCGCGGCCACCGCGCCCGTGGGCGCGCTGTTTGCGCTCATGACCAAGCTGGGCGTCTACACCGTGCTGCGGCTGTGGACGCTGATGTTCAGCAGCCAGGCCGATGAGTCGGCGCTGTTCGGCAGCACCTGGCTGATCTGCGGCGGCATGCTGACCATGGTCTTCGCCGCCATCGGCATGCTGGGCTCGCAACGCCTCACCAATCTCGCCGGCTATGCCGCCATCCTGTCCTCGGGCTCGCTGCTCGCGGCTGCGGGCTTTGGCCAGAACCTGCTGACGGCCGGCCTGCTCTACTACCTGCCCAGCTCGACGCTGGCCGTGGCCGCGCTGTTCCTGCTGGCCGATCTGATCGACCGCTGGCGCAACGCGGGCGCGCGCACCGCGCCCTACGAAGACGACGAAGCGCCGTTTCTCAATGCCGAGCTGGTGCCCACCACCGGCTTGAATCTCGACGAGGACGAGGAAGTGCTGATCGGCCGCGTGATTCCCGCCGCCGCCGCCTTCCTGGGCCTGGCCTTCATGGTCTGCACGCTGATCATTTCCGGCCTGCCCCCGCTGTCGGGCTTTGTCGGCAAGATCGCGATGATCAATGCCGTGCTCAATCCCATGGGCATCGGCGCCTCCGCTGGCAACCAGCCCGGCATTCTGGGCTGGGCGCTGGTGGTGCTGATGATAGGCACCGGCCTCGTGGCCTCGATTGCGCTGATCCGCGTCGGCATGCGCCATTTCTGGGCCAGCCATGACCGCAACACGCCGCAACTGCGTGTGGCCGAAGGCCTGCCCATCGCGGTGCTGCTGGGTTGCTGCATTGCCTTGACGGTGCAGGCCGGCCCGGTGCTGCGCTATATGCAAAATGCCGCCGATGCGCTGCATTCGCCCGGCACCTATATCCATGGCGTGCTGACCCAGGCGCCTGTGCCCAACCCCGTTCCCGCACCTGCAAAGGAGCAGCCATGAAACGCATCCTGCCCGCGCCGCTGCTGTCGGTGGCGCTGTTCCTGCTGTGGCTGATGCTCAACCAGTCGGTGAGTGCCGGCCATCTGCTGCTGGGCGCCATCCTGGGCCTGATGATTCCGGTGCTGCTGCGCGGCCTGCGGCCCTTGCCGGTGCGCATCCGCCGGCCTATGACCATCCTGCGCCTGGGTCTCACGGTGGCCTATGACACCTCGGTATCCAATCTCACCGTGGTGCGCTTCCTGCTGATCAAGTCGTACCGCAAGCATGGCGCGGATTTCGTGCACATTCCGCTGGAGCTGCGCGACCCGAACGCCCTGGCGGTGCTGGCGATGATCGTCTGCATCACGCCCGGCACCTCCTGGGCCGAGCTGTCGCGCGACCGCTCCATGCTGCTGCTGCATGCGCTGGAAGTCGGTGACCACGCGGAGCTCATTGCCCACGTCAAGAACCGCTATGAGCGCCCCCTGATGGAGATTTTCGAATGAGCCCCTATTTCGTCTGGGCGCTGACCCTGGCGCTGTTTCTGCTCGTCCTGGCCATGACCTGTGCGCTGTACCGTCTGCTCAAGGGCCCGGCGGCCCAGGACCGGGTGCTGGCGCTGGACTGCATGTACACCATCGGCATGCTGGCCATGCTGGTGCTTGGCATCATGTACAGCAGCACCGACTACTTCGAGGCCGCGCTGCTGATCTCGCTGTTCGGCTGCGTCAGCTCGACGGCGATGGCCAAGTTCCTGCTGCGCGGGGAGGTCATCGAATGATAGAAGGCGTGATTCCCGTCTGGGCCCAGATTGTCGTCGGCGCGCTGGTCATTGCCGGCTCGCTGATTGCATTGCTGGGCGCGCTGGGCCTGGTGCGGCTGCAAAGCTATTTCGAGCGCGTGCACTCGCCGTCCATCATCGCCACGCTGGGCTGCTGGTTCATCATGCATGCCACCATCCTGTTCTTCTCGGTGCAGGAACACCGCCTGTCACTGCATGGCCTGCTGATCGCGATGTTCATTGCCGTCACGGTGCCGATCACCACCATCTTTTTGATGCGCGCCGCCTTGTTCCGCGCGCGCCGCACGGGCCAGAACGTGCCCCCGGCCGTGAGCCGCGTGGTCTCTAGCGAGCCGTCGCATCCCGACGATCCGACGGACAACCGCTACTGAAAACCGCCCTGCCCCCAGGCCACCGTGCCCCCGCTGCCGACGGCACCGGGGGCACGCGTTTTTTCCGGCCTGCATGGCGCATGCGCCGAATGCACGCGCCAGCCAAAAGCTATGAGTTTGTGAGCGTATAGTGGATTCAGCAGCGGCGCGTGGCGTGCCCGCTGCGATCTGGATGGTGGTGTCCGGCACCACGCGCGCTCTTACCTTGCTCGAGGCTACATGCAAATTTCCAATCCTCTGTCTGAAACCGATCTCGCCGACGCCTGGGCCCAATTGCATGACCAGGCCCATAACGGAGCGGTGCTGCAACCCAACTCCCACCGCCTGGCGTTTGCCGACCCGGAATTCATGTTCCGGCGCGAAACCCGCGGCATCCGCATGCAGCTGGAGCTGCTCAAGCCAGACGTGGCGCAGCGCGCGCACGGCATAGAACACACCGTCGTGGTGTATGGCAGCGCGCGCTTTGTCGATCCCGAGCAGGCCGCGGCCCAGCTTGAGGAAGCCCAGGCCAGCGGCGACCCGGCGCGCGTGCTGCAGGCCCGCCAGGCGGTGCGCAACGCCGAGCGCTATGACCAGGCGCGCCAGTTCGCGCGCATTGTCGCCACCGACAGCCTCAAGCAGGCGCCGCAGGAGCGGCTGTACATCTGCACCGGCGGCGGCCCGGGCATCATGGAAGCCGCCAACCGCGGCGCGCATGACGTGGGTGTCGACAACATCGGCCTGAACATCGCCCTGCCCCACGAGCAGAACGGCAACCGCTTCATCACGCCCGACCTGAGCTTCAAGTTCCACTACTTCGCACTGCGCAAGATGCACTTCGTGATGCGCGCCAAGGCGCTGGTGGCCTTTCCCGGCGGCTTTGGCACGCTCGATGAGCTGTTTGAAGTGCTGACCCTGGTGCAGACCAGCAAGAGCCGGCCGGTGCCGGTGATTCTGTTCGGCAGCGAGTTCTGGAAGAAACTGATCAACTTCGAACTGCTGATCGAGGAAGGCACGATCTCACGCAAGGACATGGATCTGTTCCACTACACGGACGACCCGGCCGAGGCATGGATGCTGATCAAGAAGCACTACGAGATCGGTCAGAAAACATAGGACTGCTGGGCAAGCTCTGCTTTGACCACTTCGCAAGCTGCGAATCCCGCACCTGCAAGTCGTTGCAAGTGACGCCCGTTCCGCGGCCGGTTTTTCGTCACATTCGACCGTCTCGCAGACTTTTTGGCACGCTGCAGGCGAACTCATGCCTGCAGCGCCACCAATTTTGGCGGACCATGCAAAGATTGGATAGAGCAAACAGTGTACGCAGCTGCACTGTGTTCTTCGTCAAGCCGCGGAAGCTTACTTTGGCGTGCCCGAACTGGCGTTTGATCACCCGGAACGGATTTACCAGTTCTTCTTTAGATAGCTGGGTTGCTGCGATGTAAGTTGAATCACTCTTTAAAGCAGTTTCTGTGCGATTTTCAAAGTTATCAGCAAGGTAATTTCCAAAAAACTCGTAAACAGCAGAAGCTGCACCAACGGTATTTGCGTCAGGCCTCCCGCTGCGGCACTCGCCAATGCAGTTATTGGTATCAACCAACGGCTCAGGGATATCATTTTCTCGTAGTACATCAGCTACGCTTGGGACTCCAAGAGTGTTGGAAACAGCGCCGACAATGCGGGGGTTTCCTCAGGTTAATCCACCAACTACGCCGTGCGCTGCTACACGTCGTATTCGTTCGCTTCTCCAGTGTTTTTCGATTTCTTGCGCTTTGTGGTGAGTTCGACTGCCCGCGTTGTAGTTTGAGTATCTGTAAAAAATTAATTATTGTCTCGATACGGGGCGTTGATCAGTGTTTTTTCCATCTCCTGTTTTCTTTTTTCATACCATTCTTTTTTTATTTTTCTTAAGAGATTGAGCTCTTTTTCGAACATCGATCTCCTGCTATCTTGATTTTTTACTATGTGGTCAGAATCGTATTCTGTGGACATCTTAAAAACTATGTCGCTAATTAACCAGTAAAGCAGTAAATCGATGTCTTTAGTTTTTCTTATTTGAAATATAGCCCCTCTTTCTTCTATTGTGTAATAATATTCGTTTGATGTGATGGTTATATATGGGGTGCCGTCTGGCTGTGGCTCTATGAAAACTTTTAATAATTCTTGAGGTGCGTTAATTTTTTTTCCATATTCAATCAAATGCTCGCGAATTTCATTTATTTTTTTCATTTGACAATCCTTAAGTAGTCGTTATCAATCAACCATTGGATGTTTGCACGAAATCCAAGGTCCGGCAGCATTTGCAAGCCACCACCCTCCTGACCAAATGCTGGAGCTACTTTCCCTTCGATCACTGGCAGCGGTTTTGCTACTTCGTAAGAATAAAATTTCTCTGCGCCTGATCCTGGAGGAAGTGCTCGCGCTTCATAAGCAGTTCCGGCTGGAGCCAGATATGACCCGAATGGACTTCCTAATCTATCCACCTTCGTTCCAATGGGCAGGGTTTTTTTTGTGATTTCCCCAAAAAAACCAAGATTTTTTGGATATATCCAATTTTTTGAGTTTTGGTACTGCGTGTACTGCATGGCATCATCAAAAAAAATGCCAAGTTCTGATTTACTTATTGATGATGATGTATAAATATCAGCACGGGTTCCAGTAAGAGGATAGGTTTTGCTGGTTGTAAGTTTTTTAAGGGCTAGCAAGCTTTCGTTGGAACCGATTATGTGGCCTTTTGGACTTAGTATTTTTACTCCGTAATGGCCCAAGTCTATTATTGCCTTTGCATCTAGTAACCATGACTCGGGATAATCCTTCATATCCCCTTGAGATTTTTCCTGTGCGATTATCCAATAATTTTGGAGTTTATTAGAGTCCTTGCAAATGTTTGGGATTAAGCAGTCAAGTCCATGAAGCTGAGATTTTATATAATTGCTGACTTCATTGCAGTCGCTACCATTGCAAGTGGCTATTGCATTGGTGAGAAGCTGGTCGCTTAACTGATCTTTTCTTTTTAAAGTCGCCGCCGTGTCGCAGGCCGATAGGTTTCCCTCGGTGTAGCAGGATTTTATGGATTTATTCATTAATTCTCGTTCAATGTGTGGAAGAAAGTTGTTTGCGACTTCATGGAATGCAGCAGAAGCTCCCTCTGCTTTACCGGTAACTCCTCCTGACACAGTGCTCGCCAATGCAGTCAATGCATCAACTAACGGCTCGGGAATATCATTTTTTCGAAGTTCATCAGCTACGATCGGGGCTGTAACAGTGCCGGAAACAGCGCCTACGAAGCCAGGGAGTCCTCCGGTTAGGCCACCAACTACGCCGTGTGCCGCTACACGTCTTACTCCTTCGCTTCCCCAGTTTTTTTCGATTTCTTGCGCTTGTGTGGTGAGTTCAACTGCCCGCGTTGGATCTTGCTGTGCTTGTTGGCGCAAATCCTTGGCTATTTCCATCTGCTGCTTTGCATAGTTACCGATGGCTTGGCTCGCCTGCTGCCCAAACATTGCCGCAATATAGGATTCGGCTTCCCGTTCTTTCAGCATTCGCGGCCCATCCCAGTTTTTGCTCAGGCCCTGGGGTTTTGCCTCGGTGCGTATATCGCGATTGATGCCGGCCACCGCTTCAGCTGCGGTTTGGCCGGTCAGTGCTTGCTGCGCGGCTTCGTTGGTGATGATGATGGTGCCGGGGCTGATGCTGCTTTGGGTGGTGCTGTGGATGCGGCCGCTGTCCTGGCTCACGCCGGCGGCAGCGCCTCCCCCGGACTTGCCCATTGCGGGATGAAGGCTGGTGTAGCCGCCTGAAAGATGGATGCCGCTGGAATTGAAGTGGCTGTAGTTTTCGATATCGCCATAGGTCATCGTGCCGGTTTTCAGGCGATTGCGATCGTTGTCTATGGCGGCTTGGGTGCTGGCAATCACGCCGCCTTTGAAAGCGGTATTGCCTTTGACCGTGAGGTCGTAGCCGCCGTCACCTGCATAGATGCCGCTGGGTTGCGAGACGCTGGCGAAATCCCCTGTTGCGCGGCTGCCGCTGTAGCTGGCGCCGCCGGAGACCAGGCCCGGGCCCACAGCGATGGCGCCGCCCGCGTGGCTTTGCCGGCCATCAAAACGGCTGGTGTCTTGCAGGCTTTCAATGATGAGGTTGCCACCGATTCCGCCGCCGACCCAAGGGGCGTTGATGATGGCGCCGCGCATCTCTGTGTCGCTGCCGGAATAGAGGATCAATCCCTTGCCTCCCGAGATCAGGGTTTTGTGGTGTATCCGTTCCTCGCTGTGGCTCTGGCCCGCGCCCCGGCTGGCGCTGGCGCCAATGGCGGGGCCGGCGCCGCTGAGGGACAGGCCTATGCCTGCACTGCGGCTGCTGTTGCTGCTGGTCTCGCTGCGGGTCTGCGGGGTGGCGCGCATGAATATCTTGTGGTCGGCGAGCAGCGTGGTGAGCTTGCCGCCATGGACGTTGACGTCGTCAAGCACCAGGTCGCTTTGCTCCCCGGCCCCGGTGGCCAGCAGGCTTACATTGCCGCCGGCCAGCACCTGGCTCTGGCGTATGGCGTGCAGGGAATAGGCGCTGTCGCTGCGGCTGCTGCTGGAGCCCAGCGAGAGGTTGGCGCCCAGGCCCATGTCTTGGACCTTGCCGCTGGCAATCGCCTGCAGCGCCTTGCGCTGGGCATGGACATTGAGCACGGCTGCGCCCGCGGCCAGGGCTTGCATGCGGGTGCTGCTGGTATTGCTTGCGGCGTCGGCCAGGCTGGTGGCGGTCTGCGCCAGGCCTATGACCGGCGAGGACAGCGAGAGGCTCAGGCCGCTTTGTTTGAATCGGCTGTGGGCGCTGCCTTGCCCGGTTTCGGGCGCACCGGTGATTTCTATCTTCTTGGCCGTGACGAAGAGATCACCTTCGTTTGCCCAGGTATTGCTGCCGCTCTGGCGGTAGTGGTTGCCGGCCTCGATGCGGACCGGGCCGTGAAGGCTGCCCACAGTGGAGGGCGCACTGCCCGCATGCTGCGCCTGCTGTTCGCTGCGCTGGCGCTGGCTGCCCAGCGTGATGCCCCATCCGCTGCCGAACAGTCCGCTGCTGCGGCTGCTGTGCGCGCTGTGCTGGCTGGAGGTTTCGGGGGCTTGGAGCAGGCTGATGTTGCGCTTGGCGCTCAGCCAGGTGTCCTGGTCGGATGTCACATTGCTGCCGGTGATGGCAATGTCCTTGCCCGCGTCTATGTGAACCGTCTTGCCGCTGAAATCACTGGGCAGCGCTTCGGCCGCCTGGCTCTGGTAAGCCGCGCTGTGGCTGCTGGAGCTCAGGAATCCCGAACGCTGGGTGAAAGAGGTTTCATCGAGCGCCTTGCCGGTCTGGCCCGCGGCGATATCGACGCTGCCTTCCAAGGCATGGACATCCAGGTGTCCCGCGCTTTGCACCTGCGCGGCCCGGGCGCTGATGTCCTGGCCTGCCGTGATGCTTGTCGGGCCCTGGGTGAGGATTTCGCTGCCGATTTCGCGGCTGCCGCTGAGCAGCAGGTGGTTTTTCGGGTCCCAGACCAGGCGTGCGTCGTGGCGGGTGTCGGCGGTGGAGAGATGGACATCACGCTTGGCGTCAATGGACGTCTGACTGCCCTCGACCTGGTTGAGGATCTTCACCGCCTGCAGGTTGATGTCCCTGCCGGAGGACAGGTGCAAGCCGGAGGGCGCGGATTCCCCCTCGGAAGGCAGGCTTGCCACAGAGACAGCGTGGGCGTTTCGCGTGGGGTCCTGCAGCAGCACGAACCCGGCCACTTGATCGACGTTGATGTTCCGGCCATCTAGCGCGCTGCGCGTGGTCGAAGCGGCATTGATATCGCGGTCGGCATGCGCCAGCAAGGCCTCGGTGGCTGAAATGGTCCCGCCTTCGACATTGATATCGCGCGTGGCCCTGAGCCCTACGAGCTGGCCGGCAATGTTGCCCGCGATGTTGTTGATGTCATGGGCCTTGATCTTGACCAGGCGCCGGCCGGCAATCATGCCGCTGCTATCGACATTCTTGTCGGTGTCGATATCGATGGAGTCGGCGCTGATCAGCGCGCCCTGGACATTGAGGTCGCCGGGGCGCGCAAGCACATAGAGCCGGGGCGCGAGCACGGTCTGCACCGAGCCGTCGGGCAGGGTGACGTTCTGCTCGACCAGCCAGACCATGTCGCTGGTGAGCTTGGCCATCTGCGCGGCGCTCAGCGCCACGCCCGGGCGCAGGCCATGGGCCTTGGCAAAGGTCGTGCCGCTTTGCAGCAGCGCCTGGTATTGCGCATCGTTGCTGCGGTAGTCACCGAGGAAGCGCCGGCCGGTGAGCTGGCCGACCTGCTGCTGTATCAGCTGCTGTTCGTAGAAGCCATCGCCCAGGCGTTTTTGCAGCAAGGAGGCGTCGAAAGCCTGAAGCAGTTGATCCGACGAGGCCCATTGCTGGCCGCGCAGGAAGGCGGGGTCGGTCTCCACCAGCGGCCGGGGGCTGCCGGCCGGGTTGATCACATATTGGCTGCTTTGCGGCACGACGACAGCCGCCTCGAGCGTGCGCGCCAGCCGCCCGGAGTCGGTGGCGTGGTGGCCGGTGTTGGAATTGGCCTCGACCTGCGTGATCGGCGCCCGGGCGTGGTTTTCCGCGAAGACCAAGGTCGGGAGCTTGAAGCTGCCCAGGCCAACATGGGAGTAGTCGGCTTCGCGCGACTGTTTGCGTTCTTGTCTATCCCGCCTACCCCGATGCTCCCAGTGGTATCTTGTGCCCTTGCCCTCGGTCAGTATGGTCTGGTTGCCATCCGTTGCCTGGTTGTTGGGCTTGGCATTCTTTCCATCGATCCGGTTGCCCGCGGTGACGACGGAGTCGATGTTGTTGAACAGGCCGTCGAAATTGATATTCCCCCCCACTTCGATTCGGCCGGGATGCGTTTCGGTGACTTTATCCCGGTGAATGGTCTGGGTTGCCTGGGTGATTTTTGTATAGCCGCGCGAGTCAGCCAGGACGCGGTTGTCTTCTTTGACGGTCTTGAGAATTGCCTCATGCAGCTGTTGCGCCACGACGATGGATTGCCGGTAGGCCGCCATGGCGGCTTCGTAGGCCTGCAAGTCGGCGCGGCGCCTCCAGCCTGGCTCCCCTGATTCCTGCCGCAGCGCGCCATAGTGCGTGGGGTCCGGGACCGTGGCGGTGTAGTTCTTGGGCACCTCGACTTTGTATTTGGCAAAGCGCGGTGAGCCTGCGGGCTCCAGATAAAGAGGTGTGCCTTCGGGCAGACGGTCGCCGTCCTTCAGCGACGTCGCGGGGTCTATGAAGGCCGCCTGCGGAATGCGGGGGAATATGTCGGGGTACGCCGGCTTGAATATCCGGCCGTCCGAGACTTGGCCCAGGATTCCCATTTCGGGATACATGCGGTGGCCTTTGCGCTCGAAGTAAGGCACGAATTGCCTGGCGCCCACCTCGCGGTAGAGATGGGCGCTTTCCGGCGGTCTTCCGGGCAGGGAAATCTGGTCTGCGACGGCCTTTTTCTCTACTTCCGCGAGTGGTTCAATCTTCAACCCGGCATTGAGGTTGTCGACCACGCCGACATCCAGCTTCAAATTGCCTTGGACGTCGATAAGCCCGGCGGTGTTGTCCAGCATCTGCGCCCGGCCGGTGGCGCGGCGATCGGCATCCAGGCGGGCGCCCATGCGCGTATCGCCCAGGCTGCTCAGCTTTGCACCATGCACATTGATCACTTTCCCCACGCCCAGGTCAAGGTCGCCGCGGGAGGCGATGACGGGTGTGCGATCGACGCCGGGCTCGGGCCGGTTTTCGAGCGTGTGGGCCGCGATGGACACATGGTCGCCATAGATCCGGCCCGTGCCGAGGTTGTTGACGTTGTCGGCATCGAGGCGCGTGTCCGCGCCATCGATCAGGCCGCGGTTGGTGATGCCTTGGGGGGCCCGGATCACCGTGGTGGTCTGATGAGCGCTGACTTCGGCGTCGGGCTGGATCTCGACCTCGGTGGCATCGAGCTCGGTGCCGGTTCCGCCCAGCAGCTTGCCCTGATTGATCAGCGCCCCGGTGGATTTGACCAGCAGCTTGCCATCGGTCGCCATCGTTCCCTGATGGGTCAGCGGGGCGCTCAGCTCCAGCGACAGGTCGCCCAGCGCATTGAGCGTGCTGGCGGCGTCACTGGTCAGGGTGCTTGCCTGGGCGGACAGCGACTGCGCGCTGCCGAGAAAGCCGCCGGTGTTGTCGATCCGGTGCGCCATGAGCCGCAGGTCATGGGCCACGGTGAGCGAGCCGGCGGTGTTCAGCACCGAGGTCTGCGCTCCCGTCAAACGCTGCAGTTGCAGCACGCCCCTGCGGTTGTCGAGCAGGCCTTCGGTGTGCAGCGTGCCCAGGTTGGCGGCGGCGCTGTTGACAAACGATTGGATGGCTTTGACGTCGGTTGCGCCGTTGGCCAGCAATTGGCCGGTGTTGGTCAGGCGATGGGCCACATGGATGCTGCCGCGGGGCAGGGCCAGCGTTGCCGGAGCTGGGTCCGGAGTTGGATCCGGCACCTTGGCGGGGGCTGGGGCCAACGCCGAGGTTTCGGTCGGCAGCGGTTGCGCCTTTCCATCGGTGGCTGCCGTTGTGGACGGGGGGGCAGCTGCTGGCACAGGCGCGCCGAGCATGGCGTTTTCGCCTGTATTGGTCACTATCTGACTGCTGATATCCAGTACTTGCGGGCCGGTCTGGGTGATCTGGCCGGCGTTGTCCAGGCGTGCGGCCGTGACGTTCAGGCGTGCGGCGCTCAGCTTACCGACCGCACGATTGTTCAACTCGCCGGCCTGGGCAATCAGCTGGCGATGCGCCTCGATGGTTCCCGTGTTGACGGTCGTTGTGCCGCCATCGCTGAGCACTGTATCGCGCTGGCTGGTCAGCGTGCCGCTGTTGTCCAGGCCCTTGGCCGTGATCTCCAGGTCGGCGCTGCTGCCCTGGGTGGCGATCGCGCCGCTATTGCTCAGCTGGCCATCGGCCGACAGCACCAGCGGCCCGGAGGCCGCGGCCAACTGGCCGGCATTGCGCACGCCCAGCCCGGCTTCGGTGCCAATCAGCGTGATCTTGTGCGCATACATGCCGCCCAGCTGCGCGACATCCAGCGCGAACTGCGGTTTCTCATTGCCGTTGCCGGCGGCGCTTGATTGCAGCCGGCCATCGGCCGCGAGTTCATTGACGCCGGTGACCACGCGCAGATCCTGCGCCCAGAGCCCGGCATTGAGCGTGACGGCGCGCGCCAGCACCTGGGTATAGTTGGCCTGGGTTGCATCCAGGCCCCGGCCTTCGAGTTGGATGGCCCCGCCGCGGACGCTGTAGCCGTCCAGGCTGCCATCGGCGCCATAGCGCGGCGCGCCCGTGGTCAGCGTCACGCCCGCGGCATTGATCATCGTCATGCCGTTGACCACCAGTCCCGCAGGATTGGCGATGATCACATCGGCGCGCTGGCCTGCGACTTCCAGCGCGCCGCCAAGCCGTGACTGGGCGGCCGACCGGACCTCGTTGACAATGACTTTGGCGCTGCCCCTGGCCAGCCAGGGATTGCCGGCCACCGCGCCGCCGATCTGGGTGTGCGCGCCAGTGCGGCTATTGTTCAGGATGGCGCCGCGCTCGCCCTGCTGGCCGATATCAAACTGCTGGTAGCGGTTGCGGCTCACGCCCGCAGCCGATGGGGTCTGGATATTGACCGTGGGCGTGCCGTTGGCCGAGTTCAGCACCGTGGGCCGCTCGCGACCTGGCGCGGCCGGATCGGCAATGATCTGCGCAACAGCCAGCGGCGCGGCCAGCAGCAGGGCCAGGGCTGCGGCCAGGGGCTTGAGCCCGGGAGATGCCAGTGGCGGGGTCGAACCCGCGGCGCATCCGCGGCGAGCGGCGGCGGTTTCCTGCACTGCCACCCAGCTGCCGCGCGTGGGGTTGTAGATAACGCGGTGAAGATCGTGGTTCATGGCCGCACCTCGCATGCCTATGAACGATGGTGGGCGCGCCGCGGCTGGACTTGGTTCAGAACTGCGCCGCGTTCTGGATAGGTTTTTGAAGCGAAGGCGTGTAGGGCAGATCGCGCAAGAAACTGCTTTCACGCTCCGCTTGATGCACACACCCGCAAAGCGAGCTGCCCGCGAGCGCGAGCCTGCTGGCAACTGCTACTGCAGCGGTTTTTCCTGCGCCCCGCCCTCATCAGGCGTGCTCATGCGCCATGCCGCGCGGATGCCGCAGGACACGCCCACGCCCACCGACCAGAACAGCGCCGAGATGCCGATCACGCCGCCGGCCGCGCCAAACATCATGGGCATGGCCACGCTCGAGGCATTGATCACCATCAACCGCAGGCCCAGCGCCTCGCCCTGGCGGTGCTGAGGCGTGATCTGGTGCAGCATGCTCATCACCATGGGCTGGACCGAGCCCAGCGAAAAGCCCAGCAGCACCGAACAGATGCCCATGGTCAGCGCGCTCTCGGTGAACGGATAGATCGCAAACAAACAGGCCGTGGCCGCCATCGCCCCGGCGATCACCGCGCCTTCGCGCAGGCGATCGGCAATCAGCGGCATCAGCAGGCGCACGACAGTCGCGGCGACGGCAAACAGGCCCAGCAGCGTGCCGATCACCGACGCGCTCATGCCGCGCTCGTGGCCCAGCAGCGGCAGCACGAAAGTGTGCACATCCCAGCTGGCCGACTGCAGCCAGTTGACGATCAGCACGGTGCGAAACGCCGGGTCGTTGAGCAGATCCCAGGCGCGCTGGCCGCTGGGCGGCTCCTCGCGCGGCGCCGGCGGCGTCTCGTGCGTGCGGCGCACCCAGAGCCAGGCGCAGACCGGACTCAGCGCGAGCAGGCCGAAGGCGACGCGATAGCCCGACAGCGGGTCCGAGCCAAAGGTCGCATGGTCGATCAGCAGGCCGGTGAAAAACGGCCCTATGAAATTGGCGATCGCCGGGCCAATCGCCAGCCAGCTGAACACCTTCTTGAGTTGCGCCGGCTCATGTGTGGCGCGGCCCGCATGGCGCTGCACCGCAATCACGACAATGCCCGAACCGCCGCCCGTGGCCAGCGCCGCGAAGCACAGCACCGCAAAAGTGGGAAACAGCATGGCCGACGCGCAGCCTATGCTGGCCATCAGCATGCCGATGAAGAACGGCCGGCGCAGGCCATGGCGATCGGCAAAGCGGCCCGCGGGCAGCGCCAGAAACACCTGCGTGAGTGCAAACAGCGCCAGCAGCACGCCCACGGCCGATGCGCTATAGCCCTGCTTGAGCGCCAGCAGCGGCGCGGCCAGGCGCACGCCGGCCATGGTGGCGTGTACCGCGACCTGCGAGGCAATGACCTTGAACAGCGCCGCGTTCATTGCGCGCCGTCCGCGGTGTCGGCATCGGCATCGGCGTCGGGATCCGCGGCTTCCGGCAGCGCCAGCACCGCGACCGTGGTGGCCACGGGCGCGGGCAGGTCCTGCACATCGCGCAGCTTGCGCTGGATGGCGCGCGTGCGCACGCCCACTTCGTCGAACTTGCGCGCCGCCGCGTCTATCGATTTCTTGGTCGCGGCCACCACCTCGCCGAACTTGGCGAACTCGGTCTTCACGGCGCCCAGCAGGCCCCAGACTTCCGACGAGCGCTGCTCTATGGCCAGCGTCTTGAAGCCCATCTGCAGGCTGTTGAGCATGGCCGCGAGATTGGCCGGGCCGGTGATCATCACGCGGCAGTCGTTCTGAATGGCTTCGACCAGGCCGGGCCGGCGCATGACTTCGGCAAACAGGCCTTCGGTGGGCAGATACAGCACGGCGAAATCCGTGGTGTGCGGCGGCGACACGTACTTGGCGTAGATCTTCCTGGCCTCGAACTTGATCGAGTTCTCGAAGGCCAGGCCCGCGCTCTGCGTCAGCGCCTTGTCGGCCGCATCCTGGGCGTCCATCAGCCGCTGGTAGTGCTCGACCGGGTACTTGGCATCGATGGGCAGCCACACCGGCTGGTCATCGGACTGGCCCGGCAGGCGGATGGCGAACTCGACCAGCTCGTCGCTGCCCGGCACGGTCTTCACATTGCGCGCGTACTGCGCGGGCGTGAGCACGTTCTCGATGATCGCGCCCAGCTGCAGTTCACCCCAGGTGCCGCGCGACTTCACATTGGTCATCACGCGCTTGAGATCGCCCACGCTGCCGGCCAGCGTCTGCATTTCACCCAGGCCCTTGTGCACCTGCTCGAGCCGGTCGCTGACCAGCTTGAAGGATTCGCCCAGGCGCTGCTCCAGCGTCGCATGCAGCTTCTCATCGACGGTGCGGCGCATTTCCTCGAGCTTGGCCGAGTTGTCGGCCTGGATGGACGCGAGCCGCTCGTTGAGCGCGCTGCGCAACTGCTCGGCGCTGCTCTGGCTGCCCTGCACCAGGCCCGACAGCTGCTGGGTCACGGCGTCCTGCAGCACGCCGAACTGGTTGCGGATCTGGTGGCCGTTGCCTTCGAGCTGGTCCTTGAGCGCCCCCGACATGGCCGTGAGCTGGCTTTGTACATCGCCCTTGAGCGAATCGAGCGTGCCACGCGTGGCCTGCGACAAGGCCTCGAAGCGCTGCTGTATGCGCTGCTCGAACAGGCTGGTGCTGTCGCTCAGCGCCTGGCGCGAACGCGTGCTCTCGCCGGTCAGCGCGGCCGTGGTGGCCGTGAGCTCCTGGCGGAAACCGGCCAGCGCCTCGCCCAGCGCATGGCGTGTGGCATCGGCGTCGACCCGGGCCTGGGCCTGCTGGGCGCGCAGCTGCTGGCCCAGGCTTTCCAGCGCGCCATCGTTGCGCGCCATCGCCAGCTGCGTGGCCTGCAGCCCGCGCTCGAGCGCTTGCAGCTGTGACTGCAGATCCACCAGATCCTGGCCACCATCGCCCGGGCGCCGCAGCCAGGTCAGGATTTGCAAAACCACCACCAGCGCGAGCGCCGCGAGCACGACAAGGGATTCGAGGGACAAAGCGATACTTCAACAAAAAAAGGGGACGCCGCAGATTATCTGCCCTGGACAGCGCCCGTCACCGAAACCAGATCCAGGTCATCACGGCAAACAGCGGCAGCAGGATGCCGCCCGACCACAGCATGTAGCCAAAGAAGCTGGGCATCTTCACGCCGCGGTCTTCGGCAATGGCCTTGACCATCAGGTTGGGCGCATTGCCGATATAGGTGTTGGCGCCCATGAACACCGCACCCGCCGAAATCGCCGCCAGCGTGGGCGCGAGCGTGCTCATCAGCAGCTGCGGGTCGCCGCCCGCGGTATTGAAGAACACCAGGTAGGTCGGCGCATTGTCGAGAAACGACGACAGCGCGCCCGCGGCCCAGAAGTACATCGCCGGGTCGGGCGTGCCATCGGGTCGCGTGACGGCGCGCACGATGGCGCCAAACGGCCCGTCGACGCCGGCCTTGAGCATGGCGATCACCGGAATGATGGTCAGGAAGATGCCGGCAAACAGCTTGGCGACTTCGGCCATCGGCGCCCAGCCAAACTGATTGCGCACATGCACATCGGTGGGCGTGATGCGCAGCGATGCCCAGACCACGGCCAGCAGCCCCAGATCGCGCACCACGCCGGGCAGGCCCACGGCGGTGCCGGCGATGTCGAACGCCAGCTCCGACTTCCAAAAGCCGCTGAGCAGCACCAGCGCAATGATCAGCCCCAGCAGCGCGAAATTGGCCTTGCCGTCGAAACCAAAACGCTCGTCCTTGTCAGCCGCAACGGCCTGGGGCAAGGCCCATTCGCCAGGCTGGCGCATGAACCAGCTATCCAACGCGAAGAACAGCGCCAGCAGGCTGCCGATCAGAAACAGCGTCTGCGGAAATATGTGCTGCAGCGTCCAGAAGAAATCCACGCCCTTGAGAAAGCCCAGGAACAGCGGCGGATCGCCCAGCGGCGTGAGCGAGCCACCGGCGTTGGAGACAATGAAAATGAAAAACACGACGATATGCGCGGTGTGCTTGCGTCCCTGGTTCGCGCGTATCAGCGGGCGGATCAGCAGCATCGACGCGCCGGTCGTGCCCATGAAGCTGGCCAGTACCGCGCCGACGGCCAGAATGCCGGCATTGAGCGCCGGCGTGCCACGCAGGCTGCCGCGGATATAGATGCCGCCGGCCACGGTGAACAGCGCCAGCAGCAGGATCACGAACGGCAGGTACTCGGCCAGCAGCGCGTGCACCAGGCTCACGCCCGCCGCGTCCAGGCCGAACAGCGCGGCAAATGGCAGCAGGAACGCCAGCCCCCAGCCGGCCGTGACCTTGCCGAAATGGTGGTGCCAGAAAATCGGTGCGAACAGCGGCACCAGGGCAATCGACAGGAGCAGGCCGGCAAACGGCACGCCCCACCACACGGCCAGCGCGCGGCCGTCGATATCGGCCGCCAGGGCCCAGCCGGGCAGCAGCGCCAGCGCGGCCAGCGCCGCAACACGCAAGGATTTCATGGGCGAGGTCCTGGTTCAGTTCGACGGGGCGATCTCGAACACCTGGCGCAGATAGGCCAGGTACTTTTCGTCGTCGCACATGCTCTTGCCGGGCGAATCCGACAGCTTGGCCACGGGCTGGCCGGCGCAGCGCGTCATCTTGATCACCACCTGCAGCGGCTCATAGCCCAGGTCGTTGGTCAGATTGGTGCCTATGCCGAAAGCCAGGATGCAGCGCCCACGGAAGCGCTCGAACAGCGCGATGGTGCGCGGAATGGTCAGCGCATCGCTGAAGATCAGCGTCTTGGTGAGCGGGTCGACGCGGTTGATGCGGTAGTGCTCGAGCAGGCGCTCGCCCCAGGTGAACGGATCGCCGCTGTCATGGCGCGCGCCATCGAACAGCTTGCAGAAATACAGATCGAAGTCGCGCAGGAAAGCGCTCATGCCATAGACATCGGACAGCGCGATGCCCAGGTCGCCGCGGTACTCGCGCGCCCAGGACTCGAAGCCGAAGACCTGGCTGTCGCGCAGCCGCGGCCCCAGCGCCTGACAGGCCTGCAGGTATTCATGCGCCATCGTGCCCAGCGGCGTCACGCCCAGCTTCATCGCATAGAGCACATTGCTGGTGCCCGCGAACTGGCCTTCAAGCCGGTTTGTTGCGGCATGCCCTTCGCCCGTGCCCAGGCGCGCGCAGAGCACGCGCAGCACTTCTTCATGCCAGGCCCGACTGAAGCGCCGGCGCGTGCCGTAGTCGGCGATCTTCAGCGTCTCCAGGCCCGGGGCCTGCAGCTGAAGCACCTTTTCCTCGAGGCGCCGCCGCCCTTCGGGGAAGTCCGGCGCCTTTTGCGTGTTGCGGAAGTACACCTCGTTGACGATGGCCAGCACCGGAATCTCGAACAGGATGGTGTGCAGCCAGGGCCCGCGGATGGTGATGTCGATCTCGCCATTGGGCAGGGGCGTGACTTCAATGTACTTCTCGTTGAGCCGGAACAGGCCCAGGAAATCAATGAAGTCGCTCTTGATGAAGCGCAGCCCGCTGAGATAGGCCAGCTCCGCATCGCGGAACTGCAGGCTGCAAAGGCAGCGGATCTCCTCGCGGATCTCGTTCACATAGGGCGCGAGCTGCACGCCCGGATTGCGGCATTTGAAGCGGTATTCGACCTGGGCGCTCGGGAACTGGTGCAGCACGACCTGCATCATGGTGAACTTGTACAGGTCGGTGTCGAGCAAACTGGTGATGATCATGGGCAGGACCGGAAACGGGGCCCGCACTGGCAGGCATGCCACAGTGTAGGCCATCCCTCCAGCGCTGCCCGCCAGCCGCGCAACGTCAGGCCGGCGCCAGCGCCTGCAGCACCGCGCGCAGCCGTGCGGGCAAGGCCGTGGGCCGGCGCGTGGCGCGGTCCACATAGACATGGATGAAGTGCCCGGCCGCAGCCGTCGTGGCTTCGCCCTGCGCAAACAGGCCCACTTCGTAACGCACGCTGGAGCTGCCAATGCGTGCCACGCGAATGCCGGCTTCCACGGTCTGCGGAAACGCCAGCGGCGCAAAGTAATTGCACTGGGTCTCGATCACCAGGCCTATCACCTCACCCTGCTCGATATCGAGCGCGCCCTGCTCGATCAGATGCCCATTCACCGCGGTGTCGAACCAGCTGTAGTAGACGACATTGTTCACATGGCCGTAAACGTCGTTGTCCGACCAGCGCGTGGTGATAGTTTTGAAGGCTTTATAAGTGTCCCGCCCCTGGGGGAGCGGGCGCGCGGCGGCAGAATTTCCATCCATGGCTGAACCCTTCCTCTTGCATTGCTGGGCCAAGCTTAATGGAGGGCGGCCGCGCCGCCGCCGCGCGAATGTCCTGCGCGGGACAGCCCACTTTCAATAGGTGATGCCCTTGTACTGGCTGCGGCGTATCGACAGAATGCCGATCAGGCCGATGACTGCCGCGGCGATCACGAAGTACGCCGGCGACTGCTTGTTTTCCGTCATCTGCACCAGCTTCACCGCGACAAACGGTGCCGTGCCCCCGGCGATGATCACACCGAAGTTCCAGCCCGTGGCCACGCCGGTGTAGCGGTACTGGGGCTCGAACAGCACCGGCAGGATGGTGTAGGCGCTGACCTGGGTGGCCACGGTGTTGAGCATCAGCACGATATAGGCCACGGCGGCAATCGCCAGGCCCTGCTGCATCATGGCCATCGCGGGATAGGTGACGATGATGTAGCCGATCAGCCCGGTCAGCATCAGCCGGCGCAGCCCGATGCGGTCGCCGATATAGCCGCCCAGCGGCATCAGCAAGGCGGAAATGCCGATCGCCAGCGTGGCCACCCAGTAGACGCTGCCCGCGGGATAGCCCAGCTGCTTGACCAGATGAATGCTCATATAGGTCAGGCCGATATAGGCCGTGCCATTGGTGGCCGCGCTGATCGCCGTCGACTGCAGCAAGGCCTTGCCCTGGAAGCGGAACAGCGCGCGGATCGGTGAACTTTCCTTCTTGACGGCCTGGCCCTCGTAGGTTTCCTTGACGCGCGTACGCGCCCAGATGCACAGCAGCGTCAGCGGCAGCGCCAGCAGGAAGGGAATGCGCCAGCCCCAGCTGCTCATCTGTTCTGGCGTGGTGAAGGCCGTCACCATGCCGGCCACGGCCGCGGCCAGCGCAAAGCCGCCGGTCGAGCCCATGGGCGTGAAGGCGCCGAAGGTGGCGCGCAGATGCGAGGGCGACGACTCTGAAATGAAGGTTGCCGAGCCGCCCACTTCACCGCCCGCGGAGAAGCCCTGCAGCAAACGCACCAGCACCAGCAGCGCCGTGGCGTAGTAGCCGGCCTGATCGAACGTGGGCAGCAAGCCCATCAGCGTGCTTCCTATCCCCATGCAGACCAGGGTGCCGAGCAGCGCGGTCTTGCGCCCGTACTTGTCGCCGATATGGCCGAACACGATGCCGCCCAGCGGTCGCACCACATAGGCCGTGCCGAACACCGCCAGCGCCGCGAGCAGCGAGACCGTGGGATCGCCGCTGGGGAAGAACAGCGGTGCAATGATCACCGCCATATAACCGTAGAGGCTGAAATCGTAGTACTCGATCAGCGTGCCGACAAAACCCGACGTGGCCGCGCGCTTGGAGTCCGCGTGGGCGACGGCCTTGGGGCGCGCGGTGTCGGCCGCGCCCAGAATGCTTGCGTTTGTCATGTCTCTTCCATTTCTCGTTGGTCTGTCATGGTGGAAAGTCCGATTGCCGTCCTTCTGCCTCTGCATATGCGTCTGCGCTGCCCTGCCCCCTTTCAACTTCCGGTGAACACCGGCGTGCGTTTTTCAATGAAGGCCTGCGCGGCCTGCTGGAAGTCGCGCGTCATCAGGCCCAGCACCTGGGCGTGGTTTTCCAGCTCCAGTGCCGCCTGAAGACTGCCGGCATCGAGGTTCTGCCACATGACGCGCTTGGTGTGCGCGGTGGCATAAGGCGCGTTGGCGCTGATCTGCCGCGCGCAGGCCAGTGCGCGTTGGAGCAAGGCGTCGGGTTCGACGACCTCGGCCACCAGGCCTATGCGTTCAGCCTCGTCGGCGCCCACAGGCCGGCCGCTGAGCATGATTTCAAACGCGCGCCCGGCGCCGATCAGCCGCGGCAGGTGGTAGCTGATGCCGCATTCACCGGCCGTCAGGCCGATCTTCACGGCGCCCACATGGAAGCTGGCCTGCGGCGCCGCAAACCGGATATCGGCCGCGAGCGCCAGCGCCATGCCCGCGCCCACGGCGGCGCCGTTGACGGCGGCCACCACGGCCACGCTGGTGTCCCGCAGCCGCTGCACCAGCCCCGCAAACGCGTGTTGCAGCGCCATGGCTTGCTGCACCGAGGCCTCGAAGCCGCCATCCGTGGCCAGCACGGACTTGAGATCGAGGCCGGCGCAAAAGCCCGCGCCAGCGCCGGTGACGATCAGCACGCGCAGGCCGCGCTCGGCCAGGGCCTGATCGAGCTGCGCATGCAGCGTCTGCATGGCCGCCAGGCTCAGCGCATTGCGCCGTTCGAGCTGCTCCAGGCGCAGCAGCGCAATGCCGGTGTCCAGCGTTTGAAAAGAGACGGGAGAAGAAGTCATATGCCGCCGCCCCTCATGCCGAAGCGCCCAGCAGCGCTTCGCGCAGCACGCGCTTGAGCAGCTTGCCGTTGGCATTGCGTGGCAGTGGCTCGTCCAGCAGCGTGAAGCTTTCGGGCACCTTGTAGTCGGCCAGGCGCTGGGCACAGAAGCTGCGCAGCGCTTCCACGTCGAGCACCTGGCCGGTGCGCGGTGTCACGAACACATGCACGCGCTCGCCCAGCACCGGACAGGGCTTGGCCACCACCGCTGCTTCAAGCACTCCCGGGTGCTCGCACAGCGCGTTCTCGACCTCGACGCTGAAGATCTTGTAGCCGCCGCGGTTGAGCATGTCCTTGCGCCGGTCCAGCACATAGACCAGGCCTTGCGCATCCATGCGGCCCACATCGCCGCTGCGCCAGTAGCCGTCGACAAAGCCTGCGGCCGTGGCCTGCGGGTTCTGCCAGTAGCCCTTGGCCACCATCGGCCCCTTGAGCCACAGCTCGCCGATCTCGCCCACAGCCACGGGCTGGCCATCGTCGTCCATGACGGCGATTTCGGCGCAGGGCAGCGCCGGGCCGACGCTGTCCAGATGCGCGCGCGTGAGCTGCGCCGGCATCACGGCTACGGGCGACGTGGTCTCCGTCGCGCCATAGCAGTTGGACAGCCGCAACTGCGGCAGCCAGTGTGCGAGCCGGTCAATGGTCTCGGGCGGCATGGGCGCGCCGCCGTAGCCGCCCACGGTCCAGGCAGACAGGTCATGGCGCGCGAAGTCGGCCTGCAGCAGACACAGCTGGTACATCGCCGGCACCATGAGGGTGAAGCTCATGCGCTCCCTCGATGCCAGCGGCAGGAACTCCTGCGCCTTGAAATGTGGCACCACGATCAGCGTGCCGCCCAGACCCAGCGTCACCGCCATCAACGCCGCCAGGCCGGTGATATGGCTCAGCGGCACGACCACGCAGCCGCGCACGTTCTCATCCAGGCCCAGCGCCTGCGCGTAATGCAGGACGGTATGCACCATGCCCAGATGCGTGAGCATCGCGCCCTTGGGAAAACCGGTGGTGCCCGAGGTATAGACCAGCAGCGCCAGATCTTCCTCGTCGACCTGTACGGCTTGCTCCAGCCGGCCGTGCGACAGCAGCGACTCGAACGTCGTCGCGCCAGCCCCACCCGCGGTAATGCGCAGGCGCAGTTCCGGCAGCTCTTCGGCCGGGGCCACCACCGTCTCCAACGCGGCATCCAGAAACAAGGCGCAGGCGCCCGCGTTGCGCAGGATGTAGCTGATCCCCGGTGTCGCCTCGCGCACGCTCAGCGGCAGCACCACCGCGCCTATGGCCAAAATCGCATAGCTGGCAATCACGAACTCCGGCCCGTTGGCCAGCAGCAGCGCCACGCGGTCGCCGCGCTGCACGCCATGCGCTTGCAGGCCCGCGGCCACGCGCATCACCTGGTCGTCCAGCTGCGCCCAGCTCAGCCGCAGCGCGCCGCAGACCAAGGCTTCGGCATCGGGCTTGCGCCGCGCCGCCGCAGTCCACAGCGCCAGCAGATCGCGCGGCCGGTCGCGGAAGCAGCGCAGCTGGCGCTGGTCGTAGTGTTCTTCGATATGGGTTTCGTACATGGCTCAGGCCTCCACGCAAAACTCACGCACCATGCGCGCTATCCAGTCCTCGCCGCATGCCGCCGCGTTGCCCAGGTGCACGCCTTCGGCGCCCAGAGCCAGCGCCGCCGCCAGGCTTTGTCCATCGGCCGTGCGCACCGACGCAATCACGGGAATGCGCAGCGCGCTTGCCCCCTGCGGTATCAGCGCCAGGTCATCGATGCGGATGGCGTCGACGCCGCGGCGCTCGGCTGCCAGCGCATGGCGCAGGCTGGCGCAGCGATGAACGATGCGCAGGCCGCGGCGCCGCGCGTGCTCCACGCACGCCGCCGGGCTGTTGCCGCAGGTCTCGAGTACGCGCACACCGCTGTCGATCGCGGCATCGAGATATGCCGCATACGCCGGTGTATCGACCGACGGCAGCATGGCGAGATGGATGCCGAAAGGCTGCTTCGTCCTCTCCCGACAGCGTGCGATCTCGCGGGCCAGTGCCGCGGGGGTTGGCTGCGCCTGCAACACCCCCAGCCCGCCGGCATTGGAGACGGCCGCGGCCTGCTCGGCCGTGGCGGCGCGCTGCAAAATGGGATAGCGCGTGCCCAGCAGTTCGGTAATGCGTGTGTTCATGGGAACGGCTCCTTCAACGGCCGTGGAACCGGGCCGCGCGCTTTTCGGCAAAGGCCTGCGTGCCTTCGCGGAAGTCCTCGGTCTTGGTGCAGGCCACGAAGCCCGCGGCCTCGGCATCGAGCTGCTCGTCGAGCGTGCGCTGCGCCGCGCCGCGCAACAGCTTTTTCATCGTGCCCAGCGCCAGCGTCGGGCCTTGCGCGAGGCGCTGCACCAGCGCCTGGGCTTCGGCATCCAGGCTGTCGGCAGCCACCACCTGGTTCACCAGGCCCAGCTGCAGCGCCTGCGCCGCATCGACCTTGTCGCCCAGCAGCGCCAGTTCCATCGCCTTGCGCAGGCCCAGCACCTGCACCAGGCTCCACGAAGTGGAACAGTCGCAGCTCGCGCCAATGGTGGGATAGGCCACGCTCAAGCGCGTGCCTTCGGCCGCGAGCGCCAGGTCGCAGGCCAGCATCAGGCCCAGCCCGCCGCCGGCCACCGCACCCTGCACCGCGCAAACCACGGGCGCGTTCATGCCGGCCAGCAGGCGGATGCCGCGGTGCATGCCGGCAATCAGCTCCTCGGCGGCGCCGGCCGGATCGGCGCGCATCTCGCCGATATCGCCCCCGGCCATGAAGGCCCGGCCCGCGCCGCTGAGCAGCACGGCGCGCACCGCGCCGTCGGCCTGGATCTGCTCGCAAGCCAGTGCAAATGCCGCGGCCATCTCGCGGTCTATGGCGTTGAGCGCCTGGGGCCGGTTGAAGCGGATATGCGCCACGCCGCCCTCGCGCCAGTGCAGGACGCTGCCCGCTGCGGATTTTTCGGGATATGTCATGTGCGCTCCTTATGCCGTCGTGGTGTAGTACGGCGCCGTGGCGCCCAGGTTGTCGCGCGCTCGGGCCAGCTCGGCACGGGCAATCGCGCGCAGATGCACTTCGTCCGGGCCGTCGAAAAAGCGCATCGCCCGGCCCCAGGACCAGAGGTATGACAGCGGCGTGTCGGGCGTGATGCCCATGGCACCGAACACCTGGATGGCGCGGTCGACAACGCGGGTCTGCAACTGCGCGGCCACCAGCTTGATGGCCGACACATCGATATGCGCGGCCCTGTTGCCATAGGTGTCCATCTTCCAGGCGGCCTGCAGCACCAGCAGCCGCGCCTGGTCGATCTCGACGCGCGACTGCGCAATCCAGTCCTGCACATTCGCGTAATCGCTCAGGTGCTTGCCGAAGGCACGGCGCGTCAGCGCGCGGTCGCACATCAGCTCCATCGCCAGCTCGCACTGGCCCATGGTGCGCATGCAGTGATGCACTCGCCCCGGGCCCAGCCGGGCCTGCGCCAGCGCGAAGCCCGCGCCCTCCTCGCCGAGCAGGCTGCTCACCGGAACGCGCACGTTGTCGTAGACCACCTCGCAGTGCCCGTCCGGCGCATGGTGGTGCATGATGGCCACGTTGCGCACGATGCGCAGGCCCGGCGTGTCCAGCGGCACGATGACCATCGAATGGCGCTCATGGCGCGCGGCGTCGGGCTCCTCGTTGCTCACGCCCATCACGATGGCGAACTTGCAGTTCGGGTGCAGCGCGCCGGTCGTGAACCACTTGCGCCCATTGATGACGTATTCATCGCCTTCGCGCCGGATGGTGGTGCAGATGTTGGTCGCATCCGACGACGCGACATCGGGCTCGGTCATGGAGAAGCACGAGCGGATGCGGCCATCGAGCAGCGGCACGAGCCAGCGCTCATGCTGCTCTGGCGTGGCAAACAGGTGCAGCAGTTCCATGTTGCCGGTGTCGGGCGGATTGCTGTTGAACACTTCGGCCGCCCAGGGCACCCGCCCCATGATCTCGGCCAGCGGGCTGTACTGCATGTTGGTCATGCGCGTGCCGGGCTCGTCATCGCGCAGCCCGGGCAGGAACATGTTCCACAGCCCGGCTTCGCGCGCCAGCGCCTTGAGCGGCTCGACCACCTCGGTGGGATAGACGCCGGTGGCCGCGATCCGGTCGAAGTCGTGGTAGCGCGGCAGCACATGGCGCTGCATGAACTGGCGCAGCGTGGCCTGCATTTGCACGGTCTCTTCGGGGTACTGGAAGTTCAAGTCGCTCTCCTGTTCAAAACGCTTCGGCGGGGGATTCAAGGGCTTCGAGACCGCGCTGCGCCAGGGCCAGGCCCAGCGAACCGATCTGCGCGGCATTGGCGTCAACGGCATTGCCGCGCGCGGCACGCGCCGCAATGCCTTCGAAAATCACGGCCCAGCGCATCAGCGCAAACGCCCAATGGAAGGCCGTAGCCTGCTGCTGCGGTGCGTGCCGGCCCGCACGGCGGTAGTAATGCTGCAGATATTCGCTCTCCGACGGAATGCCCAGCGCCGCCAGGTCCAGCCCGCGAATGCCGCCGAATTCCGCGGGCAAGGTGCGCCAGGCCACGGTGTTGAAGGCCACATCGGCCAGCGGATGGCCCAGCGTGGACAGCTCCCAATCGAGCACCGCCACCACGCGCGGCTCGGTCGGATGGAACAGCAGGTTGTTGAGCTTGAAGTCGCCATGCGTCAGCGCCACCTCGTCGCCCGGTGGAATGTGCGCCGGCAGCCACTCCAGCAAGGCATCGATGGCCGGATTGGCCCGGATGCGCGACAGCTCCCATTGCTGGCCCCAGCGGCGCAACTGGCGCTCGAAGTAGGCGCCGGGGCGACCGAAATCCGCCAGGCCCACGCCGCGCCAGTCCACCGCATGCAGCGTGGCCAGCGTATCGGCCATGGCGAAGTAGATCGCGCGCCGTTCGGCGGGCGCCATGCCGGGCAGGTCGTTGGCGTTGAAGACGCGGCCGTCCACCCGCTCCATCAGATAGAAAGGCGTGCCTATCAATGCGGGGTCGGCGTGGTACAGGATCACGGGCGGCACCGGCAGGTCGGTGGCGGCCAGCGCCTGCATCACGCGGTACTCGCGGTCCACCGCATGCGCGGACGGCAGCACATCGCCGGCCGGCTTCTTGCGCAACACCATCTGGCGCGCGCCATAGCTCAGAAAGAAGGTCGGGTTCGACTGCCCGCCGCCGATGGCCTGCAGCTGCATGCTGCCGGTCAGCCCCGGCAGGCGCTCGCGCAAAAAGCCATCGAGGCGCTGCACATCAAAGGCCGGCGCCGTGGACGGGGAAGACGGGTAGTTGCTCATGTGACAAAGACCTGCGGTAGTGGCTTTGTTCCATCATGCGACCCCGCCCCCGCCGCCCTCCCCCCCCATGGCGGGTAGCTCGGGTTTGCCCTCTCGGGCCTGGCCCTGATCGGGCTAACCCGGCACCAGCCCCATGCCGCGGGCGCTGGCCACCGCGTCATCGCGGCCCATCACGCCCAGCTTGGCGTAGACATTGCGCAGATGCCACTTGACGGTTTCCGGGGAAATTCCCAGCACCAGCGCAATGCGCTTGTTCGACATGCTTTGCGCCAGCGCGCGCAGTATCTCCAGCTCGCGCTCGGACAGGGGCTCGCAGGGCGCGGCCTTGGCCGCGCGTGCCGCCGGCTGATGCCGTCGCTGCTGCTGGTGCAGATGGTCCACATAGAACGCCAGAATGGGATCGTGCGCGCCATGCACGGTGACGCAGCCATCGGCCAGCGCCAGCGCCGGCGCGCCCATATCGAGCACGGTGCGCACCAGGCCATGCTGGTGGCCCAGCTGCAGCGCGGCGCGCATCACCTCCAGCGCCGCCTCGCGCTGGCCCAGACGCTCCAGCAACAGCGCCCGCAGCACCAGCGTGGCGCAGCGGTCGCGGCGCTGCAGCAAGGCCGTGTCATCGCGCCCGCATTCGCCCAGGGCCGCCAGCGCGGCCCGGTCTTCCAGCCGGGCCGCGTGGTACAGCGCCTCGGTGAAGCGCGTCAGCCCGCGGATGCGCTGGCTCACCGGATTGCCGCCCGTCGCATGGCGCGCGGCCAGCGCCTGCAGCTTTTGCAGCATGGCGCCCGCGGCGTCGAGATCGTCCATGTGCAGCAGGCAGCGCACGCGCTCGCTGATCGCAAATGCCTGCAGCCGGTCCAGCGAACGCCGCTGCGCCACCTCGTCGATGCGCTCCAGCCCTTCGATGGCCTCCAGCGGATTGCCATCGGCGCGGCGCAGGCGGGCACTGGCCAGGGTCACGGTCACCAGCGCGTCGGGCAGCACCACGCGCTCCATCAGATCCAGCCGGCCATCGAGCAGCTGGCGCAGTTCATGAAGCTCGTTGAGTTCATACAGCGCTGCGGACAGATAGGCGGCGCTGTTGCAGGCCAGCTCGCTGTAGCGCCCCAGCGCGCGCTCGGACTGCGCCAGCGCATCGCGCAGCAAGGGCTCGGCCGAGCGCACATCGCCCGCGTATAGCCAGGTCAACCCGTGCAGGGCCCGGGTCATCAGATGGCCAAACGCCGAGTCCAGCAACGGCGTGCCGTCTTCGCGCAGCGGCGCCGGCCCCTGCAGCACGCTGCGTGCGGTCTCGTAGTCCGCCATGTGGGCGTGCATCCAGCCGAGCAGATTGCGCCGGCCGCCGACCAGCACCGCATCCTCGCCCTGGGGCATGGAGTTCAGCTGCGGCAGCAGCGCCTGGGCCGTGCCCAGATCGTCCTGCTGCAGCGCCAGCGAAAAGGCCAGCAAGGCGGCATGCGCACGGCCCGCATGATTGCTTTTCTCCAGGTGCGACTGCAGTGCGGCCAGCGTTTCATGGCAGGCGGCAAACTGGTTGTAGCAAAGCTGGGTCCAGCCCAGCCACAGCAGCAGCGATGGCCGCGCCAGCAGCGCGGCGCGCGGCAGCTCGGCGACCGCACGCACGATCTGCTGCAGCTCGCCCTGCAGAAAAAGCGTGCGCGCCCAGCGTTCCACCCACTGCGCGGCCTGGTCCGTGTCGCCCGCCGCCACGGCATGCCGCACGGCTTCGCGCAGATGGCCCCGCTGCCCCAGCCAGTGCGCCAGCACGGCATGCGTGCGCTGCTGCTCGGCCTGCGACACGCCCTTGAAACGCAGCAGCAAGAGCTCGCGAAACAGCGGGTGAAAGCGAAACCAGCCCGGCGCGACGGCATCCTGCTGAGGCAGCACAAACAGATGCTCGCGCTGCAAGCGCTCGACCAGCGCCGGCCCGACCACATCGCCCGACAGTTCTGTGGCCAGCGCTTCGTTGAAACCGCGCGCCACCGCCAGCCGCGTCATCGCATCGATCGCCTCCTTGTCCAGCCGACACAGCACTTCGCGATTGAAATAGGCGGAAAAATCCTGTGCGTTCTGCACCGGCGACGACGGCGCGCGGGGCTGCAAGGCCAGCAGTTGCAGGCCCGCGGCCCAGCCGTCGGTGATTTCCAGCAGCTTGCGCGCATCGACGGCGCCCGGGTGGCGCGGCGGGCGCGCCGTGATGAACTGCTGCACCTCGTCCAGCGTGAACCGCAGCGCGCCCGGCCCGATCTCTTCGAGCATGCCCTGGTCGCGCAGGCGCGCGAGCGCCAACTCGGGCACCGTGCGCGACACGATCAGCAGATGCAGTGCCGGCGGCGCGAAGTCCAGCAAGGTCTGCAGCACGCCATGCGCCTGGCTGTCCACCACGTTCTGCCAATCGTCGATCACCACCAGCAACGGCCGGCTGCGTGCCAGCAGGGCACGCAGCAGTGCAATAGCGATCGCATCGGCGCGCAGCGGGCCGCCGCGGTTGTACAGCAGGCGCGCCTCGCGCGGCAGATCGGCATCGACGCGGTCCAGCGCCTCGAAGAGCGGCTCGAGCAGCAACTGCCCATCATCGCCGGGCTGCACGCTGAGCCAGGCGACCTCCTGGCCAAACGCCAGGGCCTGCGCCCGCCACTGCAGCGCCAGCGAGGTCTTGCCGCTGCCGGCCGGGCCGTGGATCAGAATGCATTTCTTGTGGCGTGCCTGAGCCAGGCGCGCCAGCAATTCCTTGCGCTCTATGCGCCCGGGCTCCAGCCGTACGGGAAGGTGGTTTGTCTCGGTCACTGTTTTTGTATGGGCGCTGCGGGTCGCAGCCGCCATGGTGCCATGCACCGGCGCTGCGGTCTGGGCTGAGCTGTCGCCGGTGCATCGCCGCATATGTGTCAGCCCCATGTCGACGCCGGCAAGGAGGGGATTTGTTGCGTTGCAACAAATTACTTGCGTGATCGCGGGAAATGCCTAAAATCGCGTTTATGCTGCACTGCAACATGGCCTTGGGCCCCTCAGCGCAGATATCTCGCAAGCCTGGTTCATTCCATAACGCTACCCAAGGAGAAATCATATGTCGCTGACCCCCGAAGCCATCCTGAACGCCCAGAAGTCCCATCTCGAAGCCCTGTTCGGCCTGACCCAGAAAGCCTTTGAAGGCGTGGAAAAGCTGGTCGAACTGAACGTGTCGGCCTCGCGTGCCGCACTGTCGGACGCCGCCAGCCACAGCCAGCAACTGCTGAGCGTCAAGGATGCACAGCAACTGCTGGCCCTGCAAGCCCAATGGTTCCAGCCCCTGGCTGAAAAGACCGCCGCTTACAGCCGCAGCCTGTACGACATCGCCAACGGCACGGGCTCGGCCATTGCCCAGTCCGTCGAAGCGCGCGCCGCCGAAGCCCAGAAGAACCTGGGCGAGTTCATCGACAACGCCACCAAGAACGCGCCTCCTGGCAGCGAAGCCGCCGTGGCCGTGCTGAAGAATTCGTTCAACGCCGCCAACAATGCCGCCGAGTCGGTGCAAAAGGCCGTGAAGCAGGCTTCCGATCTGGCCCAGGCCAATCTGCAGACGGCTTCGAAGAACGTGTCCGACGCCGTCAAGGGCAGCACGCAGCAAGTCTGAGCCACAGAATTTTTTTGTTACGGGTCTTCCCTAGTCCAGGGAATACCCGCATAATAGACCTCATTGTTCAGATGCAGATCTGAACCACCAGTTGTCTCCTTGGATCCCTCTTGAAACCCCCGTTTCTTGGATCCTTTTAAGCCCGGTCTTTGGCCGGGCTTTTTTTTTGCCCTTTTCCGCACGGGGCATTCAGACGGGTCTTATTGAGAACAATTCGCGTCTAGCGTATGATCGCGGGATTCATTCCACTGCCGGTCCCGCCATGACGAAGATTCTTCACACCTTGATTGCTGCCTGCGCCATTGCCGCCACGAGCGCGGCCTTTGCCGATGCCGGTGTCGTCAACCTCTACTCCGCGCGCCACTACAGCACGGACGAAGCGCTGTACGAAGGTTTCACCAAGGCCACGGGCATCAAGGTCAACCGCGTCGATGCCGATGACGCAGGAATTCTCGCGCGGCTCAAGGCCGAAGGCACGGCGTCGCCCGCCGATGTGATCCTGCTGGTCGATGCCGCGCGTCTGTACCGCGGCGAAGTCGACGGCCTGTTCCTGCCCATCCGCTCCAAGGTGCTCGAAGACGTGATTCCATCGAATCTGCGCAGCGCACCGGCAGCCGACGGCGGCATTTCCTGGTTTGGCCTGTCGACGCGTGCCCGGGTGATCGTGTACAACAAGATCAAGGTCAAACCGCAGGATGTGCAGACCTATGAATCCCTGGCCGATCCCAAGTTCAAGGGCAAACTGTGCATCCGTTCGGGTTCGCACCCCTACAACCTGAGCTTGTTTGGCGCAGTCACCGAACACATGGGCGAGCAGCAGGCCGAAACCTGGCTCAAGGGCCTGGTCGCCAACCTGGCACGCCCACCCAAGGGTGGCGACACCGATCAGATCAAGGCCGTGGCCTCGGGCGAATGCGATATCGCCGTCAGCAACAGCTACTACCTGGCGCGCATGATCCGCTCGAACAAGCCCGAAGACGTGGCCGTGGCCAACAAGGTCGGCGTGGTGTTCCCCAACCAGCAGTCCTGGGGCACGCACATGAACATCGCCGGCGGCGCCATTGCCCGCCACACCAAGAACCAGGCCAATGCGGTCAAGTTCCTCGAGTATCTGGCCAGCCCGGCAGCGCAGAACTATTTTGCCAACGGCAACAACGAGTGGCCCGCGGCCAAGGGCGTGCAGCTCGACAACCCGGCGCTCAAGGCCATGACCAACGGCAAGCCGTTCAAGAGCGAGACGATTCCAATCAGCGCCGTCGGCGCCAACATGACCAAGGTCCAGCAAATGTTGGATCGTGTGGGGTTTAACTAATGCCCCCTGAGCGGCTTACGCGGCAAGGGCCGCCCCCCGCTTCCCCCTCTCAACCTTCGGTGGAGGGGGACGGCAGCATCGCTGCGGGGCGGCCCTTGCTCGCTGCCCCTGAGCTGGATCACGCCAGTTTCAAAGGCTTCGAGTGAAACGGGCACCATCGACAGTTCATGCTCAAGTCTCCGATCGCCCGGCCGCTGGCCGGGCTTTTTTTCGCCTGCGCTGTGGCTTTGCCCGCTTGACCTTGCCACGATGGCAAGCTTTAGCATCGGTTCTTCGCTGTTTTCGGGAACCCAGATGAAGCTTCTTTCGCCCACCCTGATCGCTGGTCTCTTGCTGGCCAGCAGCGCCATGGCCCAGACGCCCGCCGCCGGCCACCAACACCATGCAGCGGCCGCGGCGCCAGCCACCAACCCTGTGGCGCGCGCCTATCAGCAGGCCAATGACCGCATGCATGCCGACATGTCGATGGAGTTCACGGGCGATGCCGATGTGGACTTCATGCGCGGCATGATTCCGCACCACCAGGGCGCGATCGACATGGCACGCGTCGCGCTGCAGCATGGCAAGGACCCCGAAGTGCGCAAGCTGGCCCAGGCGGTGATCGTGGCGCAGGAAGCGGAAATCCAGCGCATGCGCCAATGGCTTGCCGCACGCGGCAAGTGACGCAGGCGACAGTTGCCCAAGGGTGTTTCTGGCGATAATGGACGTTTACGTCAACGTCAATCAAGGAGACAGACCATGGACATCGCAGGCAAGGTATTCATTGTGACCGGCGGCGCATCGGGCCTGGGCGAAGGCACGGCACGCATGCTTGCGGCCAAGGGCGGCAAGGTCGTCATCGCCGACATGCAGGACGACAAGGGCCGCGCCGTGGCGCAGGAAATCGGCGGTGCCTTTGTGCATTGCGATGTGAGCAATGAAACCGATGCGCAGGCCGTGGTCGATCAGGCCACGACGCTGGGCAAGCTGATGGGCCTGGTCAATTGCGCAGGCATTGCGCCGGCCGAAAAGACCGTGGGCAAGAACGGCGCGCATGCGCTGTCGGTGTTCAGCAAGACCATCACCGTCAACCTGATCGGCAGTTTCAACATGATCCGCCTGGCGGCCGAAGCCATGGCCAAGAATGACGCCGAAGCCACGGGCGAGCGCGGCGTGATGATTTCCACGGCCAGCGTTGCCGCCTATGATGGCCAGATCGGCCAGGCCGCTTACTCGGCGTCCAAGGGTGGCATCGTCGGCATGACGCTGCCCATTGCCCGCGACCTGGCGCGCAACGGCATCCGCAACATGACCATCGCGCCCGGCATCTTCGGCACGCCCATGCTGTTTGGCATGCCCCAGGAAGTGCAGGATGCGCTGGCGGCCGGCGTGCCCTTCCCCAGCCGGCTGGGCACACCCGGCGACTATGCCAAGCTGGCCTGCCATATCTTCGAGAACGACATGCTCAACGGCGAAGTGATTCGCCTCGACGGCGCGATCCGCCTCGCGCCGCGCTGATCGCCGCGCGCCGCTGTGACTGAGTGCAGCGGCGCGTCTGGCCTGTTTTAAGGCAGATTTTCGCGGAAGATCACCAGCGTTCGAGCGGGATCGACGCCGATCATCGCATCGCGCTTTTCCCGCAGATTAGTGAAGATGCGCACGCAGCTCATCATCGCGGTCTGCGGGCTTTGCGTGATCACCGCGTCCATGCTGCCGTCGATCAGCATGGCACGCGTATCGGGCGTGAGCCCATGGCCGATGAACACCACCTTGTGCGCGCGCCCCATTTCCTTGAGCGCGCGCGCCACGCCATCCGACGCCCCGCCAATGTTGTAAATGCCGGCCAGATCCGGATATTGCTCCAGCAGCGTGCGTGTCTGCGTGTAGTTCTTGTGCGTATCGTCATGGCCTTCGCGCAAGCCCACGACCTGCAGCGCGGGAAACATCTCTTCGATCACATGCAAAAAGCCGGCCTCGCGCTCCTCGTGCGCGCTGTAGCTGCGCGAACCCGCGATCAGCGCGACCTTGGCCGCACGCGCGCCCGCACCGATGAAGCGCCCGACCAGATAACCTGCGGTGCGGCCCGCGGCGCGGTTGTCGAGGCCGACATATGCAGCACGGCGCGAGCCGGCCAGGTCCGAGATCAATGTGATGGTCGGCACGCCCCGGTCGGCCAACTGGGCCACAGCATCGCGCACCACCGGATGCTCGAGCGCCATGAAGGCAATCCCGTCGCAGCGCTCGCCCAGCCGCAGCAGGCGCGCGGCGAGCTGCTGCGGATTGAAGCTTTCAAACTGCTCGCTGCGGCATTTGACATTGAACGGCGCGAGCTGGTCCTGCGAATAGTCAAGCGTGTCGCCCAGCATGCGAATGAAACGGTTGTTGCCATCGGGCAGCAGAAAGCCCAGGCGCATGGGCGCGGCCGCCAGCGCCGCGTAGAGGCCGGTTTCGGGCAGGTAGTCCATCTCGGCCGCGGCCTTGAGCACTTTCTGCGCGGTGGCGTCGCGCACGCCGGGGCGCCGATTGAGCACGCGGTCCACCGTCGCCGTCGACACCTTGGCGGCACGCGCAATGTCGGCAACGCGCGCGCGTTGGCGTTCAGGGTCAACCCTCATACATCAAAACCCATCATTTTTTTGATTTGACGCCTTGCCGCGCAACACCTATCGTTGCGTAGCTTTCACCCAATGATGCATCAAAACGCATCAAAAATAAAACTGGAGACAAACATGGCCGAAGTCACCCGCCGCAGCGTGCTGCGCAGCCTGTCCGCTGTTCCCGCAGCGTCCATTGCCACCGGCATGGCCGGCTTTCCCCTGGTCGCGCGCGCCGCGGAGTTCTCGTACAAGTACGGCAACAACCTGCCGGTGACCCATCCGCTCAACATCCGCGCGCAGGAAGCGGCCGACCGCATCCTCAAGGAAACCAAGGGCCGGGTCGAGATCAAGATCTTCCCGAACAACCAGTTGGGCGGCGACACCGACATGCTGGCCCAGGTGCGCTCCGGGGGCATCGAGTTCTTCACGCCATCGGCGCTGGTGATTGCGACGCTGGTGCCGGTCGCGGCCATCAATGCCACGGGCTTTGCGTTCTCCGATTACAACCAGGTCTGGTCGGCCATGGATGGCAAGCTCGGCGCCCATGTGCGCGCGGCGATCGGCAAGATGCGGCTGTACGCGTTTGACAAGATGTGGGACAACGGTTTCCGCCAGACCACCAGCAGCAAGGCACCCGTGGCCAGCGCCAAGGACCTCGATGGCCTGAAGATACGCGTGCCCGTGAGCCCGCTGTCGATCTCGATGTTCAAGGGCCTGGGCGCCGCGCCCGCGAGCCTGCAGTTCAGCGAGGTCTACTCGTCGCTGCAGACGAAGATCGTCGATGCGCAGGAAAACCCGCTGCCCATCATCCAGGTCGCCAAGCTCTACGAAGTGCAGAAGTTCGCTTCGCTCACCAACCACATCTGGGATGGCTATTGGTTCGTTGCCAACGGCCGCGCCTGGGACCGCCTGCCGCCCGACCTCAAGACCATTGTTGCCGCGGCGATCAACGACGCCGGCATGCAGCAGCGTGAAGACATCAAGAAGCTCAACGATTCGGTGATCACCGATCTGCAGGCCAAGGGTCTGCAGATCAACCGCCCCTCGGCCGACAGCTTCCGCGCCAAGCTGCGCGAATCGGGCTTCTACGCCGAATGGAAGGGCCGCTTCGGCAATGAAGCCTGGGGCCTGCTGGAACAGACCGTCGGCAAGCTCGCCTGACCTGCGCGGCAGGCCTGGCCTGCCGCCGACCCGACTCTCACCCGAACCTCATGCCCGCGCCGGCGCGCGCGGCCTGGCCCTGCCCGAAGAAAGTACCCTTCATGTCCCTCGCCTCCGCCCCGGACCCGCACGCGCCTGCCGCGCTGCCGGCCAACCCCTTCAGTGCACTGGCCGGCCGCATCGACCTGCGCCTGGGCGCCGTGATCGAGGCGATTGCCGCGGCCATCGTGCTGGCGGAAATCGTGATCCTGTTTGCGGGGGTGGTAGCACGGTATGTGCTGCATGCCCCGCTGGTCTGGTCGGACGAGCTGGCATCGATCTTCTTTCTCTGGCTGTCGATGCTGGGCGCCGTCGTGGCCCTGCGCCGCGGCGAGCACATGCGCATGACGGCGCTGGTCAGCAAGGTCAGCCCGCAGACGCGCGGCCTGCTCGAGGCGCTGGCGATCACCGCCTCGTTGGCGTTTCTGATCATGGTCATGGCGCCGGCTTATGAATACGCCGACGAGGAGTCGTTCATCGTCACGCCGGCGCTGGAGATCAGCAACGCCTGGCGCGCCTCGGCGATCCCCGTGGGCGTGGGCCTGATGGCGGTGTTTGCCGTGCTGCGCCTGCTGCGGTTTTGCAGCCTGCGCCAGATCGGCATCACGCTTGCCGCCACGATCGCCATCATTGGCGTCTTCTGGCTGGCCCAGCCGCTGTTTGCCACGCTGGGCAAGCTCAATCTGGTGGTGTTCTTCCTGATCGTCGTCGCCGTGACGGTGTTCTCGGGCGTGCCGATTGCGTTCTGCTTTGCACTCGCGACCTTTGGCTACCTGGCGCTGACCACGCATACACCGATGGTGGTGATGGTCGGGCGCATGGACGAAGGCATGTCGCACCTGATCATGCTGGCCGTGCCGCTTTTCATCTTCCTCGGCGCATTGATTGAAATGACAGGCATGGCCAAGGCCATGATCCAGTTCCTCGCCAGCCTGCTGGGCCATGTGCGCGGCGGCCTGAGCTATGTGCTGATCGGCGCCATGTATCTGGTGTCCGGCATCTCGGGCTCGAAGATCGCCGACATGGCGGCGATTGCGCCCGTGCTGTTCCCCGAAATGAAGAAGCGCGGCGCCAAGCCCGGCGATCTGGTCGCCCTGCTGTCGGCCACCGGTGCGCAGACCGAAACCATTCCGCCGTCCATCGTGCTGATCACCATCGGCTCCGTCACGGGCGTGTCGATTGCCGCGCTGTTCACCGGCGGCATGCTGCCGGCCCTGGTGCTGGGCCTGTGCCTGTGCACCGTGGTCTGGTGGCGCTACCGCAAGGAAGATCTGAGCGGCGTGACGCGCTACAGCAAGGGCCAGATCGGCAAGTTCTTCGTCATTGCGCTGCCGGCCATCGCCCTGCCCTTCGTGATCCGCGCAGCCGTCGTGGAAGGCGTGGCCACGGCCACCGAAGTCTCGACCATTGGCGTGGTGTATTCGGTGCTCGCCGGCCTGCTGGTCTATCGCCAGTTCAACTGGCGGCGTCTCAAGCCCATGCTGATCGAGACCGCCTCGCTGTCGGGCGCGATCATGTTCATCGTCGGCTGCGCCACCGCCATGGCCTGGGGCCTGACCCAGTCGGGCTTCTCCACCGACCTTGCGCAATGGATGGCCGACATTCCGGGCGGCGCCTATGGCTTTCTGGCGATCTCCATCGTCGCCTTCATCGTGCTGGGCTGCGTGCTCGAAGGCATTCCCGCCATCGTGCTGTTCGGTCCGCTGCTGTTCCCGATTGCCGTGCAGGCCGGCGTGCACCCGGTGCACTACGCCATGGTCGTGATCTTCGCCATGGGCATAGGCCTGTTCGCGCCGCCTATCGGCGTGGGCTACTACGGCGCCTGCGCCATCAGCAAGGTCGACCCCATCGAGGGCATGAAATACATCTGGGGCTATATGGCCGCGCTGCTGGTCGGCCTGGTACTGGTCGCGGCGATTCCATGGATCTCCATCGGCTTCCTGAAATAAGCGCAGCGCGCCGCTGGCCGCGCGCGGCTAGCGGCGCGCGGCTAGCGGCGCGCCGCACGCATCGCATTTCTCTCTTCCTCTCATTCATTACACGGAAAAACACATGAGCCGTCATTTCGGAGAAATTCGCCAGCTGGGCTATGTCGTGCACGACATCGAAGCCGCCATGAAATATTGGAGCGAGACGCTGGGCGTGGGCCCCTGGTTCTACAACCCCAAGGTGCCGATCGAGAACTACCGCTACAACGGCGAAGCGCACGCGCCACACAACTCGGTGGCGCTGGCCAACTCGGGCTTTGTGCAGGTCGAGCTGATACAGACGCGCAACGATGTGCCGTCCATGTACCGCGACTTCCTGCAGGCCGGACGCACGGGTCTGCAACACGTTGCCTACTGGACCAGCAACTACGACGCCGACCTCGAGCGCCTGCTGCAGCAAGGCTTCAAGCCGGTGATGAGCGGCGAAGTCGGCCAGAACGGCCGCTTCATCTACTTCGACACCGAATACCACCCCGGCACCGTGATCGAGCTGTCCGAAGTCGCGGGCCCCAAGGGAAAGATGTTCGACATGATCCGCGCCGCGGCCGAAACCTGGGACGGTGTGACCGACCCCGTGCGCCCCTTCCCCGACCTGAGCAAACTCTGAGCCCGCTGCCCCATGACTGTTGACCGCTTTGAAGCCACCTATCTGATTGAAACGCCCCTGGCGCCTGGCCACGTCGCTGAAGTGATGGCGGGAGAACAGTCCTGCGGCACCTTCACCCGCGTCGAGGGCGAGACCGATGCGCTGCGCCTGCGCGCACGCGCCACGGTGGAATCCATAGAAGAACTGGAATCCGTGGCCGCGCCCAGCCTGCCCAATGCGCTGCTGGAGCGCCAGGGCCACAGCGGCCCCTGGCGGCGCGCGCGGGTGCGCATCTCGTTCCCGGTCGCCAATGTCGGCGCCAATCTGCCCACGCTGGCGGCCACGGTGTCCGGCAATCTATATGACCTTGGCGAAGCCAGCGGCCTGCGGCTCGAAAGCCTGCAGCTGCCGGCGAGCTACCGCGCGCAGTTCGATCTGCCCCAGGTCGGCATCGCGGGCACGCGCCGGCTGACTGGCGTAGCCAGCGGCGCCATGGTCGGCACCATCCTCAAACCCAATGTCGGCTTTTCGCCCGCGCAGACGGCCGAGCTCGTGGCACGCCTGTGCGCCGCTGGCGTCGATTTCATCAAGGACGATGAAGTCTGTGCCGACCCGGCCCATGCACCTTTGGCGCAGCGCGTGCCGGCCGTGATGGCCGTGGTGCGCGAACACCAGCAGCGCACCGGCAAGCATGTGATGGTGGCCTTCAACATCACCGATGAAACCGATGCGATGAAGCGCCATGCCGACCTGATCGAGCGCGAAGGCGGCAGTTGCGCGATGGCAAGTCTTAACTGGTGCGGCTATTCGGCGCTGCAGACATTGCGCCGCCATACTGGTCTGACGCTGCACGGCCACCGCAACGGCTACGGGGCGCTGTCGCGCCATCCGCTGCTGGGGATGTCGTTCCAGGCCTATCAGACGCTGTGGCGCCTTGCAGGTGTGGACCATATGCATGTGCATGGCCTGCAGGGCAAGTTTTCCCAGCCTGATGCAGAAGTCATTGACTCGGCTCGGGACTGCTACACACCGCTCACGGATGGCATCGATGACCGCGTGTTGCCCGCGTTCTCCTCGGGCCAATGGGCTGGCACCGTGGCGGCGACCTGGGCCGCAGTGCAAAGCGACGATCTGCTGTTCATGTCGGGCGGCGGCATCCTCGCCCACCCGGACGGTCCGGCCGCGGGCGTAGCCAGCATCCGCGAGGCCTGGGACGCAGCGCGCGCAGGCGTGCCGGTGGCCGACTACGCGCGCCACGCACCCGCGCTTGCGGCGGCACTGGCCTTTTTTGGCAAGTGACGGGCCGATGACGTCCTCCCTGAAAATCGCCTACTACGGCGATGATTTCACCGGCGCCACCGATACGCTGGCCACCGCCGCACGCGCCGGTCTGCGCACCCTGCTGTTTCTGGGTCTTCCCAGCGCTTCGCAGCTGGAGCGCGCCGGGCCGCTCGACTGCCTGGGCATCGCGGGCGCGGCGCGCGCCATGACGCCTGCCGAAATGCAGACTGAACTCGCGCCGGTGGGCCGGCTGTTTGCGCAGCTGGGCGCGCCCGTGATGCATTACAAGACCTGTTCGACCTTCGACAGCGCGCCCCAGGTCGGCAGCATTGGCGCGGCAATTCGCGTGCTGCAGCCCTTTGCGGGCAATGCTTTTGTGCCCATCGTCGGCGGTCAGCCCAATCTGCGGCGCTATTGCGTATTCGGCAATCTGTTTGCGAGCGCAGGGCCGTCAATGCACCGCATCGATAGACACCCCACCATGCGCCGGCATCCAGTGACGCCCATGCATGAAGCCGATCTGCGGCTGCACTTTGCACATCAAGGGCTGGATCGGATGGCATCGGTGGACTATCCAGATTACTCGCAATCGGAAGAGTCTCTCGATCTGCATCTTTCTGCCCTCATCGAACAGCAACCTGATGCTGTCTTGCTGGATGTCTCCCATGTTGGCGATCTTGCATGTGTGGGCCGACTGATCTGGCATCGGGCCCGGCAGCAGCCCTTGCTGGCCGCCGGTCCAAGCAGCGTGGTGCAGGCCTTGGCCGCCCATTGGCAAGGCGCAGGTGCAGCCGCAAGCCCTGCCATTGCACCCGCCGAAGGTCCGGTCCTGGTGCTGGCAGGCAGCCTGTCGCCCATGACGGCACGCCAAGTGAAGGCCGCACGCTCCTACGAACATCTGCTGCTGGATGCGCCGCGCCTGGCAAACGATGCCACTTACCGAGCCCAGATGGCCCGGCACATCGCCGCCAGGCTGATGCAAGGGGTCAATATGCTGGCCTGCACCTCCAGTGGCGGCGCAATCACGGCAACGGATGCCCCCACCGATGCACGCGCCCTGGCCATGGCCTGCGGTGAATTGCTCGCGCAGGTGCTGCAAATGGCGCCCATCAAGCGCCTGGGCGTGGCCGGTGGCGATACATCGAGCCACGCAGTGCAGGCCTTGGACGCCTGGGGACTGTCCTATCAGGCTCAATTGGCACCCGGCGTGGCGCTTTGCCGCTTGCATAGCGATGATTTGGCGCTCGATGGGCTGGAAATCATGCTCAAGGGCGGGCAGATGGGTGGGGAAATGCTGTTTGAAGAGTTGCTTGCTGGCTTTTGCTGAGCGAGGGCGCCTGCCCCGCGCCTGAAACCCGGATGCCCACTCGAATACCGGGCCTTGGAAAGGCTCAGGCCGAACGGGTTTGAACGCCACGCCCGGTTCACGTCGGTATGCTGCGGGTATAGCCAACGGCGGGCACAACGAAAAAAGGCACTGTGCGAAGCACAGTGCCTTTATCGTAATCAGCGAAATCAACGCAAACGTCAACCCACAAACTATGGCGGAGTGGACGGGACTCGAACCCGCGACCCCCGGCGTGACAGGCCGGTATTCTAACCAACTGAACTACCACTCCTGGTAGATAGCTTTTACCTGTACTTGATACAGGCCAAGCGCTATAACTTGGCGACCCTACGGGGATTCGAACCCCGGTACTCACCGTGAAAGGGTGATGTCCTAGGCCTCTAGACGATAGGGTCGTAGCCTTGGAACTTCCGTTCTCAATTTTTTGGTGGAGGTAAACGGGATCGAACCGATGACCTCTTGCATGCCATGCAAGCGCTCTCCCAGCTGAGCTATACCCCCAAATGGAACAATGCAAAATGCACGCATCCAGAAACTGTGGCGGAGTGGACGGGACTCGAACCCGCGACCCCCGGCGTGACAGGCCGGTATTCTAACCAACTGAACTACCACTCCTGGCAGAAAGCTTTGTGGCGCGGCAGATAAATCTGCCCTGCCCAAGTGCTTCAAACTTGGCGACCCTACGGGGATTCGAACCCCGGTACTCACCGTGAAAGGGTGATGTCCTAGGCCTCTAGACGATAGGGTCGTAGCCTTGGAACTTCCGTTCTCAATTCTTTGGTGGAGGTAAACGGGATCGAACCGATGACCTCTTGCATGCCATGCAAGCGCTCTCCCAGCTGAGCTATACCCCCAAATGGATTCGTGCTATAAGGCATGAACCCGGAAAACCGTGGCGGAGTGGACGGGACTCGAACCCGCGACCCCCGGCGTGACAGGCCGGTATTCTAACCAACTGAACTACCACTCCTGGCAGAAAGCGTTGTGATTCGGTAAATATTTTTACCAAACCCAAGTGCTTCAAACTTGGCGACCCTACGGGGATTCGAACCCCGGTACTCACCGTGAAAGGGTGATGTCCTAGGCCTCTAGACGATAGGGTCAAAACCTTGGAACTTCCGTTCTCTGACGACGCTCTTTTCAGAGCCTCTTCAATGCTACTCTTTTCAGAGCACTTCAACTCACGCCCTGGTGAGGGCGCCTCAATATTTTGGTGGAGGTAAACGGGATCGAACCGATGACCTCTTGCATGCCATGCAAGCGCTCTCCCAGCTGAGCTATACCCCCTCAAACCACCTCTTGACAACACAATCAATTTCTTGCTGTGTGTCGTTGAAGACTCGAATTATAGACAGGTTTTTAAGCGTTTTGCAATCTCGCAGCAATTTTTTCACGACCCAGCAATTCAAGCACTGCATCGACCGATGGCGTGTGCGCTGTACCTACCGTGAGCACGCGCACCGGCATCGCCAGCTGGGGCATCTTCAGGCCCTGGGCCTTGAGCACTTCCTTGAAGGCGGCGGAGATCGCTTCACGGTTCCACTCGCAGGCCGCCAGCGCAGTGCCCAGTGCGGCAATCGCCGGCTGCACGGCTTCGGTCACATGCTTGGCGCGCTCTTCTTCATTGGGCGTCACATCCCGGTAGAAGACCTGCACCCAGTCGGCGAGCGCCACCAGCGTGTCGCAGCGGTCCTTGAACAGACCGCAGATGCGCACCAGGCGATCGTCGGCATCGAGTTCGGCCGCGGCAATGCCCCGCTTCTCCAGGAAGGGCTTGACCAGGGCGGCCAGCGCCACATCGTCGAGCGCCTTGAGGTGCTGGGCGTTGACCCAGCGCAGCTTGGCTTCGTCGAACTGGCCCGCGCTGCGGCCCAGGTGGTCGAGGTTGAACCATTCGAGGAACTGCGCCCGGCTGAAGATCTCGTCGTCGCCGTGGCTCCAGCCCAGACGCGCCAGGTAGTTGACCATCGCGTCGGCCAGATAGCCTTCGTCACGGTACTGCGTCACGGCCTTGGCGCCGTTGCGCTTGCTCATCTTCTCGCCCTGCTCGTTGAGCACGGTGGGCAGGTGGGCAAAGACCGGCACATCGGCACCCAACGCTTCGAAGATGTGGATCTGGCGCGGCGTGTTGTTGATGTGGTCGTCACCGCGGATCACATGCGTGATCGCCATGTCCATGTCGTCGACGCAGACGCAGAAGTTATAGGTGGGCGTGCCGTCAGGGCGCGCGATCACCAGGTCGTCGAGTTCGCTGTTCTGGAATTCGATGCGGCCCTTGCACTTGTCTTCCCAGGCCACGACGCCGCCCTGGGGCGTCTTGAAGCGCAGCACGGGCTGCACGCCTTCGGGCACGGCCGGCAGCTGCTTGCCGGGCTCGGGGCGCCAGGTGCCGTCATAGCGCGGCTTTTCCTTGTTGGCCATCTGCTTTTCACGCAGCGCGTCCAGCTCCTGCATGCTCATGTAGCAGGGGTAGACCAGGCCCTTTTCCTGCAGGCGCACCAGCACCTCCTTGTAGCGCTCTATGCGCTGCATCTGATAGAACGGCCCTTCATCGGGCGTGAGCTGCAGCCACTCCATGCCTTCAAGGATCACATCGACCGATGCCTGGGTCGAACGCTCGACATCGGTGTCTTCGATGCGCAGCACGAAGTCGCCGCCATTGGCACGCGCAAAGGCCCAGGGATAGAGGGCCGAGCGGATATTGCCCAGATGGATGAAGCCCGTCGGGGACGGGGCGAAGCGGGTGCGAATTTTGGTGCTCATGACAGGGTGTCCAGTCCACGGCAGAGATCTGCCTTGATGTCGTCAAGATGTTCGAGGCCGACCGACAGGCGGATCAGGCCCTGGCCAATGCCGGCCGCCTGGCGCTGGTCTTCGGAAAGACGGCCATGCGAGGTGCTTGCAGGATGGGTGATGGTGGTCTTCACATCGCCCAGGTTGGCGGTGATGCTGCATACGCGCGTGCTGTCGATCACGGCAAACGCATTGGCGCGCAGCGCCTGGGGAGTGTCGCCAATCACGTCGAAGGCCAACACGCCGCCACCCATGCCCGACTGCTGGCGCATGGCCAGCGCATGCTGGGCATGGCTGGGCAGGCCGCAATAGTGAACGCGCGCCACCTTGGGGTGGGCTTGCAGCCAGTTCGCCATGTCCAGCGCCGCGGCGCTCATGGCCTTGACGCGCAGCGACAGCGTTTCCATGCCCTTGAGCATGACCCAGGCGTTGAACGGTGCCAGGTTCAGCCCGGCGGTGCGCATGAAGCCGCCCATCTTGTCTTCGATCAGCGCCTTGGGGCCGCAGACCGCACCGGCCATGGCCCGGCCCTGGCCGTCCAGCAGCTTGGTGCCCGAATGCACGATCAGATCGGCGCCGAACTCCGCCGGGCGCTGCAGCACCGGCGAAGCAAAGCTGTTGTCCACGGCCAGCAGCGCGCCATGCGCATGCGCCAATTCGGCCAGCGCGGCGATGTCGCACAGGTCGCCCAGCGGGTTGGTCGGGGTTTCGGCAAACAGCAGCTTGGTTTCCGGACGGATCGCGGCCTTCCAGGCGGCGACATCGGTCTGGGAAACAAAGCTGGTGGTCACGCCAAAGCGCGCCATCTCGCCGCCCAGCAGCTTGATGGTCGAGCCGAACATCGACTGCGAGCAGATGATGTGGTCGCCGGCCTTGAGGATGGTCATGGCCACGAGCAGGATGGCTGCCATGCCGGTGGACGTGGCAATCGCGGCCTCGGTGCCTTCCATGGCCGCCAGGCGACGCTCGAAACTGGTCACCGTGGGATTGGAAGTACGGCTGTAGGTGTAGCCCGGCTCCTCGTTGCCAAAGCGGCGCGCGGCCGTGGCGGCATCGGGTTGCACAAAGCTGCTGGTGAGGTACAGCGCCTCGCTGTGCTCGCCCCATTGGCTGCGCTCAACGGCTTCGCGCACCGCGAGGGTATCGGGGTGCAGGCCGGCGGGAAGGGTTCGTTCGGTCACGGTTGAATTCCTGGTTGTCCAGCGGGGGCCGACGGGCCCGGGGCTTGTCCTGGCAGCACAAAGAAAAATGAGCCAAACCCGCTCGAGGCCAGGCCCGTTCGCGTTTTTAGCTCTTTTTCATCGGCTGGCAGGCGACCGGCGCACCCCTGTGCGCCCCGCCGCGTTGCTTGCAATCGCTCTTGCTACTGTAACGGCTCAGGCGTCCTGCGCGTTGGGCAGCGAAAGACGCGAAGTATCGACATCGCCTTCTTCGGCGCCACCGGTGCGGCCGGCGTTGAGCGCGGCGATATCGCCTTCGGAAATGTCGCCGGTCACATAGATGCCGTCAAAGCACGAGGCTTCAAAGCCGTTGACGCTCGGGTTCAGCGCGCCAATCGCCTTCTTCATGCCGTCGACGTCCTGATAAATCAGTGCGTCGCAGCCTATGACCTGGCGAATTTCTTCGACCGTGCGGTCATGCGCCACGAGTTCGCTCTTGGTCGGCATGTCGATGCCGTAGACGTTGGGAAAGCGCACCGGCGGCGCGGCGCTGGCCAGATAGACCTTGTTGGCACCGGCATCGCGTGCCATCTGCACGATTTCCTTGGAGGTCGTGCCGCGCACGATGGAGTCATCGACCAGCAGCACATTGCGGCCCTTGAACTCGCTGCTGATCGCATTGAGCTTCTGACGCACCGATTTCTTGCGCGCGCCCTGGCCCGGCATGATGAAGGTGCGGCCGACGTAGCGATTCTTCACGAAGCCTTCGCGGTACGGCAGGCCCAGCAGCTGCGCGAGCTGCATGGCGCTGGGACGGCTCGATTCGGGAATCGGGATGATGACGTCGATTTCGCTCGGCGGCACGGTGGAGATCACGCGCTTGGCCAGCGACTCGCCCAGGTTCAGACGCGCCTGATAGACGGAAATGCCGTCCATCACCGAGTCCGGACGGGCCAGATAGACATATTCGAAGATGCAGGGATGGAGCGAGCCGTTGTCCGCGCATTGCTCGGTGCGTACCGTGCCATCGTTGGCGACAAACACCGCTTCGCCCGGAGCGACATCGCGCTCGAGCGTGTACAGATTGCCTTCGAGCGCGACCGACTCGCTGCCCAGCATGATGCTGCCATCAGCGCCGCGGCCCATGCACAGCGGACGGATGCCGTAGGGGTCACGGAAAGCCAGCAGGCCGTAGCCGGCGATCAGCGCGATCACCGCATACGAGCCGCGCACGCGCTTGTGCACCGCGCGCACCGCCTTGAACACATCGGCGCTCTTGAGCGGCGCACCACTGGTGGCGCGCGCCAGTTCATGCGCCAGCACGTTGAGCAGCACTTCCGAATCGCTGTCCGTATTGGTGTGGCGATGGTCGGTATCGGCCAGCTCGGCGCGCAGCTGCTTGGCGTTGGTCAGGTTGCCGTTGTGCACCATGACGATGCCGAACGGCGCATTGACGTAGAAGGGCTGGGCCTCTTCTTCGCTGGCCGCATTGCCGGCCGTGGGGTAGCGCACCTGGCCCAGGCCGATGGTGCCCGGCAGGGCACGCATATTGCGCGTACGGAATACGTCGCGCACCATTCCCTTGGCCTTGTGCATGAAGAACTTGCGTTCCTGTTGCGTCACGATGCCGGCTGCATCCTGGCCGCGGTGCTGCAAAAGCAGCAGTGCGTCATAGATCAGCTGATTCACGGGTGCAGTGCTGACTACACCGACGATTCCACACATAGTTGCGTTCCATCCATCCGCGGGAAAAGTCCCGCCATTCTTGCAAGGCCGCCCGGGTAGGGCCGCCCTGCCCTCATCTCGCAGGTAGATATCTACCCAATTCCTCTGGCAGCGCCGGCGTCCAGCCCTGCAGCGCGGCCGACAGCTGCGGCGCCAGCAGCGACTGCTGCCACCACTCGCTGCCCTGCAGCGGCGTGTAACCGACCACCAGGGTCACCACGACCAGCAGCAGGCCGGCGCGCAGCAGACCGAAAACCGCACCCAGCGTTCGATCCACGGGCCGCAGACCCACGCTGTCAATCAATCTCTTGGCAAGTGCCGAGACCAGGCCCCAGGCAAACGCCACTGCAATGAACACCACGACAAAGCCGGCTGCATATTGCAGCGACGCCTCGCTGTTGCCCAAAGGCAACCACTGCGCCATGCTGACAGCGCCGTAGCGCGCCGCGACAAACGCCACAATCCACCCTACCAGCGACAACAGTTCATACACCAGGCCGCGCCAGGCACCCAGCAGCAGCGAACCCAACACCAGCGCCAGAAAAATCCAGTCCAACGTGCCCATGGTCACGCGCCCCTTTCAGGGCAGCCCGCAGCCATCGCCTCAGGGCTTGATCACCGAGGCCGGCAAACCCAGCCCCTTGATCCGCGCCGCAGCCTTGTCGGCCTCGGCCCGGCTGCTGAACGGCCCGACCCGTACCCGGGTGCGCTGGCCATCCTTGGTCGACACCGACTGCGTGAAGGCCTTGAGCCCCGCGCCTTCGAGCTTGCCGCGGATCTCACGCGCCTTCTCGGCATCGCCAAACGCACCCACCTGCACCACGACACGCTCGCTTGCGGCTTCCGTCACCGGGCGACCTTCGAGCAGCGCACGGGCACGTGCGGCTTCGTCGGCCTTGGGCTTGACTTCCGCTTTCGGCTCGGGCTTGGCTTCGGGCTTTGGCTCAGGCTTGGGCTTGACCGGTGGCTCGACCTTGGGCGTTGCAGGCGCGGGCTTGGGCGTCTCTGGCTTGACAGATGCGGCCGCCGGCGGCGACATCAAGGGCGGCACGGGCGGCATCGGTACCGGCACGACAGGGGCGCGTGGCGCCGCCACCGGCGCCGAGGAAGGCTCGAACACCTCTTCGCCCTTGTCGAGCGACGCATGGGTAGATACCGACGAGGAAGGCGCAGTCGGACTGGGCGTCGCAGTCGCGGGCGCCGGCTGGGCCGTGGTGTCGCCGGGCACCATCAAGGGCGCGACCTGACCACGGTCGGGAATCTCGATAGGGATATCCACCGGGATGGGGCGTGGCTGGGTGTCGAACAGCAGCGGGAAGCCGACCACCCCGACCAGCACCAGCACCGCCGCACCAATCAGCCGGTGGCGTGCACGACTGCGCATCACGTCCACGCTTTCCACCTGGGCAGCGCGCGATCGCGGTACGGATTTGTCGGCAGCCTCTTTTTTGCCAGGCCAAGAGAACTTGAAAAATGCCATGAAGTGCAGACTCGTTCAGGCTTATTCGCCCAGATGCTTGGCTTGCAAGCGCGGCGTGCCATGAAGCAGCACACCGCCCACCGTATAAAACGAGCCAAAGACCACGATTCTATCAGCGGGGTCCGCTGCAGCGACTGCAGCCTGCAAGGCCAGCTCGGGATTTGCATGCAGGCTGGTGGTCACTTCACGCCGCCCGCCCGCCACCATCTGCACCGCATTCCACTTCTGCTGCAGGCCGACGGCCGTGTCGGCACGCGCCGTGGGCAGGTCGCAAAAATACCAGCGGTCGACCAGCGGCCCCACCTTGGCGAACATCGGCGCGAGGTCCTTGTCCGCCATGGCACCAAAAACCGCATGTGTCGTGGGGAAAAAGCCCATGGCGTCGAGGTTGGCCGTCAGGGCCGCGACCGAATGCGGGTTGTGCGCCACATCCAGCACCAGCGTTGGCTGGCCCGGCACGATCTGGAAGCGCCCCGGCAGCTCGACCATGGCCATGCCGGTGCGCACCGCCTGGGCCGTGACCGGCAGGCGGTCGCGCAACGCTTCGAACGCGGCCAGCGCGCCCGCGGCGTTGACCAGCTGGTTGGCGCCACGCAGCGCCGGATAGGCCAGGCCCGCATAGCGGCGGCCGCGCCCGGCCCAGCCCCACTGCTGCTTGTCGCCGGAAAAATTGAAATCCTCGCCAAAGCGCCACAACTGCGCGCCGATCTCGTTTGCATGGTCGATCACGCTTTGCGGCGCGACCGGGTCGCTGACGATCACCGGGCGGCCCGGGCGCATGATGCCGGCCTTTTCGCGGCCTATGGTCTCACGGTCCTTGCCCAGCAGCTCGGTATGGTCGATATCGATGCTGGTGATGATGGCGCAGTCGGTGTCGATGATGTTGGTCGCGTCCAGACGCCCGCCCAGGCCGACTTCAAGAATCGCGACATCGAGACGCGATTGGCTCAGCAGATGCAGGATGCCCAGCGTGGTGAACTCGAAATAGGTCAGCTGGATTTCATTGCCGCCCTGCACGCGCGCACTTTCCACGGCCTCGAAGCTGCCCATCAGTTGCTCGGCGCTGGAGATCTCGCCGCCAATGCGGCAACGCTCCTCGAAATGCACCAGATGCGGAGAGGTATAGACGCCGGGCTTGTAGCCCGACTGCAGCGCCACTGCTTCGAGCATGGCGCAGGTCGAGCCCTTGCCATTGGTGCCGGCCACGGTGATCACCGGGCAGTCGAAACGCAGCGCCAGCCGCTGCGCCACTTCGCGCACGCGCTCCAGGCCCATGGCGATGTTTTGGGGGTGAAGACGCTCGCAATACGAGAGCCATGCTTCCAGAGTGGTGAATGTGGTGTGCATACTGCGCGCATTGTCGCCCAGCAGCGGCAGCTCCATTGGCTTCACCTTGAGTATCCCCTACATGATTGTTTACGGCATTCCCAACTGCGACACCGTCAAGAAAGCGCGCCAGTGGCTCACCGCCCAGGGCCTGGCGCACGGGTTCCACGATTTCAAGAAGCAAGGCGTGCCGCCCGAACGGCTCGCGCGCTGGCTCGATGCGCTGGGCTGGGAGAAAATCGTCAACCGCCAGGGCACGACCTGGCGCAAGCTCGATACCGCGATCCAGGCCGGCGTTCAGGATGCGGACAGCGCCAGCGCGCTGGTGCAGGAGCAACCCAGCTTGATCAAGCGCCCGGTTGTCGAGTGGCCCGATGGCAGCATCAGTGTCGGCTTCAAGACCGATGACTGGGAAAAGCGACTGATCAACGCTGCTTGAAGCAGATCTCGCTACAAACTCTTACCGGCGTTTACCCCGCTGGAGCACGTGGTTCACCGACCACACCTAAAATTTGGGGTAATGCCGTAGCTCCATTGTTGCGGCAGCCAAGGAGCTTGAGCCATGAAGAGAATGATCTGGATCGGAGCCGCAGCTGCGCTGTCCACAGGCGCCGTATTGGCCCAGGAACAAGGCCGAGTGCTGTCGGTGACCGCGGTGCAGCAGCAGGTGGCCGCACCGCAGCAGGTGTGCCAGGATGAAAGCGTGCCGGTGCGCCAGCGCAGTTCGGGTGCGGGCGCCGTGATTGGCGCCGTGGTCGGTGGCCTGGCGGGCAATGCCATTGGCAGCGGCGGTGGCCGCGCGGCAGCCACGGGCGCGGGGCTGGTCGGCGGCGCGATGCTGGGCAATCAGCTCGAAGGCAATGGCGACGTACGCTATGAAACCGTGCGCCGCTGCAGCACGCAGAATTTCTACCGCAGCCAGACCGCAGGCTACGACGTCGTCTATGAGTACGCCGGCCGCCAGTACACGACGCGCACAGCCACCTACCCCGGTGACTGGATCGCGCTGAGCGTGCAACCGGCGCAGCAGGGTTACTACAGCACGCAGAATGCCTATCCCGGCCAGGCCTATCCTGGCCAGGCCTATCGCGGCCAGACCTACCCCGTCCCGAGCTATCCGCCCGTGACTTACGCCACACCTCAGCAGGTCTATACCGTGCCCGAGGAGCGCGGCTACAGCGCCGCCGACTATGTGGCACCGGTGCTGATCGGCGCCACGATTGCCGCGGGTGCGCATTACATCTTCCGCTCGCATGACCGCTGGAGCGGCCCGCGCTACTACGAGCGTCCGCGCCATTACCGTGGCGGCGGCTGGCGCCGCTGACGCTGGCTGCGGCCGCTAGCTCCCCTGTTTCGGCGCCCCGGGAACCCGTTTCCCGGGGCGCTTTGCATTGGCTGCACCCATGCATGCAGCAGGGGGCAGGCTGGCTGGCCTAAAATCAGCGCTTTGCCCACTTTCACGGACCGCGTTCTGCCATGACCACCGAAACCTTTGCCGGCGTTACCCTCACCACCAAAGCCAATGTGTACTTTGACGGCAAGTGCGTGAGCCACAGCTTCACCCTTGCCGACGGCACGAAGAAATCGGTGGGCGTGGTCCTGCCCGCCACGCTGACCTTTGGCACGGCCGCGGCCGAGATCATGGAATGCGTGGGCGGTGCCTGCGAATACCGCCTTGACGGCAGCGACGAGTGGCTCAGCTCCAAGGCCGGGGACTCGTTCCAGATTCCCGCGAACTCGAAGTTCGACATCCGCGTGGCCGAGGCCTACCACTACATCTGCCACTACGCCTGAGGCGCCGGCGCGCACCGCGCCCCCCCGTCTGCAGCTGATCGGCCCTCTTTTCTCTTACCCAGAGTGCACTGAATATGGAAACCATCCTCAAAAACCTTCCCGCCGGCGACAAAGTCGGCATTGCCTTCTCCGGTGGTCTGGACACCAGCGCCGCGCTGCGCTGGATGAAGAACAAGGGCGCCGTGCCCTACGCCTACACCGCCAACCTGGGCCAGCCCGATGAAGCGGATTACGACGAGATCCCGCGCAAGGCCATGGAATACGGCGCTGAAAAGGCCCGCCTGATCGACTGCCGCACGCAGCTGGTCAACGAAGGCATCGCCGCCATCCAGGCCGGCGCCTTCCACATCTCGACCGGTGGCATCACCTACTTCAACACCACGCCGCTGGGCCGTGCCGTGACCGGCACCATGCTGGTGGCCGCGATGAAGGAAGACGACGTCCATATCTGGGGCGACGGTTCGACCTTCAAGGGCAACGACATCGAGCGCTTCTACCGCTACGGTCTGCTCACCAACCCCGCGCTGCGTATCTACAAGCCCTGGCTGGACCAGGCCTTCATCGACGAACTCGGCGGCCGCGCCGAAATGTCGGCCTTCATGACCAAGGAAGGTTTCGGCTACAAGATGAGCGCCGAAAAGGCCTACTCGACCGACTCCAACATCCTGGGCGCGACGCACGAAGCCAAGGATCTGGAACTGCTGTCCAGCGGTATCCGCATCGTGAACCCCATCATGGGCGTGGCGTTCTGGAAGCCTGAAGTTGAAGTCAAGGCCGAGGAAGTCTCGGTGACCTTCGAAGAAGGCCGCCCCGTGGCCCTCAACGGCAAGCGCATCGAAGACCCGGTCGAACTGTTCCTCGAAGCCAACCGCATCGGCGGCCGCCACGGCCTGGGCATGAGCGACCAGATCGAGAACCGCATCATCGAAGCCAAGAGCCGCGGCATCTACGAAGCCCCGGGCATGGCGCTGCTGCACATCGCCTACGAGCGCCTGGTGACCGGTATCCACAACGAAGACACCATCGAGCAGTACCGCATCAACGGCCTGCGCCTGGGTCGCCTGCTGTACCAGGGCCGCTGGTTCGATCCCCAGGCCATCATGCTGCGCGAGACCGCCCAGCGCTGGGTCGCGCGCGCCGTCACCGGCACCGTGACACTGGAACTGCGCCGTGGCAATGACTACTCGCTGCTCAACACCGAGTCGGACAACCTGACGTACCAGCCCGAGCGCCTGTCGATGGAAAAGGTCGAGGACGCACCCTTCTCGCCCGCCGACCGCATCGGCCAGTTGACCATGCGCAATCTGGATCTGATGGACACGCGCGACAAGCTGGCCATTTACGCCAAGACCGGCCTGCTGTCCATGGGCAGCAACTCCGCCCTGCCCCAACTCGATAAGTAATACACCCCCTGAGCGGCTACGCGGCAGGCGTCGAGCCCGCTTCCCCCTCTCATCCTTCGGTGGAGGGGGGCGCCCGGCTAGGGACGACAGCCTCGCTGCGGGGCGGCCCTTGCTCGCTGTCCCAAATCAAAGCCACGCCGGCAAACGCCGGCGTGGCTTTTTTCATGCTGCCAGGCGGATTTACTGGCTCAATTTCTTCTCTATCACGGCGCCAGCCTTCTCTTCCTTCTTGCGGCGATTGAACACGGCGCGCATATAGCGCAGGTCGCTGTCGGACAGGTGTTCCTGCGCGGCCACGAACTGCTCCTGCTCTTCCTCGCGGATATGGTGCAGATATTCATCGCGCAGCGTGGCAAAGCGCCGCAGCCAGCCGGGTGAGGCCATGTCGCGCGCCGCCAGATCGGCCATCAGTTCGTCCATCTCCTTGTGCTCGGCCACGGCATGGCGCGCGTCCTCGGTGGTCTCGGGATTGCGCAGCACGCTGGACCATAGCGCCTGCTCCTCGGCCGCCGCATGGCCCTTGATCTCCTTGACCAGTTCGACAAACAAGCGTTCGCGCTCGGGCGAATGGCCGTGGGTGGCGGAGATCATCGCCAGCAGCGCGCGGTGGCGGTCATGGTCCTCGACCAGCCGGCCAAAGATGTCGGGATTGCCGCGAAACTGCGTGGCCGGCGTGCTGCCGATATTGGCCGGCACGTGCTCGGCGACTGCCTTGGCCTTGGCGATGGCCTCATGTTTGGCTTGCTGGGCAGGAATCTTCTTGCGGTTGCGGGCTTCAGTGGCGGGGGTATTCATTGCAGACCTTTTTGCTTTGTGGGGGATTTCATCCCCACCATTGGCGAGATCGCCCAACCGCCGTGTAAGCCGCAAGCGCATTGCAGATTCAGCCATCCACCCAAGTACAGCAGGCGCTTGAATCCGGCAGAGAAATTCGCTGGAATCGGAGACGTTTGTTCCTCTTTCCTTACAAACCAAGCAGGAACTTTGCACCAACATGGGGTTTTGCAACTTCCCAGGAGGCTTTCCATGACGGCACCTACATATGTCCAGTCCGACCCCATCGCAGCTTCCACCTTGCCCGCCGCTGCCAGCGCGGGAATCAGTGGCGTTTCCTGGGCCGCGATCTTCGCGGGCGCCCTGGCGGCGGCCGCGTTGTCCCTTGTGCTTTTCATTCTGGGCATAGGGCTGGGCCTGTCGTCCATCTCCGTCTGGTCCGGCAAAGGTGCGGACGGCGACACCGTGGGTTGGACCGCAATTGCCTGGCTGACCTTCACGCAGCTGGCTTCGGCCGGTGTCGGTGGCTACATCGCCGGACGCCTGCGCGTGCGCTGGCAGGGTGTGCACACCGATGAAGTCTATTTCCGCGATACGGCGCATGGCTTCCTGTCCTGGGCGTTCGCGACGCTGGTCATGGCCGCACTGATGGGCTCGGTGGCTGGCAGCGCCATCACCGGCACGGTCAAGGCGGCAGGCAGCGTTGCTGCCGGTGCGGCCACTGTGGTTGCCGGCAGCGCGGGTGCGATCGGCACCGCCGCCGCCAACTCCGACGATTCCAGCGGCCCCATGGGCTACTGGATCGACAGCCTGTTCCGCCAGGACCCTGCAGCGCCCGCTGGTGCCACGGCGCCTGCTGCGCCTGCAGCCGATGCCACGGCCGATCCGGCTGCAGCCACCACTGCACCGGTGGCGACGGCTCCGGCACCGGTTGCCGCGCCTACGCGCCGCGCCAACGTCGATGCGACACGCGAAGTCACGCGCATCTTTGCCCAGTCCCTGCAGACCGGCAAGCTGTCCGAAGAGGATGCGCGCCATGTGGCCTACCTGATTTCCGAGCGCACCGGCATTCCGGCCGCGCAGGCGCAGGAACGCGTGCAGCGCTCGTTTGACCAGGCCCGCCAGCAGGTCGAACAAGCCAAGGAAAAGGCCAAGCAAGCGGCTGAAACCACACGCAAGGTCGCCGCACACACTTCGCTGTGGCTGTTCGTGGCCCTGCTGATCGGTGCCTTTGTCGGCAGCTTCAGCTCCACCATCGGCGGCCGCCAACGCGACGCCTACTGAACTTGACACCCCGCCGGTCCGCCGCGGCCGGCAACATCACCTGGAGAAACTTTCATGAAATCCATCCTGCTGTTTTTGCTGGGCATTCCAATCCCAATCATCATCCTGATTGCGCTGCTGACCTGATAGCCGCGCTTTCAAAATCACCAGCCCGCCCCGTGCGGGCTTTTTCACGCCTGCTTGCTGCCTGCCGCGCTCCGCAGGTGCTGCAGCAGTTGCCGCGTGGGCGCGGGCAGGCTCGCCTCCTCGCGCACGCACAGCACCAGCTGGCGCGCGGCCCAGGCATCACGCAAGGCGATGCGCTGGATGCCTGCCGTACGCGCATGGCGCAGCGCCACGGCCTGGGGAACAATGCCCACGCCTATGCCCTCGCCCACCAGTCGGCATACCGCTTCCAGGCTGCGCAGCCGGAGGCGGTAGTCAAGCCGACGGCCCAGACGCCGCGCATGCTGCGTGACATGTGCCTGCAGGGCGCTGCCTTCGACCAGGCCGACAAACGGCTGATCCACGATATCGGCCAGATCGACCGCGCGGCGCGACGCCAGCGCATGGTTGCGCGGCACGACCAGCACCAGCGGATCGGCGCGAAAGGCAAAGGTCTGCAGACCTGAGAGGTCCACGGAGTCGGACACCAGACCGATGTCACCAGCTTCGCTGCGCAGCGCGTCGACGATCTCGCTGCTGGCGCGCTCCTCCAGGTCGATGGAAATGCCCGGATGCTGGCTCAGAAACGCGCCCAGCACCTGTGGCAGATGCTCGCTCAGCGCCGAGGTATTGCACAGCAGCCGCACATGGCCTGTGAGCCCCGCGCCGTAGCCGCCCAGCTCCAGCTGCAACTGCTCCATCTGTTGCAGCATCAGGCGCGCATGGTGCAAGAGCGTGCGCCCCGCAGGCGTGGCCTGCACGCCGCGCCGCTCGCGCAGCAGCAACGGCAGGCCCAGCGATTCCTCCATGCCGCGGATGCGCTCGCTGGCCGACGCCAGCGTCATATGGCTGCGCTCGGCGCCGCGCGTGATCGTCCCCGCCTCGTGGACGTTGAGAAACAGCCGTAGATCGGTAAGGTCAAAGCGCATGGACGCCAAAGTACCACAGCCTGCCTCAGGCGCCTCCTGAGGCAGGCTGCGCCAAAACCGCATTTCGCACTGCGTCGGATCTGCGCAGAATCGCCAGCCTATGCACGAAATCCTAAGCTCTTCGACGCCCGGCACGGCACTGCTGGTGACGCTGGTGTTTCTGCTTGCCGGCGTGGTCAAGGGCGTGGTCGGTCTGGGTCTGCCGACCATCGCCATGGCCTTGCTTGCGCTGCTGATGGCGCCGGCGCAGGCCGCGGCGCTGCTGATCGTGCCGTCGCTGGTCACCAACGTCTGGCAGCTCAGGCCACTGGCCACGCTCGCCCCGCTGCTGCGCCGGCTCGCGCCCATGCAGCTGGGGGTGTGCGCCGGCACCTGGTTGGGCGCCTGGGCGCTGGGCGCGCCCGCGGGCGACTGGGCCACGGCCGGTCTGGGCCTGGCGCTGATGGCCTATGCGGCCTGGGGACTGGCGGGCGCACAGCTGTCGATAGGGCCCGCAGCGCAGCGCTGGCTGGGGCCGGTGATCGGCGCAGCGACCGGCCTGGTGACCGCAGCCACGGGGGTGTTCGTGATTCCCGCCGTTCCCTATCTGCAGGCGCTGGGACTGCAGCGCGATGCGCTGGTCCAGGCGATGGGCATTTCCTTCACGGTCTCGACACTGGCGCTGGCGGGCGGGCTTTACGCCAACGGTCAGTTCTCCAGCGCCGTCCTGGGCGGCTCGGCGCTGCTGCTGCTGCCGGCGCTGGCCGGCATGGCCGCAGGCCAGCATTTGCGGCGCAGCTTGTCAGCGCAGCGCTTCCGGCAGGTGTTTCTGGTAAGCCTGATGCTGCTCGGCATCCATATGCTTGCCAAGCAGCTTCTGGGGCCTTGAGCGCAGTATCAGGCCGCGCCGAGGTCGCTGACCGTCAACACATGCAGGCCGTACAAAGGCACGCCAAAGAGCGCGCGAAAGCCCGGGCATGTCCACGCATATGGAAAACCGTAGCCCTCCATCAGCGTGAAGGTCTCGGCCAGCTGCAGCCGGGCATGCGCCTCGGTCAGCTCGGCCATGCGGCGCAGCCCCCAATGGAATTCGGCCCCGGTCAGCTTCACCGACGGATGCTGCCGGGCGCGCCCTTCGGCGAGCCAGCACATGGCATCAAACGCCAGCCGCGAGCCGGTGGGCGCGCGGGCACCAAAAGTGCCAAGGACCGCCTGCACCTCGGCGGGCTGCAGATACATCAGCACGCCCTCGCTGAACAGGAAGATGGGCTCACCGATGGCCTCGGCCGGCAGGCCCAGACGGTCCCACCAGTCGGGCGCTGTCAGGTCCAGCGGCATAAACCGATGGCGCTCGCCGGCCACGGGCAGCAACGCGCGGCGCAGCGCCAGCACCTCCGGCAGATCGGCATCGGTCATGTGCGCCTGGCCACAGTCGAGCCACTGGAAGTAATGCGACAGCCCGCAGCCGAGGTTCACCACATGGCCGCCGGGATGCTCGGCCAGGAACTGCCGGGCCAGCGCGCGAAAACGCTGCGTGCGTGCCAGCACGCCATAGACGCTGGGCCGGTCGCTCAGCCATTGCTGGCCGTCGTCCCCCATGGCCGCGAGCATGCGCGCGGCGTGCGCATCGCCCACCGCGACCGCGGGGAACATGGCATCGCCCAGGGCGCGCGCCGCGAGCGGAATGCGCAATGTCGAGGGGACGGCGGACAGGGCAGCATGGGTCATGGCAGTCCAGGGTAAGGGCTGGAAATGGCGGCCCGATGTGGACGCCGCCCTGAAAGCGATGCCAGCCGAGACTGGCTACAGGGCAATTGCCGGAGCGCACATTCGCGCGGCGCGCAGCACGCCGCCCGCCGCCCGCCGCCCGCGATAGCCTGCAGGCACCCCTGCGGCCGCAGCATATCGGCCTGGACGGCCCACTCAATAACCATGGCCAGGATATAGGCTTTTGGCATTGCCAGATGCCCAGCGCCGGAGAAAAAAATCGCTTGCGCTCGCCGTTCAGGCCTTGGATGACGCCGGCCAGGTGTCGAACAAACTATGGCTGATGTCGTCAAAGCTGTCCGCCCGCCTGCCGCGCGTCGGCGGGGTCTCTTCGCGCAGATAGCTGGTCAGAAACTCGTCGAAGTTGCGCACATGCAAGGGCACATGCGGGCTGTTGATCAGCTCCTCGATGACCTTGCGCCGCGCGGCGCCTGCGCCCTTGAGCAGATCACGTTGATGCTCGAGCAGCCAGCGCTGGAACGAGCCCTCCCATTGGCGCAGGCGTTCGCTGTGGCTGATGCTCGGGCGGTACAGCAGCAATGTGCTGTCCGTGGAACTGTCCCAGCTCCAGCCCGGCAGGCTGGTACAGGTCCAGCCGAATATTCCGGCCATGGTTTCGGCGCTTTCCAGCATGTCCTGGGTATTGCTGGCGCCACTGGGCATGGCAATGACGGCGCTGGTGTACTCGACGAAACCGCCGTCGGCCAGCGGCAGCGGGCGAAAGAAATACAGGTCGTTGCAGCCGGGATGGAAGCGAAAGAAATGGCTGTCCAGCATCGCGCCCCAGCCCGGCAGGCAGGCACTGTGGTCGGCGCCCGCGTACCAGCGGTGCGCGGCATTGCCCATCGAGCTTTCTTCGGGCGCGCCCAGGTCATGGGCATCGGCAAACACGCTGGCACATTGCTGATGGAGATAGCGGCCCCAGTCAATGTGATCGGATTGCATGTTCTTCAAGGTCGCCGCCCAGACCCGCAGCGATGCCTGCAGGTCGACAAAGGACGGCACCGGCTGCGCCAGCTCCGCGGCCACGGGCCGCAAGAAGCTGCTGCGCGTGTCGTAGCCCAGTGCCGTCAGCCGTTCCAGAAAGTCCACCACGTTGAAGGGTGGCAGGGTCTTTGACGGCACAGCGCCGGTGGTGAGCAGATTGCGCAGCGCCGCATGGGTGGAGGAACCCAGGCCGGCGGCAATGGCTTCGGTGAGATGTGCGGACTTGGCGTCCGGGAACCGCGACTGCAGACGGCTTTTGAGCACCCTCAGGGCCTCGGTATGGTCCGGGAGCATTTGCGCTGGCGATGACGCAGCCGAAGGCGCTTGTGGAGACATATGGCATTCAGTCCTGTAAAGCCGGTGTCCCTCGATTACGCACCAGCTTTGCGACGAAATGCAAAAGCAGGAGTGGCGTGAAATGTGAATTCCGATTTCACTCGAGGGCAAGTGGGGCCGGATGCCAGGATGAGATTATGCGGCGAAAACAAGGCTGCGCGCTCTACACGCCGGCACACAACCCCCAAGCTCTGACGGCTTGTCGCCGGCTGGAGCCGGCTGGCGAGACGTCTGCCGGCCCGGACACAAGCGCACACTTTACTGCGCTATTACACATTTGCTCACTATTTAATTGTTGACTATCTCGCTGTGCAGAAAGCGAAGGCGGCCAGGAATTGCGCTAGAGGCTCAATGGCAGTGGCCGCGCCACACCTCGAACAATTGCTGGCAGATGTCGTTGAAGCCGTCCGGCCGCGGATGCAGGAACAGCGGCTTTTGCTCCTTGAGATAGACATTGCGGAAGTCTTCGAAGTTGCGCGCGTGCAAAGGCAGATGCGGGCAGGCGATGAGCTCCTTGATCACCTGTCGCTGGGCGGTGGTCGCGCCCTTGAGCAGATGCCGCTGATTTTCCAGCAGCCAGCGCTGGAACGACGCCTCCCACTGGCACAGGCGTTCGCTGTGGCTGATGCTGGGCCGGTAAAGCACCAGCGTGCAGCCCCTGGGCCAACGCCAGTTCCACTGCGGCAGACGCGTGGAAGTCCAGCCCAGCACCCCGGCGCGCAGCTCGGCGGCGGCCAGCAGCGCTTCGCTGTCGTCCTGCGCTTCGGGCATGTCGACCACGGCACTGGTGTATTGCACGAAGCCGCCGCCCGCCAGCGGCAGGGGCCGCAGGAAATGCAGCTGGCTCACGCCGGGGCCAAAGCGCAGGAAGCGGCCATGCAGCATGGCCCCCCAGCCAGGCAGGCAGGCGCTGTGGTCGGCTCCGCTGTGCCAGCGGCGCGTGGCCTTGCCGGCCGCACGGTCTGCGGGTTGACCCAGATCATGGGCATCGCCAAAGGCATGGGCGCAGCGCCGGTGCAGATACCGTCCCCACTCCAGATTGCTGGACGTGGAGTTCTTTGATCGCGCCGTGCGCAGCACCCGCAGCGCCGCCTGCAGGTCGGCAAACGCCGTGTCCGGGCGCTCCAGGGGTGGCGGCGCAGCCTGCACGAAGTGGCTGCGCGCTTCATAGCCCAGCGCATCCAGTCGTTTGACGAACTGCATGGCATTGAAGGGCGGGAGCGTCATGGCCGCGGATTCGGCCAGACGGGCCCGCAGCGCCGCCTGGCTGGAGAAACCCAACCCCGCCGCGATGGCTTCTGTCAGGTGGGAAGACTTTCCCTCAGGAAAACGCGTCTGCAGACGATTCTTGAGCGCCCGCAGTGCAGTGGAAAAGGCCGGCTGCGATGGCGCGTCGGCCGCCGCAGCGCAAGGAGCATTTGAAGACATGGCGCGTCCACTCCTGTGAAGCCGGTGTCCCTCGATTGCGCACCAGCGTCGCGACGGGGAGCAAACAGCAAATGGCATGAGAAGCTTCTTCCGATTTCACTCGAGGGCAAGTGGGGCCGGATGCCTGGTTCAATTATCCGACGGAATTTTTGACCTCTATGGCGCGGCCGGTCCGGTTACGGGAAATCCCGAGGGAACTGGCCCGCGCGGCGTTGCATGTAACCAACCTGCGGCGGCCGGCTGCGCCTCCTGCGACCCTGCTTCGCCGACCGAGGGCGCCATCAGATGCTCCACCAGCGCCCGCGCCACGGGCGGCAGGCCGTCGAGGGATCGCAGGCACAGCACCAGTTGGCGCTGCGCCCAGGCTTCGTTCAGGCGCATTGCCGTGATTGCCAGCGTGCCGGCAAACAAGGCCGCGCTCTGGCGCGGCAACACGCCCACGCCCAGGCCGGCGGCAACCATCAGGCACAGCGCGTCGTAACTGGTCACCTGGATGCGCAAGCGCAGCGGCAGGTCCAGCTGCGCGGCACTTCGCGTCAGCAGCGCGTTGATGACGCTGCCGGTATGCGCGCCGACAAAGTCATAGGCAAGCGCCTGGCGCATGTCCACCTGCTCGAGCTGGGTGAGCGGGTGGCCTTGGGGCGCAATCAGGATCAGTTCGTCCTGGCGGTAAGGCAGGTAGGCCAGATCGCCGCCATAGCTGCCGGCATTGAGAATGCCGAAGTCGGCCGCGTTCTGCGCCACGGAAAGCGCAATCTCGCTGCTGATCTTTTCCTGCAGATGCACCTGCACTTCGGGATGCCGCGCCATGAAGCCCTGCAGTTGGGCAGGCAGGAACTGCGTGATTGCCGAGATGTTGGCCACCATGCGTACATGTCCGCGCATGCCGCTGCCGTACTCCCGCATCTGCCGCGCAATGCCATCCATTTCACCCAGCACGCTGCGCGCCAGGCCCAGCAGGGTATAGGCCGCCGGCGTGGGCGCAATGCCGCGATTGCTGCGCTCGAACAATTGCACTTTCAGCTGCACCTCGAGTTCCGCCAGGCGGCGACTGGCGGCCGAAGTGGCAATGTGCTCACGCAAAGCGGCGCGGGCAATCGCCTGTTCTTCCATCACCGCCACAAACAAGCGCAAGGAAATTGGATCTAGTCGCATCGCTGCATTTTGCTTTGCTGAATTGGCAATGCATACGGATTTTGAACGCCAATCACATAGGGTATTTACCGACCCACTAGCGGGCTATGCCGATATGCGATGGCAGGGCCGCAAATCAGCGCTTTGCGCTGCGCCCGGACTTTTGCATCATCTGCAGCTTGGCTGTGCGATATCTGGGCCGAGAGAAGGAAACGAATGCAGGAAACTCTGAAAGACAAGCCGTCATTGGACGCCGGCGCACTGGCGGGCGTGCGCGTGGTGGAGATGGGGCAACTCATTGCCGGCCCTTTTGCCGGCAAGACACTGGGTGAATTTGGCGCCGATGTCATCAAGATCGAGGCACCGGGCGCGGGCGACCCGCTGCGCAACTGGCGCATGATCAAGGAAGGCACCTCGGTGTGGTGGCAGGTGCAGTCGCGCAACAAGAAGTCGGTGGCACTGGACCTGCGCCAGCCCCAGGGCCAGGACCTGGTGCGCCAGTTGCTCAAGGAAGCCGACGTGCTGATCGAGAACTTCCGGCCCGGCACGCTCGAAGGCTGGGGCATGTCGCCCGAGGAGCTGCATGCGATCAACCCCGGTCTGATCATTTTGCGCATCTCGGGCTACGGCCAGACCGGCCCCTACCGCGATCTGCCCGGATTTGGCGTGGTCGGCGAAGCCATGGGCGGGCTGCGCCATCTCACCGGCGAGCCCGGGCGGGTGCCGGTGCGCGTGGGCGTGTCGATTGGCGACACCCTCGCCGCCCTGCACGGCACCATCGGCGTGCTGACGGCGCTCTATCACCGCAAGGCGCATGGCGGCAAAGGCCAGGTGATCGACGTGGCGCTGCATGAAGCCGTGTTCAACGTCATGGAAAGCCTGGTGCCTGAATACAGCGCCTTTGGCGCGGTGCGCGAAGCCGCCGGCAGCGCCCTGCCCGGCATTGCGCCGTCAAATGCCTACCCCTGCGCCGACGGCTGGGTGCTGGTTGCAGGCAATGGCGACAGCATCTTCAAGCGCCTGATGCAGACCATCGCGCGTGACGATCTGGCCAACGCTCCCGACCTCGCGCACAACGCCGGCCGCGTGGCGCGGGTGCAGGAAATCGACGCCGCGATTGGCGCCTGGACCCAGGCCCGCGGCATTGCCGAAGTGCTGGAGCAACTGGGCGCGGCGCGCGTGCCGGCCGGCCGCGTCTACACCGCGAAAGACATTTGCGAGGACCCGCATTACCGCGCGCGCGACATGATCCTGCAGCAGCCCACGCGCGATGGCTACAGCGTCGAGGTGCCAGGCATCGTTCCCAAGCTCTCGGGCACGCCGGGCACGGTGCGCACCAGCGCTCCCGGGCTGGGCGATGACACCGACGCGGTGCTCGCTGGCATGGGCCTGGGCGCCGAGCAGATTGCCGCGCTGCGGGCGCAGGGGGTGATTCAGTGAATACGGCTAGCGTATGGAACGGCGCGGGCAAGCGCATCTACATCCAGGAAGTCGGGCCGCGCGACGGCCTGCAGATGGAAAAAGTGTTTGTGCCCACGGCGCAGAAAATTGCCATGGTCGATGCGCTCTCGGCCGCAGGCCTGGCCAAGGTCGAGGTGACGGCCTTTGTATCGCCCACGGCCATTCCTGCGCTCGCGGATGCAGAGCAGGTGCTGCGCGGCATCGCCCGCCCGGCCGGCACCGTCATGACCTGCCTGGTGCCCAACGTCAAGGGCGCACAGCGCGCCATCGGCGCGGGCGCGGATGAGCTGAACCTGGTGATGTCCGTCAGCGAAACGCATAACCTGTGCAATCTGCGCATGCTGCGGGCGCAGTCGTTTGCCGGCCTGCAGGACGTGATTGCCGTCGCCCAGCAGGGCCAGGTGGCCGTGAATGTGTCGCTGTCATGCAGCTTTGGCTGCCCCATGGAAGGCGATGTGCCCGAGCCGGTGGTGCTGGACTGGGCCCGGCGCTTCATCGAGCTGGGAGTGCAAGGCATCACTTTGTGCGACACCACGGGCATGGCCCATCCCGCGCAGGTGCATGCGCTGGTGAGCAGCTTCAGGAGCCGCTGGCCGCAGACCAGCTTGACCCTGCACTTCCACGACACGCGCGCCATGGCGCTGGCCAATGTGCTGGCGGCCATCGCGGCGGGTGCGGACCGGTTTGACGCCTCGGTCGGCGGCCTGGGCGGCTGCCCCTATGCGCCCGGCGCCAGCGGCAATGCCTGCAGCGAGGAGCTGGTGCATGCGCTGCAACTCATGGGCTATGACACCGGCGTGGATCTGGCCGCGCTGACGCAGGTGGCGGCCGGCCTGCCGGCGCTGATCGCGCATGACATTCCCAGCGCCATCGTCAAGGCGGGCCCGGTGCAACAGTTGCATCCCGCCCCCGCCTCGCTGGCAGAAATTCGCGCACGCGCGCAGGAGCGGCTGCAAGCCGCGGATCTTGGGCGCTGAAGCCCGTATTACAAAACCAAGGAGACACAATGACAATGACTCGCAAGCAATTCGGCCAGTACGCTCTGGCAACCGGTCTGGCCCTGGGCCTTGCCGGCCCGGCGGCCGCCCGCTCCGACTACCCCAACAAGCCCATCAACATGGTGGTGCCCGCCGCCGCCGGCGGCACCACCGATCTGGCCGCGCGCATGACGGCGCAGACCCTGGGCCCGGTGCTGGGTCAGTCGATCGTGGTGGAGAACAAGGGCGGCGGCAACGGCAACATCGCGGCCGCCCAGGTCAAGCGCGCCGAATCCGACGGCTACACCCTGCTGATGCAGTACTCGGGCTTTCATGTGATCTCGCCCCACCTCGCCAAGAGCGCCTGGGAGCCGGCCGACTTCGTTCCAGTGGCCAATGTGCTGTCCGCGCCGCAGATCGTCGTGGTGCGCCGCGAGCTGCCCGTGAACAACATGCAGGAGCTGGTGGCCTACGCCAAGGCGAACCCCGCGAAACTCAACTACGCGTCTTCGGGCAATGGTTCGCTGCAGCATGTGACGGGCGTGCAGCTGGAACAGGCCGCGGGCATCCGCATGGTGCACGTGCCCTACAAGGGCACGGGCCCGGCGCTGCAGGACCTGCTCAGCGGCCAGGTGGATCTGACTTTCGGCACCGCCCCGCCCTTCATGCCCCATATCCAGGCCGGCAAGCTCAAGGTGCTGGCCGTGACCGGCAAGGAGCGCCTGCCCAGCCTGGCCACCGTGCCCACCACGGCCGAAGCAGGCCTGGCCGGCGTCAACGCCACCTCATGGTTTGCGCTGTTCGCACCTGCCAAGACTTCGCCTGAAATCGTGCGCAAGCTGGAAACCGATGTGCGCAACATGCTGGGCGATCCGGCGTTTCAAAAGAAGGCGCTGGACCAGGGCGCCACCGCCGACTTCAAGGACAGCAAGGCGCTGGGCGCGATGGTCAAGCGCGACTGGGACATGTGGGCCAAGGTGGTCAAAGAGGCGAACATCCAGGCGGAGTGACCCCGGCTGCCCGCAACGCCAGCGGGCAGCAGTTCGCCGGCCGCGCGCCCGCTGCGACAATGGCGGCTGAAAGGGCCAGCAACGTGGAACACACTCTGATTGACGTAGACGGCGCCGTGCAGGCGCTGAGACGATTTGCCGACGAGCGGGATTGGCAACAGTTTCACTCCCCGAAGAATCTGGTGATGGCGCTTTCGGGGGAGGTTGGCGAGCTCACCGAAATCTTTCAATGGATGACGCAAGCCGATTCGCAGCACGCCGCTTCGGCGCCCGAGACCGCCGATGCGGTGCGCGACGAGCTCGCGGATGTCGCGCTTTACCTCATCCGGCTCGCGGATGTGCTGGGCGTTGACCTCAACGCAGCCATCACCCACAAGCTCGCGGCCAACGCCCTCAAATACCCCATCGCGACCGCGCATGGCCTCAGCACCAAATATGACCGGCTGCCCCGGTCCTGAGCGCCGTTCATGCGGCCCCCTGCCCTGCGGCCTTTGCGAGCAGGAAATCAATCAGGGTTGAAATCGCCTTGGTCTGAAAACGCGTGGGCATGTACAGCAGGTACTTGTTTGTCGACAGGAAGTCCAGGCTGCCCGGCTCGAACGGCAGGCGCACCAGCTCGCCGCGCTGCAGCGGCTCCTGCACCATGTAATCGGGCACGACGCCCACACCCAGACCTTGCAGGATGGCATCGCGCAGGAAGTAGAAGTTGGCCGACATCAGCCGTGGCCGGATGCGCAGCTCGGTGCTGCGGCCCACGCGGTGACCGGCCAGACGCAGCTTCTGACCGGTGAGATTCGACGTGATCAGCGGCACCTGATTGAGCTCGGCCAGGCTGCGCGGCATGCCGTGCAGTTGCACCAGGGGTGGCGCGGCGCAGGCCACATAGTGCACCGGGCCCATGTTGCGCGCGATCAGGTTGGGCGGCGGCGCGCTCATCACGCGCATCGCGAAATCCACCTCGCCTTCCAGCAGATCATCGATGTTGTTGTCGAACACCACTTCCAGCGTCACGCCGGGGTACAGCTGCATGAACTCCGTGAGCCAGGACGACATCTTCAACTGGCCATAACCGCTGGGCACCGACAGCCGCACCGTCCCTTGCAGTCCCTGGCCCAGGCTGCTGACGGATTCAGCCGCGGCTTGCAACTCCTGGCGCATTGCGCGCCCATGCTCGTACAGCTTCCAGCCGAGCTCGGTGGGCTCGATCTGGCGCGTGGTGCGGCGCAGCAGTTGCTGGTCGAGTTCACGTTCGAGCTGATTGAGCCGCTGGCTCACGCTGGCCCGGCTCACGCCCAGGCGCACGGCAGCCTTGCTGAGGTTGCCGGCGTCGATGATGTCGACCAGCAGGGACAGGGTAGCCAGATTCATTGTCAAATTTTCGATTACACAATGTTCAATTTTTATCACAATTGATAAATTTTCTAAACATATCAAAATACGCACCTGATTGGGGCGCTGCGCGTGCACCAACAAAGAGAGGGGTCTCAGTGCCTCATTTCGATTTTTTGCACAAGGCCTTTCTCCATGAGCGCTATTTTTCCCATCCAGCCGCTGGCGGGTCTCCGTGTTCTCGATCTGTCGCGCGTACTTGCCGGGCCGATGTGCGCCATGTCGCTCGCCGATCTGGGCGCCGATGTGATCAAGGTCGAACACCCGAGCCGCGGCGATGACACGCGCGACTGGGGCGTGCGCGTGGGCAGCCGCAACACCTCCTACTTCAACAGCGCCAACCGAAACAAGCGCTCGATCAGCCTCGATCTGCAGTCGCCCAAGGGCCAGGAGATCGCGCTGCAACTGGCCGCCAAAAGCGATGTGGTGATCCAGAACTTCAAGGTCGGCGGCGCGGAAAAGCTGGGCCTGGGCTACGAACAGCTCAGCGCCATCAATCCGCGCCTGGTGTACTGCTCGATTTCCGGCTACTCGCGTTCAGGCGCCGAAGCCAAGCGTCCTGGCTACGACCTGGTGGTGCAGGGCGAGGCCGGCCTGATGGCCATGAACGGCGAAGAAGGCCAGGGTCCGCTGAAGTTCGGCGTGGCCGCGGTGGACATGTTCACCGGCATGTACTCGGCCCAGGCCATCCTGGCCGCGCTCTACGAGCGCCACACCACCGGCCGCGGCCGCCATGTGCAAATGGCGCTTTACGACTGCGGCCTGATGATCACCAGCTACTACGGCATGGAAGCACTGCTCAAGGACGGCGATCCGCCGAAGTTCGGCAATGCCCATCCATCCATCGTGCCCTACGGTGTGTTTGAAGCCGCCGACGGCCCGCTGGTGATCACCGTGGGCAACAACGGCCAGTTCCAGCGCTTTTGCAACGAGATCGTCGGCCACCCCGAATGGGCCACCGACGAGCGCTTTGCGACCAATACCGCGCGCTCGGCACACCGCCATGTCCTGATGCCGCTGATCCACGCAGCGCTGCGCGAGAAACCGCGGGCCCAGCTGCTGGCACAGCTCACCGCGGCGCAGATTCCCTGCGGCGAAGTGCTGGGCCTGCTGGACGCGCTGCAATCCGAGCGTACGCAAGACGCCGGCCTGCTGCACCGCTATGAAGACACAGAAGCCGGCAACCAGGCCGTGCTCGCCCCCCCTTACGCCATGGATGGCGAGCGCCTGCCCGTACGCATGCCGCCGCCGCATCTGGGCGAACACACCGACGCCGTTCTGAGCGAGCAGTTGGGCCTGGCGCCAGACGCCATTGCCGCCCTGCGCGCCAGCAACATCATCTAAATACAAGTTTTTTACTGGAGACAAGATATGACCAAGCCACAAGCTTCCTTCAATCGCCGCCATCTGCTGACTGCCGGCGCCGCCGGCGCGCTGACCCTGGCCACCGGCGCGAGCTTCGCCGCCGATCCCGCCTGGCCCAACAAGCTGGTGAAGATCGTCGTGGCCTTCCCGCCCGGCGGCCCGACCGACACCGCGGCGCGCATCGTCGCGCAAAAGCTCAGCGAACGCCTGGGCCAGACCATGATCGTCGAGAACCGTCCCGGCGCTTCGGGCTCCATCGGCACGGCCGCCTTCATCAAGTCGCCGGCCGACGGCTACAACCTGTCGATGTTCGGCATGCCGGCGCTGCTCGCGCCCCTGCTGTTCAACAACAACGCCTACGACGTGCGCAAGGACTTCCTGCCCGTGGCCACGGTCTATGACCTGCCCATGGCCATCGTCATCAACCCGCGCGTGCTGCCCGACGTCACCAACCTGCAGCAGCTGATCGCCCACGCCAAGGCCGCGCCAACGCCGCTGAACTACACCAGCTCGGGCACGGGCAGCTTCGGCCACCTGTCGATGGAGCAGCTCAAGGACCTGGGCGGCTTCGAGATGCAGCACATTCCCTACCGCGGCAGCGCCCCGGCCGTGACCGACCTGATCGGCGGCCAGATTCCCGTGATGTTTGCCGACGTCGTCGCCGCCCTGCCCCATATCCAGGCCGGCAAGCTGCGCGCCATCGCCGGCAGCTCGAACAAGGCCAAGCTGCTGCTGCCCGGCATCAAGTCCGTGGCCGAGCAAGGCTTTGCCGGCTTCGACGCCGATACCTGGGGCGGCCTGGTCGCGCCCCTGGGCACGCCGCGCCCCATCATCGACCGCCTGAACGCTGAACTGAAGGTCATCCTGGCCGATCCCGAACTGCAAAAGAAACTGATAGGCGCGGGCGCCGTCGCCAGCTACCAGGACGCCGAAACCATGCGCAAGCGCCTCGCGGCCGATTACACGCGCTGGAGCAAGATCGCCAAGGACAAGAACATCTCGGCGCTGTAATGCGAAATGCCCTGCGCCTGCAGGGCAGCCACAGCACAAAGCCCCGGCGAGCCTTGCTTGCCGGGGCTTTTTCCATGGCCTGCTGCGTGCCCCTTCAGAATCCGGGCAGGGTCTGCGACAGCCGTGGAATCGCGTTCTCATGTTCGAGCAGCCAGCGCTTGCGCTGCAGCCCGCCGCCATAGCCGGTCAGCGACGCATTGCTGCCAATCACGCGGTGGCATGGCAGCACGACGCTGATGGGATTGGCGCCATTGGCCAGGCCCACGGCGCGGCTGGCCGAAGGCCGGCCCAGACGCTGCGCGAAATCACCATAGCTGAGTACCTGACCCGCGGGAATGCCGCGCAAGCCCAGCCAGACCTGGCGCTGGAAATCGGTGCCGCCCAGGGCCACCTGAATGCTGTCTATGCCGCTGAGGTCGCCCTCAAAGTACGCTTCCAGGATGCGCCGCGCCGATGACGGCTGGGCCGCATCGCGCAGCGACATGGCCATGCCTTTGTACTGGCGCCGCATCAGCAGCTGCATGCGCGCCTCATGGTCCTGCCAGTCGATGGCACGCACCTGCTGCTGTTCGTCGCTGACCAGCAGCATCTGGCCTATCGGGGTGGCGAACTTTTCGAGTTCGAAATTCAGTGCGGACATGAGGGGATACGTGGGCATATCCGCACATCGTAGAGGATGGCCGCCAGTCAGTTCTGCGCGGTCTTCACGACCACATTGGGCATGTCGCGGCCGTGGTACTTCTTGTAGATCTGGTTGAGCTTGCCGTTTTCCAGATTCGCCGTGACCCAGCGGTCCACCCATTCCTTGAGCCGCGGCTCGCCCTTGTTCAGCGCGACGCCCAGCGGTGAATCGAGCTGCGAGAATTTGATCTCGAAGTTCTTTCCCGGTGCACGCCGGTTGATCTCGTCCATGGTCGAGGGCGTTGCCGAGAAGATATTGACCTGGCCGGTCACGGCCGAAGTGATCAGCGTGGCGTCGTCTTCGTAGCGCATGATCTCCGCGCCCTTGGCTTCCTTGGTCGTGAGCGTGTCGTTGGTGGTGGCGCGCGTGAGGCCTATGCGCTTGCCCGCGAGATCGGCGTAGCCCGCGATCTTCATATCCTTGGGCGCGGCGGTGATGATGGTGATGGCCGCATAGGGCACGGAAAAGTCCACCACCTTGGCGCGCTCTTGCGTAATGGACATCACCGAGATCGTCATGTCGGCGCGGCGCGCCTGCAGCGTGGAAATGCGCGCGGCCGTGGTCACGGGCACGACCTCCAGCTTGACTCCCAGGCCCTTGGCCAGTTCGCGCGCGGTTTCCACGTCCGAGCCCGTGGGCTCCATCGCGGCATCGGTGTAGCTGAACAGCGGAATGCCTATGGCCACGGCCACGCGCAGCTTGCCGGATTTGCGGATGTCGTCGAGCTGGTCGGCCTGGGCCGCATGGGCGGTACAAGCCAACAGCGCGGCGGCGAAGGTGCTGCGCAACAGGGGGCGGTGCAAGATCATGGCGTTGTCTTTCAGAAAGTGGAGGAAGGGAGAAGTCAGAGACCGTTGTCGAGAAAGGCGCGCAATTCGGGCGTGCGCGGCTGGTCCAGCATCTGGCCCGGGCCGGTCTCCCAGACCTTGCCCTGGTGCATGAAAATGATGCGATCGGCGACACGGCGCGCGAAGGCCATCTCGTGGGTCACAAGCAGCATGGTCATGCCGCCGGCCGCGAGGTCTTCCATCACGCGCAGCACTTCGCCGGTGAGCTGCGGATCGAGCGCCGAAGTGACTTCATCGAACAGCATCACCTTGGGCGCCATGGCCAGTGACCGGGCGATGGCCACGCGCTGCTGCTGGCCGCCCGACAGCTGCTCGGGATAGGCGTCGGCCTTGGCGCGCAGACCGACTTTTTCGAGCACCTGCAGCGCGGTAGCGTGCGCCTGCTCGCGCGTCTGGCGCTTCACATGACGCAGCGCCAGCATGATGTTGGCCTCCACCGTGAGGTGGGGAAAGAGGTTGTAGCTCTGGAACACGATGCCGACTTCGCGGCGCAGCTGCTTGAGATCCACCGCCGGGTCGTCGACGCGGATTCCGGCGACTTCGATGCTGCCGCTGTCTATGGTTTCCAGGCGGTCCATGCAGCGCAGCGCGGTGCTCTTGCCTGAGCCGCTGGCGCCGATGATGGCGATCATCTCGCCCTTGTTGACATCAAAGGACACGCCCTTGAGAACGGGGTTGGCGCCAAAGGTCTTGTGGACCTCGCGCAGGCTAACGATGGGCGACATTGAGCTTCCTCTCCATGGCTTCGCTCCAGCGCGAAAGCGGATAACACAGGACGAAATAGAAAGCGCCGACCAGACTGAAGATCAGGAAGGGCTGGAAGATGGTGTTGTTGATGACCTGGCCGGCGCGCGTCAGCTCGACAAAGCCGATGACCGAAGCCAGCGATGTCATCTTGATGATCTGCACCAGGAAACCCACGGTGGGCGGCAGCGACAGGCGCAGGGCCTGGGGCACGATCACCAGCCGCAGCGTCTGCCAGCGCGTGAGCGCCAGGCATTCGGCGGCCTCCCACTGGGGCTTGGGCATCGCGTCGATGCAGCCGCGCCAGATGTCGCCCAGATAGGCGCTGACGTACAGCATCATCGCCAGGCCCGCGGCGACGAGCGCCGGCAGCGAATAGCCGTAGAGCGACAGCCCGTAGTACACGATGAACAACAGGATCAGCAGCGGAATGCCCTGTATGCCTTCGATGTAGACCATGGCCAGGCCGCGCAGCCAGCGCCGCGGCGAGATGCGCGCCAGCATCACGCCAAACCCGCCCACCGCACCGAGTGCGAAGGCCAGCAGCGACAGCACCAGCGTCCAGCCTATGGACTTGAACAGATAGGCCAGATGCACGGCCGTGAAGTTGCCGAACAGGCCGGTTTCGAGCGGCGTCATGCTGCGCCTCCTGCCGTGGCCACAGACGCAGCGCGGCGGCCCGGGCGCTGGGCCTGGTTCACCACGCGGCTGCGCCGGAAAACGGCGCGGCCCAGCAGCGCCGACAGCCCCTTGATGAACAGCGACAGCACGATGTACAGCGCGGCGACGACAAGATAGGTCTCCAGCGAGCGGAAGGTATCCGACTGCACCGTGTTGGCGATGGCCGTCAGCTCCTGCGCGGAGATCTGCGAGGCCATGGCCGAGGCCTGCATCATCAGCAGGAACTGGCCGGTCAGCGCCGGATACACCTTCTCGATGGAAGGCTGCAGCATCACATGCCAGCCTATGCGCCAGCGGGACAGCCCCAGGCATTCGGCGGCCTCGATCTGCCCGCGCGGCACAGCCTCCAGCCCGGCGCGAATGATCTCGGCCGCGTAGGCGGCGATGTTGATGATCATCGCCAGCACCGCCGCGGTGAAGGTGGGCATGCGCACGCCGAAGCTCGCCAGGCCGAAATAGAACAGGAAGATCTGCACCAGGAACGGCGTGTTGCGTACGATCTCGATGTAGACCGTGCACGCCCAGGCCAGGGCGCGATTGCGCCCGCGCTTGCCGAAAGCCACGAGCACGCCCACGGCGACGCCCACGACAACCGCCAGCGCGGTCATCTGCAGCGTCAGCAATGTGCCGTGGAGGAACACATCCCAGTAGCCCAGCAAGGGGCTGAAGTCGAGGCTGTAGCGGTTCATCACTGCAGGCTGATGTTGGCCGACTTCACCAGGCGGCTGTAGTTGGCGGCGTCCTTGTGCAGGAAGGTGCGGAAGGCTTCGGGCGAATCACCAACCGGAATCAGCGCCGCATCGGCCAGCTGCTGGCCCAGCGGGCCCTTGAGCGCGGTCTTGAGCGCAGCGTTGAGGCGGTTCACGATGGCCGCGGGCGTGCCCGCGGGCGCGGCAATGCCGGTCCAGGTCACGACTTCATAGTTCGGCAATCCTGCTTCCTTCATCGTCGGCACATCGGGCAGCAGCGGCGAACGCTGGGCGCTGGTGATGGCCAGCGCACGCAGCTTGCCGCTCCTGGCATAGGGCAAGGCCGTGGGCGAGGTGTCGAACAGCATGTCGATCTGCCCGCCCATCAGGTCGGTCAGCGCCGGCGCGCCGCCCTTGTAGGGCACATGCAGCAGGTTCACGCCGGTCTGCTGCTTGAACACTTCGGTGGCGAAATGCTGGGCCGAGCCCACGCTGGCGCTGCCGAAGGTCAGCTTGCCGGGCTGGGCCTTGGCCGCCTCGACCAGTTCACGCACGCTGTGAATGGGCGAGTTGCCCGACACCACCAGCAGATTGGGCTGGTCGACAATGCGCATGATGGGAGTGAACGCCGTCAGCGGATCGAACGGCGGATTCGCATACAGGAACTGGTTGGCGGCGAACACGCCCGCGCTGCCCACCAGCAGCGTATAGCCGTCGGGCGCGGACTTCGCGACCTGGCCCGCGCCGATATTGCCCGAAGCTCCGGGCTTGTTTTCCACCAGGAACGGCTGCTTGAGTTCGTCCTGCAGGCTCTTGCCGACCAGGCGCGCCACCAGATCGACGCTGCCGCCCGCCGGGAATGGCACGACCAGCTTGACGGGCTTCGAGGGGTAGTCCTGCGCCGCCGCATAAGGCAGTGCCAGGGCCAGAAGAACAGCACAACAGAAATTACGGCGCATCGCACACCTCCAGAGGAAGAACAGGAGCAGAAGAAATCGCGTTGGCCACGGCCTTGGCCAGCGCCAGCAGTGCGTGGTCATCGCCCGCGCGGCCCACGAGCTGCAGACCGATCGGGCGCGCATCGGCGTCCTGACCCGCAGGCAAGGAGATACCGCACAGCGCAAGAAAATTGACCGGACGGCTGAAGTGCACCGGAGCCACGTCATGGTCCACCTCCCGGGTCCGGGGCGCGGTCATGGCGGTCACGGGCATGGCGATCGCCGCGAGCTGCAGCCGGTCCATCTCGTCGGCAAACTGCCGCTGCCAGCGCGCGGCGGTGTCCTGGGCCTGCAGGTACTGCACGGCCGTGGTCGAGCGCGCGGCAATGAAGCGCGGGCGCACCGATGGGTCCATGGGCAACGCTGGGTCGTCGAGAAAAGCATCATTCACCGCCGCGCCCTCGGCGATCATGATCGCGCCGGTCGGCGCCCGGAACTCGGCGAGCGGCGCGGGAAAGCGAAACGGCACCAGTTCATGGCCCGCGGCCTGCAGTTGCGCAAGACTGTCGGCAAGGCTTTGCGCGACGGCCGACGCCAGGCCATCGAGCTCATCGGGCGGCAGCACGCCGATGCGAACGGCGCCGCCAGCGGCCGCGCCGTCAGCGCCCACCAGCGCGTCGAAGCAAAGCCGGGCGTCGTCGACCGAATTGGCGAACAGGCCCAGGCTATCGAGCGTCTTGCTGAGCGCATAGACGCCGGCGCGCGGCAGCGCATCGATCGTCGGCTTGAAGCCCACGACGCCGCAGAACGCGGCGGGCACGCGCACCGAACCGCCCGTGTCCGAGCCTATCGACCAGGGCACCAGATGCGCGGCCACGGCCACGGCCGAGCCGCTGCTCGAGCCGCCGGGCACCAGCGTGTCGGCGGCCTGGCCTGCAGGGTTGCGTGGCGTATCCATGTGCGAATTCGTGCCCCAGGCACCCAGCGCGAACTGCACCATGTGGGTCTTGCCGACGATGATCCCGCCCAGCGCATGGATGCGCTCCACGATGGCAGCGTCCTGCGTGGCGATGTTGCGCGCCAGCAGCGGCGAGCCGGCCGTGGTCGGCTGGCCCTGAATGTCGACCAGATCCTTGAGCGCCACGGGAATGCCATGCAACGCGCCGCGGTCATGGCCGGCGCGCAGCTCCGCGTCCAGACGTTCGGCAGATGCCAGCGCGTCTAAGGCATATACCGCGATAAAGCTTTTGAAAACGTCGTCGTAGGCGGCGATGCGTTCAAGGCAGTCGCGCACCAGTTCAGTACAGGTAGTGCGGCCGCTGCGCAGAGCCGCACCCAACTGGGCGATCGAGGCAAACGCCGGTGGAGTCTTCTGCCCGCTCATGGCGTCACCTCGCTCACCGACAGCCGGGTGCCCAGCACTTCGGGATAGGTTTCGCCCGCGCGCAGCCGCGCCAGCGTCTGCTGTTCCGCGTTCTGCATCGCAAGTGCCTTTTCGGCCAGCGCCCAGGCTTCGGACGGCGTCATCACCAGCACGCCGTTCTCGTCGGCCAGGATCACATCGCCCGGGTGCACGCGCGCGCCGCCACAGTCCACGGGCGCGCAGAAACTGCCCACCTGTCCGCCCGAGCGCGTGGTGCGCGCGCTCAGCCCGCTGGCCCACACCGGCAGCCCCAGTTCGCGCAGCTCGGCGATGTCGGTGACGCAGCCGTCGACCACGATGCCCGCCGCGCCGCGCAGCTGCGCGGCCAGCACGCTCGCACCACCGATGCAGGCCACCGTGTGGTCGCCCGCCCGGTCCACCACCAGGAAATCGTTGGCGCGCAGCTGGCCCAGCGCATGGTGCAGGATCGAACCATCCGTGCCTTCGCAACGCACGGTCACCGCCGTGCCCACAATGCGCGCCATCGGCGCCACGGTCGTCATCGCCTTGATGCCGCCATGCAGAAAGCCCAGATCATGGAAATGGCCGATGGTCGCGGGCTCGACCTGCCGCAACAATTCCAGCAGGTCCGCGGCGCATGGCGCCGGCATGCTGCCCAGATGTATGCCTGTCATCTCAGTTATCCTTAAAGTTGAATGAACTGATGCTAGGCAAGCCGACCTGGCATGGATATTGATCAATTCTGCGGATCGCTAATACAGTTTTTTCATCATGCGGTTTACCCTAAGTCAGTTGGAAGCCTTTGTCTGGACCGCCCGCCTTGGCACGGTCCATGCGGCGGCTCGGCAGTTGCATCTCACGCAGCCCGCGATATCGCATCGCATACGCGATCTCGAAGAGGAACTCTCGACGCAGTTGTTCGAGCGCCAGAACCAGCGCCTGACCGTCACCAGCCAGGGCCGCAACGTGCTGGTCTACGCCGAGCGTGTGATCGCTTCGGCCCAGGAAGTCGCGCGGCTGGACCTGACGCGCACCATCACCGGCCTGGTGCGCGTGGGCGTCGACGAGTCCTGTGCGATCACCGGCATGCCGCTGATCCTCCAGGACATCAAGGACACCTACCCCAACCTGCGCGTCGACCTGACGGTGGGCGGGGGTTCGCAGTTGCTGCAGAAGATCAACAACCATGAGCTCGACATCGCGCTGCATACCGGCCAGAGCAGCCAGCCCGATGTGACCAGCCAGTTCATAGGCCTCACGCGCCACCAGTGGGTCGCCGCGCCCGGCCTGTTCACGCCGGACACTGACTTCCTGCCCGAGCATGCGATGGGCCACCGCATCGTCAGCAACGCGCCCCCGTCCACGCTGCACGACTCCGTGGCCCGCTGGCTGGTCACCGACGGCTACGCATTCGACGAATTCAGCAGCTGCAATTCGCTGTCGCTGATGATCTCGCTGGTGGTGTCGGGCCACGCCATCGCCATGCTGCCCGCATCGATCACGCGCAAGCATGTCGAGGCCCAGACGCTGCAAGTGCTGCGGGCCAAGCCCGAGGTGCCCGACGTGCCCTACTATTTTTCCTATCTGGTGCACCACCGCAGCGACACCACCACCCGATTTCTGGAGATCGCGGAGCGCAATCTCAAGCAGATCGGGTTTTTTGTGAATCCGTGACGGTGCTGTTTCGCGACGCGCGAATCATTGCTGTCCAGGCGCCGCGTGGCTGAGCATAGACGCCATCGTCCTCAAACGGCGCTCTTCCATTTCTAAGCCGTCGCCCGCGGCGCCTTCTGCAGGCTGGCCTGCGTCACGCTGGCCCCCGGTGCCACGTCGTCGGTGATCCAGACGTTGCCGCCAATGGTTGCCCCCTTGCCTAGCGTCACGCGGCCCAGGATGGTTGCGCCAGCGTAGATGACCACATCGTCTTCGACCACGGGATGGCGCGCCAGGCCTTTTTTCATCTGGCCTTCGCTGTCGGTGGGAAAGCGTTTCGCGCCCAGCGTCACCGCCTGATAGACGCGCACATGGCGACCGATCACGGCGGTCTCGCCGATCACGACGCCCGTACCGTGGTCTATGAAGAAGCTGGCGCCGATCTGGGCGCCCGGATGGATGTCTATGCCCGTCTGCGCATGCGCCAGCTCAGCCACGATGCGCGCCAGCAGCGGCAGGCCCAGCCGGTAAAGGGCGTGCGCGAGGCGGTGGTGGATCATGGCCAGCACGCCCGGGTAGCACAGCAGCACTTCGTCCACGCTGCGCGCGGCCGGGTCGCCCTGGTAGGCAGCCAGCACATCAGCGTCCAGCAAACGTCGCATCTCGGGCAGCAGGTGGGCAAACTTGCGCACGGCTTCAGTCGCCTGAGCCTCAATGTCCGCCACCGGCAGCGCCGCATGCCGGGCATTGAAGTTCAACTCCAGCCGGGCCTGACCCAGCAGCTCCTGCAGCGCGGCATCGAGCGTGTGCCCGACATAGAAGTCCTCGCTCTCATGGCGCAGGTCGGTTGGGCCCAGGCGCATGGGGAACAGCGCGCCCTTGAGGCCCTCGACAATGCGCTCGAGCGCATCGCGCGATGGAAACTCACGCCCGCCCGGCTCACGCGAGCGTTTTTGCAGGTCACGCCATTCTTCACGCACGCCACGCAGCGCACGCACGATCTCGCCCACTTCGAATTTCGCCATTTGGCATCCCTTGTCGTTCTTGCTGCCGCCAGTATGCCGCGGGTTGCAGCCGCATCTGCGGCAGACCACGGCGGCGTGCGCCGTTGCGGGCATTCACCAGTGTCAGGCGCGGCTGGCGACCGCAATACCTATGCTGATTTTCATCAATGTCCTATATCCGCTCAGCATCATGGCTACGGATGGCGATGTCCAAGCGAAAGCAAAATTGAAAAACAGTCATTTTCACTGAATACAGCACGCGCCACGCTGCATTTTTCCACAGCAATGCACGGAATAACAGTTTATTCCTGGCTGGCGATCAAGGCGGACGAAGCATATGAAATTACTTGAATTCGCATATTTATTTTACGGATACGAATTTGGTCGATAAGCCGCATAGGTTTGACACCCAGCATGTGCGCGCTGCCATTTTCAATGCGCCATTTATCCACACGGCATAAGGAGGTGATTATCATGATGAAGCACATTATTCTTTCGCTGTCCGCGCTGTCCCTGTCGCTGCTGCAGGCCTGCGGCGGCGGCGACGGTGACAAAGACGCCGGGGCATCGGGGTCGAACGGCCCTGCAGCCGCGGCACCGACCAGCGCCGGCGTGGGCTCAGTCTCTGCCAAATTCGCCGCTGGCAAGGACGCACGCTACATTCGGCTTTCACTGCACGGGCAGTCGCTTGGCAATGCCGAGAATGCCGAGCAGGCGGACAATGGCGCGGTGCTGCGGCTGGGATCGAACAGCCTGTCGGGGTCGCACCAGACCGTTGACATCGCGGGTGATGCCCATTTCGCTCTCGGTCGCTGGGTGAAGGGCACGATCACCGATGCGTCGGATACCGTCAAGACCTCCACGTTGACGGGCAAGGACGAGGAATCCCATCACTACATTGTCTATAAACGTCTGGAGAAGCTGCCCGTCAGCGGCCAGATCCAGTGCCACACGGTGGCAGCCACCGCGCCGACCGCCGTTTCCGATGCGCGCGCCAAGGTCGGCTCGGCCAGCGGCTCCGCCACGGTCTCGTTCGACGACAACGGTGCCAAGATAAAGGGCAGCATCAAACTGCAAGCCGGTGGAGAAACGGGCACGACAACCCTTGACACGCAGATCCGGGAGGCCGCGTCCATGTCCGTCATTGGCCTGCTGCTGGGCCCCGGCGCCGGTGCGGGCATGGTGCTGGCCAACCAGGGCAGCGATGTTCCGGCCTTGATCGTCGCGTACCGCGGCCAGCTGCCCGGCGCAGGCTTGTACAACGGCGTGGCGCGCTTTGCCTGCACTAAGTCCTGAACGATGCCGCCGGTGGGCCCGACCGCCCGGCGCCTTCGCAGTACTGGCCCGCGCAACGGCTGCACGGATCGCACGATCACTGCAGCCGTTGCGCCTAGGCAGGCTCACGCCCTGCCATATATATGCGTTATCTAAGCGGGCATACGTCGGATTAATTCCATAAATTAAATACCTTGGCGGTCTTGAATTTTCTTCATCATCGTTGGCTGTGATTTTCAGCATGACATAACGCTGCGATCATGCCCATCAGCGGCACCTGGGCGCGCCACGGCCTGGACATTCAATTCTCTTGAATATTCCACCGTTCAAGCGGGTAAAAATCATTCAGGAATGCCAAGTGCATGCGCCCTGGCGCCCATGACAGTGAACGCGCATGCCGGCCCTTTTTGCAAAGGGTATTTTTCCACTGAAAGTCATTAACTTATAAATTTAGGGCGGCCGTATTCTTTTACCCTGTCCGTGGTGTTCCTGTCCTGGCATGGCAATCACACTGGCCGGCAGGGCCAGCCCCAGCCTGAAGCGATCATCTGGTACCGGGCAGAACTCGCTGGCGGCCGCTTGTACCCGGGCATCGCCCGCTTCGCCTGTAGCAGCAAATAAACGGCGAAGTCCGCCCGGTCGCCGCAGCGGGCTTCAGCCCGCCAGGCAAGCTGCGAGTTGGCGTGCTGCCTTGGCGGTGGCGCCCTTGCCCGTGATGGCCACGGCCGGTGCATGGGCCAGCAGGCGTTCGAAGACCATGCGTACCTCCTCGGCGCCTATGTCATCGATCAGTGCCAGCGTCTGCGCCATCGGCGTCAGGCTGCCGTGGGTGAAGAGCTCTTCGACCGTCTGCTCCATCGTGGCAAAGGGCCGTTCGGCGGCGCGCACCCGTGACACAGTCAACTGGTTCTTGGCCCGCTCCAGCTGCACGGGGTCTATGCCTGCGGCCTGCGCGCGCAGCAACTGGCCCGTTGCCGTGAGCAGCGCGTCGAGCTTGTCCGGGGTCGTGACCGCATGCACGATGAAGTTGGACCAGACGTCGGCGCTTTCCAGCGTGGCATAGGTTGTATAGGCCAGACCCAGCTGCTCGCGCACGGTATCGACCAGCGGCGACGACATGCCTTCGCCAAACAGATGGGCCGCCAGCGAAGCCGCAAGGCGCGAACGCTGTGCAGGCCCCTGCTGCGGCTCGACGGGCACCACGGGGTAGGCGACGTTCACAAACACCTGCGAGACCTGCGTGAAGCGCTGTGCCAGGGCCTGGCCCACGTAGGGCGCGGGCCGGGGCGGCGTCAAGCTGCTGCCTTCAGCCGACGACGGCATGTGCGCAAACAGTTCGCCGGCCAGCGCCAACCAGGCATCCACGTCGAAATTGCCCGCCGCCACGACCACGGTCTTGTGCGCAACATAGTGGCATTGCACATGGCGCACCAGGTCCTCGCGCGTGAAGCCCTCGATATTGGCAACCGTGCCTATCACCGGCATGCCCATGGCGTGGTCGCCCCAGATCGCGCGGTCAAGCAGGTCGCTGGCGCTGTCCTCGGGATCCTCCGCGTACTCTATGGCCTCCTGCCGTATCACCTCCAGCTCGCGCTGCAGTTCATGCTCGGGAAAGGTGCTGTTGAGCACGATATCCGCCGTCATGCGCAGCAGCTGCGGTGCGTGCCGACCCAGCCCGGTCATGAAGTAGCCGGTCGTGTCCTTGCCGGTGAAGGCGTTGACATCGGCACCCAGGCGTTCGGCGTCCAGGTTGATGGCCTGGACATTGCGGGTTTGCGTGCCCTTGAACGCCATGTGTTCCAGCACATGGCTGATGCCGTTGGTGGCCGGCGTCTCGTCGCGCGAGCCCACGCGCAGGAACACGCCCACGCTGACGCTTTGCACATGGGGCATGGGCAGGGCCAGCAGGCGAACGCCGTTGGGGAGGGTATGCAGCAACATGGTGGATTGCGCCGCTTCAGTTGCTGCCTGGCTGCCTCCAGCCTCGAAGGCCGGGAGACTTATTCCCACTCGATCGTCGCCGGTGGCTTGGTCGACACGTCGTAGGTCACGCGGTTGATGCCGCGGACTTCGTTGATGATGCGGCCGGACACCTTCTTGAGCAGCGCGTAGGGCAGCTCGGCCCAGTCGGCGGTCATGAAGTCGCTGGTCTGCACGGCGCGCAGCGCCACGACGTAATCGTAGGTGCGGCCGTCGCCCATCACGCCCACGCTCTTGACGGGCAGGAACACGGTGAAGGCCTGGCTGGTCAGCTCGTACCAGTTCTTGCCGGTGGCGGGATCGACGAAGTTGTACAGCTCTTCGATGAAGATGGCATCGGCGCGGCGCAGCAGGTCGGCATATTCCTTCTTCACTTCACCCAGGATGCGCACGCCCAGGCCAGGACCGGGGAACGGGTGGCGGTAGACCATGTTGCGCGGCAGGCCCAGGGCCACGCCGAGTTCGCGCACTTCGTCCTTGAACAGGTCACGCAGGGGCTCGAGCAGTTTGAGGCCCAGCTGTTCCGGCAGGCCGCCCACATTGTGGTGGCTCTTGATGGTCACGGCCTTCTTGCTCTTGGCGCCGCCCGACTCGATCACGTCGGGATAGATGGTGCCCTGGGCCAGGAAGGTCGCGCCCTTGCTGCCGGCGTTCGCGGCCTTGAGCTTGCTGGCTTCGGCCTTGAAGACGTCGACAAACAGGCGGCCGATGATCTTGCGCTTTTGCTCGGGCTCGGACACGCCGGCCAGCTCGCCCAGGAACAGGTCGGCGGCATCGACGCGCACCACCTTGGCGTGCAGCTTGCCGGCGAACATTTCCATGACGGCGTCGCCTTCGTTCAGGCGCAGCAGGCCGTGGTCGACGAAGACGCAGGTCAGCTGGTCACCGATGGCACGGTGAATCAGCGCCGCGGCCACGGACGAGTCCACGCCACCCGACAGGCCCAGGATGACTTCCTCGTCACCGACTTGCTCGCGGATCTTGGCAACGGCTTCCTCGATGTAGTCGCCCATGATCCAGTCCGGCGCGGCGCAGCAGATGTCGCGCACGAAGCGGTTGAGCATGGCCTGGCCCTGCACAGTGTGCGTGACTTCGGGGTGGAACTGCACGGCGTAGTAGCGGCGCGATTCGTCGGCCATGCCGGCGATGGGGCAGGACGGCGTCGAACACATGACCTTGAAGCCTTCGGGCAGCTGGGTCACCTTGTCGCCGTGGCTCATCCAGACCTTGAGCATGCCATGGCCTTCGGGCGTGGCGAAGTCCTCAATGCCTTCGAGCAGATTGGTGTGGCCGTGGGCGCGCACTTCGGCGTAGCCGAATTCGCGGTTGTTCGAGCCTTCGACCTTGCCGCCCAGCTGGGTGGCCATGGTCTGCATGCCGTAGCAGATGCCCAGCACGGGAATGTCCAGCTCGAACACGGCGTCGGGCGCGCGGTCGTCGACTTCATAGACGCTGGCATGGCTGCCCGAAAGAATCACCCCCTTGAGCTTGCCGTCGGCGGCGAACTCGCGCACCCAGTCGCTGCTTACATCGCAAGGATGGACTTCGCAGTAGACATGGGCTTCGCGCACGCGGCGGGCAATCAGCTGGGTGACTTGGGAGCCGAAGTCAAGGATGAGGATCTTGTCGTGTTGCATGGTCTGGAAAATGGCAAGGCCCGAGCCAGCTGCCTGCGCAGTGGATCGGGCCGTTGGATGGCGATCAACCGATTTTAAAGTGGCTGAATCCACCCAGCAAATCGAAGATTTGCGGTTGAGGCGAGGCGCTTTGCCGCAGACAGTGCGAATAGCACGGCAAGGCAAAGCAACGACGCATCAAGGGTGGAGTGAGCCACTTTTAGTCGGCGCGGTAGTTGGGGGCTTCCTTGGTGATCTGCACGTCGTGGACATGGCTTTCACGGATGCCGGCCGTGGTGATCTCGACGAACTCGGCCTGATTGTTCATCTGCTCGATGCTGGAGCAACCGCAGTAGCCCATGGCCGCGCGCACGCCGCCAGCCATCTGATAGACGATGGAAACCATGGAGCCCTTGTAGGGCACGCGGCCTTCGATGCCTTCGGGCACGAGCTTGTCGGCCGTGGGGTTGCCGGTCGACGATTCCTGGAAGTAGCGGTCGGCCGAGCCTTGCTGCATGGCACCGATGGAGCCCATGCCGCGGTAGCTCTTGTACGAGCGGCCCTGGTACAGAATGACTTCACCGGGAGCTTCTTCGGTACCAGCAAACATGCCGCCCATCATGATGGTCGAGGCACCCGCGGCCAGCGCCTTGGCGATGTCGCCCGAGAAGCGCACGCCACCATCGGCAATCAGCGGCACGCCCGTGCCTTGCAGGGCCGTGGCCACGCTGTCGATGGCCATGATCTGGGGCACGCCCACGCCGGCAACGATGCGCGTGGTGCAGATCGAGCCCGGGCCGATACCGACCTTGACGGCATCGGCACCGGCTTCGACCAGGGCCAGCGCGGCTGCGCCGGTGGCGATGTTGCCGCCGACGACGTCGACCTGCGGATAGTTCTGCTTGACCCAGCGCACGCGCTCGATCACGCCCTGGCTGTGGCCGTGCGCGGTGTCGACGATGATGGCGTCGACGCCGGCCTTGACCAGCAGTTCCACGCGCTCTTCGGTGCCTGCGCCCACGCCCACGGCAGCGCCTACGCGCAACCGGCCGGCGCTGTCGCGCGCGGCGTTGGGGAAGGTGGTCTGCTTGTTGATGTCCTTGACGGTGATCAGGCCCTTGAGCTCGAAATCATCGTTGACGACCAGAATGCGTTCGAGCTTGTACTTGTTGAGCAGCGCCTTGGCTTCGGCCGGCGTCGTGCCGTCCTTTTCCTTGACGGTGATCAGCTTCTCGCGCGGGGTCATGATCTGGCTGACCTTGACGTCGTAGCGCGTCTCGAAGCGCACGTCGCGGCTGGTGACGATGCCGACGACCTTGCCGCCATCGCAGACCGGGAAACCGGAGATGCCGAGGTTTTCCGACAGCTGCAGCACTTGCAGCACCGTGTGCTCAGGGGTGATGACCACGGGGTCGATCACCACGCCGGATTCATGGCGCTTGACCTTGTTCACTTCGGCGGCCTGTTCCTGGGCCGTCATGTTCTTGTGAATGATGCCGATACCGCCCTCTTGCGCAATGGCGATTGCCAGGCGCGCTTCCGTCACGGTGTCCATCGCGGCGGACACCAGGGGAATGTTCAGGGAAATATTGCGCGAAAAACGGGTCGCGAGAGACGTGTCCTTGGGCAGGACTTGGGAGTAAGCGGGAACCAGCAACACATCGTCGAAGGTCAGTGCTTTTCCAAGAAGGCGCATGTGAAAGCTCCAAAAAAACGATTGTACCTGCGTCGCCTATTCTTAGAGGGCGGGCCTGGTTTTTCCCGGCCTGCGCGCCGCGGGCCTTGGCAGGGCCGGCGCGAAATGCGAAGATTCCAGCGCCAACGCCTGGCCATTTTCCACTTCCTGCCCCTAACGACTGCCGCCATGAAGGTTTCCACGCTTGTCCTGCTGTGCGCCAGCAGCCTCGTTTCCGTCAATGCCTTTGCGCAGTGGCAATGGCTGGACGCACAGGGGCGCAAAGTATTCAGCGACCTGCCGCCGTCCAACCAGGTGCCGGCCGACCGCATCCTGCAGCGGCCCAGCAATGTGCGGCCCACGGTGACGGCGCCGCCCTCGGGCGCCGCGCCATCGGGCGCCGCGCCATCGGGCGCCGCGCCATCAGCCAATGGCCGCGGCGTGGACCGTGAACTGCAGACCCGCAAGACCGCCGAGGAAGCCGAGCAGGCGCGGCGCGAACAGGCCCAGACCCAGGAACAGGAAAAGAAGCTCGCGGCGCAGCGCCAGGACAACTGCGTGCGCGCCCGCGTGACGCTGGCCACGCTTGCCGATGGCAAGCTCGTGGGCCACACCAATGCCCAGGGCGAGCGCGTGTATATGGATGACAACGCACGGGCGCTGGAGCGCCAGCGCGCGCAAGGAATTATTGCCAGCGACTGCGGTGCGGCCGCGGGCAGCGCCGCGCCCCGCGCAGCGCCCGCCCCCGGCGTGGCCCAGCCGGGCGTGAGCCAGCCCGGCAGCGTCCCGCCGCTGGCCGCGACGCCGCCTGCCGCATCCCGCCGTGACCCCACTCCACCAGGCTCCTCAGGCGCGGGCCTGCCGCGGCCCGGCCGCCCAGACGAGCCGGGCGTGCCGACGATTCAGTAACCGGCCTTGCCGCCCGGGCGCTGGCGCGAGAACAGGCCCGCGCCGCGCGCACCCTGGCGCGCAAAACGTTCACGGCGCGCGACCTTGGGGTCGACCAGCAGCGGCCGGTACAGCTCGACCCGATCACCGTCCTGCAGCGGCTGATCGGCTTCGGCGCGCCGCCCCCAGATGCCTGCGGCGCAGGGGCTGTCCGCCAGATTCACCGCGCGCAGCGCATCGCGCACGCAGGCGCCGGGCGGCAGACGCAGCGACCATTCCTGGGCCTGACCGGCCTGCGCAGAAAACACCACCTCCACGCTCATCAGCCGCGCATCGGTGGCCGTGGCTTCAGCCATAGACCTGTTCCGCACGCTTGATGAACGCATCGACCATCGAGGCCGCGATGCGGTCGAACACCGGGCCGACCAGCGCGGCCAGGGCGATGTTGTCAAAGCCATAGCTCAGGCGCAGCTCGACCTTGCAGGCGCGCTGCGAACCATCGCCCACGGGGTGGAAATACCAGTCGCCTTCAAGGTGCGAGAATGGACCCTTGACCAGCCGAATGGTCACGCGCCGGCCGGCTTCGTGGGTGTTGCGGGTGACAAAGGACTTCTTCAAGCCGCCCAGCGACATGCCAACTTCCGCCGTCATGCCCTGCTCGTCCTGTTCGAGGATGCGCGCATGGTCGCACCAGGGCAGGAAGTCGGCGTAATGGTCCACATCGGTCACCAGCGCATACATTTCTTCGGGGCTGTACCAGATGAGGACGGTTTTGTTGACTGTTTTCATGGAAATGGGGCCTGAGTAGGGATGCTGCGACCACTGTCGACGCATCCAGGGCCGGGGGAAACTAGAATCTCTGCAGCGAGGCGACAAACCGTATTGTAGGGAGACCTTTTATCTCCTGAATTGCGCCGCACTTAATTCATACATGGCAAAACAAACTGATTCCCCGTCCCGCATCGCCGACAACAAAAAGGCGGCCTACAACTACTTCTTCGAGGAACGCCACGAAGCGGGCATGGTGCTGCACGGCTGGGAAGTCAAGGCACTGCGCGAAGGCAAGGTCCAGCTGACCGACGGCTACGTGGTCATCAAGGATGGCGAGCTCTACCTGATCGGCTGCCAGATCAATCCGCTGCGCACCGCCTCGACCCACGTGAGCCCCGATGCCGCGCGCACCAAGAAGCTGCTGCTGCACAAGGAAGAGATCAAGCGTCTGATCGGCAAGGTCGAGCAAAAGGGCTACACGCTGGTGCCGCTGAACCTGCACTGGAAGAACGGCCTGGTCAAGGCCGAGATCGCGCTGGCCAAGGGCAAGGGCGAGCACGACAAGCGCGACACCATCAAGGACCGCGAAGGCAAGCGCGAAGTGGAGCGGGCAATGAAGGGGCGCAATCGCTGATTGCGGCTTCCCCCGCCCTCGGCCTGTGACCACCCGCCCTTGGACAGGCCCAGGGCGAACGGGATTTTGAGTGTCGCGTCTTCTTGCAAGACCAGATCAATCCGCCAGCCCCACCAGTGGATGCGAATGCGCGGGCCAGGGGCTGACGAAGAACGCCTGCCAGTCCGCGTCCTGCACGTCTTCGATGCGCGCCGGATTCCAGCGCGGCGCATGGTCCTTGTCCACGGCCAGCGCGCGTATGCCTTCGAGGGTTTCGCTCTGGCCGGGGCGCAGGTAGAAGCAGTGGCGCACCATGTCGCGCTCCATGCGCAGGTCGTCGGCCAGACCCATGTCGCGCGCGCGGCGCACCTGCTCCAGCACCACATGCAGCATCAGCGGCGAGCGCTTGCGCAGCGTGGCGGCCGTGGCCCGGGCCCATTCGCTGGCGCCCTGCTCCAGCGCGGCGACGATGGCCGGCACGGTCGGCAAGGCGAAGTACTGGTCGATTTCGGCTTGACGTGCGCTCACCTGGGCCGGGTGCGTGGCGCCGAGCTGGCCGTCTATCCACTGCTGCACGGCAGCGCTGTCGGCAAAGGCCTGGGTAGTCAATCCGTCCCACAGCGCCGGCAACTGGTCCGAGGCGACAAAGCCGTCCGCCAGGTTCAGCGCAATCGCGTCGCCCGCGTGAATCATGTCGCCCGTCAGGCCCAGCCATTCCCCGGCGCGGCCCGGGCAGCGGCTGAGGAAATAACCACCGCCCACATCAGGGAACAGGCCAATGGCCGTTTCCGGCATGGCCATCTTCGTGCGCTCGGTCACGATGCGCGCGCTCGCCCCCTGGCTGATGCCCATGCCGCCGCCCATCACGATACCGTCCATGAAAGCGATATAGGGCTTGGGATAGTGGTGGATCAGATGATTGAGCGCGTACTCTTCGGTGAAGAAGTCTTCGAGCTGCGGATTGCCGGTGCTGCCGGCCTGGTGCAGAAAGCGGATGTCACCACCCGCGCACAGCGCGCCAAACACGCCTTCCTTGTTGCTGCCGCGCAGGGCCACCGCCAGCACCTGGGGGTCGTGCTGCCACTGCAGCAGTGCGGCCATCAGGTCGCGCACCATCTCCAGCGACAGCGCATTGAGCGCACGGGCGCGGTTCAAGGTGATGCAGCCTATGCGGCCCCGCACTTCGGTCAGCACCAACGCATTTGTCTCCGTCATTTTGTATTCCTCTGAGCTTGCAGTGAATCAGCGCAGCCTCGCGGCCACGCGCCAACCTGGAACCTTAACCGAGGCCGGTCCCGCAGCCATGTCACAGACGCAAAAAAAGCCGCACAAGGCGGCTTTTCCTGTGAACGCCATGCAGAGCATGGGTTCGTCAAACAAGCTCAACGGTTGCGCTTGCGATCGCCTTCCTTCAGGAATCGCTTGCGCACGCGCACGCTCTTGGGCGTGATTTCAACCAGTTCGTCTTCCTCGATGAATTCCACCGCGTATTCCAGCGACAGGTCGATCGGAGGCGTGACCTTGATCGCGTCTTCCTTGCCGGAGACACGGAAGTTGGTCAGCTGCTTGGTACGCGTGGCGTTCACGACCAGGTCGTTGTCACGGCTGTGGATGCCGATGATCATGCCTTCGTACACGGGATCGTTTGCCTTGACAAACATACGGCCGCGGTCGTCGAGCTTGCCCAGGGCGTAGGTGAAGATTTCACCGTCGTCCATGGAGATCAGCACACCGTTCTTGCGGCCGCCGATGTCACCCTTGTGGGGTTCGTAGCTGTCGAAGATGTTGGCGATCAGGCCCGAACCACGGGTCAGGTTCAGGAATTCGTTGGTGAAGCCGATCAGGCCACGCGCGGGAATGCGGTACTCGAGGCGAACGCGGCCACGGCCGTCGGACTCCATGTTGACCAGCTCGCCCTTGCGCTCGCCCAGGGCTTGCATCACGCCGCCCTGGTGGGTTTCTTCGACGTCGGCGGTGACCAGCTCGATAGGCTCGTTCTTTTCACCGTCGATGTCGCGGAACACGACGCGCGGCTTGGACACAGCCAGCTCGTAGCCTTCGCGGCGCATTTCTTCGAGCAGAATGGTCAAGTGCAGTTCGCCGCGACCGGACACTTCGAAAATGCCGTCTTCGTCGGTTTCCTTGACGCGCAGGGCCACGTTCGAACGCAGTTCCTTTTGCAGGCGGTCCCAGATCTGGCGGCTGGTCACGAACTTGCCTTCACGACCCGCCAGCGGCGAGTTGTTCACGCAGAAGTTCATGGTCAAGGTCGGTTCATCGATCTTGAGCATGGGCATGGGCTGGGGATCGAGCGGATCGGTGATGGTTTCACCGATGCCGAGGTTTTCGATACCGTTGACCAGCACGATTTCGCTGGGGCCGGCTTCGGTGACCTGCACGCGATCAATGCCCTGGAACCGCTGGATCTGGTTGATACGACCCTTGTAGGCCTTGCCTTCGGGTCCGGCCATGATCATGACTTCCTGACCTGCCTTGACCGTGCCCTGGCTGATGCGCGCCACACCGATACGGCCGACGAACGTCGAGTAATCGAGTGCCGACACCTGCATCTGCAGGGGCGCGTTGGCGTCGCCCTGGATCGAAGGAACGTGGTTCAGGATGGTGTTGAACAGGGCCGACATGTCGGTGCCCCACTGCTCGCCAGGAGCGCCTTCTTCGGTCGACGACCAGCCGTTGATGCCCGAAGCGTAGACGACGGGGAAGTCCAGCTGTTCATCGGTGGCGCCGAGCTTGTCGAACAGGTCGAAAGCGGCGTTGACCACGTAGTCGGGACGCGCACCGGGCTTGTCCACCTTGTTGACCACGACGATGGGGCGCAGGCCCAGGGCCAGGGCCTTCTTCGTCACGAAACGCGTCTGGGGCATGGGGCCCTCTTGCGCGTCGATCAGCAGCACCACGCCGTCGACCATCGACAGCGCGCGCTCGACTTCACCGCCGAAGTCGGCGTGACCGGGCGTGTCGAGAATGTTGATGTGGGTGCCTTCCCAGCTGACGGCACAGTTCTTGGCCAGAATGGTAATGCCGCGCTCGCGCTCGATGGCATTGTTGTCCATGACGGTGTCGACCACCTTTTCATGCTCGGCAAAAGTGCCGGACTGGCGCAGAAGCTGATCGACCATGGTGGTTTTACCGTGGTCAACGTGCGCAATGATCGCGATGTTGCGGATTTGTGTACTCATAAAGTTTCCAAAATGCCGCGGTCTGTTGGGCGCGGCGTGCCTTCCAAAATTTGTTGAATTTCCAAGGGGCTCAGCAGGCGGTCGGGGATCAGCTCCCCGGCCAGCACATGGCCTACTCCCAATAAAGCGTGTGGCTGTGCACCGTAGACGGCCACTGCCGGCGCATCCGGCCATTCGCCCCGTCGGCGCATGCCCGACAGAAAACGTCCGGCATCGTACTCGGTCAGCGTGACAGGCGTGTGTTCATGCAGCAACATTTGCGGTGGCTGCACGTGCAACAGGCGCTGGTCTTCGTCCATGGCCTCGAGCGCTTCGAGCGTGACGCAGCCTGCAAGTCCCAGGCCGCCCGTATCGGTGCGGCGCAGGAAGCGCAGGTGGGCACCACAGCCCAGGGCTTCGCCCACATCCTCACCCAGGGTGCGGATGTAGGTGCCTTTGCTGCAGGTCACGACCAGTTTCACGGCCGCGAAGCCGTCGGCGTCTTCGCACAGGCTCACTTCCAGCGCGTGGATGGTGACCGCGCGCGCGGGGCGCTCGATCTCTATGCCGTCACGCGCATATTCGTAGAGCGCCTTGCCGTCCTTCTTCAAGGCGCTGTGCATGGGCGGCACCTGCGAAATCGGCCCGCTGAACTGACGCGCCACGGCCTGCAGCCGTTCGGGCGTCAGCGCCGCGAGATCCACGGGCCGCTCGCGCACGATCTCGCCTTCCGCATCCGCGGTGGTCGTAGTCGCGCCCAGGCGGGCAATGGCAATATAGGTCTTGGCGGCTTCAAGCTGCAGCTGGCTGAACTTGGTCGCGGCGCCAAAGCACAGCGGCAGAACGCCGCTGGCCAAGGGATCCAGGGTGCCGGTGTGACCGGCTTTTTCGGCGCGCAACAACCACTTCACTTTCTGCAAAGCGTCATTGCTGGAAAACCCCAGCGGTTTGTCGAGCAGCAACACCCCATGCACAGGGCGCCGCTGCACCCGTGTGCGAGGCGCGTTCATGCTCAGTCTTCTTTCGCGCGCGAAGAAACCGCCTTGGCGATCAAGGCGTTCATGTCCGAAGCGCGCTCCGTCGTACGGTCGTAGACGAAGTGCAGCGTGGGCACGGTGTGGATGTGCAGGCGCTTGAACAGGCCGGCACGCAGGAAGCCCGCGGCCTGGCTCAGGCCCTCGAGCGTCTGATCGGGATCACCCGTGAGGATGCTGAAGAACACCTTGGCGTGGGCATAGTCCGGAGTCACCTCCACCCCTTGCAGGGTCACCATGCCCACGCGCGGGTCCTTCAATTCCCGGGCGATCAGCTCCGACAGATCACGCTGGATCTGATCGGAGACTTTGAAGCTGCGATTCGGCGCAGCGCGTTTCTTGGCAGCCATGGATTACAGCGTCCGTGCGATTTCCTTGATCTCAAAGACTTCCAGCACGTCACCTTCCTTGATGTCGTTGTAGTTCTTGAGCTTGATACCGCACTCGAAGCCTTCCTTGACTTCCTTGACGTCGTCCTTGAGACGCTTGATCGATTCGATCTCGCCGGTGTAGATGACCACGTTTTCGCGCAGCAGGCGGAAGCGTGCATTGCGGGTGACCTGACCGGAAGTGATGTACGAACCGGCAATCGTGCCAATCTTCGTCGCCACGAACACCGTGCGGATCTCGGCCATACCGATGATCTCTTCGCGCTGCTCGGGAGCCAGCATGCCGGACATCGCCGCCTTGAGTTCGTCCACAGCGTCATAAATGATGTTGTAGTAACGGATCTCGACGTCGTTGTTCTCGGCCGCCTTGCGCGCATTCGCATCCGCACGGACGTTGAAGCCGATGACGATGGCCTTGGAAGCAATCGCCAGGTTGATGTCGGACTCGCTGATGCCGCCCACGCCGGCATACACCAGCTGCACGCGCACTTCTTCGGTCGACAGCTTGAGCAGCGACTGGCCCAGGGCTTCCTGCGAGCCCTGCACGTCGGCCTTGATGATGATGGGCAGCGTCTGCAGATCGCCCGCCGTCATGTCGGCAAACATGTTTTCCAGCTTGGCGGCTTGTTGCTTGGCCAGCTTGGTGTGGCGGAACTTGCCGGCACGGTAGGTGGCGATCTCACGGGCCCGACGTTCGTCCGTCAGCACCATGAATTCGTCGCCCGCGGCGGGCACATCCGACAGACCCTGGATCTCGACCGGAATCGAAGGACCAGCGGTCTTGGAGGACTTGCCGTTCTCGTCGACCATGGCACGCACGCGGCCATAGGTCTGACCGGCAAGCACCACGTCGCCGACCTTGAGCGTACCGGACTGCACCAGCACCGTCGCGACCGGACCGCGGCCCTTGTCGAGCTGGGCTTCGATGACCAGGCCCTTGGCAGCGGCTTCGACCGGAGCACGCAGCTCCAGCACTTCGGCCTGCAGCAGCACCTGCTCGAGCAGCTCGTCGATGCCCATGCCGGTCTTGGAAGACACGGGCACGAAAGGCGACTCGCCACCGTACTCTTCAGGCACGACTTCCTGCACCACCAGCTCTTGCTTGACGCGCTCGAAGTTGGCATCGGGCTTGTCCGACTTGGTGATGGCCACGACGATGGGAACACCCGCCGCCTTGGCGTGCTTGATGGCTTCCTTGGTCTGGGGCATCACGCCGTCGTCGGCTGCAACCACCAGAATCACGATGTCGGTGGCCTGCGCACCGCGGGCACGCATGGCCGTGAAGGCTTCGTGACCCGGGGTGTCCAGGAAGGACACCATGCCGCGCTCGGTCTTCACGTGGTAGGCACCGATGTGCTGCGTGATGCCGCCGGCTTCGCCGCCAGCAACCTTGGAGCGACGGATGTAGTCGAGCAGCGAGGTCTTGCCGTGATCGACGTGACCCATCACGGTCACCACAGGAGCGCGCGGCAGGGCTTCGGCGTCCTGTTGCGAGGTTTCCTCGAACGTGAACGCTTCCGGGTCGTCCAGGGCCGCGACCTTGGCGGTATGACCCATTTCTTCGACCACGATCATCGCCGTGTCCTGGTCCAGAGGCTGATTGATGGTGACCATCTGGCCCATCTTCATCAGGATCTTGATCAGTTCGGAGGCCTTGACCGACATCTTGTGTGCGAGCTCGGAAACCGTGATGGTTTCGGGCACGTGCACTTCGATCGCACGGAACTCGGTCTGCGCCTGCTGGTGGTGATCGTTGCGATCGTTGCCACCGCCACGGCGGCTGCCGCCGCGCGGACCACCGCGCCAGTTGCTGCCACCGCCGCCACTGCGGCTCGGGCCGCTGTCGCCACGGGTCTTGATTTCCTTCTTCTTGCCGTCGCCAGCCCAGCTGGAGGACAGCTTGGCGGACTTGACTTCCTTGCCGGCGCCGGCTGCAGGCGCGGCCGGGCCGCCGGTGCGGGCCGTGGTCGAGCCCGTGGCAGGCTTGTGCAGCGTACCCTTCTTGGCGTCGCCCGCAGGCTTGGCCACGACGGCCGGCTTGACCGGCTCTTCGGGCTTCTTCGCCACGAGCACGCGCTTTGGCGCGGCCATCATGGCGCGGATGGCTTCGGCTTCGGCCTGGGCCTTGCGACGGCGTTCGTCGAGGTCCTTGGCACGCGCCGCCTCTTCAGCAGCACGCGAGCGCGACTCTTCCTCGGCCTTTTCGCGGGCCGCGGTCTGGGCTGCATTGCGGGCAGCGGCTTCGGCCTTGTACTCACGCGAGGCCTCGGCCTTTTGCGCGGTTGCCTGGGCAAGCTTGGCAGCTTCCTGGGCCGCGTAGGCGGCAGCCCGCTCCTCGGCTTCGCGCTCGCGCTGTTCGCGCCCTTCGCGCTCACGGCGTTTTTCCACCAGTTCTTCCTCCTGCTGGCTGATCAGTTCCACCTGCTGGCGCGCAGCTTCTTCGCGGCGCACCAGTTCCTCGGATTCGCGCTCCGTGCTGGCGTGTTCCTGGCTGGCCTGCTCCTGGCTGGCCTGCGCATCGCCGTCGGCGACGGTTTCGCCGCTTTCGTCACGCTTGATGAAGGTGCGCTTCTTGCGCACTTCCACTTGAATGGTGCGGGCACGGCCGGTGGCATCAGCCTGCTTGATTTCGCTCGTCGACTTTTTCGTCAATGTGATTTTCTTGCGGTCAGCTCCGCCTGTGCCATGGCTGGCCTGCAGGTGCGAGAGCAATTTCTGTTTATCGGACTCGGTCAACGCATCAGAAGCCGAGGCCTTGGCAACACCGGCAAAGCTCAGTTGTTGCAACAAGGTTTCGGGGGATTTTTTGAGTTCGGCAGCAAACTCGGCAACAGTGTTACTCGACATATTCGGTTCGTTCCTCCCTGACCTTACTCTTGCCCGGTGAACCAGTGTTCACGTGCCTTCATGATCAAAGCTTTCGCTTCGTCGGCAGACTGCCCGGTCAGTTCGGTCAGTTCGTCAATGGCCAAATCGGCCAAGTCATCCCGCGTATGCACGCCACCGTCGGCCAGCTTGGCCACCAGCTCAGGCGTCAACCCCTCGAGGTCGCGCAGATCCTGCGAAACCGTGTCGACATTTTCCTCGCGTGCGATTTCCATCGTGAGCAGAGCGTCCTTGGCTCGCGCCCGCAGCTCGTTCACGGTGTCTTCGTCGAAGCTTTCGATCTCCAGCATTTCCTGCAGCGGCACATAGGCCACTTCTTCCAGGCTGGCGAAACCTTCTTCGATCAGGATGTCGGCGATTTCCTCGTCCACATCCAGGTTCTCCATGAACAGGCGGCGAGCGGTATCCGTCTCGTCGGCCTGTTTTTGCGCAGACTCGGCTGCGTCCATGATGTTGATTTTCCAACCGGTGAGGTCGGAGGCCAGACGTACGTTCTGGCCGCCGCGGCCGATGGCAATGGCGAGGTTTTCCTCGTCAACCACCACGTCCATGGCATGTTTTTCTTCGTCGACCACGATGGACGACACGTTCGCCGGTGCCAGTGCACCGATCACGAACTGCGCCGGGTCTTCCGACCACAGCACGATGTCCACGCGCTCGCCGGCCAGCTCGTTGGTCACGGCGTTCACACGCGTGCCGCGCACACCGACGCAAGTGCCGATGGGGTCGACGCGCTTGTCGTGCGAGATCACGGCGATTTTCGCACGGCTGCCAGGATCGCGTGCGCAGCTCTTGATTTCCAGCAGGCCTTGCTCGATTTCGGGCACTTCATTGCGGAACAGTTCCACCATGAACTCCGGCGCCGAACGCGACAGGATGATGGGCGCGCCGCGCAGCGTCAGGTCGACTTCCATGATCATGGCGCGCACACGGTCGCCATTGCGCAGGTTTTCCTTGGGGATCATTTCGCTGCGGCGCAGGCGTCCTTCGACGCGTCCGCCTTCAACGATGATGTCGCCCTTGTCCATGCGCTTGACGGTGCCGGTGAAGATCTTTTCGCCGCGCGCCATGAAGTCGTTGAGCAGCATTTCGCGCTCGGCGTCACGGATCTTCTGCAGGATCACCTGCTTGGCCGCCATCGCACCGATACGGCCGATGGGCACCGAGTCGACTTCTTCTTCGATATGTTCGCCGACTTCGATTTCAGGCACGCGATCCTGCGCATCCATCAGCATCTCTTCGGCTTCAGGGTTTTGCAGGCCGGCGTCATCCGGCACGACCAGCCAGCGGCGGAAGGTGTCGTAATCACCGCTATCACGGTCGATGGCCACGCGGATATCCACTTCGCCCTGGTACAGCTTCTTCGTGGCCTGGGCCAGAGCCAATTCCACGGCACCAAAGACCACATCGCGCTCGACGTTCTTCTCGCGCGAAATGGCCTCTACCAACATCAACAATTCGCGATTCATGCGATGACTCTCCTATTTCATTCACTCCGAGGGGGCACCACCCTGGCGCATACGCTTTGCCCCCCTGCTATTTGACCTGCGGCGGCAGCGCCTACGAGGCGTCCTTGTTCGCCCTGCCCTTGAAATCCACCAGCGGCGCCAGACGCGCCTCGCGCAGCTCGTCGAGCGCGAATCCCAAGGCCTGCAAAGGCGCGGGCACGCGCTTCTTGCTCACCCGCTGACCTGGCTTGACGGGTGGCTCATCGCTCCAGACGATCTGCCAGCCACCGGCCTCGCTGCGCTCGAGCGTGCCGCGGAATTTCTTGCGGTTGGCGCTGACCTGGCCGGCCGCGGCCACGCCGATGGGCTCCTTGAGCGTCAGGTCGATCACCGAACCTTCGAAACGCAGGTAATCCTGCTCGTGGCGCAAGGGCCGGTCTATGCCCGGCGACGAGACTTCGAGGCGCGAGTATTCGGCGCCATCGACCTCGAGCGCGAACTGCAGCTGGCGCGTCACCTTCTCACAGTCTTCGACCGTGATGAACTGCTCGGGCAGGTCCTGCGTTTCGGCCGTGGGTTGCTGCCAGGGCAAATCGATGGTGACGCGCAGCAATCCACCCGGGGAGCGTTCGATCTCCACCAGGTCATAACCCAAGCCTGCGACTGTTTGTTCAACGATTTGCTGTAGTGCCACGTGTATTCAATTCCATCTCTGCAAATACAAAAAACCCGATAACCCCCGGAAAACCCATCCGACAGCTTCGAGCTCCAAATGCAACCGACCAAAAAAAACGGGCGGTATGTACCCGCCCGTTTGGTCGTGAGTTGCATATTGTACCCGCAAACCATTGTCAGGGCTGGCCAACCACCCCCAAACGCGCCCTGTCGGACAGGGGATGAAGTTCATGCCAGACCGGCAGCCAGTACACGCTCGCGCAAGGCCTGCGCGGGGGCAGACACTGCCGCTGCCACCGGACCGGCATCCTGCAAGGACCGCAGCAACCGCACCAGCACCGGCAGCTGGGGCAGCAAGGGACCCAGGAAACGTGCGTGCCGGGCGTCGGAAATCAAGAGGCTGGGAAAAGTTTCAATCTCCAGATCGCCGGCCACGTCTTCCATGTCCTCGATATCCAGCCAGACAAAGCGCGCTTCGGGATGGCTGGCCGCAAGCGCCTCGAAACCCGCGCGGTACTCCTTGCAGGTTCCGCACCAATCCGCGCACAGGCAGACCACCAGCCATTGCCCCGTTTCTGCGCCCAGGGCAGGCTGCTGCCGGGACTCGCTCTCCATGAATGATCCTTTGCGTCAGGGCCGGCGCTTCTCGCGCGCCCGGTAAACCTCGATGGTACCAACCGCTGGCGCCATATTGCCCCAGGATTGTCGGACAAAGGAAGATACGGCAGCAATCTCGGCGTCACTCAGTTGATGGGAAAACGGGGGCATTCCATGCGGCCGTGGATTTCCCGCCGTCGCCGGCGGATAGCCGCCCTGCAGCACCATGCGCACCACGTTGCTGGAATCGTCAAGCGTCACCGCATGGTTGCCGGCGAGCGCCCCGAAGGCCCCGGGCCGGCCTTCGCCCTGCTCGCCATGGCATTGCGCGCAGTGCGCGGTGTAGACCTTTTCTCCCAGCAAGGCGTCGCTGGCCCTGGCCAAGGCCACAGCGGGCGCGGGCGGTGCCGGCAGGGTCTGGAGATAGACAGCCATGGCCTGCAGATCCGCGGACGCCAGATACTGGGTACTGGAGAACACCACTTCGGCCATGGGTCCGGTGGCCGAGGCCGTGGGTGCGACGCCAGTCTGCAGCAGCCGCACCAGATCCTGCTGCGCCATCTGCCTGCCGCCCAGCGCCGGCGCATGCCAGCCTTCGAGCGCGCCGCCCAGCAGCAAGCCTTCCTCTATGGAGCCGCCCCAGCGGTTGCGCGCCGAGTGGCAGGCGGCACAGTGGCCCAGGCCTTGCACCAGATACGCGCCGCGGTTCCATTCGGGCGGCGCATCGGCCGCAGGCTGCCACTCACCCGCGCGGAAGTACAGCGCGCGCCAGACCGCCAGCGCCGCCTGGGTATTGAACGGGAACTCCAGCTGGTGCGGCCGGGCTGGCGCACGCACCGGCGCCAGGCTTTGCAGATAGGCAAACAGCGCGTCGGCATCTTCGCGCAGCACGCGCGTGTACTGGGGATAGGGAAAGGCCGGGTACAGCAGGCGGCCATCCGCGGAACGGCCGTGGTGCAGCGCGCGCCAGAACGCATCTGCGGTCCAGCGGCCCAGACCGGTCTCTGCGTCGGGCGTGAGATTGGGCGCGTAGACCACGCCAAACGGGGTTTCTACGCCGCGCCCGCCCGCATACGCCGCCCCGCCCTGCGCGGTGTGGCAGCCCATGCAGTTGCCGGCGCGTGCCAGATAGGCGCCTTTTTCCAGCACCGCCTGCGGGGCCGGCGCCAGGGCCGCACCGGGCGCACGCAGCAGCTGCTGGGCAGCGTCTTCACCGCGCAGATTGAGCCAGGCCACGGCGGCCAGGCCGGCCAGCACCAGCACGACCAGCGCCAGCAGCCAGTGAATCAGGCGGGCCTTCATCAACGGGTTTCCCTGTGGTCCGCGGCCAGGCCGGCGCAGGCCAGCGGTGCGGCGCGCGGCAATTGCGCCAGCGGTTTGCCGCCCTGCGGCACCGGCTGCGCGGCCAGCCAGGCCGAGATCGCCCCGACCTCATGCACGGACAGCTTCTGCGCAATCGCCGCCATGCAGTCAGGTGCCTGGGCGTGGCGCGCGCCGGTGCGCCAGGCGCCCAACTGGCTGTTGAGATAGTCGCGCGACAGCCCCAGCAGCCCCGGCACCGCCGGCAGCACGCCGGTCATGGCCGCGCCATGGCAGGCCACGCAGGCCGGCAGGCCACGCGCCGCATCGCCCTGCAGCACCAGCGCATGGCCCTGGGCCAGCACCGGGGCCGGCGCCTGGGCGGCCAGCGGCGGCGGATAGGGCACCTCGCGCTGCGCAAAATAGCCAGCCATCTCGCGCAGATAGTCATCCGTGAGATGGGCCAGCAGATAGGCCATGGGCGCATGGTGGCGCCGGCCGTCGCGGAAATTCTGCATCTGCCGGAACAGGTAATCGGCGGGCTTGCCGGCCAGGCGCGGGAAATAGCCTTCGGGCGTGGCCCGGCCCTGGTCGCCATGGCAGGCGCTGCAGGCCTTCACGCGCCAGGCCATGGCGTCGACGGTCGGCGCTGGCTGCGCTTCGTGCGCCTGTGCGCCCAGCACCAGCAGGCTGCAAAGCGCTGCGGCAGCGAACGCCACGCGGGCGCGGCCAAAACTGCTGAGGCAATTCACTGCGCTCCCCTTCAAACCAGCCATTGGACATCACCTGTCGTACTCCGAGACCGTTGAATCTACGGTGCTGCCAGCCGTCTGACCAGAGGGACAACCAGGGGTAAATCCTCCCCCTGCATTACCGACAGGGCGTGCCAGCACTCACCTACAAGCGGTGTCCGCGCGGGTGCTTACATTGGAGCCAGTCACCGCACCACGGGCCTGCTCCTGTGCCGCGGTCCACCTCAACGGAGTCGCTCATGCACGCTGCCACTCGTTCCGCCAGGCGCTTCATGCCACGCAGTTGGCTGCTTTTCATGCTGCTGTGCTGCTCCTTGCTGGCTTGCGGGCTCACGGCCCATCCGCACGCGGCGCCGCGCAATGTGGCGGTGGTGCAAAATTTCGACCTCTCGCGTTACGCCGGCTCCTGGTATGTGCTGGCGCGCATCGACCATCCCTCCGAACAGGGGCTGATACAGACTGGGGCCTACTACCATGGCAACCAGGACGGCTCGTTGAGCATGGTGCAGCGCGGACTCGACCCCGCCAGCGGGCAGTGGAGCAAGCGCGAAAGCCTGGCCGTGCCCACGCGCTCACCCCATGAAGGGGCGATGCGGATGTCGCCGCAAGGGGCTGCAGCCAGCGATTACAACGTGGTGGCCATCGATGAAGACTACCGCTGGGCCGTGGTGCTGGGCGCCAATGCCACGCGCTCCTGGGTGCTGTCGCGCACGCCCAGCCTGCCCACCCACGCCCGCATGGAGCTGCTGCAACAGGCCCGCGCCGCCGGCGTCAATACCGAGCAACTGCTGTGGGTGCCGCAGGAGCGCACGGCAGCGACACTGCTGTGAGTCGGAGCATCAACGCATGGATTACAAGGATTACTACAAAGTGCTGGGCGTCGACAAGTCGGCCAGCGCCCAGGACATCAAGAAGGCTTATCGCCGACTGGCACGCAAACACCACCCGGATGTGAGCCAGGCCCCCGAGGCCGCAGGCCTGATGGCCGAGATCAACGAAGCCAACACCGTGCTGTCCGACCCCGAGAAACGCGCTGCCTATGATGAGCTCGGCAGTGCAGGCGCGCGCGGCGGCTTCAGCCCGCCGCCGCATTGGGACCAGGACCATGCCTTCCATGCCAACGGCAGCACGGATAGCGAGGAATTCAGCGATTTCTTCGACCAGCTGTTTGGCCGCAGCGCGTATCAGCGCCAGAGCCACGCGCATGGCCGCGTGCCGCCCGACCGCAAGGGCGGCGACCAGCATGCGGTGATTGAGCTTGATCTGCAGGACAGCTACCAGGGCACGCAGCGTTCGCTGCAGGTGCGCAGCGCAACCCTGGACGCGCACGGCCAGCCGGTGGAACAGACGCGCGAGTTGCAGGTCACGATTCCCAAGGGCGTCAAGGAAGGACAGCTGATACGCCTGGCCGGCCATGGCGGCCCGGGTTTCGGCCAGGGGCAGCCCGGCGATCTGCTGCTCGAAGTGCGGTTTCGCCCCGACCCGCGCTGGCATGCCAAGGAGCGCGATGTCTATCAGCACATCGCCATCGCACCGTGGGAGGCGGCGCTGGGCGGGCCGATTGAAGTGCAGACCCTGGCCGGCACGTTTGAAGTCAATGTGCCTGCGGGCTGGAAGAAAGGCCGGCAGCTGCGTTTGCGCGGCAAGGGCCTGCCGGGAGCCACGCCCGGCGACATGTATCTGCTGCTGGAACTGGCGCTGCCGCCCGCCGATGACGCAGCCAGCCGCCAGGCCTATGCGGCGTTCGCGCAGGCCTTTCCCGATTTCCATGCCCGACCCTGAAGCGAGGACCGTTCATGACTGCCGCCCCCTCCCCTTTCGCCGCCCACTGCGAAGTGCTGGATTCGGCAGCGCTCGACCTGGCACAGTTGGCCCATGCCTGCCGCCAGCCCACCACCTGGGTGGTGCAGCATGTGCGCGATGAAGTGCTGCATATCGATGGCGGCGCGGACCAGGGCCACGCGCAGTGGCGCTTCAGCAGTCGCACATTGCTGCGCGCGCGGCGCATTGCGCATCTGGAGCATGCCTTCGATGCCGACCCGCAACTGGCGGCGCTGGCGGCGGATCTGATGGAAGAGGTGCTGGCACTGCGCCAGCTGGTGCGCCAGCGCGGCAGCGAGCCGCGCTGAAACGCAAAAAAGCCCTCGCGAGGGCTTTTTTTGCAGGCAGCCGAAAGCTTAGCCTTGGTGCGGGCGCTTGCCGGCGTTCTTCTTCGAGCGGGTGGCGACGCCACGTTCCTTGCTCACGCGCTGGCCGCGGCCAGCCGTGGGCAGGCTGTAACCGTTAGGCAGGGGAGGCTGGGGCGTGAACTTGCGGTCGGCTTCGGTAACGATCTTGTTGCCCATGGGACATCCTTCAATGAAAAAGCAATTTGAAGCCGCTATTAGGCCACAGCCTGAGGCCCACTTGCACGCCAAAGGCATGCAGGCCGGCCTGATATCGCTTTGCAGCGGCGTGCAATGCGCCTGCGTCCGACACTCCCGGCCCGGCGGACAGGAGATAAGTGGCAGCTATGCATATTCTCTGGACCTATCTCAAACCCCATTGGCGGCTGGCCTGGCTGGCGCTGCTGCTGGCGGCCATCAGCCAGGTTCTGGCACTGGTCGATCCCATCATCTTCGGCAAGATCATCGATGGCTATGCCGTGCACCCTGGCGACAAGACCGAAGAGGAACTGATCTCCGGCGTGCTGCGCCTGCTCGGACTGGCGGTGGCAGTGGCCATAGGCTCGCGCCTGGCCAAGGCGCTGCAGGAATATGTGACGCGGCTGGTGGTGCAGAAACTCGGCACCCAGCTGTTCAACGACGGCCTGCGCCAGGTGATACGCCTGAAGTACCAGGAGTTCGCCGAGATGCGCACCGGCGAGACGCTGTCGCTGCTGCAAAAGGCGCGCGCCGACAGCGAGCGTTTCATCAACACCTTCATCAACACCGTGTTCGCGGCGGTGGTCGGCATCAGCTTTCTGATCTGGTATTCGGTCACGCGGCACTGGGCGCTGGTGCCGGTGTTCCTGATCGGTGTGCTGGTGCTGGGCGGGCTCACCGGCCTGCTCAGCCGCGAGATCCGCAACCAGCAGCGCTCCATCGTGCGCGAGACCAACCGCAACTCGGGCTTCATCACCGAGTCGCTGCGCAATATCGAACTGATCAAGAGCCTGGGCCTGACCTTTCCCGAAGTGCGCCGGCTGCAGGCACAGACCGAGAAGATCTTTGCGCTGGAGATGCTCAAGGTCAAGCGCATCCGGCTGCTGTCCTTCCTGCAGGGCACGACGCTGAGCCTGCTCAAGCTCGGCATCCTGTTTGCGCTGCTGTGGCTGATCTTTCGCGACGTGCTGACCACCGGCGAGCTGATTGCCATGCAGTTCATCTCGGTGGCGATCTTTGCGCCGCTGCAGGAGCTGGGCAACATCATCGTCGCCTGGCGCGAGGCCGAGGCCTCGCTGCTGAACTTCGCGGCGTTGATGAAAAAGCCCATAGAAAAGCGCCCGCCCAACCCGCAGCGCGTCGGGCTGCTGCAGCAGCTGAGCTTTGACCAGGTCGAATTCCAGCACCAGGGCGCGGCCGACAAGGCACTCGATGGCGTCTCGTTCTCGGCCCAGCTGGGCGACACGATTGCGTTTGTCGGGCCCTCGGGCTCGGGCAAGTCGACGCTGGTCAAGCTGCTGGTCGGACTCTACACGCCGCAAGCCGGCGGCATTGCGTTCAACGGCATTCCCACCCAGCAGCTGCGCTACAACGAAGTGCGCCGGCAGATCGGCTTCGTGACCCAGGAGACCCATCTGTTTGCCGGCACGCTGCGCGAGAACATGCTGTTCGTCAAACCCGATGCCACCGACGTCGACATCCTCACCGCGCTGGAGCAGGCATCGTGCCTGCACCTGCTGGCGCGTTCGCCGCTGGGCCTGGACACGCCCATCGGCGAGTCGGGCGTGCGGCTGTCGGGCGGCGAGAAGCAGCGGCTGTCGATCGCGCGCGCGCTGGTGCGCGACCCGCGGCTGCTGATCTTCGACGAGGCGACTTCGGCGCTCGACTCACTGACCGAGGAGCAGATCACCGCCACGGTGCGCCAGGTGTCGCAGCAATCGAACCGCATCACGCTGCTGATCGCGCACCGTCTGTCCACCATCCTGCACGCGCAGACCATCATCGTGCTCGAGCGTGGCCGCATCGTCGAATCGGGCAGCCATGCCGAACTGCTGGAGCACAAGGGCCTGTACTACGCCATGTGGCGTCAGCAGATAGGCGAACGCCCGCCCGGCCCGGCGCTGGGCGCGCTCGCGCCGCAGCAACCACTTGATGAGCAGCTGCTGCCGCCGTGAGCGGATGACAGGGGCGGGCGGCAGACGTCGTCCTGCGCTGACCAACGCATGCCAGCAAACACCTACATGCGCCCGGGACAACTGCGGGTAGATTGGTGGCAGGAGCGGCACAAGGCTTGGCCTGCGCCGCTGTCTCCATAAAACTGCGCTGACTGCTTGCACTCAGCCCTGTCGCCTGTCACAGGCTTTTGTCATTCCTGTCATCCGAGGACGTTCTATGCCCCGTCACAACCACTGTCGACTGCTTTCCATTGACGACCTGCGCAGCCGGCTGGACCGCAATCACCTGCCCGACACCGCACGCAGCTCCGGCGCCACGGTAGCCATAGCAGTCGGTGCGGGGGCTGTGGCCTATCTGGCGTGGATGGCGCTGCGCACGCCGCCGCGTCCCGCATCCGTGCAGCCCGTGGGCAACTTCGACATCTCGCGCTATCTGGGACGCTGGTATGAGGTGGCGCGCATCGACCAGCGCTTCGAGAAAGGTCTGGTGCGCACGCGCGCCGAGTACAGCCTCAATTCCAATGGCAGCGTGCAGGTGGTGAATCGCGGCTTCGATCCGCGCCGCAACCGCTGGGAAGAGGCCCGGGGCAAGGGCCAGTTTGTCGGCGGTTCGGACCAAGCCGCGCTCAAGGTGTCGTTCTTCGGGCCCTTCTATGGCGGCTACAACGTCGTGGCGCTGGACGAGCAGTACCGCTGGGCCATGGTCGTGGGCTCCAGCCTCGACTACTTCTGGATTCTCTCGCGCACGCCGGTGCTGCCCACGGGCGTGCGCCAGCATCTGCTGTCGCAGGCCCAGCAGATCGGCATCGATCTGGACCGCATCGTCTGGGTGATGCAGGACGGCGCCAACCCCACCGGCAGCTGAACCGGAGTTGGCGCGCCTAGCAGAACCCAGCAAATCGAAGATTTGCGGTTGAGACTAGGCGCGGTGCCGCAGACAGTGCAAGCAACACGGCAAGGCACTGCAACGACGTCTCAAGGGTTTTGTCAGGTGCTCTTAGCCGCCCTGCCCTTGCAGGAGGAACGGCAAGGCCGCATCGAGCAGCGCCTGGGGCGCCTCTTCTGCGATGTAGTGGCCGCAGGGCAAGGGGTGGCCACGTACATCGTCGGCGAGCTTTTGCCATTCCTGCAGCGGCTTGAAGCAGCGATGCACCACACCCTGCTCGCCCCACAGCACCAGCAGCGGCATCGCCAGGCGCCGTCCCGCGTCGCGGTCCTCGCGTTCGTGCAGCAAATCGATTCCGGCCGCGGCGCGGTAGTCCTCGCAGATGCCATGGGCCGCGCCCGGCAGCGCCAGGCAGCGCATGTATTCGTTCAACGCGCGCGCATCGAAGGGCGCGAGTCCCGCACTGCGCCGACCCATCACATCGCGCACATAGGCCGCGGCATCGGCTTCGATCAGGCGCTCGGGCAGCGGCGGGGGCTGGATCAGAAAGAACCAGTGCCAATAGGCGCGCGCAAACTCCTCGCTGGTCTGTTCATACATCGCCAGCGTGGGCGCGATATCCAGCAGCACCAGGCGCTGCACCGCGTCGGCATGGTCCATGGCCAGGCGGTGGGCGACGCGGGCGCCGCGGTCATGGGCCAGCACGCTGAAGCGCGCATGGCCCAGCTGCGCCATCAACCGCAGCAGATCTCGCGCCATGGTGCGCTTGCTGTAGTTGCCATGGTCGGCCCTGCCCTGCGGCTTGGAAGAGTCACCGTAGCCGCGCAGGTCGGCGATCACCAGCGTGAAATGCCGCGCCAGCGTGGGCACGACGCGGTGCCAGATGACGCTGGTCTGCGGATGACCGTGCACCAGCAGCAAGGCCGGGCCCTGGCCGCCGACCCAGGCCTGCAGCGCCACGCCCTCGTCGACAACGACGCGGCGTGGCTGCAGGCCGGCCATCAGTGCGGCGGCATCGGCCGACGCGGCGGCAAGTTCTTCGGGGGCGGCGGTCATCGTGGTCTCCAAGTGGCAAATCTGCGGCCCATCTTAGGTGGGCGCAGGCTTGAATCAATGGCGCTGCAGCTAATTCACTAGTGCATCGCATTCACGAATGGCGCCGCCAGTCGGCTCACGCCAGCGTGGCCGCGGCCACCAGGCGCTGGGTATAGGGATGGCGCGGCGCATCGAGCACCTGCGACACCGGGCCGGTCTCCAGCACTTCCCCATCCTTCATCACCATCACGTCGTGCGCCATCGCGCGTATCACTTCCACATCGTGGGTGATCAGCAGATAGCTCAGGCCGCGCTCCTTTTGCAGCCGCTGCAGCAGCGCCAGCACCTGCTGCTGCACCGTCACATCGAGCGCGCTGGTGGGCTCGTCGAGCACCAGCAGCTGGGGCTGCACGATCAGCGCGCGCGCGATCGCCAGGCGCTGGCGCTGGCCGCCGGAGAATTCATGCGGATAGCGCTGCAGCAGGCCCGGGTACTGCAGCTGCGTCAGGCCGACATCGGCCAGCACCTGCTCGACGCGCTGGCGGCGCTCGGCGACGGAGCCGCCCGGCATCTGCAGGCGCAGGCCCTCGCCCACGATCTCCTCCACCGTGAGCCGCGGCGACAACGAGGAAAACGGGTCCTGGAACACCACCTGCACGCAGCGCCGCAGCGCCTGGTTGGCCGGGCTGTTGCGCGTGGCCGGCAACTGCCAGGCCTGGCCTTCGATGCGCAGCTGGCCGTCGCTGGGCAGCAGTCCCAGAATGGCCTGGGCCAGCGTCGACTTGCCCGAGCCCGATTCGCCGACGATGCCCAGCGTATGGTGCGGCAGCAGGCGCAGGTCCACGCCCTTGACGGCAACGAACTCGCCCTTGCGGAACCAGCCGCGCAGGCCGGGCAGCGGCGTGGCGTAGCGCACCTGCAGCTGCTGGGTTTCCACCAGCGCCTGCGCCGCGCGCGCCGGCGCCTCGACCACATCGCGTTGCGGCACGCTACCGATCAGGCGGCGCGTGTAGGCATGCTGCGGGTTGGCAAACACGTCCTGCACGGCGCCCTGCTCGACCAGCCGGCCATGCTCCATCACCGCGGCGCGGTCGGCAAAGCGGCGCACCAGGTTCAGGTCATGGGTGATCAGCAGCAGCGCCATGCCGGTCTGGCGCTGCAGGTCGCCCAGCAGATCGAGGATCTGCAGGCGCAAGGTCACATCGAGCGCCGTGGTCGGCTCGTCGGCCAGCAGCAGCTTGGGGCTGGAGGCCAGCGCCATGGCAATCATCGCGCGCTGGCGCTGGCCGCCGCTGAGCTGGTGGGCAAAGGAACGTGCGCGCCTCTGGGGTTCTGGAATGCCGGTGGTGGCCAGCAGCTCCACGGCCTGCTGACGCGCCTGGGCCAGCGACAGCGCCTGCTTGAGCTGCAGCACCTCGGCAATCTGGTCGCCCACGGCCATCAGCGGGTTCAGCGCCGTCATCGGTTCCTGGAAGATCATCGCGATGTCGCCACCGCGTATGCCGCGCATCTCGCGTTCGGGCAGGGCCAGCAGATCGCGGCCCTCGAACAGCACCTGGCCGCCGAGCCGGGCCTCGCCCACCAGGCGCAGCAGCGACAGCGCGGTGACGGTCTTGCCCGAGCCGGACTCGCCGACCAGCGCCAGCTTTTCGCCGGCGTTCAGGCTGAAGTTGACGCCATGCACCACGGGCTTGTCGCCAAAGCGCACCTGCAGGTCGCGTACCTCCAGCAAGGGCGCGCAAGAAGATCCATTCATGGGGGTCATGCCTTGTCCGATATCTGCGCCTTGCGCGGATCGAGCGCATCGCGCAGCGCGTCGCCCATGAAGGTCAGCAGCAGCAGCGTGCTGACCAGCACCGCAAACGTGCTCAAAGAAATCCACCAGGCGTCAATGCTGTTCTTGCCCTGGCTCAGCAGCTCGCCCAGGCTGGGCGTGCCCGGCGGCACGCCCAGGCCCAGAAAGTCCAGCGAGGTCAGCGCGAGAATCGCCGCGCTCATGCGAAACGGCAGGAAAGTGACCACGGGCGTCAAGCTGTTGGGCAGGATGTGGCGCCAGATGATCTGCGCATTGCCCACGCCCAGGGCGCGCGCGGCCTTCACATAGTCGAGCTGGCGGTTGCGCAGGAACTCGGCGCGCACATAGTCGGACAGGCCCATCCAGCCAAACAGGCTCAGCAGCACCAGCAGCAGCGCGATGCTGGGCGCGAACAGCGCGCTGAAGATGATCAGCAGGTAGAGCTCGGGCATGGAGCCCCAGATCTCGATGAAGCGCTGGAAGGCCAGATCGGTGCGGCCGCCAAAGAAGCCCTGGATCGCGCCCGTGAGCAGGCCCAGCAGCACACCGGTCACCGTGAGCGCCAGCGCAAACAGCACGCTCACGCGAAAGCCGTAGATCAGCTGCGCCAGCAGGTCGCGGCCGCGGTCGTCGGTGCCCAGCCAGTTGGCCGCGCTGGGCGGCGAAGGATTGGGCAGCGCGGCGAAGTAGTTGATCGACTGCGGGCCGTAGCGATTGGGCGTGTACACCGCCCAGTTGCCGGGCGCGGCCAGGCGTTCGGCAATGAACGGGTCGAGGAAATCGGTGCTGGTCTCGAAATCGCCGCCAAACGTGGTCTCGGGGTAGTCGTTCCACAGCGGCCAGTAGGTCTGGCCCTGGTAGTGCACGACGATGGGCCGGTCATTGCTCAGCAGCTCGGCGCCCAGGCTCAGCAGCACCATGGCGCAAAACAGCAGCAGGCTGACATAGCCCAGGCGATTGCGCCGGAAGCGCTCCCAGGCGCGGCGCGCGGGCGACAGCGAAGGTTTCGGGGCCGGGGCCGGCGGCGGCAGCACCTGGGCCGGCAGATGGGGAACGGGTTCAGTCGAACTTGACACGTGGGTCCACCCAGACATAGCAAAGATCGCTGATCAGCTTGGTCACCAGGCCGATCAGCGTGAACAGGTACAGCGTGCCCAGCACCACCGGGTAGTCGCGGCGTATCACGCTCTCGTAGCTCAGCAACCCCAGGCCGTCGAGCGAGAACAGGGTTTCGATCAGCAGCGAGCCAGCAAAGAACGCGCCGATGAAGGCCGCGGGAAAGCCGGTGATGATGGGAATCAGCGCGTTGCGCAACACATGCTTCCACAGCACCTGGCGCTCGCTCAGGCCCTTGGCGCGCGCGGTGAGCACGTACTGCTTTCTGATTTCCTCGAGAAACGCATTCTTGGTCAGCATCGCCGTGACCGCAAAGCTGCCGGCCACCATGGCCGTCACGGGCAGCGCGATATGCCACAGGTAGTCGACGATGCGCGCGCCCCAGCCCAGCTCCTCCCAGTTCGCCGAGGTGAGCCCGCGCAGCGGGAACCACTGCAGCTGGCCGCCAAAGATCACCAGCAGCGCCACGCCCAGCACGAAGCCCGGAATCGCATAGCCGACGAGAATGATCAGCGAGGTCACGAAGTCAAAGCGCGTGCCCGCACGCACTGCTTTGGCCACGCCCAGCGGCACGGCCACCAGATAGCTGATGAAGAAGGTCCAGAGCCCGAGGCTGATCGACACCGGCAGCTTCTCGATCACCAGATCCCACACCGCCTTGTTCTGGAAAAAGCTGCGGCCCAGATCGAAGCGCGCGAACTGGCCCAGCATCTGGAAGAAGCGTTCATGCGCGGGCTTGTCGAAGCCATAGAGCGCCTTGATCTGCTCGATGCGCTGCGGGTCCACGCCCTGGGCGCCGCGGTAGTTCATGCCGCCGCCGCTGCCGGTCGCGCCGCCCGCCGCGCCGGCGCCGGCCTTGGCTTCGGCCAGGTACTGCTCGACCGGGCCGCCGGGCACGAACTGGATCACGACAAAGGTCAGCAGCAGCACGCCCAGCAGCGTGGGCACCATCAGCAGCAGCCGTTTGAGGACATAGACAAACATCGGTATTCCTTCTACGGCTGGGCGCGGGCCGGCTTGGCCCACCAGGTGTCCAGCGCCCAGAGTTCGCCAGGGCTGTAGGGCGGCGCGGTGTCCGGGCGCGCGAGGCGCCAATCGTTGAAGACCATGCGGTGCGTGCCCGCGCTCCACTGCGGGATCAGATAGTGGCTGTGGGCGATGACGCGCTCGAGCGCATGGCAGGCGGGCAGCAGTTCGGCCTCGGTCTTGGCCTGGGTCATGGCCTGGATCAGCGCATCGACGGCCGGGCTCTTGACGCCCGCCAGATTGCCCGAATCCTCGGTGTCGGCGGCCTTGCTGCCCAGCAGATCGGCGAATTCCTGGCCCGGGTTGTGCGTGCCCAGATAGACCACGGTGGCGATGTCGAAATCGAATTTCTGCAGCCGCTGCTGGAACAGCGCGAAGTCGACGGCGCGGTAGCGCAGCCCGATGCCCAGCTTTTCCAGGTTGCGCTGCCAGGGCGCAACGGTGCGCAGGCTGCCTTCGCCGCTGTCCAGGTATTCAAGTTCCAGCGCCTGGCCCGTGGCATTGCGCAGCACGCCGCCTTCGACGGTCCAGCCGGCATCGCTGAGCAGCTTCTGCGCGCGGCGCAGATTGCCGCGCAGCGAATTCGGCGGGTCGGTGCGCGGCGGGCTATACATCTCGCCGAAAGCCGCGGCCGGAATCTGCGCCCGCCAGGGCTCCATCAGCGCCAGCTCGGCGGCGCTGGGCAGGCCGCGCGTTTCGCAGGCCGTATTGCCGAACATGCCCTTGACGCGGTAATACGAGCCGTAGAACATCTGGCGGTTCATCCACTCGTAGTCCATCGCCAGATCCAGCGCCTCGCGCACGCGCGCATCCTGCAGCAGCGGCCGGCGCGTATTGAGCACATAGCTCTGGAAGCCCGAGGGCAGCTTGTGCTGGAACTCGCCCTTGACCAGCTCGCCGCTGGCAAAGCGCTTGCCATTGATGCGCCGCGCCCAGTCGCCGGCGCTGTAGACACGCATCAGATCGAATTCGCCGGCCTTGAGCGCTTCGAGCCGCGCCGTGTTGTCCTTGTAGATCTTGACGCTCACGCGCGCGAAGTTGGCCGTGCCCTTGCGCACGCCCAGATCGCGGCCCCAGTAGTCGGGATCGAGCACATAGGTGATGTCCTTGCCAAAGCGCACCGGGCCGATCCGGTAGGGACCGCTGCCTATGGGCGTTTCCATCACCACCTGGTCAAACGGCTTGGCCTTGCCGTCGGCGCCGCGCCCCCAGTCGGGGCTGAAGATCGGCAGGCCGCCCACCGTCAGCGGCAGTTCGCGATTGGGCACGTGAAAGCGAAAGCGCACCGTGCGCTGGTCCAGCACATCGACGCCCGCGACATCGATCAGCATGGTCTTGTAGCCTGGCGCGGTGTGCGGGCCGATCAGCGTCTCGTAGCTGTACTTCACATCCTTGGCCAGCACCGGCTGGCCGTTGTGGAAGCGCGCTTCGGGCCGCAGACGGAACGTGGCCGACAGCCCGTCGGACGCCACGCTCACATCCTCGGCCAGCAGGCCATAGCCGGTCGCGGTCTCGTCGAGCGCGCCGGTCAGCAGCGAGTCGAACATCAGGTTGGACAGATAGGCCGGCGCGTTGCCCTTGATCGTGAACGGGTTGTACTTGTCGAAGGTCGACACGCGCAGATTGCTCACCAGCCGCAATTCGCCGCCCTTGGGCGCCTGGGGATTGACGTAATCAAAGTGCGCAAAGCCCTCGGCATAGCGCGGCTGCCCCCATAGCGCATAGGCATGCGCGGCCCAGGCAGGAGAGACACCGATCAGCAGCAGAGAAAACATCCAGTAGCGCATGCGACAATTCTGCCCTACGAACCAATGCCGCGGCCGCCTGTCTGGCGCCCAGCACGGCCATTCCCAACACTTCTGGAGAAAAACAATGGGTTTCCTCACCGGCAAAAAACTGCTGATCACCGGCGTCCTGTCCAACCGCTCGATTGCCTATGGCGTGGCCAAGGCCTGCCATGCCCAGGGCGCCGAACTCGCGTTCAGCTATGTCGGCGAGCGCTTCAAGGACCGCATCACCGAATTCGCCGCCGACTTCGACTCGACGCTGGTCTTCGATTGCGATGTGGGCGACGACGCGCAGATCGAAAAGCTGTTTGCCGACCTGGGCCAGACCTGGGGCAAGTTCGACGGCTTCCTGCACTCGATCGGCTTTGCGCCGCGCGAGGCGATTGCCGGCAACTTCCTCGACGGCCTGAGCCGCGAGAACTTCCGCATCGCGCACGACATCAGCGCCTACAGCTTCCCGGCCATGGCCAAGGCCGCCCTGCCCTACCTCAACGACAAGTCGTCGCTGCTGACGCTGTCGTACCTGGGCGCGC
>Ga0308163_10000161_pt1 | contig 184269 bp, 154 predicted proteins | sample PhyTR1_FD_201037 | JGI IMG/M metagenome (GOLD analysis project Ga0308163, IMG submission 201037) | Phyllosphere microbial communities from UC Gill Tract Community Farm, Albany, California, United States - DLSLT.R1 | ecosystem: Host-associated > Plants > Phyllosphere > Unclassified | place... | reverse complement strand
AGCTTGGTGATCTTGTGGCCTTCTTCTTCCATTTGCCTGGATTTTTCCAGGACCGGGCCGCGGATGTCGTAGCAGACATCCGCCAATTTATTCGATTTCTGAATCGGTCGCAAAATAAATCCCTGTCGTGATGCGGCGCTAAAAAGCCATGGCGCGCCTGAACTGTTTCCAATGCACTGCAAGGCGAAAACAAGCATTCTCGCCGAAAGCAGGCCATTTTATCAAATTAAACATGGTCAACCCCAGCATTTCGCGCCCATCCTGCCACGCCTGCCCGTATACCGGGCAGCAAGCTGCGCCGGCTTTCTTCATGTTCTCTTAATCTTCGCTGTTTAGGATGATGCTGTCAGTCAACGTCAAGATTGCAGTTTGGAAAGGAAGCCCTTTTCCATTCGCTCTTTGACAGCGTTTATGGCATCCTGACGGCCTTCGCCGCATGCTTTTTTAGCATCGGCACGTATCCCGATCCACTCAGTGAGTACCCGAACCACCATGAAACTGCACGCTTCCAGCACCCAGCAATACCAGACCGTGACCGGCTATGACGCCACCGGCGTGGAGATCAACGCCGAACATTTCGGCTACAGCCTGATCGTGATGCCGGAAACGGCGCCGCGCGCCTGGGACGTGACGCGCTTCGAAGACCTGACCGAGGCGCATTTCGAGCAGATCCTGGCCGACGCGCCCGACGTGGTGATCCTCGGCACCGGCGAGCGCCAGCGCTTCGTGCATCCGAAACTGACGGCGTCGCTGACCATGCGCCGCATCGGCGTCGAATGCATGGACAGCCAGGCCGCCTGCCGCACCTACAATATCCTGATGGGCGAAGGCCGCAAGGTCACCCTGGCCCTGATTTTGCCCACAGCCTTGCCCGCAGCACAGACGGTTACCGCCGGCACCCCTGCATGAGCCTGCAGGTGCGCGAGCTGCACGCATCGAAAGCAGCGATGTGGACCCTGTTCGGGCTCTTCGTCGTCGTTACCCTGTATGCGCTCGGCATCCGCACCCTGGTACCGCCCGACGAGGGCCGCTACGCCGAAATGGCGCGCGAGATGTTCGCCAGCGGCGACTGGATCACCACCCGCCTGAACGACATCAAGTATTTCGAAAAGCCGCCGCTGCAAACCTGGATGAATGCCCTGACCTTTGCCGCCTTCGGCCTCGGTGAGTGGCAGGCGCGCCTGTGGACCGGCTTGTGCGGCATCCTCGGCGTGGTGATGACCGCGTATGCCGGCAAGAAAGTGTTCGGTCCGCGCACCGGCCTGTATGCGGGGCTGGTGCTGGCGTCGAGCCTGTTCTGGCTGGCCTCGGGCCAGATCAATTCGCTCGACATGGGCTTGTCGGGCATGATGACCGTGACCCTGGCCAGCCTGCTGATCGCCCAGCGCGATGATGCCGGCGCCAGCGAGCGCCGCAACTGGATGCTGGTGTGCTGGGCCGGCATGGCGCTGGCGGTGCTGGCCAAGGGCCTGATCGGCCTGGTATTGCCGGGCGCCGTGCTGATCCTGTACAGCCTGTTCGCCCGCGACTGGCGCATCTGGACCCGTTTGCACCTGGTCAAAGGCATGCTGGTATTTTTTGCGATTGCCACGCCGTGGTTCGTGCTGGTGGCCTTGCGCAACCCCGAGCAGCCCTATTTCTTCTTTGTCCACGAACACTTCCAGCGCTTCCTGATGAAGGGCCACAAGCGCGAAGGCAGCTGGTATTACTTCGTCGCGCTGTTGATTCCCGGCATGCTGCCGTGGATCACCTTGTTGCCGCAAAGCCTGGCCGCAGGCGCCAGGCGCCAGGCCGGCGCCTTCCAGCCGCGCCTGATGATACTGGTCTGGGCGGTCTTCATTTTCCTGTTCTTCAGCTATTCGACCTCGAAGCTGCCCGGCTACATCGTGCCGATCTTCCCGGCACTGGCGCTGCTGGCGGCGCTGTCGCTGGAAGCGGCCTCGCGCCGCCAGCGCCTGATCTTCGCCGGCATGCTGGCCGTGCTGGGGCTGGCCATACTGGTCGCCGTGCCGGTCACGCTGGCGCTGATCACGGCCCGCGACGAGGCGCATCTGGCGGCCTTGCGCGGCTACCAGCCGTGGGTCATGGCGGCGGGTTTCCTGGTGATGGCCGGCGGCGTGATGGCGCTGCTGCATGAACGCCAGTCGCGGCGCGACATGGCGGTGCTGACGATCGCCGTGGCCGGCTTCCTGGCCACCCACAGCATCCTGGCCGGCTCGGAACTGTATGGCCAGAACCGCGCCGGCACCGACCTGCTGCCGCAGATCCAGGCCGAACTGAAACCCGGTACCAAGCTGTATTCGGTCGGCATCTACGAGCAGTCGCTGGTGTTTTACCTGCAGCGTCCGGTAACCCTGGTGACCTACACCGATGAATTCGCTTTTGGCCTGAAACAGCAGCCTGAATTGTCGATTCCGGTGCTGGAGACTTTCATCACGCAATGGACAAATGACGCAAAAACCGGTGTACACAGCCTGGCCATCATCAGCCTGGACCGGTATGAAGACTTGAAACACCGCGGTGTCCCCATGCGTGTCGTGGCCGAAGATGCACGCCGCATGATCATTGCCAACTTGTAATAAAGCCGTGGCCCAAGCCTGCGCCACGGCAGCAACACCGTCAAGAGCGGCCAGCCATCAGGGTTTGCCGCGATTGCCACCCCTTCCGCAGCACGGATCTCAGCCCCGCCCCCGCTGAAATTGGCCGTGCCGCAAAATTGAGAAGCTTTAAAATGGAAGTGCCTGCAAACACGTCTTTTGCGGGCGGCTTTCGCAAGCGCGCCGCATGGCGAATGACCAGCCTGAACCGAGAAACAGTGAGTGCCCCCATGACATCGACCCTGCCCTTTTTACCGTTTTCCAAGCCCACCATCGACGAGGCCACGATCGCCGCCGTCGGCGAGGTGCTGCGCTCGGGCTGGATCACCAGTGGCCCGAAAGTGCAGGCCTTTGAAGCGCAATTGTCCGAGTATTTCGGCGGGCGCCCGGTGCGCACCTTCAATTCCGGCACCTGCACCATGGAAATCGCGCTGCGCGTGGCCGGCATAGGGCCGGGCGACGAAGTCATCACCACGCCCGTGTCGTGGGTGGCGACGGCCAATGTGATCATCGAAGTGGGCGCCACGCCGGTGTTTGCCGATATCGACCCCATCACGCGCAATATCGATCTCGACAAGCTGGAAGCGGCGATCACGCCAAGAACCCGAGCCATCATCCCGGTCTACCTGTCGGGCTTGCCGGTCGACATGGACCGTCTGTATGCGATCGCCAGGCGATACAATCTGCGCGTGGTGGAAGACGCCGCCCAGGCTTTCGGCTCTTCCTGGAACGGCCAGCGCATCGGCGCCTTCGGCGACTTCGTCTCGTTCAGCTTCCAGGCCAACAAGAACATCACCACCGGCGAAGGCGGCGCGCTGGTGCTGAACAACCTGGAAGAGGCCAAACTGGCCGAAAAATTCCGCCTGCAGGGCGTGTCCCGCAGCGGCGTCGACGGCATCGACGTCGATGTGCTGGGCGGCAAGTACAACATGAGCGACATCATGGCCGCGATTGGTCTGGGCCAGTTCGCCAATATCGAAGCGATCACCGCGCATCGCCGCGCGCTGGCGCGCCATTATTTCGCGCAGTTCGGCAGCGGTTTCGAGGCGGCCAGCGGCGCGCAATTGCCGGTGGCCGACTTTGACAACAGCAACTGGCATTTATTCCAGATCATCCTGCCCGACCAGGGCCCCGACACGCGCACCACCTTCATGCGCCAGATGGCCGAACTGAACGTGGGTACCGGTTTTCATTACGCGCCGATCCACCTGTTCAGCCTGTACCGCGCGCGCGGCTTTACCGAAGGCATGTTCCCCCATGCGGAAAAAATCGGCCGCCTGACCGTCACCCTGCCGATGTTCTACGCCATGACCCTGGCCGACGTCGAGCGCGCAGTAAACGCCGTCAAAGCCATCCTCGTCAAGGAAGGAGCCTCATCATGAAACCCGAACTGTCGGTCATCATTCCGATCTACAACGAACAGGAAGGCCTGGCCAGCCTGTTCGCGCGCCTGTATCCGGCGCTCGACGCCTTGCAGACCAGCTACGAAATCATTTTCGTCAACGACGGCAGCCGCGACAATTCCGTGGCCCTGCTGGCAGAGCAGTTCCGCCAGCGCCCGGAAGTGACGCGGGTAGTGCTGTTCAACGGCAACTACGGCCAGCACATGGCGATCCTGGCCGGCTTTGAAGTGTCGCGCGGCCAGATCATGGTCACGCTCGACGCCGACCTGCAAAACCCGCCCGAGGAAATCGGCAACCTGGTGGCCAAGATGCGCGAAGGCTACGATTACGTGGGCTCGATCCGGCGCAAGCGGCAAGATTCCGCCTGGCGCACGGTGGCCTCGAAAATGATGAACCGGCTGCGCGAACGCATCACCAATATCAAGATCACCGACCAGGGCAACATGCTGCGCGCGTATGGCCGCAATGTGATCGACCTGGTCAATCAGTGCGCCGAGGTGAACACCTTCGTGCCGGCGCTGGCCTATACCTTTGCCCGCAAACCGGCGGAAATCATGGTCGAGCATGAAGAGCGGGCGGCCGGCGAATCGAAGTATTCGCTGTACAGCCTGATCCGCCTGAACTTCGACCTGGTGACCGGATTTTCGCTGATCCCGCTGCAGATCTTTTCCATGCTGGGCATGTTGCTGTCGTTCAGCTCGGCCCTGCTGGTGGTCTATCTGCTGGCGCGCCGGTTCGTGTTCGGCGCCGAAGCCGAGGGCGTGTTTACCCTGTTCGCAATCGCCTTCTTCCTGATGGGCGTGATCCTGTTCGGCATCGGTCTGGTGGGCGAATATGTGGGCCGCATCTTCCAGCAGGTGCGCGCCCGCCCGCGCTATGTGGTGCAGACCATCTTGCAGGACGGCATGGCGCAAGCCCAGGCGGAAGCCCTGCCGTATGTGCGCCTGGAAAAACGCCAGGTGGCCCGCTGATGCGCGCCGTCGTGTTTGCCTATCACAATGTCGGCGTGCGCTGCATCAAGGTGCTGCTGGCCGGCGGCGTCGATATCGCGCTGGTCGTCACGCATGAGGACAACCCGCAGGAAAACCTGTGGTTCGAATCGGTCGCCGGCCTGTGCCGCACCGAGGGCATTGCCTTTGTCACGCCGCCCGATGCTGGCGACCCCACGCTGCTGGCGCAAGTGCAAGCTGCCCAGCCCGACCTGCTGTTCAGCTTTTACTACCGGCATATGCTGCCGGCGGCCATCCTCGACGTGGCGCCGGCGTACAACATGCACGGCTCGCTGCTGCCGCAGTTCCGCGGCCGCGCGCCCGTCAACTGGGCCGTGCTGCACGGCGCCACCGAGACCGGCGCCACCCTGCACGCGATGACGGTCAAGCCGGACGCCGGCGCCATCGTGGCGCAGATCGCCGTGCCGATTTTGCCCGACGACACCGCTTTCGAAGTGTTCGGCAAGGTCACCGTGGCCGCCGAGCAAACCTTGTGGGGCGTGCTGCCGGCGCTGCTCGATGGCAGCGCGCCGCTGCTGCCGAACGACCTGACCCAGGGCGGCTACTTCGGCGGGCGCAAACCGGCCGACGGCCGCATCGACTGGACGCAGCCGGCGCAGCAGGTCTACAACCTGCACCGCGCCGTCGCGCCGCCCTACCCCGGCGCATTTACCGAGCTCAATGGCATCAGCTATGTCATCCAGCAAGCACGGCTGGGCAAACGGGCACCCGTGGCCCTGCCGCCAGGCCTGGCCGTGTTCGACGGCGCCATCGTCGGCGTCTGCGGCGACGGCCGGATGCTGGCCATTTCCTCCTTGCACGCCAACGATCAACCGATTTCTGCCTCACAACTGCAAGACCAGCTGGCCGCCTGTGCCAGCACCACAAATTCCACCCAAGAGAAATTCATATGAAAAAAGTCCTCATCCTCGGCATCAACGGTTTTATCGGCCACCACCTGTCCAAGCGCATCCTGGAAACCACCGACTGGCATGTGTACGGCATGGACATGAATTCGGACCGCATCAGCGACGTGCTGGAAAACCCGGAATACACTTCGCGCATGCATTTCTTCGAGGGCGACATCACCATCAACAAGGACTGGGTGGAATACCACGTCAAGAAATGCGACGTGATCCTGCCGCTGGTGGCGATCGCCACGCCATCGACCTACGTCAAGCAGCCGCTGCGCGTGTTCGAACTGGACTTCGAAGCCAATCTGCCGATCGTGCGCTCGGCCGCCAAGTACGGCAAGCACCTGGTGTTCCCGTCGACCTCGGAAGTGTATGGCATGTGCCACGATGAAGAGTTCGATCCGGAAAACTCGGAACTGATCTGCGGCCCGATCAACAAGCCGCGCTGGATCTATTCGAACGCCAAGCAGCTGATGGACCGCGTGATCTGGGGCTATGGCATGGAAGGCCTGAACTTCACCCTGTTCCGCCCGTTCAACTGGATCGGCGCCGGCCTCGATTCGATCCATACGCCAAAAGAAGGTTCGTCACGCGTGGTGACGCAGTTCTTCGGCCATATCGTGCGCGGTGAAAACATTTCGCTGGTCGACGGCGGCGCGCAAAAACGCGCGTTTACGTATATCGACGACGGCATCGATGCGCTGATGCACATCATCGCCAATCGAAACGGCATTGCCAGCGGCAAGATCTATAATATCGGCAATCCGGGCAATAACTATTCGATCCGCGAGCTGGCCGGCATGATGCTGACCCTGGCCGCCGAATACCCGGAATACGCCGACGGCGCGCAGCACGTCAAGATCGTGGAAACCACCTCGGGCGCCTACTATGGCGCCGGCTACCAGGACGTGCAGAACCGCGTGCCGAAGATTACCAATACCTGCGAAGAACTGGGCTGGGCGCCGACCACCGGCATGAGCGACGCGCTGCGCCATATTTTCGACGCCTACCGCAGCCAGGTCACGCAGGCGCAAGCGCTGATGGATTAATGTTGAGCAAACCCTTATTGACACTGAAGATCGACGTCGACACCTATCGCGGCACCCGCGAAGGTATCTTGCCACTGGTGCGCATGCTGGCCGCGCACCAGGCGCAAGCGACGTTTTTGTTTTCGCTGGGTCCCGACCATACGGGCTGGGCCTTGCGCCGGGCCCTGCGGCCCGGTTTTTTCAGCAAGGTCTCGCGCACCTCGGTAGTCGAGCACTATGGCTTGAAAACGTTGATGTACGGCACCTTGCTGCCGGGTCCGGACATCGGCAAGCGGTGCGCGAATGAATTGCGCGCCGTGCGCGACGCCGGCTTCGAATGCGGCATCCATACCTGGGACCACACCTTGTGGCAGGACAACGTGGCCCGCCGCGAGGCCGGCTGGACCACCGCCATGATGCGCAAGGCCGCCGCCCGTTTTGCGCAGGTGTTCGGCGCGCCATCGCGCACCCATGGCGCGGCCGGCTGGCAAATGAATGTCAGCGCCTTTGTCGAGCACGATGCGGCCGGTTACCAGTATGCTTCCGACGGGCGCGCCATGCTCGACGAGCGGGGCGCCATGGTACGCGCCAGCGACGGCCCGCACCGCCTGCGCAATGGCAATACGGTACTGCAATGCGTGCAGCTGCCGACCACCCTGCCCACCCTCGACGAATTGCTTGGATGCCAGATTGATGGCAAAATGCTCACCACCAGCAATATTGCCGACCATATCCTGTCGCTGACGGCGGAAAACCGCCGCGATCATGTCTATACTTTGCACGCAGAGCTTGAAGGACAGAAACTCGCCCCCATTTTCGAGCAACTGCTGACAGGCTGGCAAGCCCAGGGTTATCAATTTGCCTCGATGGCCGAGTATCATGACAAGGTCAAACAGTCCGAATTGCCCGTCTGCCCCATCACCTGGGACGAGCTGCCGGGCCGCTCGGGACGCCTGATCGTGCAGGGTAAAGCCGCCTGAATGCTGTATTGTTCCACCTGGATGCGTTGCCAGGTTAAAAACAGCGCTGATGATCACCGTTCAGGAGAGAACCTGTGGCTGAGAGCCTATCCCTCGTCGCCGTACCCGATTTTACCGCCGCCATGACCAGCGGCAAGACCTTTAAACTGCTGGGCCGTCCAGCCAAGGCCAGCGTGCTGTTTTTTTATCCGAAAGACAACACGCCTGGCTGCACCACGGAAAACATCGCGTTTCGTGACGCCTACGAAAAATTTACCGCCGCCAATGTGGAAATCTATGGCATCAGCCGCGATTCGCTGCGCTCGCACGAAAGCTTCAAGGCCAAGCTGGAACTGCCGTTCGAGCTGATTTCCGACCCCGACGAAGCGATGTGTTTGCAATTCAATGTCATGAAGATGAAACAGATGTACGGCAAGACCGTGCGCGGCGTCGAGCGCAGCACGTTTGTGATTGACGCTGAGGGCCGAATAGTGAAAGAATGGCGAGGCGTGAAGGTCGCAACTCACGTGGAAGAAGTGCTGGAATTCGTGGCGCGTCTGAACTGATGCGCATGTCGGGTTTCCAGCAAGCGTCGTTCAACCTATCGTTCAGTTCACAGCAGCTATCGCCATTTTGAGTCAACGAAGCGCCTCACTCCACTCCGCCAGCCGGGCCCAGCGCCCGCTGATGGACCTCCTTACCGGCTCAGCAAGCCGGCCAGCCGGCAGTCATATCGTCCTGTTCCATTGTTGTTCCCGCATCCACCCCATGCTGTGCCGCCATGAATTGGCTGCCGGTGGGAGATTCATTCCAGAAATTTTTTGATTGAGATCCTGATGCCACTGCCAAAATTACCGAGCAAGCCAGCCACCATCCTGGCCACCCAAGATTATCCAACCGCAGGCGCGGCGCGCCCGGCCACCAAAACCCCGGCAGCCAAGAAAGTGGCTGCACCGATTATTGAAGCGGCGATCGCCGAAGTGGCAAAACCGGTCCGCAATGCGGCCACCAAAATCAAGCAAGTGGCGGCACTGATGGTCGCCAAGCCAGTGCCTGTCGCGGCTCCTGCTCCTGCTCCTGCGCCGGAACCAGTTGCGGCTGCACCAGCGCCCGCCGCCAAGGCCAAGCCCGCCGCCAAGGCAAAAGCCCCGGCCAAAGTGGCCGAAGCGCCAAGCGCCAAAGTCACGCCGATCAAGTCCGTCAAGCAGGCGGAACAGGCTCATCCGGCCAAGCACAAGCCGGTCGAAGTCCAGCTCAAATCGTCGGCCAGCCGCGCTGCCGACCAGCGTGGCGTATCGAAACTGTTCGTGCTCGACACCAATGTGCTGATGCATGACCCTTCGTCGCTGTTCCGCTTCGAAGAGCACGATGTCTACCTGCCGATGATGACATTGGAAGAGCTGGACAACCACAAGAAGGGCATGACCGAAGTGGCGCGCAACGCCCGCCAGGTGTCGCGCACCCTGGACGCCCTGATCAGCAATACCGATGACGACGCGATCGAAAAAGGCATCCTGCTGTCCAAGCTGGGCAACAAGGACGCCAAGGGCCGTTTGTTCTTCCAGACGCGTCTGCAAAGCGCCGACCTGCCAGCCGGCCTGCCGGTCGGCAAGGCCGACAACCAGATCCTGGCCGTGGTGCGTTCGCTCGAATCGGAACAGGATGGCCGCCCGGTGGTGCTGGTGTCGAAAGACATCAACATGCGCATCAAGGCGCGCGCGCTGGGCCTGCCGGCCGAAGACTACTTCAACGACCATGTGCTGGAAGACACGGACTTGCTGTACTCGGGCATCGTGCAGCTGCCGGACGACTTCTGGAACAAGCACGGCAAGGACATGGAATCCTGGCAGGAAAGCAAGAATGGCTACAGCTCGACGTTCTACCGCGTCACCGGCCCGTTCATTCCATCGCTGCTGGTGAACCAGTTCATCTACCTGGAACCGAAAAACGGCGAAACACCGTTCTACGGCCAGGTAAAACAGATCAACGGCAAGACGGCCGTACTGCAAACCCTGCGCGACTTCAGCCACACCAAGAACAATGTATGGGGCGTGACGGCGCGCAACCGCGAGCAGAACTTCGCCCTGAACCTGTTGATGAATCCGGAATGCGACTTCGTCACCCTGCTGGGCCAGGCCGGTACCGGCAAGACCCTGCTGGCCCTGGCCGCCGGCCTGGCGCAAGTGCTGGAAACCAAGCTCTACAACGAAATCATCGTCACCCGCGTGACGGTGCCGGTTGGTGAAGACATCGGTTTCCTGCCGGGTACGGAAGAAGAAAAGATGTCGCCATGGATGGGCGCCTTCGACGACAACCTGGAAGTGCTGAACAAGTCCGATTCGGACGGCGGCGAATGGGGCCGTGCGGCAACGCAAGACCTGATCCGCTCGCGCATCAAGATCAAGTCGCTCAACTTCATGCGCGGCCGCACCTTCGTGAACAAGTTCCTGATCATCGATGAAGCGCAGAATCTGACGCCGAAACAGGTCAAGACCCTGGTCACGCGCGCCGGTCCCGGCACCAAGATCCTGTGCCTGGGCAATATCGCCCAGATCGACACGCCGTACCTGACCGAAGGTTCGAGCGGCCTGACCTATGTGGTCGACCGCTTCAAGGGCTGGTCGCACAGCGGCCACGTGACCTTGGCGCGCGGCGAACGTTCGCGCCTGGCCGATCACGCCAGCGAAGTGTTGTAAGTTTTATCAAGGCAGCGCCAGCTGCCTTCAGTAACAGAAAGCCCCGGCCGCAGCGATGTGGGCGGGGCTTTTTTCTTGCCCAGCGCTTCAGGCGCTTATGTGCTTTCCTGCTGGCGCAGTTCGAAGACCTCGCCATTTTTCTGCAGCAAGCCGCGCAACAGCAGGTCGTCGAGACGCAGCCGGATGGTTTCGCGCAGTTGCGGGCTGGTCGCCTTGAAGCCGAACAGGCGCGCCACGTACTGGGCAATCTCGACCAGCCCGGCGCCATAGTTCTTCTGCAAGGTGTCGAGTATGGCCACGTCGATTTCCTGCGGCGGCAGCATGTCGGGCTTGCGCAAGGTGTCGGACACCACCGCGCCACGGTCGCGGATGGCGACCACGGTATCGGCCATGCTGAGGAAACGCCCGGTCATCAGCATGCCATCGAAGCGGATGGCGGCATCGATGGCGCGTTCGACCGCCGCCTGGATGCGCGCGCCGCTGCGTTTCAGGCCCCAGGCGGCGCGCAGGCGCACCACCACCTCATCGGCATGCACGGGCCCTTCCAGGCGCACGATCTGCTTGACCAGCTCGCTCAAGGCCGCCACCGGCATGTCGTGCAGTTCATCGGCATAAGCCGGCTTGGCGGGAATCGCCTCGACATACGCCGGCGGCCGCTGGCGGTTATTGCGTTCCAGGCCGATTTCCGCATGGTCTTCGCGTTCCACGGTGACCACCGACACACCCGGCTTGCGTTCCTGGCGGCCTTGGAGTTCGGCGCGCGCCGCCAGCTCCACCTTGGCCGCATCGATGGCGAGAAGCAGGCGCTGCAATTCGTTGTTGGGCCGTTGAAACCAGTCCAGGCTCCAGATGCGGTGGATGATCCAGCCATGGTCTTCCAGCACCGCCTGGCGCAGCCGGTCGCGGTCACGCGCCGAACGCGAGCGATGGTAGGACTCGCCGTCGCATTCGATGCCCAGCAAGTAGCGGCCCGGATGCTCGGCGTCGGCAATGCCCAGGTCGATGAAAAAGCCGGCGATGCCCACCTGCGGATGCACTTCGTAGCCGCACGCCTTGACGGCGTCGGCCACCTGCACTTCGAACGGGCTGTCGGCCTCGCGGCCCGCCACGCGCGACGGAGCCAGCTTGCCGGTGCGGGCAAAATGCAGGAACAGCTTGAAGGCGGCCACGCCACGGCCCCTGGCCCGTTCCAGGTCGATGTCTTCATCGGTAATCGACGCGAACACCTCGCAGCGGCGCTTGGCGCGGCTGATCAGCACATTCAGGCGCCGCTCGCCGCCCTCGGCGCTCAGCGGGCCAAAGCGCATGGCCATGGTGCCGAGCTTGTTGCGGCCATAGCCGACCGAGATAAAAATCACGTCACGCTCGTCGCCCTGCACGTTTTCCAGGTTCTTGATAAAGAACGGCTCGCTGGCATGCTGCTGGAAAAACGGCTCCACGTCCGGATGCTGGCGGCGCAGCAGTTCCAGTTCATCCTGGATCGCGCGCCTTTGCTTGACCGAAAAGGTGGCCACGCCCAGCGAGTGTTGCGGCGCGTTGCGCGCATGGTCGATGATGGCGGCGGCAATCACCTTCGCCTCTTCCGCATTGGCGCCGGTATTGCCGGAATCGAACACGCCGTTGGCAATATGGTGAAACTGCAGGCCCATGCCCGCTTCCTGCGTGTACGGGCTGGGCACGATAAACAGTTTGTTTTCATAAAACTGGCTGTTCGACACCGCGATCAGCGACTGATGGCGGCTGCGGTAATGCCAGCGCAGCATGCGCTGCGGCAAGCCGCGTGCCGTAAACAAGCCCAGGATGCTTTCGATATCGGACACCTGCGTGTCATCGTCGCCATCTTCATCGGGCTCGGCGCTGGTCATCTTGGAAAAGAATTTGGTCGGCGGCAACTGGCGCTCATCACCGACCACCACCACCTGGCGCGAACGCGCAATCGCGCCCAGCGCATCGACCGGCTGGATCTGGCTGGCCTCGTCCATCACCAGCAAATCGAAACTCAATTGCCCGGCCGGCAGGAACTGCGCCACCGATAAGGGGCTCATCATGAACACCGGTTTCAAAGCCTGGATGGCGGGCGCCGCCCTTTGCATCAGGCGGCGGATCGGCATATGGCCCTTGCGCTTGGCCATTTCGCCGCGCAGCACGCCCAGCGGGCCGATGGCGCCACCGCCCTGCGGAATGCGCCGGTGGTGGGCGCGCACCACTTCCAGGCTGGCGGCGGCAATGCGCTCCTTGTCCATCTGCGCGAAATTTGCGGCAAGGCGGCCGTGCAGATGGCCGTCGAAATGCGCCAGCGCCTCGTCGCTGCCGACCTGGTCGGCAAACAGCGCCTCGAAGTACGCCATGGTAAACGTGCGCATGGCGTCCCTCGGCACCAGCGCGCCCGCTTCCAGTTGCGTGACGATCTCGCCGATACCCAGCTGGCGCGCCTTGGCGCAGCGGTCGCGGTACATCACCCATTTCGACAGTTCTTCGGAAAATTCGATCCACAGCCCCAGCCGGCCCAGCAGGGCAAAGGCCGGCAAGTCGATGATGGCCGGCACCTGGAACAGTTTCTCGTTATTGGTGCACAGCTCGCCATACAGCGCGTCGAGCTCAAGCAGGAACCGGCCCTGCGCCGCCTCGATCTCCAGCGCGCGCCGCAAGGGCACCGCGCGGTCGTCGTGGCGCGCCACCATATGGCGCAGATGTTGATGCCCGGCCAGCCACAGCGCGCTGCCCCGCAAATGGTTCCAGTCCGACTGCGGTCCCTGCCATGCCGCGCCAAAGGCGCCAGCTGCCAGTTGACCGGCGGCGTCGAGACGGCTTTGCAGCGTCTGCAGCTCGATCAACAGGTCGAGCCGGGCAATTTTCTCGGCAGTGCCGGGCGGCACGTTCAGCATGACGGACGCACAGCCGGCCTGGCAGCCATCGAGCCGCGCCACCTGTTCCCCTATCCGTTCCAGCGATGCAAGCTCGACGCTGGTCCACTCGCGAAACGCCGGTTCATCCTTCCAGCCGTTGAACCACATCGCGTCCAGCAGTGGCCGGATTTCCTGCAGCAGGCTGGCCAGCAGCGCCGCGCGCCGGCCGATCTCCGCGCGGTCCGGCAACTTGCTGGCAATCATGCGCGGCTGCGCGCCCAGGCCACGCAGGCTGCGCATCCATTCCACCAGCGCCAGCAACGGCGCCGAACGCGTCTGCTCGCCGCGCCAGTCGGCGCCAAAAGCGCCACTGCCAAAGGTTTGTTGCGAGGCGATGCGTTCGATCAGTTTCCTGCCTTCGGCAAGCTCATCGAGCATCTCCAGCTGCTCCGGCAGCGGCGCGTCCGGATTGCGCAAGATGCCCTTGACCTGCTTGCTGGCGGCACGCCACTCGCCGTTGACAAAACGCAGCAGGCTGTCGCCATGGGCGGCCAGCGTTTGTCTTGCCGGCACCAGGTCGAGCTGCCAGGCGCCACTGCTGACCTTGCCTTCCAGCCGCGCCTGCAAGCCTTCCAGCGCGGCGACCGCCTGCGCCAGGTCGGCCGCCTGTTCCACGCCCTGGTCCCACACGGTAGAGACGAACACGTCGGGACTCACGTCGGGCGCGGTCGCCACCTTTTGCGCCGTCTGCACCAGGCGGTTGATCTCGCCGTAGCTGGCCAGATACATGGCCGCATCGACACCGAGCAGGCGGCCCAGCAAAACCACTTCGCCGGCCAGCCGGCCGAGCAAGGTTTGCAAGGTGGCGGCCCGCTCGAATGCCTGCGCGTTCGCATGGGGCGGCAAGCCGGCCAATTGTTGCCGCAAGTCCAGCACATCGCGCTGCCAGGCATCGGGCTTGACCTCGCCGGCCAAGGCGGCCGTTACGCGCTGCAACCGCAGGCCATCGTCGACCAGGGCGATCAGGTCCGGCCCGTGGCTGTCCCAGCCGGGCGAGCGCAAGGCCGCGGCGGACAGCTTGGGCGCGGCGGCGACCTCGCGCGCCAGTTCGATCAGATAATCAACGTCGCGCAGCACGGCCGGCGCCACGGTGTCGAGCGACAGGGCCAGTTCGGCCTGCTGCGCGGCAAGTTCCTGGCAGCGTGCCCGCAAGGCCGTGATGCGCGCCACCAGGCGCTCGACGTCATTCGGCAGTATCACCTTGAGCGCCACGCCGCGCCATGGGTGGTCTTGCGGCTCGCCGATGTCGACGATGCGCTGCGCCAGTTCCTCGACCACGGCCAGGCGCTGCTGCACCTCGTCGGGCGACCAGGTCTCCGGTTGCTGCAGCCGGATATCGACCGGTTTCACATTTTCCTGGCGCAATTTGCTCAGCTCACCGATGACCTGGTAGGGCGTCAGCCCGGCGGCGGGGTGGCGCTGGTGCAGGCGCGCGCTGTGCGCGTTGAGCTCATTGCGCGCCGCCAGCAGGCGGTTGTTCAGGGTGGTGGCCGTGTCGCCCTTGGGCGAGCCCAGTTCCGAGGTGCGGCGCAGCTCGTCGAGAAACATCTTCTTGTTGGCTTTATTGCTGTGCAGCTCGATACAGGCATCGCCGACGCCGGCCTGGTCCAGGCGCCGCTTGACCACTTCCAGCGCCGCCATTTTCTCGGCCACGAACAGCACCGTCTTGCCGTCCGCAATCGCCGAGGCAATCACATTGGCAATCGTCTGCGATTTGCCGGTGCCGGGCGGACCCTGTATCACCAGATTGCGCCCGGCCCGTACATCGTGCACGGCCAGGGTTTGCGAGCTGTCGCAATCGACGATATGCAGCAGCTCGGCCGGCGCGATATGCTGATCCAGATTGGCGTCTTCCGGTATCGTCGATTCTTCAAACGCAAAACCATCGGACAGCAGCCCGCGCATCAGCGGTTGATTCGTCAGCCCGCCTTCCGGCCAGGTGGCCGGATCGAGGTCGCGGTACATCAGGAACTTGGAAAAGGAAAAAAAGCCGAGCACGATATCGTCGCCATCGACCACCCAGCCTTCCTTCGATTTGACGGCGTCCCTGACGGCCTCGATATACGCCAGCGGATCGAATTCGTCGCCCGCTTCATAGGCCGGCATTTTCAAATGATGCACGCGTTCCAGAAACGCTTCCAGCGACAGATTCGAGGAATGGTCTTCCTGGCGCCATTTCAATTTGAATTGTTCGGCGGCGTTACCGCGTTCCAGGCTGACCGGTATCAGTATCAGCGGCGCATGGCGCACATTCTTTGCATTGAGCGGATCGAGCCATTTCAAGGTGCCCAGCGCCAGGAAAAGAATATTGACGCCCTGCTCTTCTTCCAGCGTGCGGGCATCGAGATACATGTCGAGCAGGCGTTTCTGCAGCCCTTTTGACGTCAGCCGCGTTTGCAGCTTGGTGTCGGCATGGCGATTCAGCACGCCGCGCTCATCGACACCGTTATTCTCGGGCTGCGCCAGCTCGCCGATTTCATCGGTGTCTTCTGTATTTCCCGTTTTATCGAGGTCGACCTTGTTTGCTTCCCTGCCCGGCAAAAAAGTGAAGGGACGGCTTTCCGACACCATCAGGCGAAAGACTTCGCTGGTCTTTTCATCAACCACATCGATGGTGCGCGCCGTGGTTGACGAGCGGGGGATATTCAACAGGCGATTACGCGCCGTCAGGTCCAGCAATTCGGTGCGGGCGCGTTCCAGTTTCGCATCCGCCGACAGGCTGGCCTGTAAAAACGTTGATTCAAATGCTGGTACTACGACGTCGGCGTCATTCATTGTCGTCTCATCACTTCACTATAAATTGGACCGCTCGGGTTTTGTCTGCAACTTTACTCCCTAAAGCTGATCGCGAACGTAAAGCGGCGGCCTGAATGTAAATAGCGCGTAGCGGACGTGGTTTTTTCTGATGCCATGTTTTAATACCGCTCCCTGCAACCACCATTTCCTGCAATGCATCCAGTCTTCCAGTTCCTGTTCGCCACCTTTCTGTTCATGCTGATCCATGTGTCCGTAATGGCGCTATGCGCCCGCGCATTCGGCATCACCATCCGCCGCATCGCTTATGGCGTGGGGCCCACCCTGCTTTCAATCGGCAAGGCGCAGGTCAAGCTGCTGCCGTTTGCCGGCAGCGTGGTGCTGAAGGATACGCGTGAAGAAGACATTTACGACCATGATCGTGGCAACGACATTTATAACGAGCGGCCGCTGTGGCAGCAACTTACCGTGCTGCTGAGCGGCGTGGCGGCGCCCTTGATACTGGCGCTGGGCTTGCTGGGCACGCAGGGCTGGTCCATTTTTACGGCCGCGTTTCCACAGATAATCGCGGGCGCGCTGGCGCCGTTGAGCACCGCGCAGCAGTTGCTGGCCGATGGCGAGGCGTTTGCCGCTGCGCACGGCTTTGCGTTGTTGGCTGCCCTGGTCAGTGTGAAACTGTGCGCGCTCAACCTGCTGCCGTTTGGCGGGCTGAACGGTGGCCAGGCGCTGCTGGCCATTGCGCGCGGCGGCAAACCATATGTGGCGTGGGAAGAAACGGTGGCGAAATGGCTGCTGCTGCCGGGGCTGGCTGTGTTGCTGGCGTGGCTGGGGGCGTTCGGGGTGTATTGCTGGAAAGCGGCAGGAGCGTGATGAAAACAGCCACCGCCCGCTTCCTGCGTGCCGCCACATGGCTGTGCGCGCTCCTGCTGCTGCAACTGACGCTGGCGCACGCAGTCGCGCCGCTGCCCGTATTGCAATCGCATCTGAACGACTACGCCGGCGTGCTGGCCGCGCGTGACACGGCCATCGACGCGACACTGAAAGCCTTCGAAGCGCAGAGCGGCCACCAGGTGTTCGTGCTGACGGTCGAGCGCCTGCCTGCGGACACCTCGATCGAGGCCTATGCCGGGGCCGTGTTCGAACAGTGGCAGCCGGGCCGCAAGGGCGGTGACGATGGCGCGCTGCTGGTGATCGCCACCGGTGACAAAAAAATGCGGATTGAAACGGGGTATGGGCTGGAAGGGAAACTGACCGACCTGCAAAGCGCGCGCATCGTGCGCGAGGTGATCGGTCCCCGCTTCAAGCAGGGCGATATCGAGGGTGGCGTGGCCGATGGCGTCGACGCCATGCTGGCCGTGATCGCGGGCCAGACGGCAGCCGTGCCGCTGGCCAATCCCGCTACGCAAGACAAGGAAATCTCGGGCGCGGCTAAATGGATCGTGCTGGGCCTGTTCGGTTTCCTGCTGCTGTTTGCACTGGGCATGTCGCTGTTTGCCGGCGTATTCGGCCTCTTGGCCAGCGTGATCGTGTCGGTGTCAGTGGTGCTGCTGTTCGCCAGCGACTGGCGCGGGTGGGTGGGTGCGGGTGTGGTGGTGCTGGTCTGGCTGCTGCTGCGCTGGAAGATGGTGGCGAACAATGTACGCAAGTATCACCTGCCGAAGGCGCGCAGCAAGACACTGGCGTGGCTCAGGGTGTATCTGTTTTCGTTGGGGTTTGCTCGTGGCGGGCCAAAGAAAAAGCGGCAGCGCGATGACAGCAGCGGCAGCAGTAGCAGCGGCAGCGGTTCGTCGGGCGGCGGCTCATCAGATAGCGGCACCTCCGGCGGCGGCGGGCGCTCGGGCGGAGGTGGCGCGTCGGGTTCGTGGTAGGACCGGCAGGCCCCACCACGGCACTGGCGTTTTAGCCTACCAGCACCAGCTTGCGGTTGACGAACTCCATGATGCCCAGGTCCGACAATTCGCGGCCGTAGCCGGAATGCTTGACGCCGCCAAATGGCAGGTCAGGCGCGGTAATCGCCGGCGAGTTGATAAAGACCATGCCGGTCTCGATCTGGCTGGCCAGTTTCTTGGCGCGCGCGATATCGGTGGTGATGATGGTGCCGCCCAGGCCGAACGGCGAATCGTTGGCCAGGGTGACCGCCTCGTTCTCGTCTTTTACGCGGAAAATCATGGCGACGGGCGCGAAGAACTCCTGGTAGTAGACGGGATTGTCAGGCTTTACATCGGTCAGGATGGTCGGCTCCATGAAATAGCCCGTGCGGTCAACTTGCTTGCCACCCAGCAGCACTTTCGCGCCGCCTTCGACCGCCTGGCCGACTTGCTTGACGGCCAGCTCCAGTGCCGCCTTGCTCGACAGCGGCGCCAGCGTGGTGGCCGCGTCCATCGGGTCGCCCGCCTGCAACTTGGCCAGTTCGGCCTGGAAGCGTTCGACAAAGGTATCGGCGATGCTGTCGGCCAGAATGAAACGTTTCGAGCCGTCGCAGACCTGGCCCGAGTTCTGGATGCGGCCGATCACGGCCAGTTTCACGGCCAGGTCCATGTCGGCGTCGTCGAGCACGATAAAGGCGTCGCTGCCGCCCAGTTCCATGGTGGTTTTTTTCAAGGCCTTGCCGGCGGTGGCGGCCACCGATGCGCCGGCGCGTTCGCTGCCGGTCAGCGCCACGCCCTGCACTCGCGGGTCGGCAATGGCGGTGGCCACCTGCTCGCTGGAGAAGAAGGCATTGGTGTAGGCGCCGGCCGGAGCGCCCGCATCAGTGAACAGTTTTTCAAACGCCAGCGCGCATTGCGGCACGTTCGAGGCATGTTTCACGACCAGCGTATTGCCGGCCATCAGGTTCGGGCCGGCCACGCGGGCCAGCTGGTAATACGGGAAGTTCCACGGCTCGACGCAGAAGATCACGCCCAGCGGCGCAATTTCCACGCTGGCCTCGCCGCGCTTGACGTCGAGCTGCTTCGGCGCCAGGAACTGCTCGGCATTGTCGGCGTAGTAGTCGAGGATTTTCACGCACAGCGACACTTCCTGCTGCGCTTCCTTGAACAGCTTGCCCATTTCCAGCGTGATCAGCTTGGCGAAATCATCGCGCTGCTCTTTCAGCAGCATGGCCGCTTTCTTGACCACTGCCTTGCGCTCGGCGAAGCTGCGCTGGCGCCAGTCGCTCTCGAAGGTGGTGGCTGCCTGGGCCAGGATGGTTTCCATTTGCGCGTCGCTGTGCGGCGTGAAGGTTTGTTCGATCTGTTCGCTGTACGGATTCGTGGTCTGATAGCTCATCTGTTTTCCTTTGTCATGACGCCCCGCGATTGCATGGGTAGCTTTTCAGTATGCGCCGCCAAGGCAAACGCGACCGTTCGGGGACGTACATAGTGGCGCCATCAAATATTTGCCCAAAAACATGAGTGGACGTATGCTTGTTGTTTTAAATCTGCTTGTTTTATATGCATGGGAGCGCCATCATTCTTGCCTACCCCGCCCTGCTGGCCATTCGCGCCTACCAGCGCTATCTGTCGCCATTGAAAGGATATGCATGCGCCTTCCGCGTGCTGACCGGGCGCGACAGCTGCTCCACTTATGGCTATCGCGTGATTGAACGTTTTGGCCTGCTGCGTGGACTGGCCCTGCTGCGCCGGCGCACGCGCGCATGCAGCCGGCACTTGCAGGCGCACCGCGCGGCAGCGCCCGCTGCGCGGCAATTGACCGCGCGCCACCAGGCGCAGGCCGGCTATTGTGACTGTGACCTGCCATCTGCGGATTGTTCCAGTTGCGCCTGCGACGCAGCCGATCTGCTCGACTGCTGCGACTGGCCACGGGACAAGAAGAAAAAAGCCGATTAAAACGTTTGTGAAACATACATTCATGAAATGAATATCACCCATCGCCACCGTGAATTGGCCGAAAGCACGGCTGCGTCCTATACTCCTGCCCTCTCTTCCACATCGCGCCCCATGCTTACCCAGCCCAGTCCGCACATCCTGCGGGCTTGTCGTTCGCAGCATTTCTCTCTTCTTATCACCTTCTTCGGGAGCACGCCATGATCGTGCGCGAGCGCCCTTCGGCGCTACGGCTGTTCCTGATCGTGCGCGGTTCGATCCTGCCGCGCATCCGCGTCACCCTGATCGTCAACACCCTGATCGCCACCCTGGTCACCTGGTGCCACGGCACCTTGTTCGACCACAAGGTGATCCTCACCACGATCCCGTTTACGCTGATCGGCCTGCCGCTGGCGATCTTCCTCGGTTTTCGCAACACGGCCGCCTACGACCGCTACTGGGAAGGGCGCAAGCTGTGGGGCGAACTGGTGCTGCGCAGCCGCAATTTTTCGCGCCAGTGCCAGAGCATGATCACCGGCGACACGGTGGCCCATGCGAAACTCGGCCTCGACGATGTGCGCGTGCGCATGGTCTGCCGCACCATCGCTTTTTGCCATGCGCTGCGCCACCAGTTGCGCGACTCGAAATGCGCGTCGGATTTGCAGCCGCTGCTGCGGCCCGGCGAATGGGCGCTGGCCTGCAAGTCGTCGAACCCGTCCGATTACCTGATGCAGCAGATGGGTCACGACCTGGCCACCTGCGTGCGCGAGAAACGCATCGACACCATCCTGGCCGCGCAGCTCGACAATTCAATCTCGGCCATGGTCGGCGCCGGCGCCTCGTGCGAACGCATCCGCAGCACGCCGATTCCGTTTTCGTACTCGCTGCTGCTGCACCGCACGGCCTATCTGTACTGTTTCCTGCTGCCGTTCGGCCTGGTCGACTCGCTCGGTTTCATGACGCCGTTCGTGGTGGCCATCGTCGCCTACACCTTCTTTGGTCTCGACGCGCTCGGTGACGAGATCGAGGAACCGTTCGGCGAAGACGCCAACGACCTGCCGCTGTCGGCCATCTGCCGCACCATCGAAATCAACCTGCGCGAGTCGCTGCAGGACGAACAGGTGCCGCCACCGATGCAGCCGGAAAACTTCATGTTGACCTGATCGACAACTGGCGCCGCACGGTTCGTGCGCCGCTTGACCTTCCCATGGGAGCAAGGCTTATAGTGGCCTTGTTAACCATTCAGGAGGAATCGCCATGTACCAGTTACAAGTTGAAAACATGACCTGCGGCCATTGCGTCAGCGCCGTCACCAAGGCCGTGCAGTCGGTCGACCCGCAAGCACAAGTGCAGATCGAGCTGGAAGAGAAAAGCGTCAAGGTCGGCACCGACAAGGCGCTCGAAGCCATCAGCGCGGCCATCGTGGAAGCCGGTTATCCGGTCACCAGCGCGCAAGCACAATAAGCGCAGCTCAGCCATCGAGTTCCGGGTAATGCCGGAATATCCCCTCCACGCTGAACGGCAATCGCCGCTTCGACTTGAGGTAGCGGGCAATGTTCGGCCGCGCCGCCACGCTGTGGTGCAGGTCGAACAGCGCCTGGTAGCGCGGCGCCAGCCGTTCCATCGCCTGCGGAAATGCATAGCGCAGCCCGGCGATCATCTGGAACAGCGACAGGTCGCCATACGTCAGTTTCGCCCCCACCAGGAAGCCGCCCCGGCTGCGATTGTTCGCCAGCACCTGGGTGAAATAATCGAGGAATTTCGGCAGGCGCGTGTCGCGAAAGTCCTGTGAACGTATCGCAGCCGCAGCTGCCTGGTCTTCATAATACTGGCCCATCGACAATGGATGATGCGTGTCGTGCACTTCCGTCAGCCAGTCGGCCATGGTCAGCTGCAACTGGTTCAGCCACAGCCGGCCGGCCTCGGCGCGCGGCGCCAGGCCCAGTTGCTTGCCCAGGTAAAACAGGATATTCGGCGTCTGGGCCAGCAGCAAGTCGCCATGGCCGAGCACCGGCGGCGCATACGCCAGCTGCGGCGTGGCATCGCCATCGAGGCAGGCCAGCATTGCGCGCATGCCCTGCTGCTTGCCCTTGCGCTCGGGCAGGCGCGCCACGTCCTGGTAGTCGGCGCCCGCCTCTTCGAGCGCCAGACGGACGAATTCGCCGCGGCCCTGGATGGTGGGCCAGTAATACAGCAGATACGGTGCGCTCATGGTGACCTTTCAGGAGTCGGTTTGGGAAGGAGGCTTGACGTCGTCGTGCAGCACGTCCTGCACATACAGCATGATCATCAATATCATCATCACGGCGGTGAGCGGCGTGGCCAGCGCCACCCCGGCCAGGCCGAACAGGGCGCCAAACAGCAACTGCATCACGACAGTGAGCGCTGGCGGCAGCGACACGGTTTTCGCTTCGATCAGCGGCGACACCAGATAGCCCTCCAGCAGCTGAATCGCCACGAACAGGGCAATCGTCGATACGCCCAGCGTGGGGTTGATGGAAAACGCGATCAGCACGGCCGGCACGCCGGCCATCAATGGCCCCACATAGGGAATGAAGTCGAGCAGGCCGGCGATCACGCCGAGGATCAGCGCCAGCGGCACGCCCAGCAGCGACAGGCCGATGGCGGTGGCGCAGCCGACCACCAGCATCGAGACGGATTTTCCCACCAGCCACTGCGCCAAGGTGCGGCCGATTTCGTCCAGCACGGCGCGCGCACGCGGCCGGTGCGCCTGCGGTATCAGCGTCACAAAACCGTCGATATACACCTTCGGTTGCGCCGCGAAATACAGGCCGACAAAGGCGATGATGATCACATTGCCCAAGGCCCCCAGCACCCCTGAAAAGAACAGGCCGGCATTCGGCACCAGCGAGAGCAGCTGCTTGCGGATCTGCTCGCTTGACGGCAGGTCGGTGGCCAGGCTGCGCAGAAAGGCGTTTTTTTGCACGGCGGCGCGTAATTGCTCGATGGTTTCCGGCACCACCGTACCCAGCTTGGCCGCCTGCTCGCCGATCTGCGGCGCCATCAGGGCCCCACCGCCACCGATGACAGCCAGCAGCACCAGCACCACGATGGCCAGCGCGATGCCGCGCCGGCAGCGCAGGCGATTGGCCAGGCGCCGACTCAATTCGTGCAGCAGCAGGGCAAACAGGATGCAGGCAAAGATCAGCAGCAGCACGTCGGCGCCAAACCACAAGGCCGCCAGCGCCAGCATGAACAGCACGCCCAGTCCATACACGATGGCCACGCGCCGCACGAAGCTGCGTTCGACGGGAGGCGGAGAGTCGGAACGCATGGGCCCCTCCTCGCTTAGTCCAGGCTCAACAGATAAGCGGCCATGTCGCGCGCATCATCGGCCCCCACGCCCAGGTTCGGCATGGCCGTGTGCGGCTTGACGGCCTGCGGATCGCGGATCCACTGCTGCAGATGGGCCTCGGTATTGGCCAGGCGGCCGGCCAGGTAGCGCCGCTGCGCCAATTTATCGAGTGGCGGGCCGACAAATACCTCGGACCCTGTAATGCCGGGGATCATATGGCAGGCGCGGCAGGCGAATTGCGTCAGCGCAACCTTGCCACGCTCGATGCTGGTGGCGGGATTCGGCGCGCGTTTACTTGTAGTCTGCGGCTGGTCGTTCAGCGGCGCGGATTCTATCGCCAGCTGCGCATACGCCTGTGCCGAAACGGTCGGCAACTGGCCGAGAAAGGCCACCACCGCCCACAGTTGCTCTTCATCCAGATGATGGCCCCAGGCCGGCATGCCGCTCATCTTGATGCCGTGCCGCGTGATCCAGTACAGCTCGTTCTTGTGCCAGCGCCTGGCCGCGTCCACCAGCGGGCCCGGTATCGGCTGCATGCTCTGCCCGATCGCGTCCTGCGCCACGCCCGGTGCGCCATGGCATTGCGCGCAATGTTGGCGGTACAGCCCGGCGCCGGCCACCAGTTGCGCCCTGGCGGCCCCGCCCGCCAGCGCTTCAGGCACCACCACCTCGCGCGCATGATGGCGCACCGATTCGTGCATGCCCTGCTCCAGCAAGGTGTAGGCCGGTTGCCAGTGCTGCCTGGTGGCGCCGATGTTGTACCAGCCGCTTTTCAGCACAAACACGCCGCCCAATGCGCCAAGGACGCCGCACACCAGCAAGGTGGCGGCAACAGTGCGAACGATGGTGGCGCGGCGTGTTGTCATCAGGACGGCTCCATGGCACGGGGCGATTCTATTGAAAACAATCAAATAATGTCTTTGTCGTATTATAAAGATTGATCAGATTTCAGCAGGAAGCAATCGTGCGCAAGCTCATTCCCCACTGTCGGATCTCCTTGTCCCTGGCCTCAAGCCGGGGCCCGCGCCTGCTCGGCTGCGCGCTCTCGCTGTTGCTGAGCGCCTGCGACAGCGCACACAGCCCGCCGCCGCCCGCCTCGCCCGCCGCCATCGGCAATGCCGAACGAGGGCATCGCCTGCTGGCGCAGTTCCAGTGCGGCGCCTGCCACCAGATTCCCGACGTGCCGGCCGCGCGCAGCTATGTCGGTCCCAGCCTGGCCAACCTGGGCAGGCAAAGCTATATCGCCGGCCAGTTTGCTAACCAGCCCGAAACCCTGGTGCGCTGGATCGTCGATCCGCAAGCCATGCTGCCGGGTACGGCAATGCCGGCCATGGGCGTGTCGCCCGACCAGGCGCGCGACATGGCCGCCTATTTGTATGGACTGCCATGAGCGCGGACTTCCGGCAATCGGCCTTGCATCCGGCCGGCCCCGACGCGGCCATCATCCACAACCTGTCCTGGCTGCTGATCATCGGCGCCACCGTCATTCTGCTGGGCATGATGGTGCTGCTGGCGCTGGCGCTGCGCCGCAAAAAATCGGGTGCGCCGGTGCGACCGCTGCGCTGGCTGGTCGGCGGCGGCGTGGTGTTGCCGCTGGTGGTGCTGACGGCACTGCTGGCCTGGAGCACCTTGCGCAGCGCCCACCTGACGCGGCCTTCGTCGCAGCATGCAGTGAAAATTGCGGTGACGGCCAAGATGTGGTGGTGGGAAGTGCGCTATACGGACCCGGCCAGCGGGCGCGACATCGTGCTGGCCAATGAAATCCGCATGCCGGCCGGGCAAAGCGTCTACCTGGGCCTCTCCAGCGATGACGTGATCCACAGCTTCTGGGTGCCAGCCCTGGCCGGCAAGGTCGACATGCTGCCGGGACGCCTGCATGGCATGACGGTACGTGCCGACCAGCCCGGCATCTATCGCGGCCAGTGCGCCGAATATTGCGGCGAGCAGCATGCGCGCATGGCGCTGCATGTGGTGGTGCAGACGCCTGAAGAATTCAACGCCTGGCTGGCGAATCAATCAAAAGCTGCCGTCACGCCAACCGGTGCGCTGGCCCTGCGTGGCCGCGATGCCTTTGTCGCCCAGCGCTGCATGGCCTGCCATGCGGTGCGCGGCGTGGCAGACGAGGCGACACTGGGCCCGGACCTGACCCATGTCGGCAGCCGCCTGTACCTGGGCGCCGGCACCCTGCGCAACAGCCCCGGCGCCATGGCCGGCTGGATCGCCGATCCGCATGCCAGCAAGCCCGGCGTGCGCATGCCGGCCGCCGGCGACCTCGACAGCGCAACCCTGGCCGCCATCACCGCTTACCTGGAGCAACTGCAATGACACACTCCGCATTGCCAAGCTCCCTGCCGCGTCCACCGGACGAGCTGGCCAAGCTGGAAGCCATCTGGCGCACGCCGACCGGCTGGCGCTTCTTTACCACCGTCAATAACAACAATATCGGCCTGCTGTATATCGGCACGGCGCTGCTGTTTTTCGTGCTGGCCGGCATCCTGGGCCTGTTGATACGGCTGCAGCTGGCGGTGCCGGAAAATGATTTTTTGTCACCCGGCACCTATAACCAGATCTTCACCATGCACGGCACGGTGATGATGTTCCTGTTCGCGATTCCCGTAGTCGAGGCGATCGCCGTGTATTTGCTGCCCGGCATGCTCGGTGCACGCGACCTGCCGTTTCCGCGCCTGTCGGCGTATGCCTTCTGGGCATATGCGGTCGGTGGCCTGGGCTTTTTTACCAGCCTGTTCTGGGGCCTGGCGCCCGACGGCGGCTGGTTCATGTATCCGCCACTCACTGGCAAGGAATATTCGCCGGGCCTGAACGCCGACTTCTGGCTGCTGGGCATCGGCTTTATCGAGATCTCGGCGATTGCCGGCGCGATCGAACTGATCGTCGGCATCCTGTACACGCGCGCGCCGGGCATGACGCTGTCGAAAATGCCGGTGTATGCCTGGGCCATGCTGGTGGTCGGCGTGATGATCGTGTTTGCCTTTCCCGCCGTAATCGCCGGCACGACCTTGCTGGAAATGGAACGCGCGTTTGACTGGCCCTTCTTCATTGTCGAACGCGGCGGCGATCCGCTGCTGTGGCAACACCTGTTCTGGTTTTTCGGCCACCCCGAGGTCTACATTATCTTTTTGCCGGCCGCCGGCATGGTCTCGACCATGATCCCGACCTTGGCCGGCACCGCGCTGGTCGGTCACCGCTCGATTGTGGCGGCCTTGCTGGCGGTGGGCTTTTTCAGCTTCGCGCTGTGGGCCCACCATATGTTCACGGCCGGCCTGGGCGTGCTGGAAATGAGCCTGGTGTCGGCCGCCAGCATGGCCGTGGCGATCCCCACCGGGGTGCAGGTATTTGCCTGGATCGCCACCTTGTGGCGCGGCCAGGCCTCGCCCGCGAACGCACCGACCCTGTTCTTGCTGGGCTTTATGTTCATCTTCGTGCTCGGTGGCCTGACGGGCGTGATGGTGGCCGTGCTGCCGTTCGACTGGCAGGCGCACGATACCTATTTTATCGTGGCCCATTTGCACTATGTGCTGATCGGCGGCATGGTGTTTCCGATGTTTGCCGGCTTTTATTACTGGCTGCCGCTAATCAACGGTCACCGCCTGTCCGAGCGCTGCGCGCGCTGGGTCTTCGGCCTGATGTTTGGCGGCTTCAACCTGGCGTTTTTCCCGATGCACCTGACAGGCTTGTGGGGCATGCCGCGCCGCGTCTACACCTATCCGGCCGACATGGGCTGGAACCAGCTGAACCTGGCGTCGAGCATCGGCGCGCTGATCCTGGCGCTGGGCATCGTGCTGTTCTTTGTCGATCTGGTGCGCACCTTGCGCAAACCCAAGCAGGAGCACGGCAACCCGTGGCGCGCCGCCACGCTGGAATGGCTGCCGATGGAAGACTACGCCGTGCGCAGCATCCCCGACATCCGTTCGCGCCACCCGCTGTGGGACCAGCCGCACCTGCCCGAGGAAGTGGTGGCCGGCCAGCACTGGCTGCCCGGCACCGTCACGGGCTTGCGCGAAACCATCATCACCAGCCCGGTCCAGGCCCGTCCTTTGTACTTGCAAATCTTGCCTGGCGACAGCGCCTGGCCGCTGGTCGGCGCGCTGGGCACGGCCGGCTTCTTTTTACTCTTGACCATCGAGCAGACCCTGCTGGCGTGGAGCTGCGGGATTGCCGCCATCGTGGCAATCCTTGCCTGGATGTGGCAGTCCGACAGCACCCCGCCCGCGATCACGGCGCAGGTATCGGACAGCGTCGTGCTGCCGGTCGGCATCACGGGCCCTGCCTCCCACTCCTGGTGCGCCACCATCATCATGCTGGTGGTCGACGCCAGCATCTTTGCGGCATTTGCCTTTGCGCATATCCATAGCGCCATGGCGCTGCAGATCTGCCCGCCGCCGGGCGCCAGGCTGCCGGCGCCGCTGTGGCCGTGGGCCGCCTGCGCATTGCTGATATTGGGATCGATCATGGTGCTGTGGGCGCGAAAAATGCAATTAACCAACAGACAAGGACTGCTGCGCCTGGCCGTGCTGCTGGCGCTGGCCTGCGCCATGGCCGGCTTCGGCCTGGCCTGGTATAGCCAGGCCGAGTCGGGCCTGTCGCCGACCTCCAGCGCCTGGGCCGCCACCGTGGCGGCCTTGCTGGCCTACCAGGGTTTCCATGTGGTGATCCTGGTGCTGGTGGCCGGCTTCCTGTGCGCCCGTTCGTGGGCCAACCGCCTGCTGCCGCTGCACCGCGTGACGCTCGACAACTGCAGCCTGCTGTGGCACGGCACCGCCCTGCAGGGCATTATCGGCATTGCCATCGTGCACTTGATGCCATCACTGATGGGCTAAGGAAAATTGCCATGCGCGCACAGGACCATTTGCTCCGGCAACTGCTGCAACCGTCGCTGCCGCTGCTGGTATGGGGCGCGCACTTTTTCTTTTGCTATATCGTCGCGGCCGAGCAGGGGCGCTTCGGCAAGATATCGCTACTGTGGGCGGTGGGGATCGCCTCGCTGCTGGCGCTGGCGTTGCTGACAGTATTGTGCTGGCGCACCCTGCACCGTTTGCATGCGGGTAGAGCCATCAGCATGCTGGACTGGGCCAGCGCCGCGTGCGCCGCGCTGGGCTGGATCGGCGTGGCACTGACCTGTTTGCCGATGGTGGTGCTGCTCGGTTAGCTCAGCTGCAGCACGTCTTGCCGGGAGCACCACCCTCGCCCATCGCCAGCCCCAGGTTCTGCAGGATAGGGCAATCGGGCTGGTCGTCGCCGTGGCAGGAACCGGCCAGCTGGCTGAGGGTGTCGCGCATGTCGGTCAGCTCGGCGATGCGCTGGTTCAGGTCGGCCACATGGGCCAGGGCGATGGTTTTCACGTCAAAGCTGGCGCGCTGGTCGTTTTGCCACAGCGACAGCAGTTCGCGGATCTGTTCCAGCGAAAAGCCCAGATTGCGCGAGCGCTTGATGAAGTGCAGCGCGTGCAGGTCCTGCGGCGTGTAGATGCGGTAGCCGGCATCGCTGCGCGCGCTCGGTTTCAACAGGGTAATGCTCTCGTAGTAGCGTATCATTTTTGCCGAGACCCCGGTCTCGCTTGCCGCCTGGCCGATATTCATTGCTTATCCCTCTTTGTGATGCATGTTGCCGGCCTTCCAGCGCCGCAGCAACAGCGCATTGCTGATCACGCTGACCGAACTGAATGCCATCGCCGCACCCGCCACCATGGGGTTCAGCAAGCCGAACGCGGCCAGCGGAATGCCGATCAGGTTATAGATAAATGCCCAGAACAGGTTCTGCCGTATCTTGCTGTAGCTGCGGCGCGAGATGTCGATGGCGTCCGCCACCAGGGCCGGATCGCCGCGCATCAGGGTAATGCCGGCCGCATGCATGGCCACGTCGGTACCGGTCGACATGGCGACACCGACATCGGCCGCCGCCAGCGCGGGCGCATCGTTGATGCCGTCGCCCACCATCGCGACCTTCGCGCCGGCCGCTTTCAGCTCCATGATTCTAGCGGTTTTATCGGCCGGCAGCATTTTGGCCACCACCGTGTCTATGCCCAGCTGCTTGCCGACCGCCTCGGCGCTGCCCTGGTTGTCGCCTGTCAGCATGACGGTGGCGATGCCCAGCGCGTGCAGCCGGGCGATCGCCTCGCGGGCACCGGGCTTGACCTGGTCGCTGAAAGCGAACAGGCCCAGCAATTGTGTACCGGAAGACAGCCAGGAAATCGTATTGCCGGCCGCTTCCAGCGCCTGCGCCTGGCTGGCCAGCGCAGATATATCCACGCCCTCTTCCCGCATCAGCCGCGTGCTGCCCAGTTTCAAGGCCATGCCATCGACCTGCGCCGCCAGGCCCCGGCCCGGCAAGGCCGACAGGCCGCTCGCCGCCAACGGCGACAGCTGGCGCGCGCTGGCCGCTTCCAGCACCGCCTTGGCCAGGCTGTGTTCGCTGCCGGACTGCACGCTGGCCGCCAGTTGCAGCAAGCGCTCTTCCGTCACGCCGTGGGCATGCAGCGCCGCCAGGGAAGGCTTGCCTACCGTCAGGGTGCCCGTCTTGTCGAACACCACTGTGGTGACGCCATGCGCCACTTCCAGCGCTTCGGCGTCCTTGATCAGGATGCCGTAACGGGCCGCCACGCCGGTGCCGGCCATGATGGCGGTCGGCGTGGCCAGGCCCAGCGCACACGGGCAGGCGATCACCAGCACGGCGACGGCATTGATAATGGCATTCTCCAGGTTACCATTGGTCAACCACCAACCAAGCAGGGTCAGCAGCGCCAGCCCCAGCACCACGGGAACAAAAATGGCGCTGACCTTGTCGACCAGGTGCTGGATCGGCGCCTTGGCGGCCTGCGCGTCTTCCACCAGCCGGATAATGCGCGACAAGGTGGTCTCAAGGCCCACTGCGCTTGTCCTGACCAGCAGCAGGCCATCGCCATTGATGGCGCCGCCCGTGACCTGGTCGCCCACATGCTTGTCAACCGGCAAGCTTTCACCGGTGATCAGCGATTCATTGACCTGGCTGGCGCCATCGATCACCACGCCATCGACGGCGACCCGCTCGCCGGGCCGTATCACCACCAGGTCGCCCAGCCTGACTTGTTCCACCGGCACATCGCTCTCCACGCCGTCGCGGCGCACGCGCGCCGACGCCGGGCGCAGCACTTGCAAGGCCCGGATCGCCGAGGCCGTCTGGCGCTTGGCGCGCCCTTCCAGCCATTTGCCCAGCAGCACCAGGGTGATCACCACGGCCGAGGCTTCGAAATACAGGTGCGGCAACATCGCGCCCGCCGTCAGCCATTGATACACCGACAAGCCATACGCGGCGCTGGTACCGAGCGCCACCAGCAGATCCATATTGCCGCTGCCCGCCTTGAGCGCCTTCCAGCCCGCCTTGTAGAAGCGCGCACCCAGGTAAAACTGCACCGGCGTGGCCAGCGCGAATTGCAACCAACCGGGCAGCATCCAGTGCACGCCCGCCCATTCCAGCAGCATCGGCAGCATCAAGGGCAAGGCCAGCAGGCCGGCAAAGACGACCTTGATCCCGTCATGCGATGGCGCCGGCGCACTGGCTGCGCCCCCGGCTGGCGCCGGCATGCTGGCCTGGTAGCCGGCAGCGATGACGACCGCCACCAGGGTCGAGGCTTCCACGCCGCTGACCGTCACGCGCGCGCTTTCGGTCGCCAGGTTGACGCTGGCTTTCATCACGCCCGGCACTTTCAGCAAGGCTTTTTCCACCCGGCCCACGCACGAGGCGCACGTCATGTCGGCCACCGACAGGTCTATGTCGGTACTGGCCACGGCATAGCCGGCCTTGTCCACCGCCGCCTGCAAGGTGGCCAGCGGAACGTTCTGGGTGGACGCCACCCTGGCCGTATCGGTGGCCAGGTTGATGCTGGCGCTGGCCACGCCGGGCACGGCCGCCAGTGCCTTTTCAACGCGGGCGGCGCACGAGGCGCAGGTCATGCCTTCGACCGTGAACGATTGCAAATAAGGGGCAGCTGGCGACATGGCGCGGATCCTGTAGACAAGAGGTGATGTCTACAGGATCGTCCCTACCATGATGGGAAGGTCAAGCGAAAATCAGCGTACCACGCAGTCGACATTGTTCGACTTGTCCGCAGTGCTGTTGCCGGCGGTCGGCTCCGTGATGGAATTGAACACCGGCGGCAGCGTAAACGGCATGCCCGGATCGGTCGGCAGCAGCACCGGCGGCTGCTTGAAACTCGGCGTGTAGCCAAACTGGCCGGCGACGATATCGAGCGTGCCGCCTGGATTGCTCACCACGATTTGTCCGGTGGTCACCGACGTGTACAGTCCTGGCGCAAGGGTCGGCCCTGCCGGCGCCCCGTTTTTGGGTAGCGACGAGCCTGGTGCCGCATAGCCACCGGCGCTGACATACTCGGCAGTGAAATACGTGCCGCGGATGCCGATGGTGGCGACCGGCGTCTTCAGGGAAAACTTTTCCTTGTTGCGCTTGCCCAGCAAGCCCGACAGCGAACGCAATCCCCCCTTGACCAGGTTGAACGAGGCCCGGTCACCGTCCGGCTGGTCGGCCTGGTAGGCGAACTGCTCCACCACAAAGGTGGTGGCCGGCTTCAAGGTGATCTCGCTGTTGTCGATGAATTTCACCAGGGCATAGGTGTTTTTCTCCGTCACCAGCGTATCGCCTGATTCCACCTCGGATTTCAGCGACAGCACCTTGATCTTGCCGTCGGCCTTTTTCGCCATCATCGGCCCGCTCAGCTGGGTCACCGTGCCGGCCACCTGGGCGAACGCGTGCAGGCTGATGCTCATCAGCACCAGCCACAGCATGGCGCCCGCCAGCATCGACCTAGTTGCAAAAGGTCTTCTTGATACCATTTTGAGGATCATCTGTTGCTTCCTTCGTCGATTCTTTCGGTGTGGCGCTCGCCAGCAGTGGCGTGGTCACGTTGTTGGGCGTATTGAACTGGTTGAGCGGGTTGTATTGCTCGCTGAGCGCCGGCAAGGTATTGCTGGCGCTGATGATGGCGCCTGGCGGCACCACCGGGGTCGTCACCGGCTGGGTAACCAGCACCGAGGCCGGCACCATTACACGGCCATTCGGCGCCAGCAAGGAGACGGGCGCGCCGCGGCCGTTGATGCGTACGGTTTCGGCGGCGGTCAGGTCGCCGTTTTTTGCCAGCACAGTGATGCCGCCCGTCGCCTGCACGTCGAGCGTGGACGCGCCGGCAAAGGTGACGCCGGTACCGGCCGTGACCGCGATGGCGCGCGCCGCATTGACGCGCGCGCCGTCGCCGAAGGCCACGTCCGTGCTGGCGTCGATGGTGACGTCGTTGCCGCTTATGGCACCCCGCAGATTGACGGGACTGTGCGCGATCAGGGTCACATTGCCGCTATTGGCATTGATCGCATGGCTCTCGATGCCGCCCGTGCTTTCGATGCGCACGTCGCCGGAACCGGTCGACAGGCCACCCAGCACCAGCACGTCAGGCGCACTGGTATTGGTCAGCGCAATGCCGCCGGCGCCGCTGTTGCTCGCGCTGAAGTTCTTGATGCGGTTGCCGGCGTCGTTCAGCACGGTGCCGGTTTGCGATTGCGTGGCCAGGCTGCCGGCCACCACGGCGCCGCTCTGGCTGATGGCGCCTGCGCCAGCGTTCAGGCTGACGCTATTGGCGGTCAAGGCGGCGAAACGCAGGTCGCCGGCGGCCTGGGTCACGGCCAGGTTGCCGCCGATATTGATGGCGCCGCCGCTCTGGCTGAAGCTGTTGCTGACCGTCATATTGCCCAGGCCACCGAGCAAGCCGCCGCTCTGCGTATAGTTGGCCACCGTCAGCGCACTATTGACCAGCAGGCTGCCGCCGGTGAGGCTCAGGCCGCCGCGCGAGGTGAGGCTGTTGAGCACGGTATCGCCGGCCGCCGCCGTGTACACCACGTTGCCGGTGCTGGCCGCAAAATCGGCCGCCAGCACATTGGCGCCGCTTGGCGCCACGCCGCCTTCCCAGTTGGCAGCGTCGCTCCACAAGCCACCGGCCGCGCCGATCCAGGTCGACAGGGCGCGCTGCGCAATGCTGGCCCGGGCCACGCCGCTGTTCGATGTCAACGCGTAATTGCCGGCATCGACGCCTGCCAGCTGGAAGCCGCCCACCGCCACGGTTTTACCTGTGCCGAAGTTGCGGTCGACAAAGGTGCCGCTGCCGCCCGCCAGGCTGACGGCATCCTGGCCGATCACGCCCGCCACCGTGCCGCTGACACTGGCTACTTGCGTGCCGTCATATACCTTGTCGCTGGCGCTGACGCTGGCCAGGGTCAGTGCCGCCCGCGCAATGCTGGCGCTGGTAACGCCGCCGGTAGCGGCCAGCCGGTAATTGCCGGCGTCCGTGCCGGACAGGGCGAGATTGCTCACCGTGACCGCCTTGCCGGTGCCGGCGTTCTTGTCGGCAAACGCCGCGCTGGCCGATGCGCTCAGCACATCGCCGGCGACGCGGTCGTCACTGATCGCCACCTGCGCGCCGGTCACGCCGTCATACACCTTGTCGACACCCGTATAACCCAGGTTCAGCGTACGCTGCGCGATGCTGGCCGTTGCCGTGCCACCAGTCGTGCCCAAGGTGTAGTTGCCGGCATCAAGGCCGGACAGGCTGGCATTTTGCACCGTTACCACCTTGTTGCTGCCGGCGTTCTTGTCGACGAAGGCACCGCTGGCGGTTGCCGTCAGGATATCGCCGGCAATACGGTTGTCGGTGATGGCGACCGTGGCGGCGGTATTGCCGTCGTAGGTCTTGCCTGCTGCCGCAAAGCTCAATGCCAATTCGCGCTGTGTAATGGTGGCGCTGGCGGCGCCGGTAGTCGAGGTGAGTACATAGTTGGCGGCATCAGTACCGGACAGGCTGGCATTTTGTACCGTCACGGCCTTGTTGACGCCAGCGTTCTTGTCGGCAAACGCGCCGCTGGCGGTTGCCGTCAGGACGTCACCGGCAACACGATTGTCGGTCACGGCGACCGTGGCGGCGGTATTGCCGTCATACGTCTTGCCGGCTGCCGCAAAGCCCAATGCCAACTCGCGTTGCGTGATCGTGGCGCTGGTGGCACCGGTGGTCGAGCCGAGCACATAGTTGGCGGCATCTGTTCCGGACAGGCTGGCGTTCTGCACCGTCACGGACTTGTTGGCGCCGGCATTTTTGTCGGCAAACGCGCCGCTGGCCGTTGCCGTCAGCACGTCGCCAGCGATACGGTTGTCGGTCACCACGACAGTGGTGGCGGTATTGCCGTCATAGGTCTTGCCTGCGGCAGTGAAGCCCAGCGCCAATTCGCGCTGGGTAATTGTGGCGCTGGCGGCGCCGGTGGTCGAGGCCAGTACATAGTTGGCGGCATCGGTACCGGACAGGCTGGCATTCTGTACTGTCACGGCCTTGTTGGCGCCGGCGTTCTTGTCGGCAAATGCGCCGCTGGCGGTTGCCGTCAGGATATCGCCGACGACACGGTTGTCGGTGATGGCGACTGTGGCGGCGGTGTTGCCGTCATAGGTCTTGCCTGAGGCATTGAAGCCCAGCGCCAGTGCACGCTGCGTGATGGTGGCGCTGGCGGCGCCGGTGGTGGAGGCCAAGGTGTAGTTGCTGGCGTCGGTGCCAGACAGGCTGGCGTTCTGCACTGTCACCACTTTGTTGCTACCAGCATTCTTGTCAGCAAACGCGCCGTTAGCCGTTGCCGTCAGCACGTCACCAGCAACACGGTTGTCGGTCACGGCGACCGTGGCTGCGGTGTTGCCGTCATAAGTCTTGCCCGCTGCCACAAATCCCAGTGCCAGTTCGCGCTGGGTAATGGTGGCGCTGGTGGCGCCGGTGGTCGATGTCAGTACATAGTTGGCCGCGTCGGTACCGGACAGGCTGGCATTTTGTACCGTCACGGCCTTGTTGGCGCCGGCGTTCTTGTCGGCAAATACGCCGCTGGCCGTTGCCGTCAGGATATCGCCCGCGACACGGTTATCCGTGACAGCGACTGTGGCGGCAGTATTACCGTCATACGTCTTGCCGGCAGCTGCAAAGCCCAGCGCCAGTTCACGCTGTGCAATCGTGGCGCTGGTGGCGCCGGTGGTCGAGGCCAGCACATAGTTGGCTGCATCGGTACCGGACAGGCTGGCGTTTTGCACTGTCACGGTCTTGTTGGCGCCGGCGTTCTTGTCGGCAAATGCGCCGCTGGCCGTTGCCGTCAGGATATCGCCGGCAATACGGTTATCGGTCACCGCGACTGTGGCGGCGGTATTGCCGTCATAGGTCTTGCTGGCGGCATTGAAGCCCAGCGCCAGCGCACGTTGCGTAATCGTGGCGCTGGTGGCGCCGGTAGTCGAGCCCAGTACATAGTTGGCGGCATCGGTACCGGACAGGCTGGCGTTTTGCACTGTCACGACCTTGTTGGCGCCTGCATTCTTGTCAGCAAATGCGCCGCTGGCGGTTGCCGTCAGGATGTCACCGGCAACACGATTGTCAGTCACGGCAACCGTGGCGGCGGTATTGCCGTCATACGTCTTGCCCGCTGCCGTAAAGCCCAGCGCCAACTCGCGCTGAGTGATGGTAGCGCTGGTGGCGCCGGTGGTCGAGCCCAGCACATAGTTGGCGGCATCGGTACCGGACAGGCTGGCGTTTTGCACTGTCACGACCTTGTTGGCGCCTGCATTCTTGTCAGCAAATGCGCCGCTGGCGGTTGCCGTCAGGATGTCACCGGCAACACGATTGTCAGTCACGGCAACCGTGGCGGCGGTGTTGCCGTCATAGGTCTTGCCTGAGGCATTGAAGCCCAGCGCCAGCACACGCTGGGTGATGGTGGCGCTGGTGGCGCCGGTGGTCGAGGCCAATACATAGTTGGCGGCATCGGTACCGGACAGGCTGGCATTTTGTACTGTCACGACTTTGTTGCTGCCAGCATTCTTGTCAGCAAATGCGCCGCTGGCGGTTGCCGTCAGGACGTCACCGGCAATACGGTTATCGGTCACAGCGACCGTGGTGGCGGTGCTGCCGTCATAGGTCTTGCCGGCTGCCGAAAAGGCCAGAGCGAGTTCGCGCTGGGTAATGGTGGCGCTGGTGGCGCCGGTGGTCGAGCCCAGCACATAGTTGGCGGCATCGGTACCGGACAGGCTGGCGTTCTGCACTGTCACCAATTTGTCGGCACCAGCATTTTTGTCGGCAAATACACCGCTGGCGGTTGCCGTCAGGATGTCACCGGCAATACGATTGTCAGTGACAGCGACTGTGGCCGCAGTGTTGCCGTCATAGGTCTTGCCTGAAGCATTGAAGCCCAGCGCCAGCGCACGCTGTGTAATTGTGGCGCTGGTGGCGCCGGTGGTCGAGCCCAGCACATAGTTGGCGGCGTCGGTACCGGACAAGCTGGCATTTTGTACTGTCACCACTTTGTTGGCGCCAGCGTTCTTGTCGGAAAACGCGCCAGTCGCCGTTGTCGTCAGGACGTCACCGGCAATACGGTTATCGGTCACGGCAACCGTGGCGGCGGTATTGCCGTCATACGTCTTGCCCGCTGCCACAAAGCCCAACGCCAGTTCGCGCTGGGTGATGGTGGCGCTGGTGGCGCCGGTGGTCGAGCCCAGCACATAGTTGGCGGCGTCGGTACCGGACAAGCTGGCATTTTGTACTGTCACCACTTTGTTGGCGCCAGCGTTCTTGTCGGAAAACGCGCCAGTCGCCGTTGCCGTCAGGACGTCACCGGCAATACGGTTATCGGTCACGGCGACCGTGGCGGCGGCGGTGCCGTCATACGTCTTGCCCGCTGCCGTAAAGCCCAGCGCCAACTCGCGTTGCGTGATCGTGGCGCTGGTGGCGCCGGTGGTCGAGCCCAGCACATAGTTGGCGGCATCGGTACCAGACAGGCTGGCGTTCTGCACCGTCACGACTTTGTTACTGCCAGCATTCTTGTCGGCAAATGCGCCACTGGCCGTTGCCGTGAGGACGTCACCCGCAACACGGTTGTCAGTGACAGCGAGCGTGGCGGAGGTATTGCCGTCATAGGTCTTGCCCGCTGCCACAAATCCCAGTGCCAATTCGCGTTGGGCAATGGTGGCGCTGGCGGCGCCGGTGGTCGAGGCCAGTACATAGTTGGCGGCATCGGTACCGGACAGGCTGGCGTTCTGTACCGTCACGACTTTGTTACTGCCAGCGTTCTTGTCGGCAAACGCGCCGGTCGCCGTTGCCGTCAGGATATCGCCAGCAACACGATTGTCGGTCACGGCGACCAAGGCGGCGGTGTTGCCGTCATACGTCTTGCCGGCTGCCGAAAAGGCCAATGCCAGTTCGCGCTGGGCGATGGTTGCGCTGGTGGCGCCGGTGGTCGAGCCCAGCACATAGTTGGCAGCATCGATACCGGACAAGCTGGCATTTTGTACCGTCACGGTCTTGTTCACGCCGGCATTCTTGTCGGCGAATACACCGGTCGCCGTTGCCGTCAGCACGTCGCCGGCGACACGGTTGTCGGTGGCCATCACGGCAGCACTCGTACCGCCGTCATATACCTTGTTGACACCGACAAACGCCAGGTTCAGGCCGCGCTGCGTGATATCGGCCGTTGTGGCGCCGCCAGTGTTCACGATGGCATAGTTCGCCGCATCCGTTCCCGACAGGCTGGCATTCGCCACCGTCACCGTCTTGCCGCTGCCGGCATTCTTGTCGGCAAATGCACCGGTCGCCGTTGCCGTCAGCACGTCGCCCGTCACGCGGTTATCGGTCACCGTCACGGCCGCTGCCGTGCCGCCATCGTACGTTTTATTGACGCCGGAAAAAGCGAGGTTCAGGGCTCGTTGCGCGATATCGGCGGTGGCCGTACCGCTGGTATTGACCAGGGTATAGTTGGCCGCGTCAAGACCGGACAGGCTGGCGCTCTGCACCGTCACCGCCTTGCCGCTGCCGGCGTTCTTGTCGCCAAACGCGCCGGTCGCCGTTGCCGTCAGCACGTCGCCGGTCACGCGGTTATCGGTCACAGTTACCAGCGCCGCTGTACCGCCATCGTACGTTTTATTGCTGCCTGTAAAACCCAGGTTCAGGGCTCGTTGCGCGATATCGGCGGTGGCCGTACCGCTGGTATTGCCCAGTGTATAGTTGGCGGCATCGGTACCGGACAGGCTGGCGTTCTGCACGGTCACCGTCTTGCCGCTGCCGGCGTTCTTGTCGGCAAACGTGCCGCTGGCCATTGCCGTCAGCACGTCGCCGGCCACGCGGTTATCGGTCACCGTCACGGCCGCCGTAGTGCCGCCATCGTAAGTCTTGTTGACGCCCGTAAAGCCGAGATCGAGCGTGCGCACCGTGATGCCGGCGCTGGTCTTGCCGGTGCCGGCATTGAGCACGTAATTGCCCGCATCGCTGCCGCCCAGGTTGCTGCCCGCCACGCTGTAGTTAACGTCCTTGCTGGCGCCCGCGTTCTTGTCGGCAAAATTGGCCGTGGCGCCCGACAGCTGGACCTGGTCGGCGCCGAACACGCCTTCGAAGGTCGCGCTGAGGCTGGCCGCGGTACCGCCATCGTAGACTTTGCTGGCGGCGCTCACGCTGGCCAGGCTGAGGCTGGCGCGGCTGATCTCGGCCGTGCCAGTGGCGGTCTCGGCCAGGCTGTAATTGCCCAGTTCATTGCCGCTCAAGGCCAGGCCCGTGAGATTGACCGGTTTGGCGGCGCCGGCATTCTTGTCGACAAATTGCGCCGTGCCGGTCACGCCCAAGTTAGCGCCACTGACCGTATTATCCAAGGTCAAGGTCGCGTTGGCAAACCCCAGCTGGCCGTCATATACCTTGCTGCCGCCCAGGATCACGCTCAGCGCACGCGGCGTGATCGCCAGCGTGGTGGTGCCGGCATACGTGATATCGTATTTGGTCGACCACAGGCCGCCCAGCGCATAATTGCCGACATTGAGGGCATTGCCATAGCTGGCGGTGCCGCTGGCGCCCACGTCGCCGTTCAGCAATCCGACATAGCTGAGCGTGCCGGCACTGGCCACCACGCCGTCATAGACTTTGCTGGCCGCGCCGCTGGCGCTCACCTGCAACGGTGTCAAAAAGGCCTTCAGCATCGGCGTGGTATAGCCGTCGTAGATGCGCCAGACGGCGTTCTCGCCGAAATTGAAGCCACCAAACTGGGCCTGCTGCTGCATCTGCGCCGTTGAGCGTCCGCTGGCGCCACCACGGTCGAAAGAAGTGCCGGCAGTATCGCCGTTGAAATAGGCATATCCCACCACCGCACCCGACTCGGCGTGCCCGACCACGGCGCCCACCGTGCCAGAGGGAAAACCATTGCCAGACACATTGCCGGAGAAATATAGCCGGTTGGCGCTGCTGCCCACCTCGCTCCAGCCGATCACGCCGCCCAGGTTCTTGTGAACCAGCGTCTCGTCGCTGTTGCTGGACATGCCGATGGCGCCGGTCGCATAGGCGTCGGCGATGCTGCCGCCATTGCGACCGACCAGGCCGCCTACATTCGCGCCGCCGCCCACGCCGCCGGTGGCATACGCTTGCGAAATGGTGCCGTCGTTATTGCCGACCAGGCCGCCGATCTTTTCGCCGGGGCCGGTGACGGCGCCGCTGGCGCGCGCCACGGTGATGGTGCCGTCGCTATTGTTGGAGCCGACCAGGCCGCCAATCGATGAACCGTTGACATCGCCGCTGACACTGCCGCTGCCCATGCCGCCGGCCAGGCCCGTCACATTGCCAGTAGCGCTGGCAATGCTGATGGCGCCGCCGTTGGCGCCGACCAGGCCGCCGACATTGCTGCTGCCGCTGACAGCCATGCTGCTCGTCACATTGCTCAGCGTGCCCTCACTGTTGTTGCCCACTAACGCGCCGACATTGTTACCGCCGGTGACGCTGCCGCCCTGCATGGCCAGGTTGCGGATGGTGCCGCCCTGCATGCGCGCAAACAGGCCGCTGCCGGAATACGAATTATTGACGCTGCTGTTGATGAACAGTCCACTGATGGCATGATTGCCGCCATCGAAGACGCCGCTGTACGCCAATTCATCGCTGCCGAACAGCGGCGCGAAGCCGGCGCCCTGGTTCCAGCTGGCGGTGCCGCTGGCGTCGATATCGCCGGCCAGGATGTAATTGGTATTGTTGATCTGCTTGTCGACGCCTTGCAGGCCGTACACGTCGGCGATCCGGTAAGGGCTTGCGGTACTGCCGTCGCCACCGGTGGCGCGCAGGAAGTTGGCGCGGCCGATTTTAAAGCTGTGAGCTGAAAACGACGGCAGGCTGGCGCTGTTCTGGACCCAGTTGCCGCTTTCGAGGAAAAACTCGCCACTGACATTGAGCGGGTTGGTCGAGGTGATCAGATTGGCGCCGCCGCCACCATCGCCGCCAACGTTGAGCTTCAGGTTATGCAGCACGGTGAAAAAACTGTTCAGATTGATGCCGACGCCGCTGCTCAACTCGAGATTGGTGATGTAATCGCTGATGCTCAGCGAACCGGTTTGATTGATGGTGCCGGCATTGCTGCCGCCAACGCTCAGCGTATAGGCGGCGATCCGGAATAATTCCGCATTGGTCAACCCCAGGCTGTCGGCCGGCTTGTCGCCGACCACGCCCAGCGTAATCGGGCGCCCGAAAGTCATCGGCGTCAGCGTGACGCTATTGCCGCGGATGCCGCGGCCATAACTGATATTGTCCGCTTCCAACCGCAGCGTGCCGCCGGTCAGTTGATTGCCGTCGGCGCTGCCGCTCAAGCTGATGCCGCCGCTGCTGTCATTGGCGAGCAAGGTCAGGTCGCCGCCGCCAGCATTGATGGTGCCGGCGCCCTTCACGCTGGCGCCCGACAGGTTGGCATTGCCGCCGTTGGTATTGATCGCCGCGTTCAGGTTCAGGTTCGAGCCGAAACCGTAGGCGTTGCCGCCGGAGGCGTTATTGGCAGACAGGATCACGGCGCCGGCCGAAGTCGTGATCGGCGAGTTGACATTGATGCTCTCGCCGGCTGTCGCGGTCAGGCCGATGCCCGGGTTGACCATATTGATGGCGCTGTTGAAATTGATCCGATGCGTCGCCTGCAACGTCACATTGCTGCCGGCGTTGGAAATGGTATCCGCGCCGATGCTGGCGGTACCGGTCGACGGCGCGTCGCCAAACTCATCGACACTGCCCAGTTCAGCGGGATAGATGGCCACGACGTCGATATCGTAAGGATCGATCAGCCAGTTGCCGCGCTTGCCGCGCAAGGAGGCCGTGTCGACACGGATGCCCTTGATATCCAGGTAGTGGCCCGAGGTTTCCACCAGACCACCGTTGCCGGAGGCGGCGCCGCCACGCGCCGAGATGCTGCCGTACACGCGCGCCGTCTCGTTGCCCCAGACGATGACCTTGCCGCCGTCGCCGTTGACGATGGCGTCGGCCTTGACGCTGGCGCCGCTGTCCAGCGCCACCTGGCGCGCATTGGGAATCGCCGCGTTTTTGCCCTGGTAGTCGCCACCCAGCAGCACCGTGCCGCCGCCAAGGGCGCCGCTGGCGTCGACCTGGGCATTGCCCAGCACGCCGACCTGCTCGCCCAGCACCGTGATCTCGCCGCCCTTGCCGGCGGCGCTGGTGGCCGTGGTGACGCTGCCCGCTTCCAGCAGCGCCTTGCCGGTCGCTTTCAATACGATCTTTCCATTTTCGCCCAGCACCGCGCTGTTGGCATTGAGCACGCCACGCTGTTTCAGCAGCGCGCCGACCATGCCGATGCGCCCGCCCTGGGCCACGATCTGGCCCACATTGAGGGCCTGGTCCGCCGGGGCCGACAGCACCACGCGCAGGTCCGGGTTGGCGGCGTCGGCCAGTTGCACGCTGTGGCCGGCGGCCAGCAGCACGTCGCCGTTGGGCGCCGTGATGATGCCGCTGTTTTCCACGTTCGGCGCGATCAGCAGAATCTGCCCGCCGCTGCCGGCATTGATGGTTCCCTGGTTGAGCACGGCGCCGGCCTGATCGCCGGCATTGAAATTCATTTTGCCAGCCAGGAAATCCTGGTTCGACAGCGCCAGGCTGGACGCCACCAGGCCCGCCACGTCGACCCGTGCATCGCGGCCGAACAGCACGCCGTTCGGATTGATCAGAAACACCTTGCCGTTCGATTGCAAGGAACCCAGGATCTTGCTGGGGTCTTGTCCGGTGATACGGTTCAGCACGCTGCTGCCGGCGTTTTGCTGGACAAAGCGCGTGATCTCGCCCTGGTTGACGGAAAAACTCTGCCAGTTGATGATGGTGTTGGGCGTGTTCGTGATCGTAAACAGATTGCCCTGCTGGTTGAACGTGGCGTGGCCATGCACCACTTGCGGCAAGACCGGATTGGCATGGGCCGCATTGAAACAGGCGGCGATCAGCAAGGCCAGCGCGGTGCGGCGCAGCGGCGGCTCGAAGGGGCCGCCGGCAGGCACGGTGCGCAATTGTTTTTGTTTGGTCATGATGTGTTTATCCTTGATGCTCAATACGACAGCGCAACTCTGAAATGCAGGCGATTGGCATCGCGATGCCCGGTCTGGCCGGGGTTGACCACATGGGCATAGTCCAATTGCAGGTTGGCGTAGCGGTTCAGCAGGATGCGCAGGCCAAGGCCGCTTGAACCGATCGCCATGCTGTCGATTTCGCCGGGCAGGGCATGATTGCGGCGCACCCAGGCCGTGTCATAAAACGCCAGCGCGCGGCACTGGTAGCCGCCATCGCCGCACCAGTTCGGCGTGTACAGTTCCAGGTTCAGGTTGGCGCCCGAGTCATTGGCCACTTCGCGTTCGAGAAAACCGCGCACGGTCGCCGCGCCGCCGACCCCGAACTGCTCGCCCGGCACCAGCGCATCGGGCGTGTACTGGCCGTTGAACAGCGCGCGCCATTGCCAGTCGTTGTCCAGCACCTGGACATGGCTGGCGCTCAGGCGCAAGGTGCTGTAGCCGGCCTTGGCGCCTAAACGTGCCAGCGTAAAATCCTGCTGCCCGCCATTCTTGCCGCCGGGAATATTGCGCGCCAGGGTAAGGCCCACGCTGGCCTCGCCACGCGGCAGGCTCCACGCGCCGATATAGGCGATGCTGACGGGGTGCACCGTCACGTCGGTGCCCAGCTCCATGCCAAAGAACTGCAGGCTGTTGCGGTAGGCCTTGAAGTCCAGGCCATATACCAGCTTGGGTTCGTAGTTGTCGCGCTTGCCGAAGTTCTGGTTGTAGCGCGCGCCGGCGGTGGTGCCGCGGCCGCTGACGGCCAGGTCGAAAATGCCGGCCGCGACGCTGCCCGAATCGACGTTCGAATAGCTGGCAAAAAAGTCCAGCGAGTCGCCCAGCGCATACAGCGGCACGTGGTAGCCCAGGCCATACACGCCGACCTGGTTGGCATGCTCGATCGAGGTGGTGTATTGCAGGCTGGCCACATGATCGCGGCCCCACAGGTTGGCATGCTGCAGCACCACGCCGGCGTGGGTCTTTCCGGAATCCTTGCTGCCGGTATTGTCGAGGTTGAGCGTGGCTTTCCAGGCGCGTTCGTCGACCACCGCGATGCTGGCGTTGACCGTGCCCTCGGCCTGGCCGGTGGCCAGCTTGACCTCCATCTTGCGGGCCGGATTCTCATTGGCCAGCTTCAGGCTTTGCCCCAGCGCCGGCATGTTCGGCGTCTGCCCTTCCACCAGTGCCGGCAGCGCGCGCCGCACATTGGCCTCGTCGACATGCTGATTGCCGGAAATGGCCACCTTGCCGACCTGCGTCTGCACCACGTTCAGGCGCACGGCGCCATGTGCCAGCTCCTGCTCCGGCAAGGCCACCAGCACCATGGTGTAGCCGCGCGCGCGGTATGCGTTTTCCAGCGCCTCGACGGCTTGCTGGATGGCGCCAAAATCGCGCTGCCGGCCGGCGAACGGCGCCACCAGCGATTGCACCAGTTGCGGCCCCAGCAAGGTGTCGCCGCTGACCTCGTAGCTGGCGATATCGAACAGCGGAACGGCACTGTCGGCCTCAGGAGTTTGGGCGTTTGCGCATGCCGCGCAGAATAACAGCGCGGAACCTGCAAGCAGGCGCACCAGACGATAATTCATGTGTGAGAGTTCTTGTGGTTGCATGGCCAGCCAGGCGTGTCTGGACCATCAATTGATTGAAAGCAAAGTTTAGACGGATTCCGATTTTCAGTCAGAAATTTCTATGCTAGCGCCGCTTATTTTGTCTCGAAGCTGGTGACGCCATCCCAGTCCTGCGCGGGCGGCGTGTCGCGATACTGGCGCAGGCGCTCGGCGTACAGCCGGCGCAAGCCATCGTCTGGCAGTTCCAGCAAGATTGCCCCGGCGCCATCCCAGTCGCGTGCACGCAACAGTTCCAGCAGGCGCGACCAGCGCGCCAGCAGCGCCAGTTCTATCGCATCGGCCTCGCTTTGCAGGCCACGCGGCTCGTAGATGGCCACCGGTTCGGTCTTGCCCTTCACCCGCACGCGGTCCAGTTCGCGGTAGGCGAACTGTGGCGCCTGCGCGCGCGTGAATTCGCTCACCGCGATGCCCACGCCATAGACTTTGGTAATGCCTTCCAGGCGCGCACCGAGGTTGACGGCGTCGCCCATCACGGTGTACGCGCGGCGAATGCGCGAGCCCATGTCGCCCACATGCATCAGGCCGCTATTGATGCCGATGCCGATCTGCAGCGCCGGCCAGCCGCGCGCCTGGAACTCCTGGTTCAGGCGCGCCGCGCTCTTCTGCATCAGCAGGGCGCTGGCCACCGCCCGGCTGGCATGGTCGGGAAACGCCACCGGCGCGCCCCAGAAGGCCATCACGGCGTCGCCGATATATTTGTCGAGCGTGCCGCCGTGGCTGTCGCGGATGTCTTCCGACATGGCCGTCAGGTAGAGGTTGATATATTCGCGCAACTGCTGCGGCGTCATCTGTTCCGAAATGGCCGTAAAGCCGCGCACGTCGGCAAACAGCACCGTCAGCTCGCGGCTTTCGCCGTCCATGCTGTAGCGGTCGGGATTGTCGGCCATCTGCGCCACCAGTTCCGGTGCCACGTACTGGCCGAAGCGCGACACCAGCGCCCTGCCCTTGCGCACTTCGAAAAAATAGCCCCAGGCCAGGTTGGCGACGAACAGCGCCGCGATCAGCAATAGCAGCACGGCCACGTCGAGCGCCGCGTCGAAGCCATGGTACAACCACCAGTTCAGGCCCAGCGCGCCGGCCAGCGCGGTGCCTGCCAGCAACACGGCCGCCGCCGGCGTGGCGACGGCCAGCGCGCAGCCCAGCAGCAGGCCCACCAGCATCACCTGGCCGAACTCGATCGCCAGCGCATAGTCGGGCCGCGACTTGAAATGGCCGTCGAGAATCGATTTGATCAGGTTGGCGTGTACTTCCACGCCGGGAAACTCTGCATTGACGGGCGTGGCGCGGATATCGTTCAGGCCGGCGGCGGTGGTGCCCACCAGCACGATGGCGCCGTGCAGCACTTCCGTCGGCACCGCCCCCATCAGCACATCGGCGGCCGATACATAGCGGAAGGCGCCGCCGTCCGGCCCGCCCTTGCCGCGAAACTGGATGGTGGTGGTCAAGGCTTCGCCGACCGGGATATCGAGGCGTCCGCGCGGCGTAAACACGGCAATGCGGTCCAGGCCGCCATGCTCGCGCTCGGCCTCGGACAGTTCATCGGCCGCCTGGCCGAACACCGGCGCGATCGCGCGCGCCTTCAGGTACACGCTGGCGGTGGCGAGCGACAGCGACGGGTAATACGCGTCGCCGATGCGCGCAAGCAGGGTCGACGAGCGCAGCACGCCGTCGCTGTCGGTCAGGGCCGTGAAGATGCCGGCTCCTTGCGCCGCCTGTTGCAGCTGCGCCAGGTTGGCCTCATAGCCGGGCGCCGTAAACGCCGTCACCGTGCGCCCGTTCAGCTCGCTCACCGTAAACGCCGGCTTGGGCAGCACGCCCTTCTTTTGCCGGTCCGAGACGCTGTAGCCCAGCACCACCGGCTGGCCGCGCATCGCCTCGGCAAACAGCGCGTCGTAGTCCATCTGGGGTTTCAGGCGTTCGAGCTGGCTGCGCAGGCCCGGCACGCCGGCCAGTTCACCCTTGGCCAGGTCGGCCAGCACGCCATAGCCGGAACTGGTGTCGGGCTCGGGAAACGAGATATCGAAGCCGACCGCGGCCACGCCGTAGTGGCCCGTCAGCTGCGACACGAGACGCGCCTGCACGTCGCGGCCCCAGGGAAAGCGGCCGATCTGGTTCAGGCTTTTTTCATCGATATCGACGATCACGATGCGCGTGTCGAGCTGCGGGGCTTCGACGCGCATGCGCATGTCGCCCAGCATGGCGTCCAGCCGGCCGACCGTATCGCTACCGAACAAACCGATGCTGGCGCAGGCGGCCAGCAAGGTCAGCAACGCGCCCAGCAGCAGCCGCGCGCCATGCTTTTTCAGTGCCGCAAACCAGCGCATCAGGGCACGTAACCGGGAATGGCCGCCTCGTCGACGGCGTCGATCTGTTCGGGATGCATGTGCTTGTGGGCAAACGCCAGGTACACCTTGCTACGAATAAAGACGTCGAACAGGTCGGGATCGATATGGCCGTTCAGGCTGAAGTGGCCCAGGATGCGCAGCGACTCGGACAGCGACTTGCCCTTTTTATAGGGCCGGTCGCGCGCCGTCAGCGCCTCGAAAATATCGGCGATCGCCATCAGCCGCGCCGGCACCGACATCTGCTCGCGCGTCAGGCCACGCGGATAACCCTTGCCATCCATGCGTTCATGGTGGCCGCCCGCGTATTCCGGCACTTTTTGCAGATGCTTGGGCCACGGCAGCGCTTCGAGCATGCGGATCGACACCGAAATATGGTTGTTGATGATCTTGCGCTCGACCTCGGTCAGGGTACCGAAACGGATGGTGAGATTTTCCAGTTCGTTGGCGTCAAGGAACTCGCGCTCGACACCGTCGGGACCGGTCCAGCGCCGTTGCGCAATTTGCCGCACCCGTTCCTGGTCGGCCGGCGACATGCCTTCGCCGCCGATATTCGCATGGCGCAGAAAGTCGCGCTCTTCGCGCAGCAGCGCTTGTTGTTCGCGCAGGCAAAGGGCAATTTCGTCACTGCGTGCTGGCGACGCCAGTTGTTCTTTCAAAGCAGCAATTTCCACGTCGCGCAGCAGCACTTCGAAGCGCGTGTCGACCAGGTGGATGCGGTCGTAGATGGTTTCCAGCTTGGTGGCCTTGTCGACCACGTGCACCGGCGTGGTGATCTTGCCGCAATCGTGCAACAGGCCCGCCAGCCACAGCTGCTTGCGTTCGTTCTCGCTCAATTGAAAATCGGCCATCGGGCCGTGCGCGGTGGCGTGCACGGCGTCGGCCAGCATCATCGTCAGTTCCGGCACGAACTGGCAATGGCGGCCCGTGTACGGCGACTTTTCATCGATGCCGATATTGATCAGGTTGACCAAGGACTCCAGCAACTGCTCCAGCTGGCGCAGCAGCAGTTGATTGGTCAGCGCCACCGCCGCCTGCGCCGCCAGGGCCTCGATAAAGCGCTGGTCGGTGGCGGAAAACGCCTGCACCGCGCCGGTGGCCCGGTCCTGGGCATTGATCAGCTGCAGCACGCCGATCAGCTCGCCTTCATGATCGCTCATCGGCACCGTCAGGAATGACGTCGAACGGTAGCCATAGTGGCCGTCAAAGGCGCGCATGCCCGAGAAATTGAAGTCGCCGGACTGGTACACATCGTCGATATTGACGGAAACGCGGCGGTGCGCCGCATACGCCGCCACCGAGCCCAGATTCGGTGCGCCGTCGTCCTGCCACAGCGCCACGCCCGGCACGCCGATGGCCACGCCGGCGCTGGCGCCCTGGCGCAGCCCCAGGCTGTCGTTGATACTGATATGGAATTCCAGGCTGCGCCCGTCCGCGCTGGGACGGTACAAGGTGCCGCCGTCGGCGCCCGTCATGTCCTTGGCGACCAGCACGATGCGTTCGAGCAGGGGCGTGATATCGCCGCCGTGCAGCATGCCTGCCGCCGCGCCACGGCCCAGTTCGACGCTCAGTTCAGTCAGCTGGTCGAGCCGCTGGGCGATTTGCTCGGGGTGCAGCTGGAGCATGATGGAGGACGAGGGAAGTGGCAACAACCGCCAGTGTACCGTTGCCAGCTATCAGCTGTACATTACAAAAAGGCAACAACTGAAAATAGATTTCCGAAACACAACAACTGTTAAAAAATGCCGTTTCGTGCACGACAATTAGAATAGAATCAACAATCGTTACAGTATAACAAGGCAGCGATGAAATTCACCTTCAGGGGCGTGCGCGGTTCGATCCCCTCGCCCGGCCCGCACACGGTGCGCTACGGCGGCAACACGACCTGCATCGAAGTGCGCACGGCCAGCGACGCCCTGCTGGTACTCGATGGCGGCAGCGGCATCTTTGCCCTGGCCGGCGCACTGCCGCCAGGGCCGGCCACGGCCCACATCCTGATCACCCACAGCCACTGGGACCATATCCATGGCCTGCCCATGTTTGCGCCGCTATTTATCCGCGGCAGCCGCGTGCGCCTGTATGGCGCGGCGGACGCGTTTGGCAACGGCATCGAACACGTGATGGCCACGCAGTTGCAGAACAATTATTTCCCCGTCAGCGAAGCGGCCATGGCGGCCGAGATCGACTACCGCACCCTGGCCGTCGGCGAGCGCGTGGAAGTGGCCGACGCGGTGGTGACGAATGCCGAAATGAATCACCCGGTGATCAACCTGGGCTACCGCATCGAGTCCGGCGGCGCCGCGCTGTTTTTCAGCGGCGACCATGAACCGTTCGACAATCCGCATGCCAGCGGCTCGCCCGAACACGCCGCCCGCCAGGCCGTCATCGACCAGCGCCAGGCGGCCATCGACAAGACCATTGCCGGCGTCGACGCCCTGATCATGGACTGCTCGTACACGCGCGAGGAATATGAAACCAAGCGCGGCTGGGGCCACGGCACCTTCGACGGCGCCTTCGAGCTGGCCCTGCGCTGCGGCGTCAAGCGGCTGTATTGCACCCACCACGAACCGACCCGCAGCGACGACCAGCTGGAAGCCGTATTTGCCGACGTGATGGCGCGCTTTGCGGACCGTCTCGGACCATTGCAGGTCTTCCTGGCGGCCGAGGGCATGACGGTAGAACTGGCCTAAGGCCTGTGTATGTTGGGTAGCGAACGGTCAAGCCAGCGCAAGCGGATCATGATGAGTGCTTGTTTATTCAAGGAGACTGCCATGACCCAGCAAAGCGAAAAAGCGCGCGAACAGCAGCAGCGTGAAGATCAGCAAGCCCAGCATGAAGCGAACAAGAGCCGCCAGCAGGCCGAGCAGGACAAAGGCGCGATCCGCCAGAATGACGGGCTGAAGGAACATCAAGGTGGCGACAAGGGCCCTCGCGGCCAGTAATTCCCGACCACCAGACAGGCGCCGCGGCGCCTGTTTCATTTGACGCTTTCCCATGAAAAACCTGCTGACGATGGCCGGCCTGGCCCTGCTCTCTGCGCTGGCGACCGCCCTGCTCGCCTTTATGGCGCTCGAACTGATGCCCTGCTCCTGGTTCGGCAGCGCCTCGGAAGGCGCTTGCGGCTACGGCGCCGTGTTTGCCGTGATGGGCGCCGCGCCGATCGTGTTCCTGGTGCTGTTGGTGCTGCTGTGCATCGGCTACGCGCGCCGGAAAGCCAGGCAGGTGCAGGGCGCGCCATAAAAAAAGGGAGCCTGAACGGCTCCCTTTTCAATCGCGACGGTACTGCATCACATGATATGGTGGCCGATCCACCAGGCCACTGCGGCAACAAAGGCCGAGGCGGGAATCGTGAAGATCCAGGCCCAGACGATATTACCCGCCACGCCCCAACGGACGGCCGACATTTTTTGCGACGAACCGACGCCGACGATGGCGCCTGTGATGGTGTGCGTGGTCGACACCGGAATGCCCAGCGCGGTCGAAACGAACAGGGTGATGGCGCCACCGGTTTCGGCGCAGAAGCCGCCCACCGGTTTGAGCTTGGTGATCTTCTGGCCCATGGTCTTGACGATACGCCAGCCACCGAACAGGGTGCCGAAGCTGATTGCCGTGTAGCACGAGATGATGACCCACAGCGGCGGCATGGCGTCGGCCGCGTTCGAATAACCGGCGGCGATCAACAGCATCCAGATGATGCCGATGGTTTTTTGCGCGTCATTGCCGCCGTGGCCCAGGCTGTAGGCGGCGGCCGAGGCCAGTTGCAAACGGCGGAACCATTTGTCGACCTTGCGCGGCGTCGAGCGGACAAAAATCCACGACACGATCAGCATCATGATCGAGCCGAACACAAAGCCCAGCACCGGGGCGATGACGATAAAGGCGACGGTTTTCCACAGTCCGGCCGCGACCAGGGCGCCGGTGCCGGACTTGGCAACGGCGGCGCCGACCAGGCCACCGATCAGCGCGTGCGAGGAAGACGATGGAATCCCGTAGTACCACGTAAACAGGTTCCAGAAGATGGCGCCCATCAGCGCGCCGAAGATCACGTACTGGTCGATCACCGTCGGGTCGATGGTGCCCTTGCCCACCGTGGCAGCCACGGTCAGCTGGTGAAACACGAAAATGGCGACAAAGTTGAAGGTGGCGGCCATGGCAACCGCGGTCTGCGGTTTCAATACGCCCGTCGAGACCACCGTGGCGATCGCGTTGGCGGCATCGTGGAAGCCGTTCATGAAGTCAAACAGCAGCGCGAGGGCGATCAACAGGCCTAGCACGTAGATGCTGATTTGTATGGTCATTGGTATGTTCTTTTCTGATTCTGGTTCAGGACAGGCCCAAACGCTTACGCGTTTTCGACGATGATGCCTTCGATAATATTGGACACATCTTCGCAACGGTCGGTCACGGTTTCCAGAAGCTCGTAGATCGCCTTCATCTTGATCAGGTTGCGCACGTCCGGCTCGTCGCGGAACAGCTTGGACATGGCGGCGCGCATCACGTGGTCGGCGTCGGACTCCAGGCGGTCGATCTCTTCGCAGATGGCGACGATCTTGCGCGAGTTGTCCATGTTGTGCAGCAGGGCGACGGCGTCGCGCACTTTTTCGGTACAGGCCAGCACCAGCTCGGCCAGGCGCTTGGCTTCCGGCGTGACGGCTTTCAGGTCATACAGGGAGACGGTTTGCGCCGCGTCTTCCAGCAGGTCCAGGATGTCGTCCTGGCGCGTGATCAGCTGGTGGATGTCGTCGCGGTCGATCGGCGTGATGAAGGTCTTGTGCAGCATTTCGACGGTGGCGTAGGTTACCTTGTCGGCCTGTTTCTCGATGCTCTCGATGGCATGCACGCGGTTTTCCAGGTCGTCGAAATTGGTCATCAGGCCGAGCATCTCTTTGGCGCCCTTGACGCACAGTTCCGCGTGCTGGTTAAACAATTCAAAAAACTTGCCCTCTGTGGGCATCAAGCGTCCAAACATGTCATTCTCCGTTAAGCATTGAGTCGTGTTATTTACTGCAGAAAGCCGCCCCGGTAATACGGGGCGGCCGATGGAATGCCAGTGCTGCCGTACTAGTCGCCCTGATAAAGCGCCAGGCCACCACTGTAATTGCCAAATTTGGTGTACTGCCCCATGAAAGTGAGGCGGATGCTGCCGATTGGCCCGTTACGCTGTTTGCCGATAATGATTTCGGCGGTGCCCTTGTCGGGCGAATCGGGGTTGTAGACTTCGTCGCGGTAAATGAACAGGATCACGTCGGCATCCTGTTCGATCGCGCCCGATTCGCGCAAGTCCGACATCACCGGACGTTTGTTCGGGCGTTGTTCCAGCGAGCGGTTCAGCTGGGACAGCGCGATCACCGGGCAACCGAGTTCTTTCGCCAGCCCTTTCAGGCCGCGTGAAATTTCGGAAATTTCGGTGGCGCGGTTGTCGCCGGGACTATTCGCCGACATCAGCTGCAAGTAGTCGACGATGATCAGGCCCAACTTGCCGCACTGGCGCGACAGACGGCGCGAACGGGCGCGCAGCTCGATCGAGTTGAGCGCCGGCGTTTCATCGATGTACAACTGGGCGTCGTTCATCTTCTGGATCGCGTTGGTCAGGCGCGGCCAGTCTTCGTCGTTCAGGCGGCCGGTGCGCAGGCGGTGCTGGTCCAGTTGGCCGACCGAACCGAGCATACGCATGGCCAGCTGGGCGCCGCCCATCTCCATCGAGAACACGGCCACCGGCAAGCCGCTGTCGATCGCCACGTTCTCTCCGATATTGACGGAAAACGCGGTCTTGCCCATCGACGGACGGCCGGCCACGATCACCAGGTCGCCCGGCTGCAGGCCGGAGGTCATGCGGTCGAGGTCGATGAAGCCGGTCGGCACGCCGGTGATTTCACTCTGGTTGTCGCGGCTGTACAGCTCGTCGATGCGCTCGACCACCTGCGTCAGCAGCGGCTGGATCGCGGTCCAGCCCTGGGCCCCGCGCGCGCCTTCTTCGGCGATCGCGAAGATCTTCGATTCGGCTTCGTCAAGCATCTGCTTGACTTCCTTGCCTTGCGGGCTGAACGCCGTGCCCGAGATATCGTCGGCCACGGTGATGAGTTTGCGCAGCACGCCGCGGTCGCGCACGATCTCGGCGTAGCGGCGGATATTGGCGGCCGATGGCGTGTTCTGCGCCATCGCGTTCAGGTAAGCGAGTCCGCCCACATCCTCGGCCTTGCCGAGCTGGGTCAGGGTTTCAAAGACAGTAATGACATCGGCAGGCCTGGAGGCGTTCACCATCTTGACGATTTGCTCGAAGATGATGCGATGGTCATAGCGATAGAAATCATCCGCATGCATGAAATCGGCAATGCGGTCATACGCGGCATTGTCGCGCAGCAGGCCGCCGATGACGGACTGTTCTGCTTCGATCGAATGCGGCGGTATGCGGAGGGAATCCAGTTGTGGATCTGAGGGGGCGTTCATGGCGCGAATTATACCCGCTTCGGCGTCCGGGCAAAAATAAAGGGCTGAAAATCAGCGAAAAAAAGGCGACAAAAAAGCCGGGCGAACCCGGCTTTTTCTATTGCGGCAATGCCTGCAGGCCAAGGCCTGCAAACGATTTACGCGTTTGCGTCTGGTACGACAGCAATCACTACTTCCACGACCACGTCGGTGTGCAGAGCAACCGAAACGTTGTGCTCGCCAACAACTTTCAGCGGGCCGGTAGGCATGCGGATTTGTGCTTTTTCAACAGCAAAACCTTGCTTGGTCAGCGCTTCAGCGATGTCGAAGTTGGTGACGGAACCGAACAGACGGCCATCGACACCAGCTTTTTGAGCAACTTGAACGGTCAGGCCGCTCAGTTTTTCGCCCTGGGCTTGCGACGCGGCCAGTTTGGCGGCAGCAGCTTTTTCCAGTTCGGCGCGCTTGACTTCGAATTCGGCGATCGCCGTAGCGGTAGCACGACGGGCCAGGCGTTGTGGAATCAGGAAGTTACGTGCGTAACCGTCTTTGACTTTGACGACTTCGCCGAGGTTACCGACGTTAACAACTTTTTCTAACAGAATGATTTGCATAGTTCTTCTCCAGGAATATCTGACCGATTAAGCGTGGTGCAGATCGGTGTATGGCAGCAGCGCGAGGAAGCGAGCGCGCTTGATTGCGGTGTCAACTTGGCGCTGGTAGTGCGCTTTGGTACCGGTCAGGCGTGCTGGCATGATCTTGCCGTTTTCTTGGACGAAGTCTTTCAGCGTGTCAACGTCTTTGTAGTCAACTTGTTCAACGTGTGCTGCGGTGAAGCGGCAGAACTTCTTGCGTTTGAACAGTGGGTTTTGCTGTTTGCGTTTTTCTTTAAGCTTGAGCTTATTTTTGTCGAACTTTTTACCGAATGCCATGTGAGGCTCCTGTATCTAAAAATGCGCTAGTCAGAAATGACTGCACTAAAATCAATGATGTGAAACACCAAACTCTTGCTGTTGCGGCTTTTTCTGGCCAGGAAACCCGTGAACTGATATACCCCGCCCAAGCTTGCCTGGCTGAACCGGCCTGAAATTTCGCCAGCGGCAAGCGCGGCAACATCAAACTCGGTCAAACGGGCAATACCGGCTTCCATCTGCTGCGAACTGTGCTGCAATACTGCATTCACGATCGGCAACCCTGCCGGCGTATAGCGCAATATTTCGCGCTCGGCAATGATGGCGGTAACTTGTAACTGGTTCAGCGCACGATCCTGGTCAATCAGGCTGCTGCTGCGGCTGGAGCGGCTGCTGGTGCTTCGGTGCGGTGGCTTTTCGCCGCATCTTCGCGTTGTACCGATTTCATCATCGGCGAAGGAGCTGTTTCAGCTTTCTTCATTTTAACGGTCAGGTGACGCAACACGGCATCATTGAATTTGAATGCAGTTTCCAACTCGACCAGGGTCTCGTTGTCGCATTCGATGTTCAGGCAGATGTAGTGTGCTTTAGGCAGCTTCTGGATCGAGTAAGCCATTTGACGGCGGCCCCAATCTTCCACGCGGTGAACCGAACCGCCGCGGGTGGTTACGCTGGCTTTGTAGCGTTCGATCATCGCGGGCACTTGCTCGCTCTGGTCCGGATGGACGATAAAGACTATTTCATAATGACGCATGCAAACTCCTTCAGGTCGGATTGATAATCGCCCACCCCGGCGTCAAGACGGGTGTGGGAAGGTCAGCCGAAGATTATAACCGCCTTTTGCAATCCGATCAACCATTGCTTGCCTGACGGCGGCCGCAAAGGCGGCCGGCACGCCGTCTTTGCGCGCCGCGCGATTTTTTCCATCGAAATCACCTGAAAATGCCGAAAGTCGCTTGCATAGTCGGCGATACTGTACAAAAATACAGACTGTTCATATAGACAGCATTTCACTATGCACCCACCATCCATGATCAAGCTGACAGCACGACAAGAACAAATCCTGAACCTGATCAAGGACGCGATTGAAAACACGGGTTTTCCTCCCACTCGCGCCGAAATCGCCAATGAATTGGGTTTCAAATCGGCCAATGCGGCCGAAGAGCATTTGCAGGCCCTGGCCCGCAAGGGCGCGATCGAGATTTCGCCAGGCACCTCGCGCGGCATCCGCCTGCTCGGCGTCAATGCCAACAGCGTGGCCGAGCCGGCGCTGCCGAAAGTGCCGGCCGCGCTGCTGATGTCGCTGCCGCTGATCGGCCGCGTGGCCGCCGGCTCGCCCATCCTGGCGCAGGAAAACCTGGAAGCGAGCTACAACGTCGACCCGGCCCTGTTTTCAAGCAAGCCCGACTTTTTGCTGAAAGTGCGCGGCTGGTCGATGCGCGACGCCGGCATCATGGACGGCGACCTGCTGGCCGTGAAAAAAGTCGACAGCGCCAAGAACGGCCAGATCGTGGTCGCCCGCATCGGCGATGAAGTCACCGTCAAGCGCTACAAGAAGACCGGCACCCTGATCGAACTGCTGCCGGAAAACCCCGACTTCAAAGTGATCACCGTGACGCCGGAAGATGAATTTGCTTTAGAGGGCCTGGCAGTCGGCCTGATGCGCAGCTGGCATTAATCAAGTCCATGTAAAAAGGGCCGCGACAGCAATGCTGTGGCGGCCCTTTTTATTTGCCGAAGCGTTTATGCTTCCAGCGCGCTTTGAAAATCGTCGAGCAGATCGGCTTCGTCTTCGATACCGACCGAGACGCGGATCAGCGATTCGGCGATGCCCATGCTGGCGCGGCGCTCGGCGCCCATCTCGTAGAAGATCGTGTGCGCCACCGGGATCACCAGGGTGCGCGTGTCGCCCAGGTTACTGGCCGGAATCGCCAGCTTCAGGCGATTGAGGAAATCGAAGCAGTCGATGCCGTCTTTCAATTCAAAGCTGAACAGCGAACCGTAGCTGCGGAACATATCCGTCGCCAGCGCATGCTGCGGATGCGACGCCAGGCCCGGATAATGCACGGCCGCCACGCGTGGATCGGCCTGCAGCATGGTGGCCAGCGCCAGGGCGTTCGAGCAGGTGCGATCCATGCGCAGGGCCATGGTTTCGGCGCCGACGGCGATATGGTGCGCCGCTTCCGGCCCCAGCGAAGCGCCGAAGTCGCGCAAGGCCTTGGCGCGGATCTGCGCAATGCCCCACTGTTTAGGCGCCGCCTTTTTATAGTTCTCGAAAATATTCGGGTAGCCGGTCCAGTCGAATACGCCGGTATCGGTCAGGCTGCCGCCCAGCGCATTGCCGTGGCCGCCGATCGACTTGGTCAGCGCATTGATCACCAGGCCGGCGGCGACCGCTTTCGGGCGGAACAGATACGGCGTGGTCATGGTGTTGTCGACGATATACAGGATGCCTTTCTCGCGGCACAACTCGCCGATCTTGGCCAGGTCGGCGATCTGGGTGCGCGGGTTGGCGATGGTTTCGACGAACACGATGCGCGTTTGCGGCGTGATGGCGGCCGCCACGTTGGCCACTTCGGTGGCGTCGACGAACGACACGCCGATGCCCTGCCCCGTGACGGTCTGCCACAGGCTGTTGGTATTGCCAAACAAAAAGGCCGACGACACCACATGGTCGCCCGCGCGCAGCAGCGCCTGCACCACCGCGCCGATGGCACCCATGCCGGTGGCAAAGCACAAGGTCGCGACGCCGTCTTCCATCTGGTTGACCTTGTCTTCCAGCGCGGAAACGGTCGGGTTGCCCTGGCGGCTATAGCGGAAGCCCGGCTCCTTGCCCTGGAACACCGACGCCAGCTGGCGCGCGTCGCTGTAGCCAAACGCGACCGAGGTATGCACGGGCTTGTGCAGCGAGCCGTGTTCGATGCCCTTGCGGCGGTCGCTATGCAGGATGGTGGTGGTAAAGCCGTAGTTTTTTTTGGTGGTCATGGTCTATTCAAGATGCTGCTTGTGCTGTTACCCCAAGCAAAGGCTGGGGTCAGTCCCTGCGGGATCGGAATGCACGCCATTGGCGCGCATTCCCCCGACGGGTCTGACCCCTTTATTATGCTTCGGTGGTCGCCAGGTTCAGGTTCAGCTGGGAACGCGGCGTGTCTTCGGGCGCGGCCGCCTTCGGATTGTGGCGCGCATACTCCAGGCGGTCCAGGTAGTCCTGCGACACGTCGCCCGTCACGTAGACGCCGTCGAAGCACGATGCTTCGAAGCTGGTCAGGGCCGGGTTGACGTCGGCAATCGCCTGCTTCAGGTCGTCGATATCCTGGTAGACCAGGTAATCGGCCGTGATTTCGCGGCACACTTCTTCCGTGGTGCGGCCGTAAGCGATCAGCTCGTCGCGCGTCGGCATGTCGATGCCATACACGTTCGGGTAGATCACCGGTGGCGCGGCCGAGGCGAAGATCACCTTCCTGGCACCCGCTTCGCGCGCCATCTGCACGATTTCACGGCTGGTGGTGCCGCGCACGATGGAGTCATCGACCAGCAGCACCACTTTATCCTTGAATTCGGACGGAATCGCGTTGAGCTTCTGGCGCACGGATTTCTTGCGCGCCGCCTGGCCCGGCATGATGAAGGTACGGCCGATATAGCGGTTCTTGATAAAGCCTTCGCGGTACTCGATGTTCAGCGCCAGCGCCAGCTGGATCGCGGCCGGGCGTGATGAGTCGGGGATCGGCATGACCACGTCGATGCCGCCTTCGGGCAGTTCGCGGCGGATCTTTTCGGCCAGGTACTCGCCCATTTTCAGGCGCGTGGCATACACCGAGGCGCCGTCGATAACGGAGTCGGGGCGGGCCAGGTAGACGAATTCGAACACGCAAGGGTTCAGGCTGGCATTGTCGGCGCATTGCTGGCTGTGCAATTGCTTGTCGGCGTCGATGAAGACCGCTTCGCCCGGCGCGATATCGCGCACGAAGCGGAAGCCCATGCCTTCCAGCGCCACCGATTCGGAGGCGATCAGGTATTCGGTGCCCTGCTCGGTTTCATTGATGCCCAGGCACAGCGGACGGATGCCGTGCGGATCGCGGAAGGCCAGCAAGCCCACGCCGGCGATCTGCGCGACGGCGGCGTAACCGCCCTTGACGCGGCGGTTCAGCACGGTAACGGCCTTGAAGATGGCTTCCGGGTCCAGCACCAGGCCGGTGGTGGCCTGGTGGATTTCATGGGCCAGCACGTTCAGCAGCACTTCCGAGTCGGAATCGGTATTGATGTGGCGGCGGTCGTTCTTGAACATCTCCTGCTTGAGCTGTTCCCAGTTGGTCAGGTTGCCGTTGTGCGCGAGGGTAATGCCGAACGGCGCATTGACATAGAACGGTTGCGCTTCTTCTTCGCTCGACGAGCCGGCGGTGGGATAGCGGCAGTGGCCGATGCCGGAGTTGCCTTGCAGCGAACGCATGTTACGCGTACGGAAGACGTCGCGCACCAGGCCGTTGGCCTTGTGCATGGAAAACATACTGCTGTGATTGGTCGCAATCCCTGCCGCGTCCTGACCGCGATGTTGCAAGAGCAACAATGCATCATAGAGCAATTGATTGACAGGTTGATGGGAAACGACGCCGACGATGCCACACATGGTGTGCTCCTGTAACTGTGCTACTGATTTAAAAAGATCAAAATTTCACATGCTGCGCGTAGGCGGCAGGCAGATAAGGCTTGATGATGCGCGCGCCCTGTTCGGCGTATGGACTGAGCAAGGCGTTCTTCCAGAACGGCTGTTGCGGAATCGAGGTCATGCCGCACAAGATGACGGTGGTCAGCACAATTACAAGCCCCCGCGCCGCACCGAACAGGCTGCCCAGCATCCGGTCGGCCAGGCTCAGCCCGGTTACCTTGACCAGCGCATCGACCGTCATGCCAAGCAAGCCCATCAGGATGCGCACGCCGATAAACAGAATCACGAAGGCCAGCAGCAGGCGCACGGCCTCGCCAGGAATCACGGCCGGCAGGAATTTCGCCAGGGTCGCGCCGTAAGCATTGGCGGCGACAAACGCCACCACCCAGCTCACCAGCGACAGGATTTCCTTGATCAGGCCGCGCATCATGCTGATCAGCACCGACGTGGCCAGCACGAACAACACCAGGTAATCGAAGATCGTCACGCTGTCAGCCTGCCAGGCTTACACTGCTCACGCCGGCACCAGGCTGCCACCCAGGCCCAGCTTTTGCAGCTTGGCACGGGTTTTTTCCGCCTCGTCGCGGCTGCCGAACGGGCCTACGCGCACGCGGATGCGCTGGCCACCGGCACTGGACACTTTTTGCGTATAGGAACTGATACCCGCGTCGCGCAATTTGGCCTGCAATTCATCGACCTTGTCCTGCGTCGCCAGCGCGGCGACTTGCACCACGAAGCGGCCACCATCGCTGTCGGACGATTTTTCTTCCTTCGCAGCCGGCTTGGCTTCCGCCCTGGCGGCGGGCTTACCTTCCAGGATGGCCATCGCGCGCGCCGCATCGTCATTCGATTTTTCCACCTTGACCGGTTTCGGCTCGGGCTTCGGCTCCGGCTTGACTTCATGTTTCGGTTCAGGCTTGGGCTCGACCTTGGGCTCGCGCTTCGGCTCCGGTTTTGTTTCGTGCTTCGGCTCGACCTTGGGCTCGACCTTCACCGGCTTCGGTTCAACATACGTCGGCTTCGGCTCGACATACGCCGGCTTGACCGGTTCGGCCGCGGCCACCACGGTGGCCGGCACCGGCGTCGGCATCGGGACTGGCTTGCTTCTGGCTGGCAATGGCGTATCGACAATTTCCTCGGACTGGTCCAGGCCATTGCTGGCCGCGCCCTGGGCCGGCACCGCCGGCACGGGTGCCGGCACCGGGGCCGGTGCGGCGGCCACTTTATCTTTCGACGGAATCTCGATGGCGATATCGTTGACGGGCGCCTTCGGTTCGGAATCGAGCAGCATCGGCAAGCCGACGGCCACGCCCAGCGCCAGCGCGATGGCGCCGATCAGGCGGCGGCGCGCACGTTTCTTTTCCGGCAAAGCCGGATCGGGCGCATCGCGGCCAGCACGGCGGCCGCCGCCACCGGAGGTGTTGGCGGCACGCTTGCGGGTCGGCGACTGCGCTTCGCCAGGAACATAAAAGCCGCTGTCTTCGCCAGAGGATTCTTGCTTGTTTTTAAACAGTTTCGAGAACAAGCCCATGCGTCATTTTCAGTCGAGTGCGTTTCAGTGAAGTGAGGATTTCCTGGCCTTCATCACGCCGGCGACGGTGAGGAAAGAACCAAAGACCACAATTCTATCATTCTCACCGGCCCGGCTCATTGCATTTGCAAAAGCTTGTGCCGGGTCATCGAAAACAGACACCGTATGATCGCCACTGTCCGGCTTGTCTTCCAGCATGATCTGCACCTTGGCCGCCAGCTCGGAAGCGGTGGCCGCGCGCGGCGACGGCAGGCCGGCCAGGCACCAGTGATCGACATGCTCGCTCATGGCCGCCAGCACGCCATCGATGTCCTTGTCGTGCATGGAACCGAAAACGGCATAGGTGTAGGGATGAAAACCCATATTGCCCAGGTTCTGATTCAGCGCCGAGGCCGCGTGCGGATTGTGCGCCACGTCCAGGATCACGCTGGGGCGGCCCGGCAACACCTGGAAACGGCCCGGCAGTTCTACGGTGACCAGGCCGGTGCGCACTTCCTGCGCGCCGACAGGCAATTTGAGTTTGAGCACTTCCAGCGCGGCCAGCACGGCCGTGGCGTTGAGGATCTGGTTGGCGCCGCGCAGGCTCGGATACGCCAGCGAATTGCGGCGCTGATCGCGCCCGCCGTAGTTCCACTGCTGCTTGTCGCCCGAATAATTGAAGTCGCGCCCCATCAGCCACAGGTCGGCGCCGATCGCGGCCGCATGGTCGATCAAGGATTGCGGCGGCACCGGGTCGCTGCAGATGGCCGCCTTGCCGGTGCGGAAGATGCCGGCCTTTTCAAAGCCGATCGCCTCGCGCGTGTCGCCCAGGTAATCGGTATGGTCGATATCGACGCTGGTGACGATCGCCACGTCGGCGTCGATCACATTGACGGCGTCCAGGCGCCCGCCCAGGCCCACTTCCAGGATCGCCACGTCCAGTTGCGCCTGCGACAGCAGATGCAGGATGGCCAGGGTGGTGAATTCGAAATACGTCAGCGGCGTATCGCCGCGCACGGCTTCGACGGCATTGAAACTGGCGACCAGCTGTTCGTCGCTGGCCATTTCGCCCAGCACGCGGGCGCGCTCGTTAAAGTCGAGAAAGTGCGGCTTGATATACAGGCCCACTTTGTAGCCAGCGCGCAACAAGACGGACTCCAGCATGGCGCAGGTGGAGCCCTTGCCATTGGTGCCGGCCACCATGATCACGGGGCAGGCAAAGGCAAGCTGCAGGCGCGCCTTGACGGCCTGCACGCGGTCCAGGCCCATATTGATCTGGGTTTCCGAATGCCGGGTTTCCAGCATGGCGAGCCAGTCTGGCAAAGTGGTGGGAAGGTTTTGCATGGGAGACTTCTTGATTAGAGTGCGCGAAGCGATGAGACACGTGACGGCAAACAACATCCGGGGTCAGTCCCTGCGGGATCGAGATTCACTCCACTGGAGTGAATCTCCCCGTTGGGTCTGACCCCAGCATTTACGGGGTTGGCAATTAAGCCAATACTTCCACCGCTTGATTCTGCAACAAAGCCAGCAAATGGGCGATTTCTTCGCGCATCTTGCGGCGGTCGACGATCATGTCGACGGCGCCCTTGGTGACGAGGAACTCGGCGCGCTGGAAGCCTTCCGGCAGTTTTTCGCGCACGGTGTTTTCAATCACGCGCGGGCCGGCAAAGCCGATCAGCGCTTTCGGCTCGGCGATCACCACGTCGCCCATGAAGGCGAACGAGGCGGACACGCCGCCCATGGTCGGGTCGGTCAGCACGCTGATGAAGGGCAGTTTCTTTTCGGCCAGCTTGGTCAGCATGGCGGTAGTTTTTGCCATCTGCAGCAGGGACAGCAAGCCTTCCTGCATGCGCGCGCCGCCGGTGGCGGTGATGCAAATGAACGGCACTTTCTGTTCCAGCGCGATCTGCGCGCCGCGCACGAAGCGCTCGCCGACCACCGAGCCCATCGAGCCGCCCATGAATTCGAATTCAAAGCACGCCACCACCACCGGCAAGCTCATGATGGCGCCGCCCATGACGACCATGGCGTCGGTCTCGCCGGTCGCTTCCATGGCGGACTTCAGACGGTCCGGGTATTTCTTGCTGTCCTTGAACTTCAGCGTGTCGACCGGCAGGATTTCCTGGCCGATTTCATAGCGGCCGCCGGCATCGAGCAGGCTGTCGAGGCGTTCACGCGCGCGGATGCGCATGTGATGGTCGCATTTCGGGCAGACGTGCAGGTTCGATTCCAGGTCCGTACGGTACAGCACGGCTTCGCACGACGGGCATTTGACCCACAGGCCTTCCGGCATGGTCTTGCGCGCGGCAGCATCAGAGCGCTGTATGCGCGGTGGCAGCAGTTTTTCCAACCAACTCATATTTTTCTCCTGGTGCCCTTGTCGGGCAAGAATGTCGTGTCGGTGCGTCGATGGACGCCCCCGGCGAACGATGATGAGGCAGCCGCGTCTTGCGGCGGCCCCTGTTTTATCTATTGCACAATATCAGCCAATTCAGTGGCCGAAGTGTAGCCGTTTATCGCCGGGCTGTCGAACTTTGCCATATTAACGCATTAATTTTAAAGCAATATTGTCAGGCATCCAGCGCGGCGCGGATACCGGCCGTAAAGCTGCGCACGGCCTCGGCTTCGCCACCTTGCGGGGCATTTTCGATCTCCTGGATGATGCGGCTGCCGATCACCACGGCGTCCGCCACCTCGGCCACGGCGCGCGCGGTGGCCGCGTCGCGGATGCCGAAACCGACGCCGATTGGCAGTTTCACGTGCTGGCGGATGGCGGCCAGGCGTTCGGCCACTTGCGCGGTATCGATATTGCCGGCGCCGGTCACGCCTTTCAGCGACACATAATAGCTGAAGCCGCCACCGACCTTGGCCACTTGCGCAATGCGCTCTTCGGTCGAGGTCGGCGCCAGCAGGAAGATCAGGTCCAGGCCGCCGGCGCGCATGTCGGCGGCGAATTCTTCGCATTCCTCGGGTGGATAATCGACCACGATGGCGCCGTCGGCGCCCGCTTCCTTCGAGGCGGCAATAAAGGCGGCGCTGCCGATGCGCTCGATCGGGTTGGCATAGCCCATCAGCACCACTGGCGTGTGCTGGTTGGTGGTGCGGAACTGGCGCACGTACTCGAACACGTCGTGGATGCCGACATTGAATGCCAGCGCGCGCTCGCAGGCGCGCTGGATCACGGGGCCTTCGGCCATCGGATCGGAAAACGGCACGCCCAGTTCCAGCACGTCGGCGCCGCCCTCGACCAGCGCGTGCATCAGCGGCACGGTGGCGTCGGGACCAGGGTCGCCGGCGGTGATAAAAGTGACCAGGGCGGTTTTGTTGTGGGCTTTTAAGGAGGCAAAGGTTGCGGCGATACGGGACATGGATGGCTTTCTTGTTATGGTGGACAATGTCGGATTACGCGCTTGCGCGCTAATCCGACCTACGCGATGCAGGGTCAGTTAAAGTTCAACCCCATGCGCTCCGCCACCGTGTGCATGTCCTTGTCGCCGCGGCCCGACAGGTTGGCCAGTACAATTTTATCTTTTGGCAAGGTTGCCGCCAGCTTGGCCGCATAGGCCAGTGCGTGCGACGATTCCAGGGCCGGGATGATTCCTTCGATATGGCAGCAGTCGTGGAAGGCCTGCAGCGCTTCGTCGTCGGTGATCGAGACGTATTGCGCGCGGCCCGAGTCTTTCAGCCAGGAATGTTCCGGGCCCACGCCCGGATAATCGAGGCCGGCCGAGACGGAGTGGGTCTCGATGATCTGGCCATTGTCATCCTGCAGCAGATAGGTGCGGTTGCCATGCAGCACGCCTGGGTAGCCGGCCGTCAGCGAGGCCGAGTGCTTGCCTGTTTCCAGCCCTTCGCCGGCCGCTTCCACGCCGATCAGCTGCACGTCCTTCTGGTCGACATAGGGGTAGAAAATGCCCATCGCGTTCGAGCCGCCGCCGATGCAGGCCAGCACGTAGTCGGGCTGGCGGCCCGTCATTTCCGGCATCTGCACCAGGCATTCCTCGCCGATCACGGACTGGAAGTCGCGCACCATCATCGGGTACGGGTGCGGGCCGGCCACGGTGCCGATGATGTAAAACGTGTTTTCAATATTCGTGACCCAGTCGCGCATGGCTTCGTTGAGCGCGTCCTTGAGCGTCTTGGAGCCGGACTCGACCGGCACCACGGTAGCGCCCAGCAGTTTCATGCGGTACACGTTCTGTGCCTGGCGCTTGACGTCTTCGCTGCCCATGTAGACCACGCATTCGAGGCCGAAGCGCGCGCAGATGGTGGCGGTGGCCACGCCATGCTGGCCGGCGCCGGTTTCGGCGATGATGCGCGGCTTGCCCATGCGCTTGGCCAGCAGTGCCTGGCCGATCACGTTATTGATCTTGTGCGCGCCCGTGTGGTTCAGGTCTTCGCGCTTGAAATAGATCTGCGCGCCGCCGGCCATCTCGGACCAGCGCTTGGCGTGATAGATCGGCGACGGACGGCCGACGAAATGCTTCAGTTCATAGCGGAACTCTTCCAGAAATTCCGGGTCGGCACTGTAGCGCGCGTAGGCGTCCTTCAGCTCGGCCAGCGCATGCGTGAGCGTTTCGGCAACGAAAGAACCGCCATAGGGGCCGAAGTGGCCGCGGGCGTCCGGGAAAGCATAATCGGTGGCGTGGAAGAGCGGCGCAGCGCCGCTGGTGTTGAATGGTTTCATGGGGTATTTCCTCTGGCAATGATGGCATCGGCGTCCTGCACCGCGGCGATAAACGCGCGGACCCTGGACGCTTCCTTGATGCCCTTGGACGCTTCGACACCACTGCTGATGTCGACCGCCCAAGGGCGCACGCGCACCACTGCGTCAGTCGCGTTGTGTACGCTCAAGCCACCACTCAAAACGACCCGAGGCGCGAGTTCTTCTGGAACGAGAGACCAATCAAATACCTTTCCTGCACCGCCGTAGGCATCCACATAGGTATCGAGCAAGAGGCTGGAAAACAAGGGACTGGCGGCGCGATAGCGCTGCTCGTATTCTAGCAAATCTTCCGCGCTTGTGTCAGGCTTGACGCGGAACACCTGCACGAACGGGGTGTTGACGGCAGCGGCGATGGCGGCGCTGTGTGCGGGCGTCTCGTCGCCGTGAAACTGCAGCAGCGACAAGGGCGCGACCGCCGCAATCGCCCGCACTTCTTCCACGCTGGCATTGACGAACAGGCCCACCGCAGTCACATACGGCGGCATGGCCGCGATCAGGCTGGCCGCCTGTTGCGGCGTGACGTAGCGCGGACTTTTCGGATAGAACACGAAGCCGATCGCATCGGCGCCGGCGGCAGCCACCGCCTGGACGTCTTCGACGCGGGTCAGGCCGCAGATCTTGATACGGGTGCGTGGCATGGGGTGGGTCCTTTTACGTTAAAACCAGGGCAAGGCGCTGCTGGCGTCCTGCGGCAAGCCCCATTGCGGGTCGTAATCGATTTTCGCCAGGTACAGGCCGTCGGGCATGAAGGTGGGCGCGGCCGCATGGCGGTCCTTGCTTTCCAGCAGATAACCCAGCCAGTCGGGCTTTTCACGGCCGCTGCCGATATACACCAGCGAGCCGACCAGGTTGCGCACCATATGGTGCAGGAAGGCGTTCGCCGTGATGGTAAAAATGACCATGTCGCCGCGCCGCTCGATCCGGATGTCGTGCATCAGCTTGACGGGCGACTTGGCCTGGCACTGAGCGGCGCGAAAGGCCGTGAAATCGTGCCAGCCGAGCAGCGGCGCGACGGCCTGGCGCATCAGTTCGACGTCGAGCGGGCGGAAGAAGAAGCCGACGCGCCCTTCCACCAGCGGCGAACGGGTCGGATTGTTGTACAGCACGTAGTGATAGGTACGCGCGCGGGCGCTGAAGCGGGCGTGAAAGAAATCACTGACGGTCGGATCACCCGCCAGCTCCGTTGCCCAGCGCACCGCGATCGAGGCTGGCAGGAAGGCATTCACGCCGCGCACCCAGGAGTGGATGTCGCGGCTCAGGATGGTATCGAAATGCACCACTTGCTCCAGCGCATGCACGCCGGTATCGGTGCGGCCGGCGCAGGTGGTGGCCAGGCGCACGCGGGCAAATTTTTCCAGCGCGTTTTCCAGCTGGTCCTGCACCGTCAGGCCGCTTTCCTGCTTCTGGTAGCCATGCCAGGCCAGCCCGTCATACTGCAGGCCCAGGACGATGCGCTTCAATGGCGTTGCTTGGTTAGTATTTTGCATCGCCGCATTATACCGGCGCGCAAGATTAACTTAATAGTGCCTTCATCGTGTTGGCTTTGGCTACCTGCTCGGCGCTGCCGCCCTTGATCACTTCATCGATCAGCTCGCGCGCGCCTTCCTTGTCGCCGATCTCCTGGTAGGCGATCGCCAGGTCCAGCTTGGTATCCATTTCCATATGGATCGCAGACAGCGGGTCGTCCACGCCGGCACTGGCGGCCGTCTTGCCTTCGTTAAGGTCCAGGTCGATGCCGGTCAGGTCGAATTCCTGCGGCGCCGGCGGCGTCTCGGCCGGCACGGCCGCTGCTGGCGTCACGGGCGTGACTGGCGGCTCGAGGTCGAAATCGGCCAGGTCGACGTTTTTCAGGGGATCGGGCAGCGGCGTCAGGCCAGGGCCCAGGCCATTGGCGGGACCGCCAGGCGGCTCCAGGTCCAGGCCGAAGTCCATGCTGGAGTCGTACTGGGCCGGATCCTTGCCGTCCAGCTTGCCGGCCGGTGCATTCGCAGGCGCCGGTGTGACGATCGGGTCGCTGGTCGAAACCGGTTCAAAGTCGAGACTGTCAAGATCGAAGTCGAGCGGATGGCGCTCGTCGCGCGCCGGCACGGCGGCAACCGGGGCTGGTGCGGGCTGGGCCGGTGGCAGGTCGATATCGAAGGCGCTTTGACTGAGCGGCAAGTCCACGCTCTGGCCGTGCAGCGGTTCTTCGGGCGGCTTGCTGAGGCTGACCACCGCATCGACGTCGGCGTCACCGTACAGCGGATTGGTCGGATCGAGCGCGGCGCCCATGGCGGCCGCTTGCGGCCACTCGTCGCCGTGGCCGCGGGTCTGGCTGTACAGTTCGCTGGCCTGGTCTTCGAAGGCGGCCACGTCCTTGCGTGCCGAATAGATTTCCAGCAGTTTCAGGCGTGCCGCATGGCGGTCGGGGTTGGCGCGCAGGGCTTCCTTGAGGATATCTTCCGCCTGGCCATCGCGGCCATAGGCGATATACACATCGGCTTCGGCCACCGGATCGACTTCATTCGCGGCCAGCGCCGTGCTGGCCACCGCCGCCACGCCGGCCGCAGCGGCGCCGGCTCCGGCACCGAACAGATGGTTGCTCGCTTCGGACTGCTGGTCTTCCGGCGCCAGGTCGTGGGGCTTGTCGGCATCGGTCCCGGTCCCGGACTCGGCAAGCGACGGCTCATCCGGTGGCAGCACCGGCGCGATGTATTCATGCGCCGGCGGCGTGTCTTTCTTGCGGCGCGCGATCACCAGCGCGGCGACGGCCGCAAACAGGGCGGCCAGGGCAATGCCGATGGCGCCCAGGTGATCGTTGATCTTGTCGGCGAAGGTCGGCTCCAGCGGCGACGGCTTCTTGACCAGCGGCACCGGCTTGGCCTTGGGCACCGGCGGCTGCGGCGCAACCGGCTGCGTGGCCGGCGCGCTGGCGGCGACCTCGTCAGGCTTGGCCGGCGACGGCGCGCTCTTGTCGGCCATGGCCTTGTTCTTCACGGCCATCAGCTGTTCCAGGTCGCTGACGTTTTTTTCCAGCTCTTTGACGCGCGAGGCCGCTTCGTCCACCTGTTTGGCCTTGGCGATCTTTTCTTCCTCGCTGGCCACGGTACTCTTGCCGGCCGCCTTGGCTGCCGGCTCGGCTTTCGACAGTTTCAGCTTGTCTTGCGCTTCGCTCACTGCGGTCGGTTTTTCTTCGACACGGGTAGAACCAATCTTGCCGCCCGTGCTTTGCGTGGCCCCGGCCGCGCGTGCGGGACGGCTTTGCGCCACCTGCCCCGCCAGCTTGTTGCGGTAGGCTTCGAAATCGATGGCATGCGCCGTTACCACGCCCTTCGCCTCGGCACCGTCAAGCGCGCGCACGGTGTCGCCAGACGGCACGGCCAGGATGCGCCCGGCCTGCATGCGGTTCATGTTCTCGCCCTGGAAGGCGTCGGGGTTGGCGCGGTACAGGGCGACCAGCATCATGTCGAGCGAGACGCCCGATGGTTTCAGCTCACTGGCGATACGGCTCAGGGTATCGCCGCGCTTGATGCGATAGTCGGACTTGGACCTGGCGTCGGCGGCGGACGCGGCGGGTGCTGCCGGCGTGGCGGGCGCCGCACCGCTGCCCTGCCCCTTGCCTGGCTGCACCGGCGCGGCCACTTGCGCGCCACGCGTCTGGCGCGCTTCCGGGGTATCGAGCACGAAGGCGTATTCGCGGGTCTGCACACTGCCCTTGCCGCTCAGTTCGATCATCAGATTGACCAGCGGTTCGGTCAGCGGCTGCGCCGAGCTGATGCGAATATAGGGGGTGCCGGTACGCGTCTCGATGGCGAACGTCAGGCCGTTCAGGGCGGGATTGAAATCGACCACGGCCCGGCGGTAAGCATCGGGCGGCGCCAGCTTGGCCAGCAAGGCCGAGGTTTCGCCCGGCTTGACGGCGCTCAGTTCGACTTCCGCGCGCAGCGGCTGGCCCACGGCGGACAGTACCGTAATCTTGCCCAGCTCGGCCGCGTATGCCGCCGGTGACAATAACACCGCGCAGGCGACCGCGCTGCTGAGTGTTTTGATGGCTAGGGAGGCGACTCGGGGACGAGTGTGTACAGGCATAATTGGTGGCATCTTAGTTGGCATGGGAAAACAGTTACTTTTCCAGATGTACCAACATATCATCATGTATCCAGCTGTGCAAGCTTTCCTCCTGTGTAACGCGGCTTCCTTGCCCGTCAGGCGCTGCGCGCCGGCAGCGGGAAGACGGCCTCTGGCAGCAAGATCGTGGCGTTGGCCAGCACCGCCAGCGTCGCGGCGTCTGGCGGCGCCAGCGGCGGCGACGCGGGTCCGTACAGGTAGTCGAGCAGGTGGATGGCACGCAGGAAACGGCTCAGCGTCGCCAGCAGCGCGTGGTCGTGGCCGGGAATCATGGTCAGCGCAAAATAGCCTTGCCAGGCCGCGGCCGTCGCCTCGCGGCAGGCGCTGCCGGCCAGCAATGCGGCGATCTGCGCGTCGGTGTCGGTATCGAGCAACTGGTGGATGCGCTGGCGCAGCGCTGGCGGCTGCTGGCACAGCTGCTGCGCGGCCAGCGCGACCTCGGCGCAGCGCTGCAACAGCAGCGGCAAGTCAGCTAGCCGGCCCAGGAACGGCGGTTGGCAGCCGCCATCGCCCGCGATGTAGTCCCGCGCCAGCGCTTCCATGGCTGCGCGGCCGGCGGGACGCGTGGCCAGCAGGGCGTCATACAGCGTGTTGCCCGGGGTACTGGCTGCGACCGGCAGATAGCGGATAAAGCGCAGGTCCGGGGCGCTTGAAACTTGGTTGATCTGTATGGCTGGCATAAGAGCACTTTCAGTGATGCGCACCGCCGACGTCGATGCGGGTTGGCGACATGCAGGAGATCTCCGTAGTCAGCGCAAGCCAAACCGGCACGCCGGTTTCCTTAGGGAAAGTCAGGCCCCGATATTATCACCTCGACGCCAGTGATAAAGCATATAAACTTATCAAGTAGAAAATAAATACCGGGCACGCGAAACAACGCCGGCGCGGCCCTGGTGGGCGGCGCCGGCGTGCTGGCAAGAACTGCGGTTCAGTGTGGCAGGATCAGTCGAGCAAAATGCGCAGCATGCGGCGCAGCGGTTCGGCCGCGCCCCACAGCAGCTGGTCGCCGACGGTGAAGGCGGACAGGTATTCGCCGCCCATGCTCATCTTGCGCACGCGGCCGACGGGGATCGTCAGGCTGCCCGTGACGGCCGCTGGCGACAGGTCGCGCACCGACGCTTCGCGCGTGTTCGGCACCAGCTTCACCCATTCATTATTGCTGGCGATAATGTCGTTGATCTCGTCGAGCGGCACGTCTTTCTTGAGCTTGATGGTCAGCGCCTGCGAGTGGCAGCGCATGGCGCCGATACGCACGCACAGGCCGTCGACTGGAATTTCCTTGCTGCCGAAGTCGATGCCGCGGCCGAGGATCTTGTTGGTTTCCGCGCCGGCCTTCCACTCTTCCTTCGACTGGCCATTGCCCAGGTCCTTGTCGATCCACGGGATCAGGTTGCCGGCCAGCGGCGCGCCGAACTGCTTGATCTCGTCAGCCGAATAGCCGTGCTGGGTGGCCAGCACCTGGCGGTCGATTTCCAGGATCGCCGAGGCCGGATTTTCCAGCAGTGCCTTGACGGAACTGTTGATGGTGCCGAACTGCGTCAGCAATTCGCGCATGTGCTGCGCGCCGCCGCCCGATGCCGCCTGGTAAGTCATCGAGGTCATCCAGTCGATCAGGTCGTGCTGGAACAGGCCGCCCAGGCCCATCATCATGCACGAGACGGTGCAATTGCCGCCGATATAGTTTTTGACACCCTTGCCCAGCGCATCCTTGATGACGTGCAGGTTGACCGGGTCGAGCACGATGACGGCGTCTTTTTCCATGCGCAAGGTCGAGGCCGCATCGATCCAGTAGCCGTCCCAGCCGGCGGCGCGCAGCTGCGGGAACACCGCGCTGGTGTAGTCGCCGCCCTGGCAGGAAATAATGATGTCACACTTGGACAGTTCGGCGATGCTGTTGGCATCCTTCAGGATGGTTTCATTCTTCGCCATCGCCGGCGCCGCGCCGCCGGTGTTCGAAGTGGTGAAAAACACCGGTTCGATATGGGCAAAATCGCCCTCTTCCTGCATGCGCTGCATCAGGACCGAACCGACCATACCGCGCCAACCTACCAAGCCTACTAATTTCATTACCATTTCCTCAGAAGAGACGGCCAACGCCGTCATTGAAATATTTTACGCCAGTGCTTTTACGACGGCATCACCCATCGCTTCGGTGCCAACCAAGGTCGTACCCGCTTCATGAATGTCGGCGGTGCGCAAGCCTTGCGCCAGCACGCTTTTCACGGCCGCTTCAATCCGGTCGGCCTGCTCGGCACGGCTCAAAGAATAACGCAGCATCATCGCCGCCGACAAAATCGTCGCCAGCGGATTGGCGATGCCCTTGCCGGCGATATCGGGCGCCGAACCGTGCGACGGTTCGTACAAGCCCTTGTTGTTGGCGTCGAGCGAGGCCGACGGCAGCATGCCGATCGAACCGGTCAGCATGGCGGCCGCGTCCGACAGGATGTCGCCGAACATGTTACCGGTGACCATCACGTCGAATTTTTTCGGCGCCCGCACCAGTTGCATGGCGGCATTGTCGACATACATATGGTCGAGCGCGACGTCCGGGTATTCCTTGTGCACGTCGGTGACGATGTCTTTCCAGAACTGGAAGGTTTCCAGCACATTCGCCTTGTCGACGCTGGTCAGGCGCTTGTCGCGCTTTTGCGCCGCCTGGAAGGCGACATGGGCGATGCGGCGGATTTCGCCTTCCGCATAGCGCATGGTGTCAAACCCTTCGCGCTGGCCCTTGAACGGACCGTCCGGACACTCGCGCACGCCGCGCGGCTGGCCGAAATAAATATCGCCGGTCAGTTCGCGGATGATCAGGATATCCAGGCCCGACACCACTTCCGGCTTCAGGGTCGAGGCGCCCGCCAGCTCCGGATACAGAATCGCCGGGCGCAGGTTGGCGAACAGGCCCAGGTTCTTGCGCAGGCCCAGAATCGCCTGCTCGGGGCGGAACTGGCGTTCCAGGTTATCGTACTGGTAGTCGCCGACGGCGCCGAACAGCACCGCATCGGCCGCCTTGGCCAGGGCCAGGGTGCCTTCCGGCAGCGGGTGGCCATGGGCGGCATAGCCGGCGCCACCGACGGGCGCTGTTTCCAGCTCAAATGATTCACCGAGGACATTCAGGACCTTGACGGCCTGGGCGACGATTTCAGGACCGATACCGTCGCCGGGCAGGATAGCAATTTTCATGTTTTTATAGAATTAAATAACGTTGGCGAGCCAGGGTTGATTCGATAAATGGCGCTCTTCGAAGGCGCGGATATCATCGGCGTGGCGCAAGGTCAGCCCGATATCGTCGAGGCCATTCATCAGGCAATACTTGCGGAAGGCGTCGATCTGGAACGGGTACGACACCGAGCCGTTGCTGGTCGACACGCGCTGCTGTTCCAGGTCCACCACCAGCTTATAGCCGGGGAAAGCCTTGACTTCATTGAACAGGTGATCGACCTGGCTTTCAGACAAGACGATCGGCAGCAGGCCGTTCTTGTAGCAGTTATTGAAGAAGATATCGGCGAACGAGGGCGCGATAATGGCGCGGAAGCCATATTGATCCAGCGCCCACGGCGCGTGTTCGCGCGAGGAGCCGCAGCCGAAGTTCTTGCGCGTCAGCAAGATCGACGCGCCCTGGTAGCGCGGCTCGTTCAGCACGAACTCCGGGTTCAGCGGACGGCGGCTGTTGTCCTGGCCCGGTTCGCCATGGTCCAGGTAACGCCATTCATCGAACAGGTTGGGGCCGAAGCCGCTGCGGTGGATCGACTTCAGGAATTGCTTCGGGATAATCGCGTCGGTATCGACATTGGCGCGGTCCAGCGGAGCGACCAGGCCTTCGTAAATCGTAAATTTATCCATGCTGTTTCTACTCGGTAGGACGGGCGGCGCGAGGCGCCGGCGCCGTCACAGGGTTATTTTCCGCCGGCGCCAGTGACGACCTGGCCGACTTTCTGCACATCGCGGCCGATGCCGGAGACGGTATTGCAGCCGGCCAGCACCAGGGTGGCGATCAGGAGGGTGAAGAGTTTTTTCATGTTGTGCTCGTATGTATCTGGAGAAAGGTGGCGTTAGTGTAAACCAGCGGCAAATGCTGGGGTCAGTCCTTGCGGATCGGAAGTTTTTCCACTGGAAAAACTTCCCCCGGCGGGTCTGACCCCGGAATTTTGCTGCGTTACCACGCAGTATGCTTAACTCATCGCAATCCCCGCACATCGACAAAATGCCCGGCAATCCCCGCCGCGGCCGCCATTGCCGGCGACACCAGGTGGGTACGCCCGCCCTGCCCTTGCCGGCCTTCGAAGTTGCGGTTCGAGGTCGAGGCGCAGCGTTCGCCCGGTTCCAGGCGGTCGGCATTCATCGCCAGGCACATCGAGCAGCCCGGTTCGCGCCATTCGAAACCGGCGTCCTTGAAGATGCGGTCCAGGCCTTCGCGTTCGGCCTGGTCCTTCACCAGGCCCGAGCCCGGCACCACCAGCGCCAGGGTCACGTTCGAGGCGCGGTACTTGCCGCGCACCACGGCGGCGGCCGCGCGCAAGTCTTCGATGCGCGAATTGGTGCAGGAACCGATAAACACCTTGTCGATGCGGATATCCGAGATCGGCGTATTCGGTTTGAGGGCCATGTAGACCAGCGCCTTTTCGATGGCGTCGCGCTTGACGCTGTCTTTTTCGTGGTCGGGATCGGGCACGCGGCCGTCGATGCCGACCACCATTTCAGGCGAGGTGCCCCAGGTGACCTGCGGCTCGATCTCGGCTGCGTTCAGGGTGACCACCAGGTCGAACCGCGCGCCCGGGTCCGAATGCAGGGTGCGCCAGTAGGCCACCGCGCGGTCCCAGTGCGGGCCGGCCGGCGAAAACGGGCGGCCCTTGACGTAGTTGATGGTGGTGTCGTCGACGCCGATGATGCCGGCGCGCGCGCCCGCCTCGATCGCCATGTTGCAGACCGTCATGCGCCCTTCCATCGACAGCGCGCGGATCGCCGCGCCGCCGAACTCGATACAGTAGCCGGTGCCGCCGGCCGTGCCGATCTTGCCGATAATGGCAAGCACGATGTCCTTGGCCGTCACGCCGGCCGGCATCGCGCCGTCGACCTGCACCAGCATCGATTTCGACTTCTTTTGCAGCAAGGTTTGCGTGGCCAGCACGTGCTCGACTTCCGAGGTGCCGATGCCGTGCGCCAGCGCGCCAAAGGCGCCGTGGGTCGACGTATGCGAGTCGCCGCATACCACCGTCATGCCGGGCAGTGTCGCACCCTGCTCGGGGCCGATCACGTGCACGATGCCCTGGCGCTTGTCGTTCATGTTGAAATACGTCAGGCCGTAGTGCTTGGCATTCTTGTCCAGGGTTTCGACCTGCAGGCGCGACACCGGGTCGGCAATGCCGTCGGCGCGGCTGGTGGTCGGCACGTTATGGTCGGCCACGGCCAGGTTGGCGGAAATGCGCCACGGCTGGCGCCCGGCGTCGCGTAGTCCGTCAAACGCTTGCGGGCTGGTCACTTCGTGTACCAGGTGGCGGTCGATATACAGAATGGTGGTGCCGTCTTCTTCGGCCCGTACCACGTGGGATTCCCATAGTTTGTCGTAAAGCGTCTTCATCATGAGTTATGCAGCAATGCCACAGCCTGTAGTAAGTGATCAAGTGAGTCCGGATTCATGCGGTGATCCACAAGGATTATGCCATATTTTGCCCATCACAGAACCGAAAGCGGCCCATCCGTGGGATTGGCGATACAAAGTTCGGTCACAGTGTTGGATTTGAGCTGGAAATTGCCGATTATGACCAGCTTGTGGCATCGCGCCGGGCCAGCAATCCTGGCGCCCGAAGCAATGACGGCGGCGCCATAAAGCGATAGGACTTTCATGGGCTTTGGTGTATTGTATTTTGACAACAATATCAAGGGATAACACTGATGAGACCAAGTTTTTTCGCATGGGCCGCACTGGCCAGCGTCGCGGCCGGCCACGCGCAGGCGGCCACGCCGGGCGAGACCTGCGTGCAGGACTTGCGCGCCATTCCCGGCTTCCTGCTGGAAAACGATACCGGCGCGCGCCAGCACCTGGCGCAAAAAGGGCAAGCTTATTTCGACCAGGCGCTGGCCACGTCCAGCCAGGCGGCCAGCACCGCGCTTGACGCCGCCGCCTGCGACGCAGTGCTGGAAAACTATGTTGGCATGTGGCGCAAGGGCCATCTGCATGTCAAGCCGGGCAGCGCGGTGGACATTGCCAAGCCGGCACCGGCGCCGGCCGCCGCCGGCGGCCAGGCCGCGCCGTCGAAAGCGCCCACGCTGCAGTTGCTGAGCAGCCAGACCGTTCTGCTGAACCTGCCCAGCTTTCGCGGCAACCACAGCGCGGCGATGCAGGCCTTGCTCGATACCCACCGCGAGGAGCTGGCCGCACGTCCCAACTGGATCCTCGACGTGCGCCGCAATGGCGGCGGCAGCGACAACACCTATGCGCCGCTGCTGCAATGGATCGGTTCGGGTGAAATGGTACGGGTGGGCGCCGAATGGCTGTCCACGCCGGCCAATATCGCCGGCCAGGAAAGCGTCTGTGCGCTGCTGGCGCCCGGCGACGCGGCCTGCGCGGCGTTTGCCGGCCAGGCGGTGGCGCAGATGCGCACGGTCAAGGCCGGCGAGTTCGCGCCGCAGCAGCCAGGCGGCACCATCAGCTATCTGCGCGTGGACGGCCAAACGCCGCAGCGGCCGGCACGGGTGGCGATCCTGATCGACCGCGACTGCGCCAGTTCCTGCGAAGAATTCCTGCTGGCTGCGCGGCAAAGTTTTCACGTCAAGCTGATCGGACGCAACAGCTATGGCGCGCTCGACTATTCGAACCTGCGCCTGCATGCCCTGCCCTCGGGCGTGCGCCACTTGCAATACGCCACCTCGCGCTCGGCCCGCCTGCCGCATCTGCAGGTGGACCTCGGCGGCATTCAACCCGACATCTATCTGCCGCCGCCGACAGATGAAGCAGGCCGTGCCGAGGAAGTGCTGCGCGTGCAACGCTGGCTCGAAGGCGGCAGCTTGCGTCCTGTTGACGGCGCATGAAAAAAGCCCGTGGCAGGAGCGCTGCCGCGGGCTTTTTTTTCAAGCATTGCAAACGGTCAGGCCGCCATGCGTACCGTGCCGCGGCAGCCATCCATCAGGAAGGACAAGCCCACCACCAGCACCAGTTCGCCCTCGGCCGAACGGGCGGTACCGGTAATGCCTTCGACGGTAATGGCCGTCATCGGCTTGATCACCAGATCCGCCGTGCCGTCGACCGCCGCCACCGCCAGGATATACGGCTGCGGCGCGGCCACCACGATGCCGACCCGCTCGCTGCACGGCTCGTAGCCCAGGGCGCCGGCCAGCGAACGCACCGGCAACGGACGACCCTGGTCTTTCAGCACCGGCGCGCCGCCCACTTCCATGAACGTTTCCGGCAACTCGACCACCCGCTGCACTACCGCCATCGGCAGCGCCAGCGCGGCGCCCGAGGTCGATACCAGCATGGTCGGCACGATCGACAGTTCGATCGGCAGGCGGATGGCAAATTTCGTGCCCTTGCCCAGCGCCGACTCGATATGGATCGCGCCACGGTTTTTTTCCACCGCTGTCTTGACCACGTCCATGCCGACGCCACGGCCGGAGACGCTGGAAGCGACTTCCTTGGTCGAGAAGCCCGGCAGGAACACCAGCTGGAAGCATTCGTCGTTGCTCAGCTGCGCGTTTTCGCTGATCAGGCCTTTTTGCTGCGCCTTGCTGCGCAGGAAGACCGGGTCCATGCCCTTGCCGTCGTCCTGCAGCACGATCATCACGCTGTTCGCTTCCTGCCATGCCTTCAGGGAAATATACGACTTGGCGGGCTTGCCGGCGGCCAGGCGGTCTTCCGGCGACTCGACACCATGGTCGAGCGAGTTGCGCAGCATGTGCACCAGCGGATCGTACAGGCTGTCGACCACCACGCGGTCGACTTCCGTTTCCGCACCCTCGATGGTCAGTTCGACATCCTTGCCCAGGTCCTTCGCCAGTTCGCGCACCAGGCGCGGGAATTTCTGGAACAAACGGCCCACCGGCTGCATGCGCGTGGCCAGCGTGGCCCGCTGCAGTTCGGTCGAGTAGCGCGACGCGCGTTCCAGGGTTTCCGCCAGGGTCGCCATCAGGGTGGCGGCCTGGCCTTCGAATTTGAATTGCAGCAGGCGTTCCAGCAGCACGGCGGCCTGGTTGGCGGCCTGCACCGATTCGCCGGCCACTTCCAGCAGGGCGTCGAGCTTGACGGCGTCGACGCGGATGCTGTCTTCCTTGACCGGTGCCGCATGGCGCATGTCGGGGCGCTCTTCGCGCACCACGCCATCGACGGCCTTGGCGGCCGGCTTGGCGGCGACAGGCGCCGCCGCGACGGCAGCCGTTGCCACAGCAGGCGCGGCCGCCGAAGCGGCGGGCGCGACCACGGCCAGCTGGCTGCCGGCCGGCACCACGGCGTTGTACAGCGCGGTCCAGTCCAGGCCATCGGCGCCGATCACTGACACAGTGGCGGCAGCGGTCGCGACAGGGGCGGCCACCACGGGCGCTGCCACCACGACCGGTGCGGGCGCAGCGACGGCTGCGGCAGGCGCATCCATGCTCTTGCCTTCGATCGCGTTGGTGAGGATGACTTCCAGCTCTTCCGGCATGGCCGGCAGGCTTTCCGGCGCGGCGCCGTTGGCCAGCTCGGTCAGCTGGTCGGCCACGAAGCCGGACGCCTGCAATGCCGCCTCGATGGCGATCGGCGTCACCGGCGCGGCGCCCGTGCGCAGCGCGTCGAACAGGTTTTCGGTCAGGTGGCAGGCCGCCACCAGCGCAGGCAGGCCCATGAAACCGGCGCCACCCTTGATGGTGTGAAAGGAACGAAACACCGCATTGAGCGTTTCCTTGTTGTCCGGATCGCGTTCGAGACGCAGTAAGTGCTCTTCAACATTAACCGCAAGATCCATCGCCTCAACGACGAAATCCTTGAGCATATCGTCCATTAGAATCCCAAATCGGCAAGAAGGTCGTCGACATTATCCTGGTCCAGCGCCACCGACGGCACGGAAGGCCCTTGCATCAGCGGTGCTTCCTGTTTCTGTGCAAGCTTCTCGCGCACTTCGGCCGGAGCGTTGTCGCGCAGCAACTGCGCCAGTTCATTTTCCACCGTCTTGGTGATATTGACCACTTTCTTGATCAACTGGCCGGTGATGTCCTGGAAGTCCTGGGCCATCATGATTTCCAGCAAGCGGGCTTTTTCGGCCTCGGTGGCCTCGGTCACGGCCTGCGCGAACTGGCGCGAGTCGCCGGCCAGGGCCTTGAATTCATCGAGGCTCAGCTTGCCGTCGAACAGCGCGGTCCAGCGGCTGTCCATGTCCTTGGCCTTTTTCGACAGCACGTCCTGTGCCGGCATGCCTTCGTCGAGCGTGTTCAGCACCTTGTTGGCAGCCTGTTCGGTCAGGGTCGCCACGTATTCCAGGCGGTCCTGCGCGTCGACGATCTGCGACGACGCTTCCGTCAGCGCCTTGTCGTAGCCCAGTTCGCGCAGCGAATCGTGCAACAGGCGCACGATGCCGCCCAGGCGTTCGAACATCGGCTTGTCGGCCGGGTCGACCGGTTCGGCGCTGTCGGCGGCAGGCGCCGGCGCGGCCGCTGCTGGCGCAGGTTGCGCCACGGCAGGCGCCGGGGCGGCTGTAGGCGCGGCGGCTGGCGCGGCGCTGGCCGATACCGAGTCGAACAGCGCGTCGAAATCATCGTCCGCAATCACGGCGGGAGCTGCCGCGGCGGGCGCCGGCTTGGGCGCCTCGGTGCGCTGGGCAGATACTTCATCGAATAAGGCGTCGAAATCATCAGCGGCGTTTGTCATATCCCTGCTTCTCCATAATTTGTCAAAATTCCGCCTGAACTGTGCGTTTTACAGACTACCACCCACAATTTCTCGATTAAGATGATTTGAGGCAATACCGCTGCGATGGTGCGAGTGTAGCAGGGCGCCGCCCTGTTGTTCAATCTCAAAACGCGCTTCCCGCAGTAAAGCGGGCATACAATACCTTTTCCGTACGGAAATATCTGTATCAGGTGTTGTATTTTGAAATACTACCATTGGCGCGCAGGCAAGAGCATCAATCCGGCGAGAAAACCTTGCCGCAAGCCACTTGCCGCCACACCTCAGGCAGGAAATGACAACCTTTTCGCCAATGTTGTCTATACTGAAGCCGCACAACTGTTGATAAATATCAAGTCTTTACATGAATACAATCATGCTGCCCAGCCTACAATAAGGCAGGCTGCGCGCACCGGTTCACTTTAAGAAGGAGCTGTCATGTATAAGAAAATTCTGATCGCCACCGACGGTTCCGCCGTCTCCAACCTGACCGCCTGCGCCGGCGTCGCGTTCGCCGAACAAATGCATGCCGACATCCTGGCCCTGTACGTCGCGCCCGAATACCAGTATCCCGTGTATATCGAAATCATTCCGCCCAGCTATCCCAGCGAAGAAGAATACCGCATCGCCATGCGCAAGGCCGGCAGCGGCCACTGGCAGCCCATCCTGGACGAGGCCGCCAAGCGGGGCCTGGAAGCGGGCGGCCTGACGGCTTTTTCCGACAGCCCGGCGCTGAAGATCGTCGAAGTGGCGCAACTGCAGCATTGCGACCTGATCTTCATGGGCTCGCATGGCCGCAGCGGCTGGGGCCAGCTGCTGCTGGGCAGCGTCACCAACAAGGTGCTGTCGCACTCGACCTTGCCGGTGCTGGTACACCGCCTGATCAAGGAACCGCCTGCGCAATGAACCTGCGCACCGAACGATGCTGGTGCGGCGGCATTTTTCGGCTAAGATGGAAATCTTTCCGATTCATCAACTAACAATCGCTCCGCACCCGGCGAACCAACCTACTGCACCCTATGATACGTATTGTGATTGCCGACGACCACACCATCATGCGCGAGGGCCTCAAGCGCATACTGGACGGCGCACCCGACATCGACATCGTCGGCGAAGCCATCGACGGCTTCGAAGTACTGAACCGGGTGCGCGAGGGCGGCTTCGACCTGCTGCTGCTCGACCTGTCGATGCCGGGGCGCAGCGGGGTCGACCTGATCCGCCAGATCCGCAGCGAGGCGCCCAAGCTGGCCATCCTGATTCTCACCATGCACGAAGAAGAACAATATGCCGTGCGCGCCATCCGCGCCGGCGCGCAGGGCTACCTGACCAAGGAAAGCGCCGGCACCCAGCTGGTCGGCGCGATCCACAAGGTGGCCTCGGGGCGGCCGTACATCAGCGCGGAAGTGGCCGAGCAGCTGGTGCTCAACATCATGATGCCGAATGAAAGCCTGCTGCACAAACAACTGTCGGACCGCGAATTCGAAGTATTTTCACTGCTGGTGGCCGGCAAGTCGATCACGGAAATCGCCAACAACCTGCACCTGAGCGTAAAAACGGTCAGCACCCACAAGACGCGCATCATGCAGAAAATGGGCATGAGTTCGCTTTCAGAAATGGTGCAATACGCCGTCGCCCACCGCCTGCTGTCGCCCTTCAAGACCTGAACCAGCCCGCCGCGCGCGGGCTCGTCATAGTAGGAACAATCCTACCCCACCTACCGCACCTCCTACTGCCATATTCAGCCTCGGCTGATATGAATTCACTACGCGTGTTGGCATACTGAAACCAGTCATCGAGTTGCTGGAAGTTATTTCATCACATGCCAAGTTTCAGCGCTTCAAGCACTGACCGCCAGGACCATGCCGACATGCGGCGCAATCCCTGAGCATTTCGCTATTCCAATATGACCGACCTGACACCAGGAGATGAACATGCTGTCCACGCAAACGTCTGAAAACCGTCCGGCTTCGCCGATGCCCCCTTCGCCTTCCATGGAAGCGGGACGCCAGCGCCAGGGACGGCTGTGGTCGAACCTGAAGGAGGTCTGCGATCTGCTGCATATTTCCACCGCCTGCACCATCGCCGCCGATGAACTGCTGTTCCAGCACGTGCAGTTCAAGACCGGCCAGCGCATCCACACCATCGGCCAGCCCTTCGATACCCTGTACATCGTCAACTCGGGCTTCCTGAAAACCGTGCTGATCGACGAATTCGGCAATGAACAGGTGCTCAGCTTCCCCATGAAAGGCGACATGCTGGGCGTCGATGGCATCCACACCCGCCATTACTCGTCGGAAGCGGTGGCGCTGTCCGACTGCGACCTGATCCTGCTGCCATTCAAAAAACTGACGGCGCTGGGCCGCGTCCACCTGGAACTGGAAAACGTCATGTACGGCGTGATGAGCCGCGAACTGGTGCGTGAACAGGCGATGATCGGCATGCTGGGCGCGCTCTCCGCCGAAGCGCGCGTGGCCCGCTTCCTGGTGTCGCTGGCCGACCGCTTCGCGCAGATGGGCTATTCCAGCAAGCTGTTCAACCTGCGCATGACGCGCCATGAAATCGGCAGCTACCTGGGCCTGACCCTGGAAACGGTCAGCCGCACCCTGTCGGCCTTCAATGAAATCGGCCTGATCACGGTCGACCAGCGCACCATCGGCATCAAGGACCCGGAAGCCCTGAAGACCCTGCGCCGCCTGCCGCCGTCGCGCTCGCGCGCCAAGCAGCTGGCCGCCGCCAAGCTCAAGGCCGAGACGCACGCCGCCAGCCTCGCGGCAATGGAAACACCGCAGCTGCTGGCTGTCTGATCCAACATTACAGGCTTGACCCGGCCGGAGCACGCGCTCCTGCCGGGTCTTTTTTTGTGCGCAGGAAAGGCTGCTTTTCCGATGATGATTTTCTCGTAAATAAGGCTTGCATTTCGGGTCACATTCAACAATAATGCAAATACGAATCATTCTCAACTGAGATAAAGAAAGCCACCCATGCACAGCTCAAAACCAGCCATGATCCAGGATGCCGCCACCGCCCATGTCCGTCCGCCCGTCAGCATGGCGCAGCCGGCGCGCCGCATCACCAGCGAAACGCTGCTGCAGCAGGGCCGCGAAATCGAAATCGAACACAGCGGCAAGATCTACCGCCTGCGCGTCACTCAACTGAACAAACTGATCCTTACTGCCTGAGCCAGCCGCGGCTGAACCTGCAGTCCATCCTTTTCCGCAAGCCAGTCGTGCGCCCCCGGCGCGCCCGCCAGCGGCACTACCGCACAGGAGCGCTTGATGGCGAACGACCGTATCGACACGATGTTGGCGAGCAACCATGAACAGCAGCCGGAACTGATGCTGTCGAATGTGCTGCACCTGATGTCGCACTATCACGCCGACGCGGCGTGTCCGAAACTGGCGTCGGTGATCGAGCGCCATCTGCGGGTACTGTCCAGCCTGCCAAGCCTGGCGCCGGTGCTGCAGGCCACCTGCCAGCAGCTGTCGCAGCAATGGGCGGCGATGGTCACGGCCAGCGTCAACCCGCCCAAGCCGGCCAAGGGCACCCTGCTCGAACGCCTGGACCGCCTGGTCAATCCCAAGCGCCCCCTGCCGCTGGCGCAATAAGCGCCGCCCGCCCTGCTCCTCCCCATACGCTTTACAGGAAACCGCCATGTGTGACAAAGACAAGTCCCTGCCCGTCATCAGCAATTGTTCCGCCAGCGACGCCGATACCGCCGCGCTCACCTCGCGCCGCCGGCGCCTGTGGGAACTGTCGCATACCTGCCATTGCCCGCTGGTCGGCGTCGGTTTGCCGCTCGGTTATCTGCGCAAGCTGGTCGGCAAGATGACGGGTGGCCGCGTGCTGGCCGACGACTACGAAGTGCACGTCGGCGCGGTGACCGAATGCGGCGCGCGCAACCGCCTGTCGGAAGCGCTGCAGAAGGAACTGGAACGCCGCTACGCACCGGTGATCCTGCGTTTTCGAGGCGCCAAGAGCAAGGAGCAGGTGGCCCAGCTGTGGCGCACGGCGGTCGCCAATGGCGATGTGTCCGGCGCCTTCTGGGCCGGCCTGACCCATCCGCGCTGCGATGCGGAACTGGAAGAGCAGATGTGCCGCGACCTGCACATGATCCAGCACCAGGCCGGCGCCTGCGTGCGGGCCGACATGGGCAAGTTCACGGCCTTGCAGGAAGAAAACGTGCGCCTGGCGCAGGAACTGTCGAGGCTGCAGCAACGCGGCCAGGCCATGCTGCAGGAAAAAACCGGCGAGCTGGAACGCCAGGAAGCGGTGCTGCTGCGCACGCGTGCCGAAGCGATCGGCAAGGATAGCGTGATCGAGGGCTTGCGGGCCGAGCTGGCGCAGTTGCAGGCGGCCATCCCGTCGCTGGAATCGCGCACCCGCCTGGTCGAGCGCCTGGCGCAAATGGATGAGCGCGAAAAGGAATTGCGCCTGCAAATCACGGAATTGAAACAGGCCCAGCCACGACCTGCGGCGGTGGTGCCGCCACCGGCACCGAAGCTGGAAGTGCCCGGCGGCGGCAAGCTGAAAATGCCGATCCGCCTGGTCGACCAGAGCGTGCTGTGCGTCGGCGGGCGCAGCGGCAACGTGGCCACCTACCGCGCCCTGATCGAACGGGTCGGCGCGCAGTTTGCCCACCATGACGGCGGCCTGGAAGACAACGCCAACCTGCTCGATTCGAGCCTGGCGGCGGCCGACCTGGTGATTTGCCAGACCGGCTGCATCAGCCACAGCGCATACTGGCGGGTGAAGGATTATTGCAAGCGTACCGGCAAGCGTTGCGTCTTCATCGACAACCCCAGCATTTCCAGCCTGGCGCGCGGCTTGCAGGAAGTGAGCGGCGAGCTGGCACCGGCCGCCCAGCACGCCACCTCGGAATAAGCGATCAGGCGCGCAGTTCGCGCGCGATGGCGTCCGCAAGAATGGCATCGTCAGGCGTGGTGTCGGGTGCGAAGCGCCCCACCACCCTGCCATCCTTGCTGATCAAGAACTTCTCGAAATTCCACAGCACATCGTCGGGCTTGTCTTGCGTGATGCCGTAGCAGGCCAGCTTGGCGCGGAAATCGCTGCCCGGTTTTTCCTGCGCCTGCGGCTGCTGCCTGACCAGCTGCTGGTACAGCGGATGCTGGCCCGGTCCCTTGACAACGATTTTCTCGAACAGCGGGAATTGCACGCTGAACTTGCTGCTGCAAAAGTCGGCGATCTCTTCGTTGCTGCCCGGCTCCTGCGCGCCGAATTCATTGGCGGGAAAGCCCAGCACCACCAGGCCCTCGGCCTGCTTGTCCTCGTACAACTTTTCCAGGCCTTCGTATTGCGGCGTCAGACCACAGGCCGAGGCCACGTTGACCACCAGCAGCACCTTGCCACGGTAGGCGGCCAGGCTGGTGGCCTGGCCATTGATCAGGTTGACGGGAATCGTGTCGATGTTGTCGCTCATGCTGCCTCCTGGGAACGGGTGGAAACAGCCATGATAGCCTGCCGGCTCAATACACGTCGCGGCGGTAGCGGCCTTGCGCCGCCAGCGCATCGAGGGCCGGGCGGCCCAGCATCTCTTCCAGCGCCTGGTCGACGCCGCCGGCCATGCCGGCCAGGCTGCCGCAAATATAGATCGCCGCACCCTGCGCCAGCCACTGCAAGACTTCATCGGCATTGCCGCGCAGGCGGTCCTGCACATACAGACGCTGCTCCTGGTCGCGCGAAAACACCAGATCCAGGCGCGGCAGCTCGCCGCTGGCATGCCAGCGCTGCAGTTCTTCGTGGTAATGCGCATCGTGGGCCGCATTGCGCTCGCCAAACAGCAGCCAGTTGCGCCGCTGGCCGGCCAGTATGCGGCTTATCAAATGACCGCGCAGGCCAGCGATGCCGCTGCCGTTGCCGATCAAAATCAAGGGGCGTTCGGCGTTGTCTTCCAGCCGGAAACGGCGATGCTGGCGCACCCGCAGTTGAACCAGTTCGCCAGGCTGTACCGCCTGCGTCAGCCAGCCGGACGCCACACCCAGGCTGCCGTCTGGATGGCTGTGCTGGCGCACCAGCAGGTGCACGCGGCCTTCCTGCGGAATCGAGGCGATCGAATATTCGCGCGGCTTCGACGGATCGGCCGGCGCGGCCAGTTGCACCAGGTCGCCCGACTGCCAGGCCGGCAGGGCGCCACTGGCGGGCGCCAGTTCCACGTGATAAATCGGGCCGCCGGCGCTGCCGGGGTTGAGCAGGCGCCGCTCGAGCAGGCGCCAGTCGTCGAAGGCGGGCGCGCTCCAGTCGGGCGCATCGCTGGTGCCGGCCAGATGGCTCAGCTGCTGGAACCAGGCGCCAATCGCCGCACTGGCGCTGCGGTCGACTTCGATGCGTTCGAACAGGGAAGATGCGCCCTGCCCGGCCAGCCAGGTGTCGAGCGCGCGGCCAAAGCCGCAGAACTGGCTGTAGCTGCGGTCGCCCAGCGCCAGCACGCCATAATGCAGTTGCGGCAGGGACAGCTCGCCCGTCATCAGGCGGCCGATAAAGGCGGCGGCATTGTCGGGCGCATCGCCCTCGCCATAGGTGCTGACCAGGAACAACGCCCGCTCGGCCTGCTGCAGCTCCTGCGCCGTCAGTTCGGCCAGCGCGCACACACGCACGGCGACGCCGGCCAGCTGCAGGCTGTGCGCCGTCTGCGTGGCCAGCTCTTCGGCATTGCCGGTCTGGCTCGCATACGCCACCAGCCAGGCCGGATTGCCGGCCAGCGCCGCCTTGGCGGCAGCGGCGGCGCGGCGCTTGGCGCGCGTGCGCAGCCAGGGCGCCAGGCACACGCCGGCATAACTGAAGGACAGGCCGGCCAGCAGCAGCAGCCGCGTCGTATCGTGGGTAAAAATCATGAAGGTATCAGTCGTCGAGCAAGGCCAGCAGGGCGCTGCTCAGGTATTCTTGGTAAGCCTGGCCGTCGCGCCGCACGAAGCGGGCCGCCAGGCCGTGCTGTTCGGCCAGCGCCATGCCGGCTTCGATGCCCAGTACGGTCAAGGCGGTGGACCAGGCGTCGGCCGCCATGCATTGCGCATGCACCACGGTGACGGAGGCAAGATCGTTGCTCAGCGGCATGCCCGTGCGCGGATCGATGGTATGCGCGTAGCGCACTGTGCCATCGTGAAAAAAACGGCGGTAGTCGCCCGAGGTGGCGACCGACAGCCCATGCAGCGCCAGCATCATTTCCGCAGGATGCAGCGCGGCATCGGCGCCGTCGACCTGCTCCAGCATCACCCACCACGGCTGCCCGTCGGGCTTGCAGCCCGCGCCGCGCAGCTCGCCCCCGACTTCCACCAGGTAATGCGCGATGCCCTGGCTGTCCAGGTAGCGCGCCAGCCGGTCGACCGCATAGCCCTTCGCAACAGAAGATAGATCCAGCTGCACCCCGCCCGGCTGGCGCACGCGGCGCGTGGACGCATCAAACTCAACATGGCCACGCTGCGACAACAATTGCCGCACGGTCGCCGCATCAGGCGCCCGGAAGCCGGGCTGGTCGTAGCGGTTCCCGGGGCCGAAACCCCAGGCATTGACGAGTGCGCCGGCGCACGGGTCATACGCGCCGCCGCTCAGCTGCGACACCTGCAGCGCAAAGCCCAGCACCTCGCCAAAGGCGGCCGGCAGCTGCTGCCAGCTGCCTGGCGCGGCGCGGTTGAAACGGCCCAGGTCGGACTCAGGCTGCCAATGGCTCATCTGCGCCACCACCAGGTCCAGCTGCTGTTGCAAGCCTTGCTGCAAATCGGCGCTGCCGGCGCGTCCCGCCAGCACACTGTCGACCAGGCGCACCGACCAGCTGGTGCCCATGCTCAGGCCGTGCAGCTCCCGCACCGCGGCGCCGGGCGGCGGCGTGCGATCGTCTAGCTGCAGCGGCAACAGTACCCGGCGCATCGCTTATTCCGGCAATACTTCCACGGTGGCCGCGTAGGTCATGCGGCGCTCCGGCATGACTGGCGGCTGGCCGGCGACCGGTGGCGTGGCGGCTGGCCAGCTGCTGTTGACGTAGTACATGCCGGCAGCCGGCACCGTGAACGTGATTTCGCCCTTGGCATCGGTGTTCTGGCGGATTTCACCGAGCACGCCACGGTAGCGCACGCCACCTGGCACCAGGCTGAAGGCCTGGTTGGCGGCCGGTTTGCCGTCGATCAGGAAACGCCAGGTGGCTTTTTCGCCGGCGCGCAATTCGTTCGGGTGCGTGACGGGCACCAATTCCAGGCCCACGCCGGTCGGCTTGAACACACCGGTGCTCGCTTCGTCCTTGCTGAAGAAGGTTTCCAGGCGACTGGCGGTGCGCGTGACTTTCACGTCCTGCGCATCGGCCGGCACGTCTTTCTTGAAGGTTTCCTCGTTGCCACGGAAACGCTTCTGCTCGCCGTTGACCTTGTAGCTGGCCATCACGTTTTGCGAGACGATGGCGGCTTTATAGGTACCCGGTTTTTCCATCTTGACGTCGAACACGCTGCGCAGGCGGCCGGTGACCACATTGGCTGGCGCGACTGTGGCGCCATCAGGGCCGGTGACGACCAGCGCATCGAGACGCAGCGGCTGGTGATCGATCTCGAACAGGCCTTCGGAGACGGCCGCATCGACCGTGACCCAGGCGTCCTTGCTTTCAACCATCGTGCTCGACGGCACCATCCACGGACGGTGAGCGTGGGCGTTCATGGCCAGGCCGGCCAGGGCCAGGGCGATCAGCGGTTTGTTCAATTGCTTCAACATGGTGGGGGCGCCTTAAGGTTTGAGTTGGACGACGACGTTACCGAGTTCTTCCTTGCCTTTGGCAGGGACGGACTGGGCCGACTTCGGCGGCCACTGGAACGGCACGCGCACCAGTTCGCGGCCACCGGCTTCGCGCGCCGCTTCCACCACCAGCTGGTATTCGCCGGCCGGCAGCTTGTCGAGCACGGCTTTGGAACCAGGGAAAGTCAGGTTGTGTTCGCCTGGCGCACGGGTGGCGCCGCTGACGCCGTCGACCGGCATGGCCAGGTCGCGGCCGCTCTTGCGCCACCACGAACGCATGTCCTTGAGCCACTTCTCGCCCGCCTTGTCCTTCTTCTTCACGTCGTACAGCACGGCCAGGTTGGCCGCCACTTTCTGGTCGGCCGTTTCCAGCCAGGCGGCCACGTAAGGACGGTGGTATTCCGCTACGTTCAGTTGCGGGATTTCAAGCTTGAGGGCCAGGTCGGCCGCCATCGCCGAGGTGCCGATCAGGGGAAGACCGAGCGCAAGGGAGTAGCGTAATTTCATGGTGTGCCTGTCAAAGTAAGGGAGAAAAAAACATCAGTGGATAAACAGCAGCGCGATCGCGCAAGGGATCAAAATACCGAGGCCCACCATCGGCCAGGTGAACGGCCGGTTGGCCGCATGGAACTTCAGAATCAAGAGTCCGGTCAGGCAGAACACGATGCACAGGCCGGCAAAAATATCGATGAACCAGATCCAGGCCACGCCCGTGTTGCGGCCCTTGTGGACGTCGTTGAGCCAGGAGATCCAGCCACGGTCCGTCAGTTCGTATTCGGCGGCGCCGTCTTCCAGGCCGATGCGCACCCAGGCGTCACCACCCGCTTTCGGCAGCGGCAGATAGACTTCGTCGATGCTCCATTCTGCCGGACGGCCGCCCGCATTGAGCGACCATTGCTGTTTCAGCCAGCGCTCGGCCACGGCCGGCATCGGCGCATTGGCGCCATCGTGCTGTTCGGCGTAGGCGGCCAGTTCCGTGACCAGCGGCGCAGGCAGTTGCGCCTTCTGCCGCGAAACGACGGGCTTGGCTTCGATCTGGCTGGCGTGGTTGAGGGTAATGCCGGTGATGGCGAACAAGAACATGCCCAGCAAACAAAGTGCCGAGCTGATCCAGTGCCATTGATGCAATTGCTTCAACCACACGGCGCGGCTGGCGTTGCTGCGCGACACGTCAGCTTGCTTCATTCATATCCTTCAATGGGGAGTTGCGACAGTCATTATCCAACAAATGATAATGATTATCATTTATTAAGTCAATATGCCGTAGGCACCCTGACAACAACGTTTTGTAACAACTTTGAAACATGGGCCGATGGCGGCGACCTGCCCGCAAAGTACGCTGTCGAACAGAGCAAGCCTGGCGTGCGGCCTATGCTGTTGTTCAGGACAACCACAAACGGAGCACACCATGACTTCCTACACCAGCGAACAGATCGCCACCATTGCCGACAAGATCAAAAGCGTTAAATTCGGCATGTTTACCACCAGCGACGACACGCGCACGCTGACCAGCCGCCCGCTGACCCAGCAGCAAGTCGACAGCGAAGGCCAGATCTGGTTTTTCGTCACGGATGAGGCAGCCTATACGCGTGACCTGCTGAACAACCCGCAAGTGAACGTCAGCTTTGCCGAACCGAACGACAGCCTGTATGTGTCGGTGTGCGGCCGCGCCGAATTGCTGAAAGACCGTGCCAAGGCGGAAGAATTGTGGAACCCTGTCGTCAAGGCCTGGTTCCCGGGCGGCCTCGATGACCCGCACCTGTCCTTGATCAAGGTCACCATCCAGTCGGCCGAATACTGGGACAGCGACGCCAGCAAGATGCGCCAATTCTTTGAAATGGCCAAGGCCGCCATCACGGGCGACACGCCGAAAGACCTGGGCGAACACGGCCGCATCGACCTGTAAACATTTTTACCCGGGTTTTATTGACTTTTATTTTAACCCGGGTAAAATTGGCTGCTTACCCTATTTCAGAAGGAGGCAGCATGACCCCATCCCCCCTCACCGCCTTTGCCGGCAAGCGCAAAGTCGCCGCCGGCAGCTTGCATGCCGTGGCGCAAACGCTGAAGGAACTCGTGACCACGGATCCCGACGCGCAAATCCTGATTTTCAATGACGACAATGGCCAGCAGGTCGACCTGAACCTGCACGGCAGCCTGGCCGAGGTATTGCAGCGCCTGCCGCGCCCGCGTGACCCGGCGGAAGAAGTAGCGGCCCCCACTGCGCCGCGCACGGCGGGCCGGCCCAAGCTGGGCGTGGTGGCGCGCGAAATCACCCTGCTGCCGCGTCATTGGGCATGGCTGGCGACCCAGCCGGGCGGTGCTTCGGTGGCGTTACGGAAACTGGTGGAACATGCGCAGCGCGACAACAAGGTGGTCGACGAACAGCGGCAGGCGCGTGAAACGGCCTACCGCTTCATGAGTGCGCTGGCCGGTGATGAAGCGGGCTTCGAGGAAGCCAGCCGTGCGCTGTTTGCCGGGCAGCGCGAGGCCTTTCTGGCACAGGCGGCAAGCTGGCCGGCCGATGTGCGCGAGCATGTGCTGCGGCTGGCAGAAGCGGCCTGGAGCGCTAGTTAAGCGTTCAGACGCCGGTGCTGCCGGTGGTATCGGGCGCGTCGTCGGCGCTTTGCCGGCTCTGGCCGGCATTGCCACCCTGATGCTGCGGCAGCCGGTCGGCGCGCCGCACTTCACCGATGGAAAACAGGTCGTCGCCGATATCGAGTCCCCGTTCACTGTCGACCAGCACGAAATGTTCGCCTTCCTGCGCGTGGCTTTGCCGGTTGCCGCTCTGCGTTCCGGCATCTTGCTGATTGCCGGCCTTGTTCGCCGGCTCCGGGGAAAGTTTCTGTGCCATGTCGACCTCCGTCAAGGATGTGCTGCGTGATTGCAACCTTTTCAGCATAGTCCATGGCGATGGCGACAGACATAGGAAGTCATCAGATCAAAATGTAGGACATATCCTACAAACAGGCGACCCGCAGGCCGCCTGTTGATTCAAGCTACAGTCGCGGCATCAGCCGCCACGGCTGCCGCCACTGCCACCACCAGACGAACCCGAACCGCCGCTCTGCTTGTTGCCATCGTTTTTATGGCTCTGGCTGCCGGCACGGCGTGCTTCTTCCGACGTGAATTCATGGGCCGTGCCTTTTTCATGCGCGGCACGGCCGCCTTCGCTGGCGATTTCACGCTGCTGTGCCGGATCCATGGAAGCAAATCCACGTTTGCTGGTATCGCTCTGCTTGTTGCCGCCGCCGCTACCACTGCTGCTGCCGGCGTTGCCGCCGCTGGCTTTGCCGCCTTGCTGACCTTGCTTGTTGTCACTCGATGTGGCCATGATCATCTCCTTGATCGTTAGTAATGTCGGGTGTTCAAACCACGCATATGCATGGGAGCAGTCATCTTAGTGCGCGATCGGGCAACTCAGAATAGGAGCATGACAAGACGATATGTAGGAGCTATCTTGCCTGCGGTGGCGCAGTTACTATTGGTTTTTGATCGATGGTACCAGATACTCAACCGTAACCGGCCCCTGGCCCGGTACGCGAAAAATAGCCGTGTCCGCCACGACAAAGACGGCCTCGCCAGGCGTGGGCTTGACCGCATGGCCACCCGTGAAGGCGCCGAACGAGGGCAGCATGGCGCGCCGTGGCCCCAGCAAAAAACACGGCAGGCGCAGGGTCTCGCGCGCGGCGCGCAAATGAAACACGGGGTGGACATGGCCGGCCAGCACATAGCCATCTGTTTCCAGGTCCGGATGATGGCACAGGGCAAACGGTCCCACCCGGTGCGGCTCGTCGACCATGATGATGCCGAGGCTGGCCGGCGGATCGCCCGCATGCAAGTCGTGGTTGCCACGCACCAGGGTCAGGCGCAAGCCAGGATGGCGCGCGCGCCAGGCCTGCATGGCGGCCAGAGTGGCCGGTGCACGGGCCGCCCTGGCGTGCAGGAAATCGCCGAGAAACACGATTTCCTCGCAGGCGTAGCCATCTAGCAAGTGCGACAAGGCCTGCAGATTCTCGTTGGTGGTGCCGTGCGGCACCGGCACGCCCAGCGAACGAAACGCGGTGGCCTTGCCGAAATGGATGTCGGCCACCAGCAGTATCTTGCGCGCCGGCCAATAGATGGCTTTGCCGGCCAGCAGCCAAAGCGTTTCGCCGGCCAGTTCAATACTGCAGTGCTTCATGCGGCCGCTTTCTCCAGTTCCCGCACCAGGCGCGCCACCCGGTCCGACAGTTTTTCGGTGGTCAGCTTTTCGCGGAAACGCTCGACCATCAGGCCGAAGGCAAACGGCGAGGCGCGCTGCAAGGCTTGCACACTCATCGTGCGCTGATGCAACTCGCGCAGGGTGGCGCGCAATCGCGTCAGTTCCAGTTCCTGCTCCAGCACTTCGCGCTGCGCCTGGGTCAGCAGCAAATTGCCGGCGTCATGCTTGCGGAACACTTCAAAGAACAGCGACGACGAGGCCTGCAACTGGCGCGTGCTTTTCGGCTGGCCCGGATAACCCTGGAATACCAGGCCGGCGATGCGGGCGATTTCGCGAAAACGCCGCTGCGACAATTCCGTCGCGTTTAGGCTGGCCAGCACGTCTTCCAGCAGGTTATCCAGGCTGAACAGCGGAACCTGCTCGCCGGTTGCAGCCGTAAACAGCGGCGCAAAATCGATATCGTCGGCGCCCAGCAATTCAAAACCGTAGTCATTGACGGCGATCGACAGGGTGGCCGGCTGCACGCGCGCAATGCGGTACGCCAGCAAAGACGCCAGCCCCAGGTGCACCGAGCGGCCCGCGAACGGGTACAGGAACAGATGATGGCCTTCGCGGCTGGATAAGGTTTCCACCAGCAGGCTGGCGCGCGTGGGAAGGCTCGACCATTTCTGCTGGATCGCCAGCAGCGGCGCCAGCGCGCGCATTTCCGGCCCGGTGGCCTCGCCGTCCTGCGCCTGCTGCAACTGATCCAGCACGGCGTGCGCCAGTTCCGACGACAGCGGCATCTTGCCGCCCTGCCAGCGCGGCACGGCGCCACGGCTGCCGGTGGCACGGCGCACATAGGCCGTCATTTCATGCACGCGCACGAATTCCAGGATGCGTCCGCCGAACAGGAAATGGTCGCCCTGTTTCAAGCGCGAAATAAACGATTCCTCGATGCTGCCGATCTTGCCGCCGCTCATGTATTTCACCTGGATCGACGACTCGGACACAATCGTGCCGATGCTCATGCGGTGGCGCCGCGCCAGTGCCGCGTCCGGCACGCGGTAGATACCGTCCTCGTCCGGCAACACCCTGCGGTACTCGGGATACACGGTAAGGCTCTGCCCGCCGCGCGCCACGAAATCGAGCGCCCACTGCCATTCCTCCGGCGTCAATTGGCGGTACGACCAGGCCGTACGCACTTCCTGGTACAGTTCCTGCGACTGGAAACCGCCGCCGAGCGCGATCGTCACCAGGTGCTGCACCAGCACATCGAGCGGCTTGTCGGGCACCGGGCGCGCTTCGAGCTGGCCTTGCGCCAGCGCCTGGCGCGCGCCGGCCGCTTCCAGCAATTCCAGGCTGTTGGTCGGCACCAGGGTCACGCGCGAGACCCGCCCCGGCGCATGGCCGCTGCGCCCGGCCCGCTGCACCAGGCGCGCGATGCCTTTCGCGCTGCCGATCTGCAATACCCGCTCGACCGGCAAGAAGTCCACGCCCAAATCCAGGCTCGAGGTACATACCACCGCTTTTAAAGTCCCCGCCTTCAGGCTCTGCTCGACCCATTCGCGCACCTCGCGCGCCAGCGAACCATGGTGCAGGGCAATCAAGCCGGCCCAGTCGGGCCGCGCATCGATCAGGTGCTGGTACCAGATTTCAGCCTGCGAGCGCGTATTGGTAAATACCAAAGTGGTGGCGCTGCCGTCGATCTCGGCGATCAGGGGTTGCAGCATCTGGATGCCCAGGTGGCCGCCCCAGGGAAAGCGCGTGGGATTGAGCGGGATCAGACTGTCGACCACGATGCGCTTGCGTACCTTGCCTTCGACCAGCACGCCGCTATTGTGTTCGCCGAGCAGCACGTCCTGCGCCTGTTGCAAGTTGCCCAGAGTCGCCGAGACGCCCCAGGTAATCAAGGCCGGATTCCAGCGCCGCAAGCGCGCCAGCGCCAGCTGCACCTGCACCCCGCGCTTGCTGCCCAGCAGCTCGTGCCATTCGTCGACGATCACCGTTTCCAGCAGGTTGAAGCGCTCGGCGGCATTGGCCTGGCTGAGCATCAGCGACAGGCTTTCGGGCGTGGTGACCAGCACGTCGGGCCAGGTTTTCGATTGCCGCGCACGCTGGGCCGCGCTGGTGTCGCCGGTGCGCGCCTCGATGCGCCAGCCGGGCGCCAGTTCTTCGCTGGACGCTTGCAGCGCGCGCACGGTATCGGCCGCCAGCGCGCGCATCGGCGTGATCCACACCACGCGCAAGCCCTGCTTGCGGCTCTTGCGCACCAGCCGATCCGAGCGCAGCAAGGCGCCGAACCAGACGGCGTAGGTCTTGCCGGAACCGGTGCTGGCGTGCAGCATGCCGGGCTGGCCGCTGGCGGCCGCGCGCCAGACGGCGCGCTGGAATGGAAACACCGTCCAGCCCTTGGCCGCAAACCAGTCGTCGATGCGCTGCGCCAGCGCGCTTTTGCTCACGGTCGCCCCTTCACTGAGCACCTGTCAATAATGCCTTGAGCGTATCGAGCGTATCGGCGTCGGCGATCGCCTTGTCGTCGCGCTGGCGCAGGATGCGCGGAAAGCGCACCGCGATGCCGGCCTTGTGGCGGCTCGATGCCGCGATGCCCTCGAAGCCGATCTCGAACACCAGCGTCGGCTTCACGCTGCGCACGGGGCCGAATTTTTCGATCGTGGTCTTGCGGATCACGGCGTCGACCTTGCCGATTTCGGCATCGGTCAGGCCCGAATACGCCTTGGCGAACGGCACCAGCTTGCGCTGCCCATCTTCATCGTCATCCCACACGGCAAAGGTGTAATCGGTGTACAGCGAGGCGCGCCGGCCATGGCCGGCCTGCGCATAGATCAGCACGGCGTCGACCGAAAACGGATCGATCTTCCATTTCCACCAGGTGCCCACGTCCTTGGTGCGGCCCACGCCATACGCGGCCGAGACCGCCTTGATCATCATGCCTTCCACGCCGCGCGCGCGCGACTCCTTGCGGATGGCCGCCAGTTCTTCCCAGCTATCGGCCGTGATGCGCGGCGACAGGCGCAGCGCCGGGTCGGCAATGCTTTCCACCAGGGTGACCAGCAGCGCGCGCCGCTCGTGCTGCGGCAGGTGGCGGATATCGACGCCGTCGAGTTCCAGCACATCGTAGGCGACCAGCGCGGCCGGCAATTCGGCCAGCAGCTTGTTTGACACCGTCTTGCGGCCCATGCGCTTTTGCAGGTCGGCAAATGGCGATGGCGTGTCGCCCGGTTGCCAGATCAAAATCTCGCCATCGATCACGCAGCCTTCCGGCAAGGCGATACGGGCCAGTTCGGGAAAGCGTTCGGTAATCAGTTCTTCGCCGCGCGACCATAGCCAGGTGGTGCCGTCGCGCCGCAGCAGCTGGGCCCGCATGCCGTCGTATTTCCATTCGACCAGCCAGTCATTCACCTCGCCCAGGGTCTCCGGTGCGGCCTGCAGCGGGTGGGCCAGGAAAAACGGATACGGCTGGCCGCCGCGCAGCGCATGTTCGCCGTCGCTCTCCTCGCTGATCAGTTTCAGGAAACCGGCGCCGGTGGGGCTGACCTTGCCGTCGGTCCAGCCCATCAGGCGCTGCGCGATCAGCTTGCTGTCGACCGCCGCGATGGCGCTCAGCGCGCGCGTTACCAGCAATTTGGACACGCCAACCCGGAAGCCGCCGCCGATCAGCTTGATCAACAGGAAGCGTTCGCGCGTTTCCAGCTCGTCCCAAAAGCCCAGCAAGGCGCTGCGGATGGCATCGGGAGACGCGCCGCGCAAGGGCGCGATGCGCTGCTCGACCCACTCGGCCAGGCCGATATCGCTGACATGGCTGGGCGCGGGCAGTATCAGGGCGATGGTTTCGGCCAGGTCGCCGACGGCGTGATACGCCTCGTCGAACAGCCAGGTGTCGAGCACTGCCGCTTCGGTCGCGTATTCGCGCAGCAATTTTGTCGGCACGGCCTGGCGCGGCTTGCCACCGGCCAGGAAATACACGGCCCAGGCCGCATTCTCGGGCGAGGCGCTGCTGAAATAGGCTTGCAGCGCGGCCAGCTTGCGGCTGGTCGAGGTGGTCTCATCGAGCTCGGCATACAGGCGGGCGAATTCACGCATGCGGCGCTCCCGCGGTTTTGTCCCCTACGGCGCTGGCCACCGCCTCGTTGACGGCGTCGTTCACCGCATCGGCCGCCTCGTCATCGCCGTATTCCGTCTCGAAGCCGCCCGCCTGCCAGCCGTTCTGCTGCAGCCAGCGCACCATGATGGGAATCGAGCCGTGCGTGACGATCACGCGCTCGGCCTCGGTGGCCTTGATGGCGCGCATCAGGCCAGGCCAGTCGGCGTGGTCCGACAACACAAAGCCGCGATCGACGCCACGCCGTCGGCGCGCGCCGCGCAGCAGCATCCAGCCGCTGGCGAACGCATCGCTGTAGTCGCCAAAGCGCTTCATCCAGGACGAACCGGCGGCCGATGGCGGCGCGATCACGATGGCCGTTTTCAAGGCCGCCTTGTCCGTCACGTCGCCCACCATCACGGTGTGCGGCAGCACCACGCCGGAGGCACGGTAGACTTCGGTCAACGCTTGCGCGGCGCCATGGCAGATGATGGGGCCAATTTCGGGATCGAGCCCGGCCAGGATGCGCTGGGCCTTGCCGAAGGCGTAGCAGAACAGCACGCTGGTACGCCCTTCGGCCGCGTTCTTGCGCCACCACTGGTTGATCTCGTCGTAGATTTCCTGCGACGGCTGCCAGCGGTAGATCGGCAGGCCGAACGTGGATTCGGTAATGAAGGTATGGCAGCGCACGGGCTCGAACGGCAAACAGGTCGGGTCGGATTCCAGCTTGTAGTCGCCCGAGGCCACCCATATTTCACCGCCGCATTCCATGCGCACCTGGGCGGACCCGAGCACATGGCCGGCCGGGTGCAGCGAGACGGTCACGCCGTTTTGATTGATGCGCTCGCCATATGCCAGGCCCTGGATATTAACGGGGCCCAGGCGCGACTGCAGCACCTTCACACCGGATTGCGCGCTCAGGTAATGGCCATGGCCGACGCGCGCATGGTCGGCGTGCGCATGGGTAATGATGGCGCGCTCGACCGGGCGCCACGGATCGATATAAAACTGGCCCGGCACACAATACAGGCCTTCCTTGCGCACTACCACCATGTCGCTCATGCCAGTCCCATGTCGAGAAATTCTTCAATGGAACCATTTTAGCGCCGCCAGCCTTGGTACTCTGTCCGACAACGCACACTATGCCGGTGCAACAAACTCGGCCATGAAGGTTTTGGTGGTATTTTCAGGAAACTCGATGGTGACCTGGTCGCCCGCCACCGACAGCACCGTACCGATATGAAAGCGCGGCACGCGCACCCGGCTGCCGACGGCGATCTGCGGCGTGGCAGGTGCTTCCTGAGCTTGCTGCATCGCCGGTGTCAGCGTGCTCATTTGCAGGTGCTCATCGAAGGTAATCGGCGCCGACACGGCCGGTGGCGACAGGCAGTTGTCGCAGCTGCAGCAGCGCTCGAAGTCACCCGCGTCGCCAAAATAATCGAGCAGCAGCTTCCAGCGGCAAAAGCCGCTCTGCGCATAGGCCACCATCTGTTCCAGTGCCTGCTTGTCGCGTTCCTGCTTGGCGATATAGATCTGTTCCAGCTGCGCATACGACGGCGTCCTGGCCGTCACCGCTTTCAGGCAGTAGCCGAGCTTGCGATCCTGGCGCAGCAGCTTGCCATCTTTCAGCAGCTTCAGACACACTTTCAGGTGGCCGTCGGAAAAATCGGGCAGGCGCCCGGCCAGCGCATCGAAGGTAAAGGTGGCCGGCAGCTCCTGCGCTTCGAGCACGATGGCGGCCAGTTCGGTGGCGGTCGGATAATGCTTGGCCAGAAAAAATTGCTGGACCCGCTTGTCTTCCTGGAAATACAGCAAGGTGCAGTCGGCCGGCAGGCCATCTCGCCCGGCCCGCCCCGATTCCTGGTAGTACGCTTCCAGGTTGGCCGGCACCTGCAGGTGGATCACGAAGCGCGTGTCGGGCTTGTCGATGCCCATGCCGAAGGCGTTGGTGGCCACCATGATGCGGCGCTCGCCGCGCATGAACAAGTCCTGGTGTTCCTTGCGCTCGCGCGCCGCCAGCTTGCCGTGGTAGCAGGTCACGCTTTCACCAAGCTCCCGCAGTTTTTCGGCCAGCGCTTCGACCGCTTTCACCGTGGCCGCATAGACGATGCCGACCCCGGCCGTCTCTCTCAGCAGGCGCAGCACCTGATCCTGTTTTTCTTCGGCATTGGTGACCTGGATCACGCTGTAGCGCAGGTTGTCACGGTAGATGCCGGTATTGACGATATGGAGCTGGCGCGTATCGAGCTGGGCGCCGATATCGTCGATGACGTCATCGGTGGCGGTGGCCGTCAGCGCCAGCACCGGCGGGCGCCCCAGCGCGCGCAGGGCGGCGGCTATTTCCAGGTAAGCCGGCCTGAAATCATGGCCCCACTGCGAAATGCAATGGGCTTCGTCGATCACCATCAGCGACGGCGGCGTGGCGGCCAGCAGCGCGACGAACTCGGGCGTGGCGAGGCGTTCCGGCGTGCAAAAAATGATCACCTTGCCGCCGGCCGCGATGGTGGCGATGGCGTCCTGTTCTTCGGCGCGCGACAGGCTGCTGTTGAGCTGCACGGCGGTAATGCCCAGGCCGGCCAGTTTTTCCTGCTGGTCTTTCATCAGCGAAATCAGCGGAGAAACCACCACCGTCGGGCCCGGCAGCAAAGAGGCGGGAATCTGGTAGCACAGCGACTTGCCGCTGCCGGTGGGCATGATGGCCAGCGTGTCGCGGCCGGCCAGCACGCTGTCGATCACGTCCTGCTGGCCCACGCGCAGGCGTTCGACGCCGAACACGGAGCGCAGCAGGCGCTGGATTTTCTTGGCGGGAGTTTTGGCCGGCGTCTTGCCGGCGGTCTCGGGTAAGGCAGTGGCGAGGGTGGCCATCTTGTATCCGTAAGGTGAGTGCCGGCGCCCGTGCGCCAGCGTGACCTCACTCTACGGTTGCGGCCGCCGCCACGCCATAGGACGGCTACCACTGCCTTTGTAGGACTTCAGGAAGGAAAAAGTATGGCCCAGAACAGCATCACCAAGCCCAGTGCCGAGACGCACCACACGAGAGTACGCACGACGGGAATACCGAAGGCATACAGGGGCAGGTACAGCACGCGCGCGCCCAGGTACAGCGCGGCGCCATACAGGGTCAGATTGTTGTGCACGCCCGCCACATGGGCGATCAGCACGGCGACGGCGAACAGCGGCAGGGTTTCGAACAGATTGGCCTGGGCCCGTTTCAGGCGAGCGGTGACCTTGCCCACCGGCGGGCCGGCCTCGTCACGCGCGCTCATATTGTATTGCGTGCCCGTTTCGCGGTTGCGAAACGACGAGGGCAGCAAAATCTGCACCAGCGCCAGCACCAGGGTCCAGCCGAGTATGGTCAATTCAGGGGTCATGCTTGTCTTTCATAGAGTCAATGTGAGCAGCCGGGCAAACACTACCCGGCTCAGGCTTGTTCCAGCGCGGCCTGCAGTTCCAGCAGGTCGTAGGGCTTGCGCAATACGCTGGCTGAAAAGCCCAGCTCGTCCATCGACTCCTTGCCGTAGCCGGTGGAAAAGATGATGCGCATGCCAGGCTTGTCGCGCAGCACCATGCGCGCCAGCGCGATGCCGGACATGCCGGGCAGGCTGACGTCGGTAAACAGGATATCGAAATCCTGTTCGTTGAGCAGTTCCCACGCCGATTCGCCGTCCGACACGCCGCTCACCGTATGGCCCAGCATGCCCACCAGTTCGCACACCATCAGCTGGGAATCGAGGTTGTCTTCCACTACCAGGATTTTCATCGAAGTCGGCTCGTCTCCTTGTGGCACCGGCGCGTGGCCCGTCAGGTCCAGGCCCGGCGTGCCGGCCGCCGCCGCGCTGTCGTTTGGTGCGGCGGACCAGTCGAACTGGCGCGCGCGCAGTTGCTGCTGGCGGTTGGCCAGCACATGGCGCAGCTTGCGCGCCAGTTCTTCGCGCCGGTACGGCTTGCTCAGCAATTCAACACCTGCGTCCAGCCGTCCTTCGTGCACGATAATGTCCTGCGCATAGCCGGAGGTAAACAGCACGGCGATATCGGGCTGCATCTCGCGCGCCATGCGCGCCATGTCGGTGCTGCGCACAGGGCCGGGCATGATTACGTCGGTAAACAGCAAATCGATCTGCGCGCCGCTTTGCAGCACCGCCAGCGCGCTTTCGCCATCTTCCGCTTTCAGCACCTTGTAGCCCAGGTTGCCCAGCATGTCGACCACGGTGGCGCGCACGCCCACGTCGTCTTCCACCACCAGCACGGTTTCGCTGCCGCCCGTGACCACGCCGCTCAGTTCCTCTTCGTCCGCCGCTTCCGCCATAAGCGTGCGCGGCAGGTAGATCTTGACGCCCGTGCCGTGCCCGGGCTCGCTGTAGATGCGGATATGGCCACGGCTTTGCGTCACGAAACCATACGCCATCGACAAGCCCAGGCCAGTGCCGGCGCCTTCGGGCTTGGTGGTAAAGAACGGCTCGAACGCGCGCTGCAGCACCGGCCCGCTCATGCCCTTGCCGGTATCGGTCACCGACAGCATCACGTACTGGCCGGCCGGCACGTCCAGGTTGTGCACATACTGTTCGTCCAGCACCACATTGCCCATCTCGATGGTCAGCTTGCCGGCGCCGTCCATGGCGTCGCGCGCATTGATGGCCAAATTCAAAATCACGTTTTCGATCTGGCCCCGGTCGACCAGGGTATTCCACAGGCCGGCGCCGCCCACCAGCACGATATCGATCGCTTCGCCCAGGGCGCGCCGCAACAGCGCATCCATGTTGCGCACCACGCGCGACAGGTCGGCCACCACCGGCTGCAAGGGCTGGCGGCGGGCAAAGGCCAGCAAATGCGACGACAGCTTGGCGCCGCGCTCGACGGCGGCAATCGCCGTGTCCAGGCGCTGGCGCATCACGCCGTCGTTGCCGGACAAATGGTGCAGCAGGTGCAGATTGCCCGAGATAATTTGCAGCACATTGTTGAAGTCATGCGCGATGCCCCCCGTCAGTTGCCCCACGGCTTCCATTTTCTGCGCCTGGCGCAAAGCGTCTTCGGCCTTGGTGCGTTCGCTCACTTCCTGTTCGACCCGGTGCTCGAGCGTTTCGTTCAATTCATGCAGCGCTTTTTCGATGCGCCGCCGTTCCGTGATATCGGTCTTGACGGCGATCAGGGCACGGGTTTGACCATGCTCATCGACCAGGCGGCTGACATTGCTCGACACCCACACCTGTGTGCCATCGGGCTTGAAATAGCGTTTTTCCAGGCTGAACGATTCGCCCGTTTCCACCAGGCGCCGGAACAGCAAGGTATTGCCCGGCACATCGTCCGGATGCATGATGTCGTTCATGTTCATGCTCAGCAGCTCTTCTGACGAGCGGCCCAGCATGGTGCACAGGGCGCCGTTGACGCGCTGGAAGCTGCCGTCCAGGCCCAGCTCCGACAAGCCGACCGAGGCCTGGCCGAAGATGGCGGCCATGCGCTCCTGGCTGGCGTGCAATTCATTTTCGATCAGGCGCCGCTCGGTCACGTCAAAAGACACGCCGACATAGCGGCGCTGGCCCGGCGCCGGGCCGTCGACCACTTCGCCCTGGCGCGCGATCCAGCGCACTTCGCCGTCCAGCGGGCGGCGCACGCGGTACTCCACGTATTCGAGCGGGTTTTGCGCCAGCTGCATGCGGCTGGGGCCGACTTTTTCCAGGTCGCGCCGGTCGACCAGGCCGACCAGCAGTTGCTGCGTGACCAGTGCATCGTCGGCGATGCCCCAGATGCGGCGGAAGGTCGGCGAGACGTCCATCTTGCCGGTCTCGGGGAACCATTCGAAGGTGCCGATGCCGCCGGCCTGCTGCGCCAGGCGCAGGCGCTCTTCGCCCTCGATGCGTTCGGTGACATCGCTGCCTTCGACCAGGATGCCGCCGACCACCCCGTCGTCATCCTTGATCGGCTGGTAGACGAAATCGATATGGCGCTGCCTTTGCTTGCCGTCGGCGGTGTTCAGGTCGACCGTCAGCTGGCGCCCTTCGAACGGCAGGCCAGTGCGGTAGACCTCGTCGAGCAGGTCGATAAAGCCCTGTTCGCGCACTTCCGGCAAGGCCTCTTCGACGCTCTTGCCCAGCAATTCACTGCGTCCGACCAGGTTGATATAGTGTTCGTTGGCCAGCTCGAAGATGTGTTGCGGGCCGCGCAGCACGGCCATGAAGCTGGGCGCCTGTTCGAACAGGGCGCGCAACAGGCCGCGCTCTTCGGCCACGCGCCGGTTGGCGTCGCGCGCCGCTTCCGCCTCGGCCTGCAGCGCCTGGTTGACGGCGCCCAGTTCGGCCGTGGCCAGTTTCAGCTGGCGGCCCTCTTCCAGGCGCGCCGTCAGTTCCAGCGCCGTGCACAGCACGCCGTCGACCTGGCCGCCGGCGCCGTGCACGGGCGTGTAGAACAGGTCGAAATAGTGCTCGACGGGCACGCCATCGCGCAGCAGCGGCAGCGTGCATTCACGGTGCACCTGGGTTTCGCCACGCAGGCCCGCTTCGAGGATGCGCGCATTCCAGTCCCATATTTCCGGCCAGACCTCGGGCACGGTGCCGCCCAGCGCCGCCGGGTGGCGCCCGGCCGCGATCTTGATGTATTCGTCGTTGTAGACCATTACATGCTCGGGGCCCCACATCAGCACCATCGCCATCGGCGAATTGAGCACGATGTCGACGCTGGTGCGCAGGTTGGCCGGCCAGCCGGCGATGGGACCCAGGCTGGTGGCGGACCAGTCAAGCTTGCGCACCAGCTCGCCGGTGATGCCGCCGCCGCGCGGCTGATCGTGATCCATGCAGTCGCTCATGGTATGGCCACTGGCGCATCGAGATTGCACTGGCGCGGCAAATTGAGCGTGAAGATGGTGCCTTGGGTGGCCGAGGAACTGACCTGCACCGTGCCGCCATGCGCCTTGATGAACATGTCGACCGTGTACAGGCCCAGCCCCAGGCCCTGCCCGGTCTTGCGCTTTTCACCACTCTGGTGGAACGGTTCAAACAGGGCCGGCAGCAGCGAAGGATCGAGCTCGCCCCGGTTGACCACGCGGATCTCGATATGGTCGGCGGCCCGCCCGTCGAGCACCAGTTGCACCGGCGCGCCCGCTTCGCCATGCGTCAGCGCATTGGCCAGCAGGTTCGAAATGACTTGCGACAACAGCCCCGCATCGCACTGGGCATGCAGTTCGCCGACATGGCCCAGCGTGATGCGCGCCGGCTGGCCCGGCATGTCGAACTCGTCGACGATGGCCTGCGCCAGCGCCAGGTAGTCGTGCATGCCGCAACGCAGCTCCATGGTGCCCGAGCGGATGCGCGCCAGGTCCAGCAGCTGGTCGACCATGCGCGCCATGCGCTTGGCGCTGCTCTCGATGCGCTGCGCCGTGATGATCACCTTCGGATGCTCGCTCATCATCGGCAGCAGCATGGCGCCGTTCATCACCACCGACAGCGGCGTGCGCAGGTCGTGGCCGAGCACGGCCGTAAACAATTCGTTCAGGTGCAGAGCGTGCTTCAATTCAGTCAGCTGGGAGGACAGTTCGCGCTTCTGCTGGTACAGCTGCACCAGCACCTGCACCTTGCTTTGCAGCGCCTTGACGTCGACCGGCTTGAACAGGAAGTCGACCGCGCCCGCTTCGTAGCCGCGAAAACTGTAGGTCGGCTCGCGCGTGGCGGCCGTCAGGAAGATCAGGGGAATGTCGCGCGTGCGCGCGCTGCCGCGTATCAGTTCGGCCAGCTCGAAGCCGTCCATCTGCGGCATCTGCACGTCGAGCAGCGCCAGCGCCACATCGTGGGTCAGCAGGATTTCCAGCGCTTCGGCACCCGAACTGGCCTTCAGGATAACGATGCCGGGCCGCGCCAGCACGGCCTCCAGGGCAACCAGGTTTTGCGCGATGTCGTCAACGACAAGAATATGGATAGGTGCGGTCACGGATCAGTCTTCAGGCATCGCGACGGCCAGCCGGCAGCGTGCGTTTCAATAAAAGTTACAAAACAGGAATTTTAATATCACAAATTCAACTTAAACGCGGTAATGTGTATCTTACACGTACTGCGCCATCCGCACCGGCTCACTGTGCAAGCGTGCAGCTCAGCTTGTCAACAAGGCCAGGCTGGCGGCCAGCTGCCGCACGTCCAGCACGCGGTCGGCGCCGGCGCGCCTGAGCGCCGCGGCCGGCATCGTCGCCGATGAGGCCGTTGCCGGGTCCTGTACCCACGCGCCGCCGCCCAGCTGGCGCACTTTCGCCAGGCCTTCGGCGCCATCGGCCGAGGCGCCGGTCAGGATAATGGCCAGCATCTCGCGCCGGTAGGTGATGGCCGCCGTTTCCAGCAGCACATCGATCGACGGGCGCGAAAAATACACGGGCGCTTCCAGCGACAGCGAAAAGCTGCGCTCCGGCTCGATCTGCAAATGGTAGTCGGGCGGCGCAAAATACACGACGCCCGGCTGCAAGGCTTCCTTGTCCTGCGCTTCGCGGATGGGCAGCAGGCAACGCGCGCCATACAACTGGGGCAAGCGGCTCGAACGCCCCGGCGCCAGGTGCAGCACCACCACCACGCTGGCGCGGCAGCTGGCCGGCAAGGCGCACAGCAGCAAGCCCAGCGCTTCGACGCCGCCGGCCGAGGCGCCGATGGCGATCAGGCGCAAGCCTTCCCGCGGCGCGGCGATCTCGGTCGATGGGGCGCGATACGGCATGGGTCAGGCGCGCTGGAAGATTTTTTCTGCCTGGCACAGCTCGCGGAAGTTGCCCGCATGCCGGCTGAAATGCAGGCTTTCCTTCATGCCCAGCCCCAGGAAACCGCGGTTGACCAGCGCTTCATGGAACAGCCCCAGCGCGCGGTCCTGCAGATCCTTGTTAAAGTAAATCATCACATTACGGCAAGACACCATATGCACCTCGGAAAATACGCTGTCGGTGGCCAGGCTGTGGTCGGCAAACACGAAATGGCGGCGCAGCCGGCGGTCGAAAATCGCGCCCTTGTAGGCGGCCGTGTAATAGTCGGACAAGGAACGCTTGCCGCCCGAACGCCGGTAATTGTCGCTGAACTGGGCGATGCGGTCGACCGCATAGATACCGGCCTCGGCGGCGGCCAGCGCATCGACATTGATATCGGTGGCATAAATCATGGTGCGTTCCAGCAAGCCTTCTTCTTCCAGCAAGATGGCCAGCGACCACACTTCTTCGCCGCTGCTGCAACCGGCGACCCAGATCTTGATCGAGGGATAGGTATGCAGCACCGGCACGACTTTTTCGCGCAGCGCGCGGAAATACGCCGGGTCGCGGAACATCTCGCTGACCTGCACCGTAAAGAACTGCAGCATCTGCAGGAACATGGCCGGCTCGTGCAGGATGCGGTCCTGCAACTGCGACAAGGTGGCGCAGTCGAACCGTTCGAGCGCCTGGCGCATGCGCCGGCGCAGCGAAGCCACCGAATAATCGCGGAAGTCATGCTGATACCGCAGCAATATTCCTTCCAACAATAATTTCAGCTCAATATCAAAAATTGCGTCGTCATCTAACAATGGGCATCCGCCTTTGCTTGGTTTCCCGTACTACATGGGGACCCGATCGATGCTAGCAGATCGTCCCGCATTTTTCCTTATGAAAAAGTTGGTGTACGTTCGGTAGCGAACACTGAGCCATCATCAGGCATCCACGCCCTTCATTCCTTCACTGGTATAGCGCGCGCCCGCCGCCACGCCGGGCGGAAACGCCTGCGCCATGGCGGCCAGTTCGTCCCCACTCAGGCGGATGGACAGCGCGCCAAGATTGTCGTGCAGATAAGCAATTCGCTTGGTGCCGGGTATCGCGATGATATCGTCGCCCTGCGCCAGCAGCCAGGCCAGCGCCAGCTGGGCCGGGGTGCAGCCCTTGTCATGTGCCATCTTCCTCACCAGCGCGACCAGGGCTTGGTTGCGCGCAAGGTTATCGTCGCTGAAACGCGGATTGAAACGGCGAAAATCGCCAGCGTCGAGCTTGGCAACATCGTCGATGGCGCCCGTCAGGAAACCGCGCCCCAGCGGACTGTAGGCAACGAAGCTGGCGCCCACCGCACGGCAGGCGGCCAGCACGCCCTGCTCCGGTTCGCGCGTCCACAGCGAATATTCGCTTTGCACGGCGGCAATTGGCGCGATCGCGGCGGCGCGCAGCAAGGTCCCGGCGCCCACTTCGCACAGGCCGATCGCGCGGATCTTGCCTTCCTGCCGCAACTGCGCCAGCATGCCCATCGATTCCTCCAGCGGCGTATCGAGGTTGAGCCGGTGCAGATAAAACAGATCGATCGTGTCGACACCGAGCCGCCGCAACGACGCCTCGCAGGCCTGGCGGATATAGGAAGCGCGATTGTCGACCCGGCGCGCATAGCCACCCGGCTCGCGCGCCAGCCCGCACTTGGTGGCCACCAGCACGCGCGAACGCTTGCCTTGCAGAAAACGGCACAGCAATTGTTCGTTGTGGCCAAAACCATAGGTGTCGGCCGTATCGAACAGGGTCACGCCGGCCGCGAATGCCGCCTCCAGGGTGGCCAGCGACTGCGCCTCGTCGGTGGCGCCATAGAACTCGGACATGCCCATGCAGCCCAGGCCCAGTGCCGGGGTAGCCAGTCCGCTATTGCCGATGTGTCGTACGCTTTGTGGCACGATTTGTCGCACGCTTTGTTGCATATTGATTCTCCAGTGGTGGTTGAGTAACACCAGTCTGGCGCGCCTTGAACCACAGGGGAAGGTCCGGTTTCGTGATACCTTTATGGTATGAGAGCCCTCGATACCCATGCATTGAGCCTGTTTTGCGCGGTCGCCCGCTGCCTGAACTTTCGCCAGGCGGCGCAGCAGCTGCACATGACGCAACCGCCGCTGTCGCGCGCCATCAAGGCGCTGGAAGACAAGCTCGGCACGCGCCTGTTCGAACGCGATACGCAGGGCGTGGCGCTGACCGATGCCGGAGCCACCCTGCTGCCACAGGCGCTGCGGATCCTGGCGTTACTGGACCAGGCCGAGCGCTCGCTGGTACGCGGCAGCACCGCGCCGCAACTGCGCCTTGGCCTGACGACGTCGGTCGAGGCGGGCCTGTTCCGGCCCTGGCTGGCGCAGCTGGAAACGCGCCTGCCGGCCACCACGCTGCGCCTGCAATCGGGACCGTCGCCCTCGCTGATCACGGCCGTGCGCAAGGGCAAGCTCGACGCGGCGCTGGTGGCCTTGCCGGCGAATACGTTTGAACTGGCGGCGCAAACGTTGCTGCGCCAGCCGATGATGGTCGCCCTGCCGTCCGGCCACCCGCTGGCGCGCAAACGCAGCGTGCGTCTGGTCGATTTGCAGGGCTTGCCGGTATTCTGGTTCGAACGCGCACGCCAGCCGGCATTTTTTGACCATTGCCAGCAGGTATTCCAGCGCCACGGCTACGATCCGGTATTCCTGCGCGAACCGCCGGACCATCATGTGCTGCTGGCCGAAGTGGCGGCCGGCAAGGGCGCGGCGCTGCTGGCCGACTCGTTTCGCGCGCTGCGCCTGGCCGGGGTGGCCTACCGCGCGCTGGCCGAGGGCGAGGAACTGGCGCTGCAAATCGCGCTGGTGGCGCCCAAGGACAAGCCGCATCCCGCGCTGGCCTGGTTGCGTGCAGGGGCAAACGCCTGAGCCGTACGCAATCGCGCCAGAAGCGCTACCATGTCGGCTTTCTTGTTTTTACTTTCCAGACACCATGACGTTTATCATCAGCGACGCCGCCTACGGCACCGACACCCCTGCCGCCAAGCAAACCATGTATGCCGACCTGCGCTCGCAGCTGCAAGGCCTGCTGGCCGGCGAAAGCGACTATATCGCCAATACCGCCAACTTCAGCTCGCTGGTGTTCAACACCATGCCGGGCCTGAACTGGGCCGGTTTTTATTTCCTCAAGGGCGATGAACTGGTGCTGGGACCGTTCCAGGGCAAGCCGGCCTGCATCCGCATCAAGAAGGGCCGTGGCGTGTGCGGCACCACCGTGGTCGAAGGCAAGTCGATCGTGGTGCAGGACGTGCACGCGTTTCCCGGCCATATCGCCTGCGATGTGAACTCGCGCTCGGAACTGGTGGTGCCGATCTTCTCGAACGGCGTCGTGGTCGGCGTGTTCGATCTCGACAGCCCCCTGCCCGGCCGCTTCGACGATGTCGATGCGCAAGGCATCGAGTCGCTGGTGCGCGCGCTGGAAGCGACCATCGCTTGATCAGTTGCGTGCCTTGACGGCGATAAACTCGCCCTTGCCGACCGGCACCAGACAACTGGTATAGCGAGGGTCGGCGCGTATGCCGTCAAGAAATGGCGCCATCTCCGCGTAATGCGAGCTGGCGTTGTCGACCACCAGCACGCCGCCCGCTACCAGCACCCGGTCCAGCTGCGGCCACCACGCCTGGTATTGACTGCGCGCCGAGTCGAGGAAGATAAAATCGTGCGCGCCGTCGTGCGCCGCGCGCAGCACCTCGCCCGCATCCCCGAGTTTCTGTTCGATCACCTCCCGAAATGGCGCGCGCGCAAAATTCGCCTGCGCCATGATGTATTTATCATCGGCCTGCTCGACCGTCACGACTTTTCCCTGCAAGGCCTGCGCCGCGCGCGCCAGCCACAGGGTGGAATAACCGTTCGAGGTGCCGATTTCCAGCAGGCGCCGCGCGCCGCGCGCCTGGATCAGCACCGCCAGCAACTCGCCGGTGTCGCGCGTGATATTGAGCATGCGGCTGCCGCGCTCGGTGTGCGCCGCATCGTTGGCGATACCGAACGCTTCGAGTTCGCTCAGCAAGGTGTCGAGACTGGTATTGATAGTCATGGCAGCTCCTGTCAAAAACACCAGCATAGCAAAAAATCAAGCCGGTTTGACCTTGGCACGGCGCAGCGGCTGCTTGAGCAGCTGCACCATCAGCACGCCGAGCAGGGTGACGCCGCCGCCGATCACATCGTAGGCGTGCAGGGTTTCGCCCAAAAACAGCATGGCGATAATGACGGTGAACACCGGCAGCAGGTTCATCAGGGTGGTAGCGCGGCTCGGACCCAGTTTCGCCAGCCCGTGCATCCACAAAAACGGCGCGACGATGGAGGCCGGAATGCCGGCGAACAGCACCAGCGGCAGGCCGGCGCTGGTCACGGGTGGCGCCGACTGGCTCAGGTAGTAGATGAACAGCACCGGCGCCGCGCACCAGACCTGCACCAGCAGCGAGTGCCAATTGTTCAGCGGAATTTTCCAGCGCTTGAGCAGCACGCCATAACCGGCATACGACAGGCAGGCCAGCAGCATCAGCCCATCGCCGATGGCGGCGCCATGCGCCAGCAGCGCGGCCGGGTCGCCATGGCTGAGCAGATACGCCAGCCCCAGCAGCGACACCAGGCCGCCAAACACGCCGCCGATCGTGGCCGCCTCGCCCAGCAGCATGACCGACAGGCCGACCGCCAGCAGCGGCATCATCGACGCCAGGATGCCCATATTGGTGGCCGAGGTGGTTTGCGCGGCGATATACGCCAGGCACTGGTACATCACCATGCCCAGCATGCCCAGCACAAACAGCTTGCCCAGGTAGGGCTTGACGACGGCGCGCTGCCGCCACACGGGGCGGCCAAACGCCAGCGCCAGCAGCACGCCAGCCAGCAGCCAGCGGAAAAACGAGATCGCGGCCGGATCGATCACGCCGACGGCCATCTTGCTGACGATGGTATTGATGGCCCAGATCAGCACGGCGATCACGGGAAAAAGATAATGCCTGGCCTGCATGGCGACTCCTGAATTCAACAGCGCGCATTTTCGCATGGGCGCCCTTTTGCCGTTGGAAAGCCGCAGCGGCGGAAGATGAGCAAGCTGTCATCAATGCTAAAATCGACACATCTTTCATTGAGCAAAAGGATGGTCGCATGAACCCAGTGCCGGAGACGAATGGCGATGAGACCGGCGGCGCCAGCGCGCCGGCATCGCCCGCCCCCATCAACCTGGGCAAGGACGACGCACCGACCGTACTGGGCAAGCTGCGCACCCTGGTGCAGGACAAGACCCGCTTCGAGCCGCAGGACATCACGCCGCTGGCCGAAGACGATGCGCAGCAGGACTTTTCACTGCAAGCCAGTTACACCTTCGACGCACGCCTGGAACAGCGCCATATCAACGGCTATTTCACGCCGTCAGCGAGCGATCACTGCTGCGCCAGCCATGAAGTGACGCCACTCGCGCAGGGGCAAACCAAAGACCGGCTGCGCCGCGCGGCGGCAAAACTCGGCACGGCACTGAACAGCGCCGGCCACGCCTACGATGCGATTGCCGACGGCCTGTACCTGGGCCACGCCGTCAAGCAATGGCATCTGGACACCTGCAGCAGCTGCGCCGGCCACGGCCGCGTCAATTGCACCACCTGCTACGGCAGCACCACCGAAACCTGCTGGAGCTGCCACGGCCGGCGCACCGTCAGCTGCGACGCCTACGGCTGCTACGGCAGCGGCAAGGTGTCGTGCTCGTATTGCAGCGGCAGCGGGTCCGTCACCGAACAGGTGACCGATTACGTGACGGTGGAAGTACCCACTACCGTCTACGAGAACGGCAGCTCGCGCACCAGCTATCACACCGAAACGCGCACCCAGTACCGCAGCGTGCAGCGCAATTGCCATCATTGCAGCTATGGCAAGGTCACGTGCAACACCTGCCACGGCGGCGGCAGCGTCAATTGCGGCACCTGCCGCGCCAGCGGCAGCGTCACTTGCCGCACCTGCAGCGGCGTCGGCGACTTGCGCTGCAACCCCTGCGACGGTTCCGGCAAGGTCGGCAGCGCGGCCTGGGTCGACGTGCATGTGGCGCCCGCCTACAGCATCAGCCTGCCGAAACAGGCGCCGGACGACGCGCACCGCATCCGCGAAAAAGAAGGCGTGCGCTCACTGGCGGCGCTTGCCGGCAGCCTGGCGCTGGTGCAAGTAAATGTTGACGACCAGGACCTGCCGCAGGAAGTCGACGCCCTGTATGCGGGCAAGCTGCGCATCGTGCGCCTGGACGCCGCCTGCAACGGCGAAGCGCACCACCTGGTGGCCTACGGCAACGATTTGCGCTGGCTGACGCTCGACGATATCGTCGAAAAACTGCTGCGCGGCGACCTCAAGGCGCTCAGCGACGCGCTGGCCGGCAGCGCTGACGACGGCCTGTTTTCGGCCCATGTGCAGGGCTTGCTGGCGCCGCTGCGCGACGTGGCGGCCTCCGAGCTGAACGCCGACGTGATCGAAGCGGTGCTGAGCGGCGAGACCAATCACGCCCATGCCGAGGTGGTTTCGGCCGACTACGCCAGCAATGTGCGCACCTGCGTGCTGGGCGCGCTGCGCCAGGTGTACACGCGACTGGCCAAGCAGTTCTGGTGGAAAGGCGCGCTCGGCGCGCTGGCCGCCACCATCGGCGTGTGGTTTTTCTTTGGCCGCGGCATGGGGGCGGTTGCCGGCCTGCTGGCCACCGGCGCGGCCTGGCTGCTGTTCAAGCGCCAGGTCAAGGCGGTGCTGGCCGATGCGCTGGGCGGCGACAAGCAGGCCGAGCGGGCCATGCTGATCGCCGGCAAGGGCGGCCGCCACCAGTTGGCCTATACCCTGGTGCTGGCGCCGGCCATCGCGGCGGCGCTGGGTGCCGGTTATGGCCTGCCGGTGCGCCAGCGCGCCAGCACGGCGCCGGTACCGGCAATCGCTTCGACCCCGGTATCGCCGCATGTGGCCAGGGTGCCGCAGGACGCGAGTGCATCCAAAGCCTTGAAACTGTATGAAAACGGCGAAAAGGCGCAAGCGCTGGCGATGCTCGACGTACTGGTCAAGAAGGGCAATGCCGACGCCTACGGCCTGTACGGCTGGATGACCTTGATGGGCGAAGGCCTGGCGAAAAAACCGGGCCAGAGCGCCCCTACCGCGCAGGAACGCCAGGCATGGCACGCCGACGCCAAGCCATGGATCACGCGCGCGCTGGCGAAAAACGACAGCTATGCGCTGGCCGCCAAGGGTGTGATGCTGGCCGAAGGCTGGCAGGAACAGCGCAACATGCCGCGCGCGTTGGAGTTGTTGAAACAGGCGGCGCAAAAAGGCAATACCGAAGCGATGCATCTGCTGGGCCTGTACAACATGATGGGCAAAAGCACGCCCGTGAACCACAAGGAAGCACGCAAATGGTTCACCCTGGCCGCCGACAAGGGCAGCGCCGGCGACATCTACAACCTGGGCCTGATGGACTGGGAAGGCGCGGGATTGAAACGCCCCGACCGCGCCAGCGCCATGCAGAGGTGGAAGATTGCGGCAAGCATGGGAGAGGAACGCGCCGTAAAAGCGGTGGCGCAGGGCAAACCTTGATATATTTTCCGCTAAAAAATCCATGACACAGGCTATTTGCCTGGCCATTTCATGATCAAGCACGATTTAACCGCAAGAGAATGATAAAAAGGGGCAAATAGCTAAAAATCGATATTTAACTGCTTTTTAATAGCGGCAATACCTCTATATTCTCGCCCAGCAAAAGAATCTTCCAAACGATTTTCAATATGCATCGAGAACCAGATCACCATAATCTCCAGCCCCCTGCAATCCTCTTTATCAGCAGGCATGGATTCAAGGCCGCTGTGAAGATAGTACCGCTCGCTTCCCACCGGCTTGCGGAAATATTTAGCTGCTTTCGCATACTCACCGGTCAACTCTACCGTGCCGGTCAACACCCACCCACTCGTGGATGGAGCATCTGCAGCCACGTACACCCTGAATGCCAATGGGAGGTCTTGCAGAGCATCGGGAAAAACGGGAGACTCCGAGCGGGAATTAAAAAACGCAAAATCGTTCCCTTTACAGACGAGTCCGAACACGTAACCACCCGACTTCAGGGGAACAGCGTAGACGTCTCCTGGCACCAGACGTCTTCTCTTTTTAGTACTCATCATGCGCCAACGACGAGCCGAAGCTCCTCAGGAAGACAGCTGGAGACGTCCCTGGGCAAAGCGGTGCTACTTTCCAACTTGCGCAGACAATCGGTCGCTTCCCGGTTTGGCGCCAGATCCAAGGTAAGTTCGCCATATTCAAATATAGAAATCACTGATTCCAAACCTCCAGCACTACCATTCTCGGCACCCTTGATAAGAAAAAAAAGTGCCGCTTGCGAACGCAATTTTCTATTTTCGTAAACACCAACGCCCCGTGCAATTAAATCTCCCAACATTACATAATTGTCACTACTCAAACTCTCATTTCTTGCGCAGAACCTCAACAACTCATATGCTTCGCTGAATCTTTCGTTGTTATATAAGGCATTAATATCCGATGACTGACAAGCCGCCATAGCAGTGCCTTGAAGAGCAAACGACATCGCAAGCATGACAATAAATCTGAGCATATTAAGGAAATTGTGTTATTTGACGTACGACGCTGGCCAGGGCTGCATCGACCAGTGCCGGCCGCTGCGCCGCAAACACGGCATGATCAACGGCATCCCTGAGCGTGGCGGCAATGCCTGGCGACTGCAGCTCGATGTCGATCAGCGCGGCGACCCGTTGCAGATCGCGATGCAAGGCGCTGTCGAACCCTTCCCAGTCCACATACGCCAGCCATTCGGCCAGCACCACCACGCACGCCACCGGCGGCGCCAGGGCGGCGATGCGTTCCGCGCGCAGCACGCTGTCGCTGCGGATGCCGTGCTGCATCAGGACGGCTTGCGCCACCTGCTGCAGCGCGTCTTCAGGTGCCGAGCGATGGCGCGCCAGCAGCCGCCCGGTCAGCGAGCTCAGGGCTGGGCGCCTGGCAATGCCGACAAGGTAAAGATCTCAAAACCGGTTTCCGTCACCGCCAGCGAATGTTCGAACTGGGCCGACAGCGAACGGTCTTTGGTCACCGTGGTCCATTTGTCCGGCAACACTTTTACCTGGTAGCTGCCGACGTTGAGCATAGGCTCGATGGTGAAGATCATGCCCGGTTCCAGCACGATGCCGGTGCCGGCGCGGCCGTAGTGCAGCACTTGCGGCGTATCGTGGAAAACCTTGCCGACGCCGTGGCCGCAGAAGTCGCGCACCGAGGAAAAACCCTGCGCTTTTGCCACCGCTTCGATCGCGGCGCCGACGTCGCCCAGGGTCGCGCCCGGCTTCACGGTGTTGATGCCGACCATCATCGCTTCATACGCGGTATTGACCAGGCGATTGGCCAGGATCGAGACGGCGCCGACCTTGAAGGTGCGGCTGGTGTCGCCGTGCCACTCGTTGAATTTCGGCGTGACGTCGATATTGAGGATATCGCCCACCTTCAGGATCTTGCTCTCGGACGGAATGCCGTGCGTGACCACGTGATTGACCGAAATGCAGCTGGCGTGCTTGTAGCCGTGGTAGTCGATGGTGGCGGGAATGGCGCCGGCGGCGCGCATGAATTCCTCGCACATGGCGTCGAGCTTGGCGGTCGAGATGCCGGGCTTGACGAACGGCGTGATGTAGTCGAGCGTGTCGGCGGCAATGCGGCCGGCCGCGCGCATGCCTTCGAAGCCTTCTTCGTCGTGCAGCGGGATTTTCTTGCCGTGTTCAAGCTGGGTGGAATAGCGCATGGTATGGGTTCTTTATTCTGATTGATTAATGTGTGGTGTGGGCGGCCCAGCCGCGCACGGCGTCGTGCGAGGCGCGCAGCATGGCGTCGACGCTGGCCGGTATCGCGCGTTCCTGGGTCAGGTAAGGCTTGACGACGGCCACCGGCGCGTCGATCAGCATGAACTTGAGCACCAGGTGATCGATGCCCGCATCGGTTTCGGCCAGGTTGGGCATGGCGGCGGCGCAGCGGGTAAAACAGGCGTCTAGCGCGGCCTGCTCCTGTTCCAGCGCGGCCTGCAGTTCGTCATCGAGGCTGCCGTTGAAATCGGGACTGTCCTCGCATTGCAGCAAAAAGCGCGCGTAGACGGGCTTGCGGCGGCACCAGTCCAGCAAGCCATGCACGCCGGCCCAGGTGTCGCCCTCGCCCCACAGGCTGGCCACTTCCTCGCGGAAGTCGCTTTTCACGCGCAGCCAGGCGCGCGCCAGGATGGCGTTGCGCGAATCGAAGCGGTGATACACGGAGCCGATCGGCGCGCCCGCCTTTACCGCAATCGCCGACATCGACACGGCCGCCACGCCGCACTGGGCCGCGACCGTGATGGCGCTGTCGATAAAATGATTTTCGTTGAATTTAGCTAGTCTGACCATGCAAATAGAATAGCAATTCTAATTGAATCCGTCAAGCATGCCGAGGTTTGCGCCCTGCCCGGGTTCTGTTTTCCTACCCCTCTACGGTGTCGTGAGCTGCGTCGAAGCACTGCCTTCGGGGATGACCAGGGCGAAGTCGTAGCCGTTGATCAGATTGAGCATGTCGATGTCGCCCGCCACCAGTTTGCGCAAGCCGGGCCGCAATGACCGCAGATCAAATAGCGACCAACTGCCGTCGGTGGCGCCCGCACCGGCCAGCAGTTTGAAGGCGGCGCCGTCAAGTTCGATCGGTGCCGGCTGATGTGGCTTGCCCGCTCCCGCGAATCTCAGCTGCTTGCCCTTCGCCGCCAGCACGATCAGGTGCAGCGAGGTAAGGCCCTGGCCTTCGGCGCGTTCCGCCAGAAAGTTGCCAACGTCACGATTGTTGAGCGGATTGAATCCCTTGTAGGCGTGATTTGCGCCGACCTTGACCACCAGCTTTTGCTCTCGCACGCCGAGCCGGGAGCCCAGGGTACGCTTTAACAGCGCCAAACGCATGCGGTTGGAGAGGTCGCGATCACCGGGCACTTTTGAGGCGCTCTTCTGATAGATGGCACGGCTGTCGAGCAGTGCGTCGAGCAGGCCCAGCGCGGTTTGTTCCTCTGGCCCGGCCAGTAGCGGGCGCAGCGAAGCGAGTTCCTCGCCGGAGGCCGACAGCATCAGGTACTCCATGGGATTGCCGGTAGCGGCCGCCTTTTGAGAAGCGACAGCTTCCATTTGACGCAAGGCTTCCAGCTTCGCGCGGGCGGCCGGATTAACCGGCTGGGCCAGCATCTGGGCGATCAGGTATTTGGCCGTGCCAATGAATTCCTGGTCGATGCCCCATTGCTCGAAGCGCGGCCCTGCGGCCAGTGCAAAGCCGGCCAGCATCTCCGCTTCCTGGCGCATGGAATAGAAAGCGATGGCGTCCGGATAGGTGGCGTCGAATCTGGCGATCGCAGCGACCGCGTCGGCGCGCTTGAGCATCGCTTCGAGCGCGCTCGCCGCGACCGGACCATTTTCCGTGACCAGGGTCGTGAAGCCGGCAGGCGCCAGGGCATTGAAGTAGGCGGAAGAGAACTGGGCGATTTCGGCGACACCGTGATCCTCGCCCAGGAGCACGTACTGCGCCTGGCGCGACGCTTGCAGCAGCGGTGCCGCCCCGGGCCCCGCCAGCGTGCCTTTGTCCAGCGTGATGGCGAGCCGGTTGGCTTTGAGTTTGTCGAGGGCGGCAGTATCAGCGGCAGCCGGACCGGCGAAGCCGAGCGTCAAGACGGTGGCAAGCAAGGCGAAGCGCATGAACATGGCAGTGTGGGCCGGTCAGGGCCGCTCAGTGAATGAGTCGACAGTGTAACCTGCCGCCCTCATGCTGGCCGCAGCTGATCGGCGCCCTGAACCGCCACCTCGTAGCTTATGACAGCGATTTTCAGCGTGGTAATTTATACCGCACCAGCAGCGTAGGTCCCTTGCCGCCAGGTGGCGTCAGCAGGATCTCGTCACCTGGCTGCATCTCTTCATACATCACGGTGCAACAGGTTGGCATCGAATGGCCGCGCGACGGATAAACGCCAACCTCGGTGTGCAGGGTCGCAGCGCGTACCTCGACGCTGGTCTCGCCGGCCTTGGCCGCTTCTTGCAGCTGTTTGCGCAGCACGGTGACGAAGTCCCCTTTGCTGAGCCTGGCAGGTGTTTGGCTTGCTTTCGGGCGTACGGCAGCATCGTTTTTCATGGCAGTTTCTTTCAGTGTATACATTCCCGCCACTATATCATTCGCCCCTGGCCGCCACTTGTCGTATGCCCGGACAGTGGCTGCAACCATTCAGGGTAGAGTGTGGCATCATGTGGCTTTTTGATAACATTGCTCCGCGCGTTGCCGGGCTCATTGAAAATAGGTCAGCATGCCACTCTCATCGCGCTATATCGCTCTTCTCCTTGCCTGTCTTTCGTCGTGCGCGCTTGCGCAGCAGCATCCTGCGGAGCTGGCGCGCCAGGTCTCCGCCGAATTGGACCGGTGTACCAAAGCACTCAAGTGCGAAGTCAATGCGTGCGCCAGCAATGGCGGCCTGAAGTCTTGCTATGGCCAATCGAACGCCCTGTGGGATCAAGCGATCGCGCAGCTCGAGGCAAGGCTCGACAAAAAGGACGGCTGGTGTGCCACCTACTGGGCGCAATTGAAGGATGCTCAAGCCAAGTTTGCGCAGCAAGCCAGCCAGGTGAAGTCGCTAGGGGATGGCCCGTACAATACGGATGACGATCTTGCTTTGCTCATGTATCAACAGCAGTATGAACTCGCCTATTCGGTGGCGAAGAACAGCGCGTGCAAATGAAAATGATCAAGCGAACGTTATCGCACGCGCCTGCACGGCTGGCCGCGCAGCGGCGCGCGTGAGGCAGGAAACAGTTGAGTCCATCAGCAGAGGTGGCGAACCAGGCACGATGGTTCGGTGTCCGCTGCGGGTCGGGTGCCGCCCCTGAAGAACGTAGTGTCGATGGATATGAATTTTCTTGTTAAATTGAAATTAATGATTGCCTCGGATACCCAGCGAATGCATGTCCTGCGCCTGGTGCAAGAACTCGATCTACCCGATTGCTGGGTCGCTGCGGGATTTGTGCGTAGCTGCGTTTGGGACTACCTGCATCAGCGTTCGCCATCGCCGCTACCGAACGATATCGACGTAATTTGGTTCGATCCACTGAAGGCAACCCAGGAACATGACCTCGTGCTTGAGTCGATGTTACGCAAACAAGACCCTACGCTTGGCTGGTCGGTAAAGAACCAGGCACGAATGCATGAACGGAACGCAGATCTGCCGTACGCGAGCGCTTCTGACGCGATGAAATATTGGCCAGAAACTGCGACTGCCGTAGGAATACGACTCAATGGCCAAGCGAACCTCGAGGTCAGCGCCCCCTTGGGATTGGATGACCTTTTTGAACTGCTTGTTCGACCGACAGATCGATTTTTGGCAGGAAAGCAAGCGGTGTACGTAGACCGTGTCAATAGCAAAAATTGGCAGGTTATCTGGCCAAAACTCAGCATTTCAATGCCATCTTGATCCAAACTCGCTTGCAGCGGAAAGTCCGCCCAGGGTTTATTGTGTTGCCCCCCAGGTCAGCACGACTGAAAGTGCCGATCGGAAAGACAGTTAAATGGATCGACCAAACAGCATGGTAGCTACTGGTCGCTTCACCTGACGTTGAAAAGCATTGCACGAATGCACATCAAACGGCAGGGACTTTACAGCGAAATTACGGCAATATACTCATGCGCCCGGTGGGGGTTAAATGGAGAACAACATGTTTCGAGTTTTGCTTGCCTGTCTCTTGATGGTCGGTACCGCTGCAAAGGCGGACAATATCGAGCGCGACCTCGATGCCATCGTACAAAGCTACGGTGAGGTCGGCATATTCGCCGGCACGGTGCTGGTGGCGCATGACGGCAAGACCGTCTACGAAGCGGCCGTGGGCCTGGCCAATCGCGAGACCAATGTGCCAAACCGCGCCAACACGCGCTTTAACATTGGCTCCATCGGCAAGACCTTCACCGCGGTGTCAATCCTGCAGCTGGCCGAAGCAGGCAAGCTCAAACTGAGCGACCCGATCTCGCGCTTCCTTCCCGACATCCCTTACGCGGAGAAGGACACGATCACCGTCGCCCACTTGCTGAACCACTCGGCCGGCACCGGCAACTACATGGCGCACAAGGACTTCGCCGCGAACATGGGCAAGCTGCGCACCATTGAGGCCTTCCTGCCGCTGATTTACGACCAGCCGCCCAGCTTTGCGGCCGGCAGCCGCTTCCAGTATTCAAATTCGGGCATGGTGCTGCTCGGCGCCGTCGTCGAAAAAGCCAGCGGCCAGTCCTACCGCAACTATCTGCGCGACCATATCTTCAAGCCTGCCGGCATGACTGACAGTTCGCTCACCCTCGAAGACGAGCCACTGCCTGACCGCTCGATCGGCTACACCCGCAACGGCGACGGCAGCATAAGCTCCAACGTGAGGTCGGTACCGCCGCCGTCCTCCGATGGCGGCATGCGCACGACCGCGCGCGATATGCTGCGCTACGATCAGGCACTCAAGCGAACGGTGTTGTTGTCCGAAGCGAGCAAGGCGGCCATGTGGACCCCGGTGGGACCGGACAAGGAATATGCCTTCGGCTGGGAGCGCAAGAGCGCTTTCGGCGACACCGTCATCGGCCATGGTGGCGGTGCGCCCGGCATCAATGCGGTGTTCCGCCGCTACCAGGGCAGCGGCTATACGGTCATCGTCCTTTCCAACACGGGCATGGGAGCCACCGACGTGGCCGAAAAGATCGAGGCACGCCTGTACGGCAAACCGGCGCAACTGGCCGTGCAGGCCGATTCCGACATGATGCTGGCTCTCGATCTGGTGATGCGCGGCGACCTGCGCGGCGCCGCCAGGCTGTATGACCGCAATCCGAGCCACGCACCGTCGGTATACCAGGCTGCAAGGACCCGCATCGACGGCGGCTATGAAAGCGCCGAGGCGATAGCACTGCTGGACCGCTACCTGCGCTTCGACGCCGCAGTCCAGGTGGCGCCTCCCGCTGGTGCCTGGTGGCGCAAAGGCATGGCCTACGAGCAGCTGGGCGACAAGGCCAAGGCACGCGCGAGCTATGTGCAGTCGCTGGCGCTCGATCCCGCGTTCGACAAGCCCAGGCAGGCGCTGGCGAAGCTCGATACGCCAGAGACCTGATGCCAGGCGTGGCGCGGGCGCGAATCGGGCCGCGCTTCCGCCCGTGCCTGCATGCCATCATTACGCACATCAGCAAAACACGCTTCGGCCCAAGACTTCAGCACGGGCGCCCCGGGCCCGCGTCTCCGGCCCGCCGTTTTTAAGCTTTCATCAGCTCCAGGCCGTACCCCATCAACACCGTGCCTGCCTTACAATGCCATGTACCAACCCTGATAGGAGTACCGCTTGCATACGCCCGCCTTTATCGCCTCCGCCCGTTTTGACGATCCCCGCCTGGCTCTGGAACAGGTGCAAGCCATCTACCGCGCCAGCATCGACCATTTGCGCGATGCGCTGCAGCGCTTTGTCGCAGGTGAAGACATGCAGGAACGGGTGCGCGGCTGCTACCCTTTCGTGCGCATCCAGACCGAGACCGTGGCGCGCGCCGATTCGCCGCTGGCCTACGGTTTCGTGGCCGGTCCCGGGGTGTTTGAAACCACCCTGACCCGCCCCGACCTGTTCGCCGACTACTATCTCGACCAGTTCACCCTGCTGCTGAAAAACCATAACAACGGCCAGAAAGTGACCCTGGAAGTGGGCGTCAGCGCCCAGCCGATTCCCGTACACTTCTCGTTTGCCGAGCACGACCATATCGAAGGCAATATGGACGCCGGCCGCCGCATGGCCATGCGCGACCTGTTCGACCTGCCCGACCTGGCGGCGATGGACGACGGCATCGCCAACGGCACCCATGAAACGGCGCATGGCGAAGCCCAGCCGCTGGCGCTGTTTACGGGGCCGCGCGTCGACTATTCGCTGCAGCGCCTGCGCCACTACAGCGGCACCTCGCCGCAGCATTTCCAGAACTTCGTGTTGTTTACCAATTACCAGTTCTATATCGACGAATTCATCCGCTTGGGCCACGCCATGATGCAGCGCGCGCCGGACGCCGGCACGCCCTCGGACGACGACGGCTATATCGCGTTTGTCGAACCGGGCAATGTGGTGACGCGCCGGGTCGGCCAGTCGGTGGAGGTTGACGACGCCCTCGGCGCCGCGCCGCCGCGCCTGCCGCAGATGCCGGCCTACCACTTGCTGCGCGCCGACGGCAGCGGCATCACCATGGTCAATATCGGCGTCGGCCCGGCCAACGCGAAAACCATCACCGACCATATCGCCGTGCTGCGCCCGCATGCCTGGCTGATGCTGGGCCATTGCGCCGGCCTGCGCACCACCCAAAGCCTGGGCGACTACGTGCTGGCGCACGCCTATGTGCGCGAAGACCATGTGCTCGACGAAGACCTGCCGCTGTGGGTGCCGATCCCGCCGCTGGCCGAAATCCAGCAGGCGCTGCAGACGGCGGTGGCCGAAATCACCCAGCTGACGGGGCTGGACCTGAAACACATCATGCGCACCGGCACGGTGGCCAGCACCGACAACCGCAACTGGGAACTGCTGCCGCAGCGCACGCCCGAGCGCCGTTTCAGCCAGAGCCGCGCGATTGCGCTCGACATGGAAAGCGCGACGATCGCCGCCAACGGTTTCCGTTTCCGCGTGCCGTATGGCACTTTGCTGTGCGTCAGCGACAAGCCGCTGCACGGTGAAATCAAGCTGCCCGGCATGGCGAATCATTTTTACCGCGAACGGGTCGACCAGCATTTGCGCATCGGCATCCGCGCGGTGGAACTGCTGCGCCGCCAGGGCGTGGACCGGCTGCACAGCCGCAAATTGCGCAGCTTTGCGGAAGTGGCGTTTCAGTAAAACGGCGGCATGGCCTGTGCAAGCGGCCAGTCAGGTTGAACGGTGAACGATCAGGCTTCGCCGCACTGGCTCATACCAGCGTCTCATACTGCAGGCCGTACGTTCCGCTGGTGTGCCTGATACGTGCAAAGCCAAGCTCGCCCAGGTGCATGCCGGCGACCAGCAGTTTTTCCGAGCACGCCATGTCCAGCAACCGTGAACGGGTAGTGGCCGCCATGGCAGGATCCTGGTCAAAAGCGATCGAGACGTCTGGCCGCTCAATCTGGATATGCGGGAAATGCACGATATCACCCCACACCAGTAAGCTTTGCGCATGTGATTCAAGCAGATAGCCCGTATGGCCCGGCGTGTGACCGAGCAGCGGCATTGCCTGTATGCCGGGGAGCACCGTACCGCCCAGGAAAGTACGGAGCTGCCCACGATATGCGTCGAAAACCCGGCGCGCCATGGCGAAATTGCCTTTGGCACGTGCACTAGCACGGCTGAGATTGGCGTCATCATTCCAGAATGCCACTTCATGCTGATGCACAAGCAACTGCGCCTTTGGGAACCTGCGTTGTCCGGCCGGGCCGACCAGGCCGCCCACATGATCGGGATGGGCATGGGTAAGCAGGATGGTGTCGATCGATGCAGGGTCTATGCCTGCGAGCAGTAAATTGTCGTGCAACCGGCCACCCCATTGCTTGACGCCGCCCGCCCCGCCGTCGATAAGGATGCTGCGGTTCGCGCTACGCACAATATAACAATTGATGTGCACGGCGTCCGGAACAGCCTGTCCTGAGGCGCCCTGCATGCTGGCGGCCTCGGCAGGGGCGATATTCGACAGGAAGTCCAGGCTGGCGGACAGGTAGCCGTCACTGATGGCGGTGATCGTGAAATCGCCGACCAGCTGGCTTGGAAAGAAAGAGAGGGACATGTTTTTTCTCTAAAAAACGATTCAGTTACGCGCATCGATGGCGTGAGAAGCAAAGCAACGTATGCGCGCCGTCAAGCCCGTGTGGCGCACGATGGCGCTGTCCAGGCCTTCCATGAATGCCTGCATCACCGCGGGCGTGCGGCAGGCATCGCTGCGGTACAACAGTTCCGCAAAAACCGGATGGCCATACCCGGTTCGAACACCGACATACATGACATGCACCTTGCCGCAGGCCGCCTGCAGCACGCCCGTGCACAGTTCGACGCAGGCGCGTGACAGCAGCGCCAGCTTTTCGGCAGAGGGCATGTGCTGCGCAGCGATATATAAAGTGAGATTGGGCATGACGGGCCTATCGTGCCTGCGTTGCCCGGGTAAGGCCGGAACTCCTCAGCTGTTCCGTCATCGGCGCATAGAAAAAGACGCCGTGCGGCAAAGACTCGGCAGGCGGCATATGTCGCAGAGGCAATGTTGCCAGCCAACGGTGTTGCGGACATTGCTCAAGCGCCACGGCATGCATGGCCAAGGGGCTCAGACCCAGCGCAAGCAGAGGTTCCGGGCCAGTGGCACACAACACCAGCAATTCGTCCACCGCTACCGCTGGCGCCAGGCCGATATCGCTGTACAGGTTGCGATGCCAGTCCGTGATGTGTTGCTGCCAGCTGGCGAAATTGCCGCCGCCTTTCCGACGGTATTCCTCTCCCACCAGGACATCAAGGCCATCCATGGTATGGACGGCCAGGTAGACCGGGCACCCATCGGTGAGCGCCTTGAAGCGCTGCGATGTATGAAAGCCGACCACCGAGATCAGTGCGGGAAGTTTTTCCAGGGTGTAAAAATCGTTCCATTGCGCTTCGCTGCCGGGGTCGGCAAAGCTGCATTCGACGGTATAAATCATCATTTTCATCCTTTACATAGTGGCACATCGTCCTGCAACACACAGGCATCCATTGCGCAAAAGTAATGGTAATATGCGACCTCCCCCGCTGAATATCGATATAAATTCACTCTTCAATGATATTTCCTCAAGCTGCCCTGCGCCCCTCGCCTGGAACCAGCCATGCGGCGTAAAGTTCCCAGCAATACTGCATTGCTGGCCTTCGAGGCTGCCGCGCGGCACGGCAGCTTCGCCAGGGCGGCCGACGAGCTATCGCTGACCGAGGGCGCAATCAGCCGACAGATTGGCCGCCTGGAGCAATTTTTGGGGGTAGCGCTATTCCAGCGCGTGGGCAACCGGGTGCGCCTGGCGCCGAACGGCGCACGCTATGCGGTACAAGTGCGCGAAATTCTGGAGCGACTGGAACGAGACAGCTTGTATTTGATGGGGCAACCCATCGGCGGCGCGAGTATAGACATTGCGTCGCTACCAACTTTTGCCAGCCGCTGGCTGATTCCGCGCCTGAAACGCTTCAAGGATCGGCATCCGCACATCACCGTGCATATCGCCGAATGCATGGAGCCTTTTGTCCTGGCCGGCAGCGGTTTCGACGCGGCGATTCATTTTGAACACCCGGCATGGACGGGGATGCATAGCCACCATTTACTGGAGGAAAGACTGGTACCCGTTTGCAGCCCCGCACTGCTGGCCAGCAGCGCGGGCATGTCGCTGGACGCCCTGCCACTGCTGCACCGGCGCCAGAATCCCGACGCCTGGCAAAGCTATGCCCAGGCGGCCGGTATCGGGCTGGACAACCCTGCGGTAGGGTCGCGCTACGATCTGCACTCGATGTTGATTGAAGCGGCGCTGGCGGGTTTGGGCGTGGCCCTGGTACCGCGCCTGTATATCGAGGCAGAGCTCCGCCAGGGCCGCCTGGTGGCGCCCTGGCCGGATGGCCGGACCATCAGCAAGCGATACTGCCTGGTACTTCCCGAGCCTATTGCCCTCACCTCCGCCGCGTTACAGGCATTTGCGCAATGGCTGTTTGAGGAGGTGCGGGGATCAAGTGCCTGATTGGCCCTGCTGGCGCGCTTACAGGAAACGATCCAGTATCTTGCGCGTCGTCTTGTCGACATTGAACATGTCGCGGATCAGGAACTGGATGCCGTGGTTGTCGGCGATCAGCAGCGAGGTCGCGCCGATGCGGCGGATGTCTTCTTCGCCCTTGAGCACGAATTCGGTCTCGCCGCGGTCGGTGTCGACCTGCCAGGTGCACGGCGTGGCAAAGCTGGACACGCTTTTCACGCGCGCGATTTCGGGCATGAATTCGCGCCCTTCCAGTTCCTCTTTCAGCAAGCCGCGCTGCGGTTCGGGCAGCTCGTCGAGATGATCGATCCACGCCACTTCCTTGCCATCGCCCTGCACCAGCGAAATGCCTTCGTCGGGCGCCTGGATCGGAAAGGCCCGCACCGGCGCCACGCCGACGTGCTGCTGGCCGTCTTCGGCGGTCATCACCAGTTTGCCATACGGATCGCGGCGCAAAGTAAAAGTCGTGCTGGCCATGTTTATTCCTTCTCTTCCAATACCATTTCGGCGGCGTTGCGCGCCTGCGCTTCATACAGGCGGTAATACGCGCCCTCCTTGGCCATCAGTTCGTCGTGGCTGCCCACTTCCACCACCTGGCCACGGTCCAGCACCACCAGCCGGTCGGCGCGGTGCAGGGTCGACAGCCGGTGCGCGATGGCGATCGTGGTACGGCCCTGCACCAGGTTGTCGAGCGCCTTCTGGATCTCTTTTTCCGTTTCCGAGTCGACCGACGAGGTGGCTTCATCCATGATCAGGATGCGCGGGTCGATCAGCAGCGCGCGCGCGATCGAGATGCGCTGGCGCTCTCCGCCCGACAGGCCCTGGCCGCGCTCGCCGACCATCGAATCGTAGCCCTGCGGCAGGCGCAGGATGAATTCGTGGGCATGCGCGGCGCGCGCGGCGGCCATGATCTCCTGGCGCGTCGCGTGCGGCTTGCCATAGGCGATGTTTTCGGCAATGGTGCCGAAGAACAGGAACGGCTCCTGCAGCACCAGGCCGATATTGCGGCGGTAGTCGGACACGGCGAACGAGCGGATATCGACGCCGTCGAGCAGGATCGCGCCTTCCGACACATCGTAGAAACGGCAGATCAGGTTGACCAGCGTGCTCTTGCCCGAACCGCTGTGGCCGACCAGGCCGATCATTTCGCCGGCCTTGATGTTGAGGGTGATGCCGCGGTTGACGGCCCGGTTGCCATAGCGGAAACCGACTTCGCGCAAGTCGATCCTGCCTTCGATCTTGTCCAGCTTCACCGGTTGCGCAGGCTCGGGCACGCTTGATACATGGTCGAGAATGTCGAAGATGCGCTTGGCGGCCGAGGCCGACTTCTGCGTCACCGAGACGATGCGGCTCATGGAATCGAGGCGGCCATAGAAGCGCGTGCTGTAGGCGATAAAGGCGGTCAACACCCCCACCGTGATTTCGCCGCGCGACAATTGCCAGATGCCGAAGCACCAGATCACCAGCAAGCCCATTTCGGTCAGGAACGAGACGGTCGGCGAGAACAGCGACCAGACCTTGTTCAATTTGTCGTTGACGGCCAGGTTGTGCGCATTGGCATCGCGGAAACGCGCCGCTTCGCGGTGTTCCTGGGCAAACGCCTTCACCACGCGGATGCCGGGAATGGTATCGGCCAGCACATTGGTCACTTCGCTCCACACGCGGTCGATCTTTTCAAAACCGGTGCGCAGGCGGTCGCGCACCAGGTGGATCATCCAGGCGATAAACGGCAGCGGCGCCAGTGTCATGACGGCCAGCCAGGGGTTCATCGACCACAGGATCACGCCGGTCATGATGATCATCAGCACGTCGGATGCGAAGTCGAGCAGGTGCAAGGAGAGGAACACGCAGATGCGGTCGCTGCCGCTGCCGATGCGCGCCATCAGGTCGCCGGTGCGCTTGCCGCCGAAAAATTCGAGCGACAGTTTCATCAGGTGTTCATAGGTGGCCGAACGCAGGTCGGCGCCCATGCGCTCGGACACCAGCGCCAGCACATAGGTCTTGCCCCAGCCCAGCAGCCAGGCCAGCAGGGCCGAACCGAGCAGGCCGCCCATGTAGTAGACCACCAGCCACGGGTCGATCTTCTGCCCGTTCTGGTACGGGATCAGCACATTGTCCATCAGCGGCGCCGTCAGATACGGCGGAATCATGTGGGCGGCGGTACTCAGCAGCATCAGGGTGAAACCCAGCGCCAGCTGGCCACGATAAGGGTGGGCGAAGCGCCACAGGCGGAACAGGGTCCAGGTCGACGGCGGCGTATGCAGCACCTTGGCGCAGATCGGGCATTCTTCCTGGTCCGGTTCCAACGGCGCCTTGCAGCTGGGGCACACTTCCTGCTCGGCTGCCAGGATAGGCTGGCCCGTCAGGTGGCTGTCGAGCCGCTCGACGAACTGTTCCAGCACGCGGATCGCGTGCAGGTTCTGGCCCAGGGTAAAGCGCCACGAGGCCAGGCGGCCGTGGTCGTCGAACAGTTCCAGGTGGCCGACACCGGCGTGATCGTGGTGCGCCAGGCGCAGGCCGGGGCGATACGACCAGTGCTGCCACGTGGTTTCGCCCGGCGCGCGCGCCAGCAGGCGCTTCTCTGTGACAACAATTATGCCTTTTGTGAAACGTAATCGCGCGTCGAGGTCAACCTCCACGCTACTTAAAACGTTCTCCCCGGTAAGCAGGTTCTTTTCCACCTGCGCCAGCCAGTGTGCAGGCAGCGTGGTGGCGGGGGTGGGTACTGCAGGAACTATCAGTTCAGTTGTCATCGTAAAGCATGCTCCGGCTCATGGCCTGGCCCTCGAAGGGCGGATTTGGGGGGATAGGCGCTGCCTGTCCTGGGGTGTGCAGCGGGACGGCGGCTGGCAGATAGTCCAGTGGCAATTTCCTGTATTGTATCGAATGGATGCCCGCAGGTAAGGTATGGATGGCTAAACTGATCAGGAAGGGCCAGGTGGATGCTGCGCTTTTGCAACGCCAGGCTGAAGTATACAACAACACCGCGTTGCGCAAATGATGCAAGTTGCGGGGCAAGGCAGGAAATAAATAGCAGGCAAGGCAAGTATTGGTAACAATTAGAAACGTAACTCCACCAGAATAGTAGAAGCAAACGCGACAAGAGCCCCCTAAAAGTGGCACACTGCGCATACCCGGGATAAAGAACCAAGCACGAGCCTGAAAAGTCTCTGTAGAGCCACCTAAAGTATCTGGCGCCAAGACGCCTGGCTTGTTATCAAGAAACCACTTACATGATCAAGAAGAAGAACATCGAATTTGTCCGCGTCACCCATCTGCGCGGCCCCAACATCTGGACCTACCGTCCGGTGATCGAGGCCTGGGTCGATATCGGCGAACTGGAAGATTACCCCTCCAACACCCTGCCCGGCCTGTATGAGCGGCTCGTTGCATGGCTGCCCGGCATGATCGAGCACCGCTGCGGCGTCGGCGAACGGGGCGGCTTTTTCGAGCGCCTGCGCGAAGGCACCTGGTCGGCCCACATCCTTGAACACGTGGTGCTGGAACTGCAAAACCTGGCCGGCATGCGCACCGGCTTCGGCCAGACGCGTTCGACCAGCCAGCGCGGCGTCTATAAAATGGCCTTCCGCACGCGCGAAGAACAGGTCGGCCGCGCCGCCCTGGCCGCCGCGCGCGCATTGCTGATGGCCGCCATCAACGATGAAGTCTACGACCTGGAAGCGGCATTGGCGCCGCTGCGCGAACTGGTCGACGCGCGCTGCCTGGGCCCGAGCACGGCCAATATCGTCGACGCCGCCACCGAGCGCCGCATTCCTTCCCTGCGCCTGAACGATGGCAACCTGGTGCAACTGGGCCATGGCGCCGCGCAGCGCCGCATCTGGACCGCCGAAACCGACCGCACCAGCGCGATCGCCGAAGGCATCGCCAGCGACAAGGACCTGACCAAATTCCTGCTCAAATCGTGCGGCGTTCCGGTGCCCGAAGGCAGCCTGGTGCGCAGCGCCGAAGCGGCCTGGGAAGAAGCGCAGGATATCGGCGTGCCGGTGGTAGTGAAACCGTATGACGGCAACCATGGCCGTGGCGTGTCGCTGAACCTGATGACCGAAAGCGACGTCAAGGCCGCCTATGAACTGGCCGCGCGCCAGGGCGACAGCTCGGCCGTGATCGTCGAAAGTTTCATTACCGGCGACGAACACCGCCTGCTGGTGGTCGGCAACAAGCTGGTCGCCGCCGCCAAGGGCGAATCGCTGTGGGTCGATGGCGATGGCGTGTCGAGTATTTTGCAACTGGTCAACACGCAGATCAATACCGATCCGCGCCGTGGCGAAGGCGAAGATTTTCCATTGGGCACCGTCAAGCCGCATGAATCGGGCGAGATCGTGCTGGAACTGCAGCGCCAGGGCATGACCGCCGATTCGGTACCGCAAGCGGGCCAGAAAGTGCTGATCCAGCCGAACGGCAACGTCGCCATCGACGTCACCGACGAGGTGCACCCATCGGTGGCGCATGCGGTGCTGCTGGCCGCGCGCGTGGTCGGCCTCGATATCGCCGGCATCGACCTGGTGGCGAAAGACATCACGCGTCCGCTCGAAGAGCAGCGCGGCGCGATCATCGAAGTCAATGCCAGCCCGGGCCTCTTGGCCCATATCAAGCCGGGTGTCGGCAAGCCGCGCGCGGTTGGCGCGGCGATCGTCGAGCATCTGTTCGACGCCGAGGAAACCGGCCGCATTCCGCTGATCGGCGTGACCGGCACCCGCGGCGCCAGCCTGATCGTGCGCATGCTGTGCAAGCTGCTCAATCTGTCCGGCCTGCATACCGGCGCCGTCTGCGGCGAAGGCATGTTCCTCGACCAGCGCCGCGTGGTCAGCGGCAATTGCGTGAACTGGGACGCCGGCCAGCGATTGCTGCTGAACCGCACCGTGCAGACCGCCCTGTTCGAAAGCAATCCGCGCATGATCCTGGCCGAAGGCCTGGCCTATGACCGCTGCCAGATCGGCATCGTCACCGACACCGGCAGCCTCGATGACGTCAAGGATTTCGACGTACTGGACGAAGCGGGCCTGTACAAGGCCGTACGCAGCCAGGTCGACGTGGTGTTGCCGACCGGCGTGGCGGTGCTGAACGCGGCCGAACCGCTGGTGCTGGAAATGGCCGCGCTGTGCGATGGCAGCGTGACCCTGTACGCCCAGGATGGCGAGTTGCCCGGCATCGCCGCCCACCTGGTCGAAGGAAAACGCGCCGCTTTCGTGCGCGGCAACCATATCGTGCTGGCCGAAGGCGGCATCGAAACCGTGCTGCTGTGCCTGGACCTACTGAAACCGGCCACCGCCGGCAACGTCGACAGCGTGCTGGCGGCCGTCGCCGCGGCCTGGTCGCTGAACCTGTCCACCGACCTGATTTGCGCGGGACTGCGCACGTTTGACGCGGCGCCGGGCAGCATCGGCAACTAAGGCCACCGACAGTACAAGCCCGGCGCAAGCCGGGCCCACAAGAACACAAGGAATACGGTTAATTATGGAAGTATCTCGCGTACGGGCCCTGCGTGGCCCCAACCTCTGGAGCCACGACACCGCCGTGGAAGCCATCGTTTCCTGCACCACGCAGGAACTCGACATCGCCCAGCTGCCTGGATTCGAAGCGCGCCTGCGCAACATCTTTCCGCACCTGAGCCCGCTGCAACCGCTGGGCAACTACAAGGCCGCGCCGATGGCGCAGGTGCTCGAACTGGTGGCACTGGGCCTGCAGGCGCAAGCCGGCTGCCCGGTCACCTTCAGCCGCACCACGCCAACCCTGGAAACCGGCATCTTCCAGGTAGTGGTCGAATATTCGGAAGAAGCGGTCGGCCGTCTGGCCCTGGAACTGGCGCAGCAACTGTGCCTGGCGGCGCTGGAAGACCGGGCTTTCGACGTCTCCGGCGCCCTGCTGCAACTGCAGGAACTCGACGAAGACGTGCGCCTGGGGCCGTCGACCGGCGCCATCGTCAACGCCGCCCTGGCGCGCAATATTCCGTTTCGCCGCCTGACCGAAGGCAGCCTGGTCACGTTTGGCTGGGGCAGCAAACAGCGCAAGATCCAGGCCGCCGAAATGGACGGCACCAGCGCGATTGCCGAAGCGATCGCGCAGGACAAGGAACTGACCAAGAAACTGCTGGACTCGGCCGGCGTGCCGGTGCCGCAAGGCCGCGTGGTGCTCGATGCCGACGACGCCTGGGCCGCCGCCTGCGAGATCGGCCTGCCGGTGGTGGTCAAGCCAAAAGACGGCAACCAGGGCAAGGGCGTCACCGTGAATGTCACCACGCGCGAACAGCTGACGGCCGGCTTTATCGCGGCGCAGGAATTTCGCGACGATATCCTGGTCGAGCGCTACCTGCCGGGCCACGATTTCCGCCTGCTGGTGATCGGCAACAAGATGGTGGCAGCAGCGCGCCGCGACCCGCCGCAAGTGGTCGGCGACGGCCGCCACACGGTGCGCGAACTGGTCGACCAGGTCAACCTCGATCCGCGCCGCGGCAGCGGCCACGCCACCTCGCTGACCAAAATCCGCTTCGACGACATCGCCCTGGCCAGCCTGGCCAAGCAGGGTTTCGTGGCCGAGTCGGTGCCGCCGGTGGGCCAGCGCGTGATCCTGCGCAATAACGCCAACCTGTCGACGGGCGGCTCGGCCACCGACGTCACCATCGACGTGCATCCGGAAGTGGCGGCGCGCGCCGTGGCCGCCGCGCACATGGTGGGCCTCGATATCTGCGGCGTCGACGTGGTCGCCGACAGTGTGTTGAAACCGCTGGAAGAACAGAATGGCGGCATCGTCGAAGTGAACGCCGCGCCAGGCTTGCGCATGCACCTGGCACCCTCGTTCGGCCGGCCGCGCCCGGTCGGTGAAGCGATCATCGCCGCCATGTTCGCCGAAGGCGACGACGGCCGCATTCCGGTGGTGGCCGTCACCGGCACCAACGGCAAGACCACCACCGTGCGCCTGATCGCCCATCTGCTGACGGCCTCGGGCCTGCGCACCGGCATGACCAATACCGACGGCGTATATATCGAAGGGCGCCAGATCGACAGCGGCGACTGCAGCGGCCCGCGCAGCGCGCGCAACGTGCTGCTGCACCCGGACGTCGACGCGGCCGTGTTCGAAACGGCGCGCGGCGGCATGCTGCGCGAAGGCCTGGCCTTCGACCGCTGCCAGGTGGCGGTGGTGACCAATATCGGCGCCGGCGACCACCTGGGCCTGAACTACATCACCACCGTGGAAGACCTGGCGGTCTTGAAGCGCGTGATCGTGCAGAACGTGGCCGACAGCGGCGTGGCGGTCTTGAACGCCACCGACCCGGCGGTGGTGCGCATGGCGAAAAACTGCAGCGGCAGCGTAACCTTCTTCGCGGCCGACAAATCGCACCCGGTGATGGCCACCCACCGCGCCCAGGGCAACCGCGTGGTGTATGTGGAAGACGGCAAGCTGGTGGCGGCGCAAGGCGCCCAGCGCCATGAAGTCGCGCTGTCGCAAGTGCCGATCACGCGCAACGGCGCGATCGGCTTCCAGGTGGAAAACGCCATGGCCTCGGTGGCCGCCGCCTGGGCCGTCGGCCTGGAGTGGGACGCGATCCGCGCCGGCCTGAAATCGTTCGCCAACGAGAACGACAATGCGCCGGGCCGCTTCAATGTCTTCGACTATAAAGGCGCGACGCTGATCGCCGACTACGGCCATAACCCGGATGCGATCCTGGCGCTGGTGCAGGCGGTGGAAAGCATGCCGGCCAAGCGCCGCTCGGTGGTGATCAGCGGCGCCGGCGACCGCCGCGACGAAGACATCCGCCAGCAGACGGAAATCCTCGGCGCCGCGTTCGACGACGTGCTGCTGTACCAGGATCAATGCCAGCGCGGCCGCGCCGATGGCGAAGTGGTCGCGCTGCTGCGCCAGGGCCTCGACGGCGCCAGGCGCACCAGCCATATCGATGAAATCAACGGCGAATTCGTCGCCATCGATACGGCGCTGGCACGTTTGGGCGAAGGCGATCTGTGCCTGATCCTGATCGACCAGGTGGAAGAAGCGCTGGCGCATATCGCCAAACGCGTGGCCGAAGCGTAAACGGCTCACTGCGATGAAGAGGCGGCGCCAAGGCACCGCCTTTTTTTTCGTCCCAACGCACCAGCCTGGTGCAAATACCGCCCGAATCGTTCCCGCAATGATGTAATTTCTGGCATGAAAATTGCATATAAGAAACCATAACATCGGTTGACGACAAGGCGGTGCAGGCATGGTGGGCAAAATCTCGCGGTTTATCGGCAAGCTGACGGTGGGGCGCAAGCTGGCCCTGATCTACCTGCTCGACCTGTCCGCCGTCATCTTCATCTCCGGCATCCTGATCAACGAAAAATACCTCGCCATCGATTTTTCGCGCAAGGAGATGGCCGGCAACGAGTATATCGCCGTGATCCGCGACGCCCTGCTGCCGCTCACGCGCACCGGCGCCGAAACCCAGGGCGCGGCCGCGGCGTCCAGCATCGCGCGCGCCGAAAACGCCTTGGGCGGCCCGATGAGGAGCGCCGAACTGGCGGCCGATTTTGCCGCGTTGCTGGTACGTCCGCACGACGCCGGCGCGGCAGGCGACGCCATCGCGCCCTCGCCCGTGTTCGTGGCCGGGCGCGAACTGCTCACGCGCGTGGGTAATCAATCGAATCTGATCCTCGACCCTGACCTCGACAGCTACTACACCATGTCGCTGGTGATCCTGCGTTTCCCGGAACTGCTGGAAGTGATCAACAGCATGCGCGAACTGGCGCTGAACCTGTCCTCCGCCCAAGGCGCGCAGCGCCAGCGCATGCAGACCCAGTTCCTGATCCTGGAAGGGCGCATGGACGCCACCATGCGCGGCATCGGCAGCGACTACACGGAAGCCTTCGAAGCGAGCACGCCGCTGCTGCGGCGCCACCTGGAAGGCTCGCGCGCGGCCCTGCGCGACGCCGTCACCCAGTTCCGCGCCAGCACCCAGGCGCTGGCCGGCGCCGAACCGTATCCGGCCGGGCGCCAGGAACTGCTGCTGCGCGACGCGCAAGCCGCGTCCGCGCTGCAGCTGGCCTGGAAGGATGCCGAAACCGAGCTGCAGCGCCTGATCCAGCTGCGGGTCGACGGCTTTTTCACGCGCATGTGGCTGCACCTGGGCACCGCCGTGCTGTTGCTGGTGATGATCCTCGGGCTGGTGTTTTTCGTCGCCCGCCAGATCGCCCTGCCGATCCGCCGCCTGGCCCGCGTGGCGCAGGAAGTGCGCGAAACGGGCGACCATAGCCTGCGCGCCGACTGGCACAGCGTGGACGAAATCGGCCGCCTGGTGGGGGCCTTCAATACCATGCTGCAGCAGCTCGACTTCCAGCGCGTGGCGCAGCAGGAACTGGTGGCGCGCGCCAGCGCCTTTGACGCGCAGCGCCAGCTGGTCGACGCGATTCCGATCCCGCTGATGGTCACCTCGATCCCGCACCACCAGGTGCTGCACGCCAACCAGGCCGCCCATGCGTGGCAGCAAGGACTGGACCTCGATCCGTGGAGCCGCGGCATGAGCGCGCAAGCCCGCTCGCGCTTCTTCCAGCGCCTCAGCGACCTGGGCGCCGTCGATGAATTCGAAGTGCTGTGGCACGGCGGCGACACGCCCACCTGGGCCCTGATCTCGGCGCGTCTGATCGACTACCAGGGCCAGCGCGCGGTGCTGTCGACCTTCACGCCGATCAACAAGATGAAGCAGATGGAGTCGCGCCTGGAACTGTGGGCCAAGGTGTTCGAGGCCTCGGCCGAAAGCCTGATCGTGATGGACGCGAACATGCGCATCATCACCGTCAACCAGGCCTTCCGCCGCCATTCGCTGTACGATATGGTCGACCTGATCGGCAAGCGGCCGGCCTTTCTGCTGGCGCCCGACAACAGCCCCGAACAGATCGACAACCTGCGCCACACGCTGGCGCGGCGCGGCTACTGGCAAGGCGAAATCTCGATCCAGCGCAAGTCGCTGGAAAGCTATCCGGCCTGGCTGGTGATGAACGCCGTGCGCGACCTCGACGGCGTGACCACGCACTTTATCGCCAGTTCGCTCGACATCAGCGAGCGCAAGGCCAGCGAACGCCAGATAGAGCACATGGCGCATCACGATGCGCTGACGGGCCTGGCCAACCGCCATGTGTCGAACCTGCGCCTGGCCGCCGCCATCGCGCAGGCGCGCCGCAATGGCGAAAAGGTCGGCGTGCTGTTCATCGACTTGGACCGCTTCAAGAACGTCAACGACGCGCTGGGCCACCATGTCGGCGACGCGCTGCTGCAATCGGTGTCGTCGCGCCTGCTGCAGCTGGTGCGCGACGGCGACACCGTCAGCCGCCTGGGCGGCGATGAATTCGTCGTCATCCTGAACGGCATCGACGATGTCGAGGCCATCGGACGCCTGCTGGAAAAACGCTTGATCCCGGCCATGCGCGAACCACACCAGGTGGCAGGCAGCGAGCTGTATGTGTCGTGCAGCGTGGGCGTGGCCGTGTACCCGGATCACGGCGACGACTTAGATACCCTGATGCGCCACGCCGACGCCGCCATGTACCAGGCCAAGAGCGGCGGGCGCGACAACGCGCGCATGTTCTCGCCGCAGCTGCAGGACCAGCAGCTGCAGCAGCTGCACCTGGAAAGCGATCTGCGCCACGCCATCGACCGCCAGCAGCTGGTGCTGCACTACCAGCCGCGCATCGATGCCATCAGCGGCCTGCTGCACGGCGTGGAAGGGCTGATCCGCTGGAACCATCCGCAGCGCGGCCTGATCGCGCCCGACAGTTTTATCCCCGTGGCCGAGGAATCGGGCCTGATCGTGCCGATCGGCGCCTGGGTGATACGCGAGGCGTGCCGCCAGCACATCGCCTGGCGCGACGCGGACGTCGGCGCCATCGCCGTCTCGATCAACCTGTCGGCGGTCCAGCTGAAAAACGGCGCGCTGGTGGCGACCCTGCGCGAGGTACTGGCCGAATTTCCCGTCGCGCCGGGCCAGATCGAATTCGAGCTGACCGAGTCGATCCTGATGGAGAATGTGGACGACACCATCGCCACCCTGCAGCAGATCAAGGCGCTGGGTTTCGGCCTGTCGATCGACGATTTCGGCACCGGCTATTCGAGCCTGAACTACCTGTGCCGCTTCCCGCTCGACAAGCTGAAGATCGACATGAGCTTCGTGCAGAACATCCATGAGTCGCCGCAAAACCTGGCCGTCACCAAGGCCATCATCGGCCTGGGCCACACCCTGGGCCTGACGGTGACGGCCGAGGGCGTGGAAAGCGCGGCCGACGCCGACGTGCTGCGCCATGCCGGCTGCGACGAATTGCAGGGATATTATTTTGCCCGGCCGATGTCGCAGGCGCAACTGCTGGCGTGGCTGTCAGGCGCCGAACAGCCGGTGCCGGCCTGCGCCTGAATCAGTTCGCGCCGGCGTCGGCGATGGCTTGCGCGGCCACCGCGCTGGCGCGCATCTCGGCTGCGAACATGGACGTGGCGTGCGAGATGGCGCGCGTGGCGCGCGACAGGAACACGGACCAGTGGCGCTGGTCGACCAGCAGCATCTCGATGCAGAACCAGACCTGGCCGCGCACCGCATGACCCTTGACCAGCTTGATGCGGCGGTTGACTTCGTCGAGCGCGGCCAGCACCCGCTGCAACTCGTCCGGCGTATCGATCGACCAGACATTCGGCAGGATCAGCTTGGCGAACTGGGCGTCGTCCTCGTCAAAGCACAGCACATAGCCCATGCCCTCGAAGCGGAAAGCGATGTCGCCATCGCTGTCGAGGCTGGCCTGGTAGCCTTCGGCTTGCAGATGCTGGAGCAGGAATTCGGTAACAGGAGTATTGGCCATGGTAGATCCTTTCAGTGGAGATGCCGGCAACCGTGATGGTGCCGCTGCATACCCTCCTCAACGAGGACGCCCGGCCGAAATGCAAAATTATTTTGCGTGCGTATGAAATTTTCCTGAAAGCATCGTTTTAGTGTCGGGTTTGATCTGGCGCAAAGTAAAACCGCACGGCGCTTCTATGCTGTCAGTTCCTCATCACCTTCCGGCGGAGAACGGCATGGGCAGCGCGCAAAAAGTTCCTCAGCAATTATTCCAGCCCGACATCCCGGCGCGGCTGGACATGCGCACTTGCGCTCTGGTCGAGCATGCGCTGGCGCTGCAGGAAATGGCCGGCACCGGCGCCGCGGCCCTGTTCCTGCATTGCCACGACGTCCCGCTGGCCACCGCCCTGCGCGTGCTGACCACCGGGCCGCAGCGGCGCAAGGCCGGCCCGCACCTGTTCGCCCGCCTGCGCCCGCGCGCGGGCTCCGTCGGCTACGCCACCCTGGGCGCGGCGCTACCGGGACGCTGAGCTATCCTGTACCATCGCCCCTACCTTCACTTCAGGCACGGCGATGCAGGCAAGTACCCACCACGACAGGCACGCGGCGTTGATCGCCGAGATCCAGGCGCGCTACGCGCAGTTCAGCCCGCAATTCCAGGCCGGCGCGCGCTACCTGGTCGACCATCCCGACGACGTGGCCGTCTCGTCGATGCGCAGCATCGCCACCCGCGCCAGGGTCCAGTCGGCGGCGCTGGTGCGGCTGGCGCAGCAGCTGGGCTTTGCCGGCTGGCCTGAACTGAAGTCGATTTTCGTGGAACGTTTGCGCACCGGGCCGGCGCCCTATGCGGAAAAAGCCGGCGCCCTGGCCGGCAAGGGAGGCGAGCTGGTGGCCGAAGTGTTCGCGGTGCAGCAGCGCAACCTGGCCGCCACCGAAAGCGCCAGCCAGGCGGCCCTGCTGGCGGCGGCCGGCCTGCTGGAAACGGCCAGCCGCGTGCACGTGGCCGGCTTTCGCGCGGCGCACCCGATCGCCTACACGTTTCATTATTTGTACCGCCTGCTGCGCCCCAGCGTGCAATTGCTGAGCGGCCAGGGCGGCACCCTGGAGATGGACTTGCGCGCCCTGCAGGCGGGCGAAGCGGTGCTGGTGGCCAGCTTTGCGCCGTATTCCAGCGAAGCGCTGCTGGTGGCCAGCCGCGCGCGCCAGGCCGGCTGCCTGGTGGTGGCCATCAGCGACAGCGCCATCTCGCCGCTGGCCCGGCAAGCGCACGCCAGCATCGTGATCGCCGTCAACAGCCCGTCGTTCTTCCCGTCCATCGTGGCCGGCATCGCCGCCGTCGAAAGCCTGGCCGAACTGCTGGTGGCGCGCGCCGGGCCGGAGGCGATCACGGCCCTCGCCGCCGCCGAAACCCAGTTGCGCGAACTGGGCGCCTACGCGCCTTAGTTGGTGACGACCTTGATCTGCTTGACGTCCAACGTGGACTCGCCAAAGGTCTCCTTGTCGAATTCACCGGTCAGTTCCACCATCGTCGTGTGATCGATCTTGACGCCCTGCGGGAACCGCTTGGCGTCGATTTCCACCGTCATCTTGCCACTGGCGTCGGTGAATTCATATTCCTCGCCGCCTTTGTGGCTGGTCAGCTTGCCCTTGACCTTCACGTATTGATCGTCCTTGGCCTTGGCCAGCACGTCCTTGGCCGTCATCAACGCCACGCTCGATGGACCGGTGTAGCCGGCCGCCGCAGCCGGCGCCGTATTCGACGGCCCCGTGTAGCCGGCGGGCTGGGCGATGGCAAAAGCGGAGGCGGCAATCAGGGCGCTCATGCAGGAGATGGTGAGTATTTTTTTCATGGTCAGTCCTCTTCGGTAGTGGTGGGGTTTGCCTGTCGCTGCAGGCACAGACCCATTACACCCAGCCCACATTAACCGTATCTTAAGGTGCGCCCGAGCCAGGAAAATCCAGGGTCACGCCCAGGCCACGGCCGTCCAGGCCGCTACCGAACGCCAGCCCAATCCCATGCAGGTCGGCAATGCGCCTGACGATGGAAAGGCCCAGTCCGCTGCCCGCTTGCTGCTGGCCCAGCACGCGAAAAAAACGCTCGCTGAGGCGCTGGCGGCTGGCCTGGTCCACCCCAGAGCCGTTGTCGCGCACGCTGATGCGGGGCCGGCCCGCATGCTGCTGCGCGACGATCTCGATGCGGCTGCCGTCAGGGCAATAGCGCAGCGCATTGTCGAGCAGGTTGCGCAGCAGGATGTCAAACATGGTGGGATCGGCCTCGACCGAGTCGAGCTCGCAGCGCACCGCCAGCGTCATGCCGCGCGCCGCCGCTTCCTGCGCATGGGATGCCAGCAATTGCTCCAGCACCGGCGCCAGCAGCACCGGCTGGCTGGCCAGTTGCCCGCGCGCCAGCGGGTCCAGCCGTGCCAGGGTCAGCAGGCTGTCGACCAGCGCCGTCACGCGCGCGATATCGCGGCGCAGCTTCTGGAACGGCGCGGCCAGATCGGGATGCTGGCGCTGCAGCAGTTGCACATGCATGTGCAGGCCGGCCAGCGGCGTGCGCAGTTCGTGGGCGGCGTCGGCCGTGAAGCGGCGCTCGGACTGCAGCGCCGTGTCCAGCCGCGCCAGCACGCCATTGAGCGCCTGCACGATGGGCAGCAGTTCGCGCGGCTGGCCGGCCAGTGCCACCTGCGCCAGGTCGTTCGGACTCTTGCCGGCGATCTTCGCGGCGGTCGCGCGCAGCGGTTTGAGCACCCTGCCCGTCAGCAGCCAGCACACCAGCGCCAGTAATGCCAAAAAGCCGGCGATCGGCAGCCACAGGTGCTCGGCCAGTTCCTCCAGGATATCGTAGCGCTTTTTGTATTGCTGGCCCACCTGCACCTCGAAATGGCGTTCCTCGTCGCGCATCACGAACACGCGCCAGCGGCGCTGTTCCACTTGCGGATCGGCAAAGCCGTGGCGGTCGTCAAAGTCCGTCACGAACGGCTGCGCAGGCGCCCCGCTGGTACGCTGCACCACCTTGCCGTCGACCACGATCTGGTACTGCATGTCGACCTTGCGCGTCGGTCCGCCGGACGCTTGCGTACGCGCCAGCAGGCCGCGCTGCTCCCAGTCGGTGGTGGCGGCCATCAGCATCTGGCCCGATTCCTCCAGCGCATCGTCGAACACCTCGTTGGTCTCGTGCCAGGCGATCATGGTGACGATGCCCAGGCTGGCCAGCCACAGCACCGTGCTGGCGGCCACGATGGCGGCCAGCAGGCGCCGCCGCAGCGACCAGGGCTTGGGTTCGCGCTCAGACTTGAGTGTCATCGTTTTTCAGCCGGTAGCCCAGGCCGCGCACGGTGACGATGCTGTCGGCGCCGAATTTCTTGCGCAGGTTATGGATATACACTTCGATGGCGTTGCTTTCCACTTCATCGCCCCAGCCGTACAGCGCCTCCTCGATCTGCGCGCGCGTGACGATGCTGTTTTTCCTCAGCAGCAGCGCATACAGCACATGGTATTCGCGCGCCGTCAGCGCCACCGGCTGGCCGTCCAGGCTGGCCTGCTTGGTCTCGATATTGAGGGCGATGCCGGCGTGCGCCAGCGCATTGCTGACCTGGCTGGCGCCGCGCCGCACGGCGGCCCGGATGCGCGCCGACATCTCTTCCAACTCGAACGGTTTCACCAGGTAATCGTCGGCGCCCAGGTCCAGCCCTTCGACCCGGTCAGCCAGCGCATTGAAGGCGGTGATCAAGATCACCGGCACGGCATTGCCGGCGCCGCGCAACTGCGCCAGCAAGGCGTCGCCGCTCATGCCCGGCAGGCCGCGGTCGAGCAGCACGCAGTCGTAATGATGGGTCATCAGCGCGGTCTGTGCGGAGTCGCCGCGCTCGACCCAGTCGACGGCGTGCTGGTCCAGGCGCAACCAGGCCAGGATGGTTTCACTGAGGGAAAGATCGTCTTCGGCAAGCAGGATACGCATGGGAAGTTTCCAAAAAAAGTCAGCCGCCAGTATGGCCCGCCCAGTGTGGAGCGGCAAGATGAAGGCCATCTTAAGACGCCAAAACAGTTTATGTTGTTTTTAATTTTAAGATACAACATTTGTTGTAAATTGCTTTTATCAACCCTATACTGGCGCTTCCCTCCTTGCCGAAAGCGCCGCCATGAGCCATGTCTTCCACCGCAGCCTGACCGCCACCTACCCCACCGCCGTTGCCGGCGACGGCCCCTATCTGATCGATGCCGACGGCAAGCGCTACCTGGACGCCTGCGGCGGCGCGGCCGTTTCCTGCCTGGGCCATTCGGACCCGGCCGTGATCGCCGCCGTGCAGCGGCAGGTGGCCGGCATGGCTTACGCGCACAGCTCCTTCTTTACCAGCGCACCGATGGAAGCACTGGCCGACTTCCTGGTCCGCCGGGCGCCGGCCGGCATCGACAGCGTGTATTTTGTGTCGGGCGGTTCGGAAGCGGTGGAAAGCGCGCTGAAACTGGCGCGCCAGTATTGCGTGGAACGGGGCCAGCCGCAGCGCCGCCATATCATCGCGCGCCGCCAGAGCTATCACGGCAACACCCTGGGCGCGCTGGCCACCGGCGGCAACGCCTGGCGCCGCCAGCAGTTCGCGCCGCTGCTGATCGACGTCACGCATGTGGCGCCCTGCTACGCGTATCGCGACCAGGCCGACGGCGAAACCGATGGCGACTATGTGGCGCGCCTGGGCCGCGAGCTGGAAGAGCGTATCGCGGAGCTGGGCGCGGAAAACGTGCTGGCCTTTATCGCCGAACCGGTGGTGGGCGCCACCGCCGGCGCCCTGCCCGCCGTCGCCGGTTATTTTGCCCATATGCACTCTATCTGCCAGCGCCACGGCGTCCTGTTCATCCTCGACGAAGTGATGTGCGGCATGGGCCGCACGGGCAGCCTGTTTGCCTGCGAGCAGGAGGGCGTCAGCGCCGACCTGATCTGCATCGCCAAGGGCCTGGGCGCCGGCTACCAGCCGATCGGCGCCGTGCTGGTCTCGCAAGACATCCGCGACACCATCCGCGCCGGCAGCGGCTTCTTCCAGCACGGCCACACCTATATCGGCCACGCCACCGCCTGCGCGGCAGCCCTGGCGGTGCAGCAGCAGATCGAACAGCGCGATTTATTGGCCAATGTGCGCGCCATGGGCAATCTGTTAAAAGACAGATTGGCCCAGCGCTTCGGCCAGCATGCGCATGTCGGCGATATCCGCGGCCGCGGCATGTTCCTGGGACTGGAACTGGTGCAAGAGCGCGCCACCAAACAGCCGTTCGACCCGGCGCTGCGCCTGCACGCGCGCATCAAGGCGCAAGCCATGCAGGCCGGCCTGATGTGCTACCCGATGGGCGGCACCATCGACGGCCAGCACGGCGACCATATATTGCTGGCGCCGCCGTACATCATCGACGGCAGCCATGTGGACGAGATCGTCGACAAGCTGGCCAGCGCCATCGACAGCTGCGTGGACTAGACCGGCGTCGTCAGCCGCGTCCGCTTTTCCCCACCGTGGAAATCAGGCTGGCGCCGCAGGTGGTCTTGTGCCCTTCAAAGGCCACCGGCACGCCATCGATCAGCACCTGCGGATCGCCTTCCGCAATCGTGCAGCGCACATGGCCCTTTACCGGACACATGCAGGGATCGCCCTTGCGCGCCACAGCCACCCCCAGCACCGTACTGTTCGGCGCCGCCCCCATCACCTTGCCGCCATGGCTGGTGGGGTCGTTCAAACGGATCACGCCACGCATGCCGCCTCCTGCTCAGTGTTCATTGTGAAAACCCTTGAATATACTCGGGCGCATCATGCCGCAGCCCCCACCACGGCAGATACGCATGATTGCCGCCGCGCGCACGGAACCATGGCCTGTCATATTGAATCGGCCGCACCACTGCCGGCGGCGCCACCACCAGCGCCACCGGTGAGGTCAAATCGCTGGTACCGGCCACCAGCACCGGTTTGCCGAAGTGATGCGCGTAAGCGATGCCCAGCGCCACATTCGTCAAGGCCGTGCCGGCCCCCGTCTCGCCCAGCACGGCTGTCAGATTAAAACTTTGTTTCAGAAAATCGAATTCAGGCAACTCCATCGTCAGTGTCTGCGCCAGCGCGCCGATGCGGTCCGATGAGTCTTTATTGGTATTGCCCGCATCATGGATCACATAGCCGATATCGGTATCGACCTTGCCCACTTTTTCTGCGGCCTCCGCAATGGCGGCCGTCCAGGCCTGCACCAGGCGCGGCGGTTCGCCCTTTTTCGCTTCGAAATCGGCTGCCTGTTTCGTACTTGGATACCCTAGCCACGCCAGCGGCGCGCGTTCGGTCTTGAAGTCTGGGCCAGCCAAGATCAGCAGCACCAGGTTTTCATTGATCTGCCTGTCCTTGGGCCGGCTGGGGGCGTCCCAGTTCATGACCCAGACGGTTTCTTTCGGGTGGGCTTGCAGGTAGTCGAGCGCGGCGGAAAGGGAGGTGAAGCCGGCGTTGGGGCCGCCCATGGTGACACGGACATCAGGCAATGTGGCGCGCGTCCAAAGGGTAGGCGAATAGACGTTACCGATGCTAAAAACATCTGCGACGTATTCGCGAACGAAATCTCTTGATTCGATCACATCGAGCTTTCCTTCAGGTAAAGCAACTTCAATATGAATACCGGCAAGCTCACGCCAATGCGATCTATTTTCACTCGAATGAACGTTATAGAAATACTCAGGATCCGAATAATAAACACCGTGAAAACGATCAAAAATATCTTCTATATATTTATGATAGTAGCCACGAAAAGTTTCAGAACCATTATTGCCAATTGCTATGGATGCGATGCTTTGAATATTGGAATATTTTTCAGGTTTAGCCTTAACCATCTCATCACCTTTATTCGGCTGTACAAAGCCCATAGTCCAGAGTAGCTGCCATTGAGTAGGATAGTCCTTACGTTGTAGCGGATTGAGCCACTGCAAACCCACAACTTGTGCTGCAAAGGGCTTCTTTTCTAAAATTTGATCACTAACAACCGTATCGATTTTTTTGGAATTCGGCGGTAACGAACGTGTGCAAGCAGCTATAAAAAAAATCAGTGCAATCACGACAAAGCCATACAAAAAAAGGGATTTAAACATATGCGATTCTCCATTTTATTTGAAAATAATTTTTAAACAATAGTCAATCGATACTCGCGTAAAAGACACATCGAAAATCTTAGCCGTGAGCTAACTCCCCAGAATTTGGCCGGGAGTCCAAACCAGGATTTTCACGTTGATCGATTATTTTTTCAGGTAGACATGCTTCGCCGCCAGCTCGATTTACCCATAGAGAGACAATCATCTTGTTATAAGTAGCTTTGAAAAAATAGTCTCTAAATGACTTCGCTGAATCTGTATCATCGAGTGCATGCAGCAACCTCCAATCCGCCGCCACCCTCAACTTTCTCAGCGCATCCGCCTTGATATTGCACACCCCCACCGGCACGTCATATGCCAGCGCACGTTCGGCGTGCATGGGGTTGGTCATGATGGTGGAGTGATCGGTCGCAAAGGCGCCGGCCTGGTTGGACATCATTTCCTCGACCCGGGCGCTGCGCCAGGTCATGTAGTCGGCGCTGGGGGTGGCGCGCGGCATTTCCTGCTCTACCTTTCCGGCAACGCTTTTCTCTTCCTTTATCGCCTGGGCGCGCAGTACCGCGCGCTGCTCGTAGCGCAGGCGCGCCTCGTCGTCGGCCGTGCCCCGGGCGATGTCCATTCTTTGCGCTTCCAGCCTTTTTTCCTCGCCTTGCAGGCCGCCGCGCGGAATTTCATGGTTGGCAAAATAGTCGTCGTTGGGCGTGCGCTGCTTGCCGGCCTGGCGCGATTCGCCTGCGGCGTCATAGCCTTCGTCGAATTTGTCGCTCAGTTCGCCGAAGCGCAAGGACTGGGGCGTGAATGGCGGCGCCAGGTCGGGTGCGTTCAGTTCAATTTTCCAATCCTTGTCGGGCGACGCATTAGTGGGTTTTTTGAACAGTTTCGTCAACACGATGAACAGGGGCGCAAAGCCCACCGTCAGGATGGCGGCGAAATCGTCATTGCTCGCTTCCCTGCCTCGTTTGATGGAGTAGGACGCGTACTTCTGGTCCGGAAACCAGAAATCCTTGCCCCCTGGTTCGGGTTTGCGCCAATGGTCGGCCCAATAGTGATAGCTGCCCTGCCTGCCCACTTCAAAACCCTGCGCAAACACGCGCTGCACATACACGCCTTCGGCCTTGGTGGCGGCCAGCTCGCCGCGATTCAGGCCGCGCCAGCCGATGCCCTGGATGGCGATCGAAGACACCACGATATCGTGCGGGTTGCAATACACGGTGACACGGCCATATGACGATTTCCTGCCGCCGCGCGCGGCGCCGGTGATGCCATATTGTTCGCGGTCGGCGGCGGAGGAAAATCCATGCGGCACATTGGCCGCCCAGCCGTCGAGGCGCTGGTCGGTTTGCACCTCGCCCAGGCTGGCGCGCTGGCCGATGATCTCGAAAAAATTCTTCAGTGTTTCGATCCGCGCTTCGACCGTCACCCGGCCCGTGCTGCCGTCGGCGGCGCGCAGATTGCTGCCGAGCCAGTTTTCCGACACATTGCTTTTCGCCAGGCTGTACGGCGAATTGCAGATCACATAGTTATCGGCCACGCATGGAAACGTGCCTTCCACCGCCGGCAGTTTCTTGCCCAGGAAGGCGGCCGCCATCGCCACCATCGTGCCCTGGCTATGGCAGACGATGGTGATTGGTACGTCAGCCTGCTGCTGGCGGATCGCCTCGACCAGTTTGGCCAGGCGATACGCGGCCAGCACGAAATACGGGCGTGGCGGGCAACTGAACACCTGCCGTTCCGGGAACGGGTTCATGTGCTCGATGGTGGTCCACAGGAACAGGTTTTCGCTCAGGCCGTCTTTCCACAAGTCGGCCAGCGCACTGCAGCCATTGGCAAACGGGCCGCCGCCCCCAGTAATCCTGTTCATTGAGATAGATGCCCTTGCCAAATTTTTGCAATTCCTCGCCGGAGGCCTTGTAGCCCCAGCGAAAGCGGATCACGGGCGAGAAAGTGCCACTGTCGAGAATGATATTGTCGGCCGACATCTCGGGATTGAGAAAGCCTTCTTCCGTGATCTCCTTGCCATAATTCACTGGCGTCAGTTCACCGCCTTCCGCACCGTGATGCAAAAGGTGCTCACAACTTCGCTTGAGGCGCTGGTTCAGGCCCCGGCACAAACCCTCCTCGGTGGCCTGGTACCACTCGCCATCGGAATTGACGCCGTGCACGAAAATAATGATGCCCGGTAGCGGCACTTGTTGCACGGTCACCTTGTCACTATGCAGATAATCGGCACTGCAGGCAAACTGGCCGCGCAGGTCGACTTTCGGGTCGTCGCACAGCGGCGGGCGTGGATCAAAGGTCATGGTGTGCTCTCCTGGAGGGGGAATCAGGAACGGCGGCTGAAGAAAAAGCCTTTCAGCCGTTGCAAGTGATCGGTCAGCACCCTGGGGCCTAGCCCATTGGCGTCACTCCTGCCGGTCAGGGCGCTGTCGTTTTCGCGCTCGACATGCACTTCCACGCCTTCGACCGGCATGCCGTCGTTGGCGCGCACCAGTTGCGGCACGCGACCCAGGTCGCCTTCGCTGAAAGCGGGCAATTCGGCCTTCATGCTGCCCGGGCCGTTCCAGTGGTGGCCGTCGGTCTTGATCGTCAGGGCGCCCGGCCCGCCCAGCTCGACCGCGCCACCCGACAGTTTCAAATACGCGCCGCCGGTCGTCATGAAGGTGATTTCGTCCTGCGCCATGCCGACCAGGCGCGTGCCTGCCGTCAGGCGGATTTCCTTGGCGGCGTCGGCCTGCAGCAGGTCATGCTGGCTTTGCAGCAAGAACTTGCCGTGATGGGCCACTTGCACGATGCCATCCTGGTGCGCAAACAGCGAAATACCCTTGCCGGCGTTGATATTGCAGTGCTGCCCCGCGCTCAGTTGCAATTGCCGCAGGGCCACCAGGTCGATGTTTTCACCGGCATGGCCGGCGATGGTTTTTGGCGTGGAAACGGCCACGCCCTCGGGCGCTGTAATGCTGATCACCGGCTTGTCCGCCGCGATCGCGCTGGCCAGCAGCGCCTCGCTGCCGGTTGCGTCCAGCGCCAGCGCCCGGTGCTGCGCGGCATATTCGCCCAGCGAAGTGAACAGTTCCAGGCACTCCTTCATCAGCGCCACGTGCTCGCTGCTGTCAAGCTGCTTGCCACCGGCGGATAGCTGTTTCCAGCTTGAAATCAAGAGCGAGCGGGCCGTGCGCAGGCTGCCGCTGGCGTCGCTGCGCAATTCAAATCCGTCACCGCGCTGCTGGCCGGCGCCGTCAACGCGCGGCGTGCTCAAATGGCCGAGGTTCAACTGCGTCGCGGCATGATCACTGGCCAGCTGGGCGCCGATCTGGCCCGGCGTATCGTCCAGGCACAGCTGATTGCCGCGCGCGCCGCGTATTTCGCGGCTGCGCAGGCCCGACAGATAACGGTTGCCGGGCAAACCGCCGCGCTCGCTCAAGCCGGGCGGCATCGCCACCGCGTTGTACAACTGGCCGACAATAATGGGCCGGTCCGGGTCGCCACCGAGAAAATCGACCAGCACTTCGCTGCCGATGCGCGGCAGGCTCACGGCGCCGCACTGCCGGCCGATGCCGGGGCCATTGCCGGCCCAGCTCGATGCGACGCGTACCCAGGCCGAATCGCGCTCGGTATTCGAGGCGCCGGAACCGTTGGAATGTGCATGGTCTTGTGCGCGCGTGGCAACAAAGCGCAGCTTGACCCGGCCCAGCGCGTCGCAATGCACCTCTTCATTGGCCGGGCCCACCACCAGCGCGCTTTGCAGGCGCACCACGGGCAAGTCGCTGCGCGGGTCGAAAGCGGGCACGATGGCGACGCCGCGCCGCACGCAGCTGAAACGGTTGCGGTAACGCAAGGTCATGCCATCGGCTGGCGGCGCCAGGCTTGCATCAATGGCCCAGTGGCTCTGCGCAAACAGACGGTCGATGCGCGCATCGAGCCCCTTCGGCAAGTTGTTGCTGGCCAATACCGTCAGGGACGTGATCACGAAACTGCGCTGGTCGACGGCGTGGCGGTCGATCTCCGCATGGCCTTGCAAGCTGAACCATTGCCCGGCGCAAAAATCGCGCACGCAGCCTTCGCCCTCGAAGCACTTCGTTTCCAGGTCGTGGCGCGCCATCGCCAGTTCGCCCAGCCGGGCGTGATCGTCGCTGCCGGCGCCGGCCTGCGGCATCTGCACGATGTAATCGTCCAGGGTGGCCGCCAGTTGCTGGCCGTTGGCGCCCTGCTGCGCCATGCCGTATGAGTGCGTATGCATGAATTGCGGATTGAGCGGGTGGGCCTCGTCCCAGCTGTGGCGCTCAAGCGTTCCCGGCTGCAAACGGCGCACGGCGTTCCAGGCCGTGACGGTATCGCGCTGTTCGGTGGCGTCGTCGCGGTGATAGCGCACCAGGCCGGCCGCGTTTTGCGCCAGCCGGCTGGCGTCATCGAACAGCAGCACCGTGTGCGCAGGAAAATCGTCGCCTTGCGCGCCCGGCGTATCGGGCTGGCCCGGACAGATACACCAGGCGATGCCGCGGCGGCGCAGCAGGCGGCGGATAAAAGCCGCGTCCGATTCATTGTGCTGCATGGTGAACTCGCGCGGCGGATGCTGGCGCGCCGCCAGCGCCGGCTCGATATCGAGCGCCAGGCTGGCCGCCAGGATGCCGTTGCCCTGGCGCCATTCTTCGAACAGCAGCTGCACGATCTGCAATTCGTTCTTGTCGAGAAACACGCGCGTATTGATGCGCTTGTCCATCAACGCCAGCGCGTCGCGCAACACCAGCTGATAAGTGGCCAGGCCGCCATCGCTCTGGCCGGCGCAGGCTTCGGCGACGATGCCGCACACGCTGCGCAACGCGCCCCGGTCGGTCACGATCTGCAACTCGGTCGGCACGGCGATGAATTGCTTGAGCGGCAGCTGCGCGTCGGTCGCTACGCACAGGATGCGGTATTCGATGCCGCCACACAGGGTTTCCGTGCCGTGGATGCGCTGCGGCAGCAACACATCGTCATTGATGCCTTGCGCATAAGCCAGGCGCAGCCGCAGCGGCCGGTTGGCGGTAATCAAGGTTTTTTCCAGCGCCATCCATTGCGCAAAATCGTTGTCACTGTCCACGGCATGCCCTCCCCTCATGGTCAAGATTTGCCATCTCAGGCGGAACCATCAAAACGCAGCTCGTAATGCATGTCGTCGCGGTCGGCCTGTGGCGGCTCGGTCAGCAGAAAGGCATGCTGGCCCAGGCAGGCGCCATCGCCACCGCCCAGGGTGCAACCGCGCACGGCGTCGCGGCGCAGCACCAGCCGCACCTCGAAGCTGACGCACGGCAAACCGAACAGCGCCAGCATCTGGCGCAGGGCGACAGCGCCCGGCCGGCCCGGCAGGAAGTCGTCATATTGCTGGCGCGACAAGGGCCCCAGCCGCAGCCGCATGCGCAGGTCGGCGCGCCGGCAGCGCTCGCCCAGCATGGCGCCGCCGCCCAGCACGGCATTGCTGCCGGCCAGCCGCGTATATTCGTGCGGCGCGCGGATCACCCAGGCCGCGATAAAACGCTGCAACTGTACTTCCACGCCGAAATAGTCGGCCAGTACCGCCTGCATCACTTCGGCCGTGGCCGGCCGCTGGCGCAGCAGGGCCGCGTAATGGGCCAGCACATGCGCCGGCAAGGCGTCGGGCGCTTGCGCCAAGGCTTCCGGCGCAATGCCGGCCAGCGCCAGTTGCAGCGGCAGGAAGTCGCCGCCATCGGCATCGCCCTGGCACTCAATGCGGTAGCGGGCCCAGGCCTGGTAAAACAAGCTCAGCGCGCGCTGCGACAAGCCATCGAGCCAGGCGCGCGGGCCACCATCGCCGGTGTCGCGTTCATGGCGGTCGATGGTATCGGTGTAATGCAGCGGCAAGTTGCCGTGCAGGCCCAGAAAACCGATCATCGCGGCGCGTACATGAAACCGGCCCTCGTCATCGGCCCAGCAGTCTTCGATCTGGCCAGGCGCAAACGCCAGGCTGGCGCTGCCGTGCAGGTGCAGGCCCTGCTCGAATACCCGGTCCGCTGCCACGCCCTGTTGCGCCAGCCAGGCCGCCAGCAGGCGCAGCGCCTGGAAAAAATCGAAGCGCCCGGGCCGCGCCAGCAGCTGCGCAATCAAATCAGGGATAACGTCAGGAATCACAGCAGGGTCTGGCTTCCATTGCGGGGCAGGCAACACAGCAACTCCTTTCCATTCTGGTGCGACAGGACAATCAATCGGGTATAGCTGGCAAGGTGCACATATAACCCGAGAAAATGTTCGATCACTTGCGCGAACGCATGCAGGCCGCTGCCGACAAAGGCGTCCTCGTCCACCGTCAGCAATACTTCGATGCCGAACACCAGGCTGCCGCCCGCCTCGTCGGCCAGCCAGGTGCTCGCGGGGCGCTGGCGCAAGCCAGTGATGCCGGCGATCTGGCGCGCGGCGCTGATGGATCCCGGCAAGTTGTACAGTTCCAGGATTTGCTTGAAAACCGGCAAGCCTTGCTGGCCCAGAGACTGGTGATTCAGCGACAGCTGGGCAATCAGCCGCCAATGGGCCGGCGCGCCCGAGGCAAAGCGGCAAGGCGCGCCGGGCTTGCGCAACAGGCGCACCGGCAAGCTGCCGGCCGGCCCTTCGTGGCGCAGGTCGCCACCCGCCGCGCCATAGGCCATGCGGCTCGGCAGGTCGCGATTGCTGCAGGTAAGATTGATCGACACGGTCTGCGTGCTGTCGTGCAGCGGCGCCATGGCGCTGTCGACAAAGGCGATGCGCATCTCGTAGCCAGGGTGGCTCAGCGCCATGACCTCGTCGCGCCGCGTCAGCCAGTAACGGCCCCGCCGCCCGCCGGCCTCGCCGTGGCGCATCGAGTACAGTGGAGAATAGCTGTCCAGCGCCCCGCCCTGCCCGCTGGTACCGAGCACATGCACGCTGTCGACGCTGTAGATGTCATAGCAATGCGCCTGCCGCACGGACGGCAGCAGCGGGTAATTGGCGCTGGTGTGCGTCAGGCGCAGCGGATTGGCCGCCTGGGCAAACAGGTTGACGACCGGCGTGCAGCCGGTCAGCAGGTTGCGCTTTGATAACGGCCGCAGGATGCGCGCGATCGCGGAGTCGGCATGCACGCCGGCCAGCAGCAAATGCACGGTGCAGCGGCGGCAATCGTCGGGCAGCAGCGCCTGGATCGGCGCCAGCTCAATATCGATAAAGTTGAATTTGTCGGGAAAGGCAAAGTATTCGGTCAGCAGGCGGTAGGCCGGGTGCGAGGTGGCCTGGAACGGGATCAACGCCTCGCCTGGCGCAAAGCCGACCGCCGCGACGGGCACCTGCTCCAGCGCCAGCCAGCGCCCCGCGCCAACGCCGTCGACGATCTCCACGCAGGCGCCGCGCACATGCAGGAACAGGGCGTCGCGCAAGCTCGCGCACAAGGCCGGTTCGCCGTCGAGAAACAAGCGCAGCGACGGCACGGCCAGCTTGCCCAGGGCGGGCAGCGCGCCGGTCGCTTCGATGCCGATGCCGATGGCGGAGCCGAGTTCGCTGGCCAGGCGCAGCGCTGGCGGCGCCGCCAGCACGGTTTGATAGCGCACGTCAAACAGGCGCAGCGGCGCCACCGTCACATCCCAGGCCGTGCTGAACTTGCAGGCCACGCCCTGCTGTTCCTGCGCATGCATGACGGTGCCGCGTGGAATCACGACCGGCCCGACATCGTCATGGCCATCGCTGTCGACGCGGGCTATCGAACACGACGGAAACGGCCGCAGATAGTGCGGAAAATTCACGTCCAGCAGGGTATCGCTGAATTGGCCGAATGCATCGTCCAGCCGCTTGGCCGTGCGCGCATTGAACATGGCAACCGCCTGCAGCATGCGCGCCAGGTGCGGATCGCCGGGCTCGCCGCCAGCCATGCCGAGCGCGCCGGCCAGCGCCGGATAGCGCCGCGCAAACGCCTGGTTATGCGCCCCCAGGGTGCCCAGTTCACGCTCGTAATACCGCAGCAGCTTGTCCATGACCGCCCTCCCCATGCCAGGTTCCCCTTGCATTATTGGCGCAGCGGCAGCTGTTAAAGTTGCGTTTAAACAAGTTTCTGGCACGCACGTCATCATCTTGCATGGCAAGCCATCTTCATTTTCTATCAATAGGAATTGACTTATTCGAAACAATCGTTTTAAATCAGGAAGTTACTCAAAATCAATTCACTGCACATCACGCCCTATGGAATTGCTCGATCCGGTGCAGCAAGCTGCACCACACGGCGACACGCTCAGCGCGCACTACGAAGTGCGCCGGCTGCTGGGCGAAGGCGGCTTCGGCCATGTGTATGAAGCGTGGGACGCCAAGCTGTGCCGCAGCGTGGCGCTCAAGCGCCTCAAGCAGCATGCCGACATGCTGCATCCGGAAAAGCTGCTCAACGAAGCGCGCCTGGCGGCGTCCCTGCGCCACCCCGCCTTCGTGCGCATTTTCTCGATCGACGGCGACGGCCAGAGCCAGTCCATCGTGATGGAACTGGTCGAAGGCCAGACCCTGGGGCAAGTCATGCACGCCGCGCCCATGCCGCTCGACGCCGCGCTCGACATCGCCTGCCAGATCGCCGACGCCATGGACGAAGCGCACGCCATGGACCTGGTTCATGGCGACTTGAAACCATCGAATTTGATGCTGGAAGCAAACGGCAAGGTGCGCATCCTCGACTTCGGCCTGGCGCGCCAGCTGGACCCGCAAGCGACGCAAACCACGCTGCTGTGCGACCTGCAGGGCACGATTGCCTACATGGCCCCCGAGCGCCTGATGGGCCGCCTGCCCGACATGCGCGGCGACATCTACGCGCTCGGCGCCATGCTGTACGAAATGCTGGCCGGCCAGCGCCCGTTCTCGCACCTGAACGGCCTGGCCCTGGCCGCCGCCCACATGCAATCGAACGCCGTCTGGCCCGCCATGCCGGCCTCGGTGCCGCCGGCCATCGACGCCCTGGTGCGCTCGATGACGGCGCATGATCCGCTGGAGCGGCCGAGGACCATGCGCGATGTGCGCGAAGGGATCGCGGCGCAGCAACAGGGCCTGGCCTTGCCTGATACGGCAGTAATCGAAACGGTGCCGGCCAGGCCGCCGGCTTCGATCGCCATCAAGCTGCAAGTGCCCGTCAAGCGGGCATTGATTGCCGTTGTTGCTACCGCCATCATGGCGCTCGCCGCCTGGCAGGGGCCTGCGCTGATCGCCAGTCTGGTAAATCAAAAAGCGGCGGCGCCCTACTCAGAAATGGCTTCCATGCAATCGGGCATGGAAGCCCTGCGCACCTTTGATCTCGATACCAGCCAGACTCGTGCTATCGATGAATTCACGAAAGTGCTTGCCCATAACCCTGCCAGCGCAGCGGCTGCCGCTGGACTGTCACTGGCGTTCAGCTTGCGCTACATCGGCAATGGCAGAGACGATACCTGGTTGCAGCGTGCAGACGTCAGTGCCCGTCAGGCGCTGGAAAATGATAGCCAATTGGCCCTGTCGCACGTGGCACAGGCGTGGGTGCATGAGTTTCAGGGCAAGCGTGCGGAAGCACTGCAGGAAGCAACGGCCGCACTGAATCTGGAGCCGCACAATTTACTGGGCTTATACGGTAAAGCCCGCCATCTGATCTATACGAAGCAATACGATCTGGCGAGGCACATACTTGCGACCGCCATGGCTGCCCATCCGCAGGAGCACCTGTTTCATGCTCTTCAAGGAAAAATGTATCTGCAACAAGGGCAATATATTGCGGCGGAACAAGCGTTTCGCCAGAGCATAAAAATGAATCAGCAATCATCCGGTTCATACGCCGGACTGAGCCTGGTTTTGCAGCAAGTGAACCGTAATGAAGAAGCCTTGCAAGTTTTACAGCAAGGCTTACAAATACGGCCCCATTGGGAACTGTACAACAATCTGGGTACATTGTTGTTTGCAAAGGGTGACTATCTTGGTGCCGTGCGCGCCTTTGAGAATGCAGTATCTGCCAACAAGGGCAGCCCCCGTGACTATCTGCTGTGGGCAAATCTGGCCGATGCCCAGCGCTGGGTGCCTTCAATGGCAGAAAAATCGCTCCAGTCTTACCAGCGCGCCATCTCCCTGCTGGCGCCGGTGCTCGAGCGCGCGCCGGAAAACATTATTTCGTTGTCACGCATGGCGCTTTACCAAGCCCGTGTCATGCAAAAGCATCAAGCTCTCACATCACTGAAAAAAGCACTGGCTTTGCCCCAAACGGCGGCCACCGCCTTTCGTGCGGCGCTCACTTTTGATCTGATAGGCCTGCGCAATGAAGCAGTCGATGCCTTGCAAAAAGCGGCAAAGCTGGGCTACCCGCTGCATCTGATTGAATCGGAACCAGATCTTCTCGCATTGCGAAGAGACGCACGCTATCAACAATTTATTATCAACCTGGAAAGTGAAAGCAGAAAATGACGTACGAAAAACCCTGGATGAAGTTATCAGTACATTTTGACGTTGACCAGACCGGCAGCCAACTTGATTACAGCTTCACGTCCTGCGATGGAACAGCCCATCCCTATCATGGCCCGAACACCGGCAGCGTGCATTTCGAGCGCGGCCAGCATGTTTATCTGGATGTCACAGGCTGTGGATCGGAGAAAAGCGGATTTACATCGTTTGACATCATCGACTGCTGCATCATCAGCGTGCCACAGATAACACAAATCGGCACTGATATTCCCACGCTGTATTCCCCGCCGTCGCCGTTCTTGCAGGCCGTCGGTGCGGTCCTTCCCTTGCAACTCGATTTTGTCACCGAATCATTACCGCCAGATCCTGACTGGCCCGATCTGCGCCGCATTCGCCAGGAGTGGGAGCATAACCTCGACGTTGGCACCGACAACGGACGTTGGGAAATATCGTTTGTACTGACCGTGCGTATCTTGCGTGACAACAATGAACAGCCCGAACTGCGCGTATTTTCGTTCGACCCCGAAGGGTCGGTCGGCGGCGATACCGGTCCTCGATCAGACAGATAACAGGTCGGCTATCGCATGGCAGTGGCACTTGCCATCACGGTAGTGCATTACAAAACATTGCCTGACCATCGCCTCGCCGGGTAAAGTGCCAGCAGTGCAGCAATCGCTGCACTGCTGCATCACCGAATCGAAAGCCCGCAATGCCCGTCCCGAAAGTCCTCCCCCATCTCGCCCTGCTCTGCCTGTGCATTGCCGCCAGCACCGCGCACGCCCAGCAAGCTCCGGACGATGCGGTGACGCCTTACCGCCCTTCCGTGTCCAGCCCGGCACAACTGCCGGTACCTGGGCAGCTGGAGCTGGAACTGGGTGGCCTGCACACCAGGCTCGACGATGACCGACGGGCCAGCCTGCCCTACACCGTCAAGCTGGCCTTTAACGAGACCTGGGGCGTGTTGCTGGGGGGCGAGGCCTTTGTTTCCGAGCGCGACGGGAGCAATGGGCGCAAGCAGGGACTGGGCGATACCACGATCGAGCTCAAGCATGCTTTCCTGGTCAGCCCGGCCACCGCCTTCGGCGTGGAACTGGGCGCCAAGGTGCCGACAGCGCGCAAGGTGATCGGCAGTGGCAAGGCGGACTACAGCGTCAATGGCATCTACAGCCAGGATATCGCCAGCGTGCATATGGACAGCAATCTGAACCTGACGCGCATGGGCGCCGTCGATGCGGGCGAGGGGCGCGTGCAGACAGGGGCGTCGGTGTCGTTGTCGCTGCCGCTGGACGAACATTGGGGCGCCACGGGCGAGCTGTCCGGCACGCGCCGCCCGGGCGCCGACAGCACGGCACAGGTTCTGTTCGCCACCACCTACAGCCCGAGCAAACGGCTGGCGATCGACTTCGGCTTTGCACGCGGACTCAATCGCGCCTCGCCCAGGTGGTCGTTCTTCAGCGGCTTTGTAATGCCGCTGGCGCGCCTGTGGTAAGGCTGCCATCGCCGGCAGCGGGCCTGGCCGCCACATTCAACGCCAACTGCTGCGCCTGCGCCACGATGCGGCCCACATACCAGGCGGTAAACAGGTCCACCTCCAGCGGCCGCGCAAACCAGTAGCCCTGCGCCTCATCGCAACCGGCTTCGCGCAAAAAGGCCAGCACGGCCTCGTTTTCCACGCCTTCGGCCACCACCCGGTGGCCCAGGTCCTGCGACAGCGCAATCATGGCTTTTACCAGGCCCTGTTGGCGCGGGTCGCTTTCCAGTTCGCGGATAAAGGACTGGTCGATCTTGACCACGTCGGCCGGCATGCGCTGCAGATAGGCCAGGCTGCTGTAGCCGGTGCCGAAGTCGTCGACCGCCAGGTGCACGCCGCTGGCGGCGATCGCCTCCAGCGTGGCATGCGCCCGGGCCGGCTGCTCCATGATGGCGCTTTCCGTGATTTCCAGTTCCAGGCAGTCGCGCGGCAGGCCGCGCCGATCGAGCGCTTCGGTGATGCGGACGGCCAGGTCGATTTCAAGCAGGTTGGCGGCCGATACGTTGAGCGACAGCTGCAAGGCCATGCCCGCCTCGCGCCACGCCAGTTGCTGGTCCAGCGCCGTTTCGAGCACCCAGGCGGTGGTCGCCTGCGCCAGGCGCGAGCGCTCGATGAAGGGGATGAATTCGGCCGGGCCGATGGCGCCCAGGGTGGGATGGTTCCAGCGCAGCAATGCTTCGGCGCCCACGCACAGGCCGCTGGCAATATCGATGCGCGGCTGGTACACCAGGCGCAGCTGGTCGCCGCTGGCCAGCGCCAGCGCGAAGTCGCCCAGCAAGGTGAAGCGGCGGCGGTACAGCCGGTCTTCATGGGCCGAATAGACGGCCACATGGCTGGATCGTTCAATTGCGTCCTGGACCGCGCTTTGCGCGCGGCGCAGCACGCTCAGGCAATCGGCCGTGCCCACTTCGAACGGCGCCACGCCGACCGCCGGGGTGGCCACGAAACTGGTCTTGATGGTGGCAATGGCGCCGGCGATTTTCGCTTCGATCACACGCACGCAAACGTCGAGCGTCACGCCGGGTGCCGCCAGCAGCGCGAACTGGGTGGTGGCCACATGATAGACCTTGCGGCCATCGCCGAGCTCGTCGCGTATCCAGGCGGCCGCGTCGTTCACCAGCTCGTCGAGATAGACCGAATCCATGGCGCGCGCGGCGTGCGCCAGTTGCTCCGGCGTAGCCAGGTTGATCAGGATGGCCTGGCGCCATTCGCCGCCGGGCCCCTCCTTCTGCATGTCCTGGAAATCTTCGATGAACTGGGTCCGGTTCGGCAAGCCGCTGACCGGGTCGACGCGCCCGATCGCATGCATCATCTCGATCTGCGCCATCACCATGCCGGCCAGGTCCTGCAAACTGCCCAGTTCTTCCGGCGTCGTCTCGCGCGGCGCGCTGCCCAGCACGCACAAGGCGCCCAGGCAATGGCCGTCCTGCGTGATCAAAGGCGCACCCGCGTAATAGCGGATGCCGCCGGCGGCCAGCGGACTGTCGCAATAGTGGCGATCGGCCAGCAGGTCGGGAATCAGCAGCACGTCGCGGCTGTCGGCCACTTCGCCGCAAGGCGCCTTGATGCGCGGAATCGAGGTGTGCTCGACGCCGACACGCGACTTGAACCATTGCCGGTCAGTATCGGTCAGCGACACGGCGGCGATCGGCAAATTGAAAAAGCGCGCCGCCATGCGCGTGATGCGGTCGAAGGCCTCGCTGGGTGGCGTGTCGAGCAGGTTGAGCTTGCGCAGCGCCTGCAGGCGGCGCGCTTCAATGAGATCGCAGGAAATGGTCATGGTCTGGAATGGTTGTTTATTCAAGTGCACCAGTCCAACCCGGACGCTCGTGACGCCTGGCGGTTGGCAATATTTCCCTCAATACAATACAAGGTTGGGGTACTTGAAAAGAAAAATGCCTGGATGCCGCCATCTTACCCTGAAATTACATTGAGGTAATTTACGTTAACTAAATGAAACCATATTTGTGCCAATTTGTTGTTTGGCGGTTGCCACCTGCCTGGATCTGCCAGCAAGGTGCCGGGCCAGGATGACACAGTGGCATCAACCGGGGAATCACTGCTACACTTTTAACAATCTTCCGAAATTCAAGCACAAGGCGCGTCATGAGCAATGATTACTTCAACCCCGACAATTATTTTGCACAACAGTCAAAACTGAATGAAGAGCGGGCCAGACTCGATGAGATTGCGGCAAGACGAGAGCTCGATACCCAAAAATTTTTCAATCAGTCCAATGACAGCTTGATTGTTGAGCTAAGAAATAATGCAGGTGCGCTGGCCGAAAAAAATCGTCAGTTACAGCAGGCAAATGAAAAGCTTGAGAGAGACAACGCCTTCCTTGAAAGTTTGTTCACGCTGCCCATGCATCAGATGGCAGAAAAAAATCCGCGCTTCAAGGCAAGCCATGATGCGCAGCAGCTGGCTTTGGCCAAATGGATCTTGTCGCAAAAAGCCTATGCGGAAACCGCGTTTGTCATTGGCACGGCCGCTGGCAAGAGCGCGGAAGAAATCAACGCCATCTACAAGGACAGCGTCTCTTCGGTGCTGGCCAATGCTACCAAGCACAACAATAATGCCGTTGGCAATCCGGTGCTGAAGGCCCATGCCGATAGCATCATCCAAAGAAAATGACGTGAACGCCATGCTGCCAGGCTAGCCGCCCGGCAAGTCTCGCCCCTACCCTGCCGGTAATGGTAAAGTGTGGCTTGCCGCAGGCAGCCTGGCCGCGCCATCGCGCGCCCGCCATGCCCGGCCGCCGACCACTCTACAGAACAACGCTTAACTTCAAAGACTTACATGAACATGCAGTCAAACCACGAGCTCGCCAACATCGCCCGCAGCAAGCTCACGCCGATGATGCAACAGTGTATTTCCCCCATGCAAGTTTGACTTAATTTAATAAAGTTACGCTAAAAGTTATGCTGAAATATCTAAAAAAATTACTTGTGCTATGACAACGTAAGCTAGACTGATGAGATCAAAAAATTAAGGATGGTCTATGAAAGTGTTCATGAGCTGGTCGGGCCTCCGCAGTAAACTTACTGCGGAGCTCCTGCATGACTGGATTAAATGTGTTATCCAGGCCGCTCAACCATGGATTTCTTCTAAAGGAATTGAACGGGGCGCCCTTTGGTTTTCAGAAATCAATAATGAGCTAAAAGACACGTCAGTGGGCGTCATTTGCTTGACAGCAGAAAACAAGAATGCTCCATGGATTCTTTTTGAGGCCGGAGCGCTAGCTAAGGGACTCGTTAACAGCCGTGTTTGCACCTTCCTCGTTGATTTGGAAAGTGCCGATCTTCAACCGCCGCTCGCGCAGTTCAATCACACTTTCCCAACCAACGAAAGTATGTGGAGTTTAGTTGCCACAATAAATAATGCGCTAGGCGCTAGCAGCCTAGAAATATCTGTTTTAAGGCGTGTTTTCGACACCTACTGGCCTCAATTTGAAGTTGCCTTTGCCAAAATTATCCATGAAAATCCTTCTATTACAGTGGTTCCGCCACGTGACGATAAGGAAATTCTAAGTGAGATTTTAGAAACTACTCGTAGTATGCTGGGCCGGGTTCGCAAGCTGGAAGCGAGGGACGGATCAACACAAAATAACGATATAACAAGATGGAGTGAGGCTGCACAGGACCCTGTCTCATTGCTTGAACAAGGACTCACTCTGAGCGCACTTGAAGTGGCCGCACGTTCTCTAAAGAGAGGTACGCCTATGAATCTTATACGAACCGCTCTAATGAAAAATTTTGCACTTGACGAAGCAAAAGCGATTTATATCATCGAGTTGGCCAAAGATCGCATGCATGACGATTCGCCTGGAAACTTTTGAAACAACCTTTGGTCATAGCGTCCAGGATTGTGATTCCTGTTGTCGTGGGTTCGAGCCCCATCAGCCACCCCACAGAATTTTAGGAAAATCAAAGGGTTACATGCTTCGCTTGTAACCCTTTTTTTGCATTTTCCAACGGTTTTTCTTATTTTCCAACGTAGTGAGCTAAGCTGCGTAAGCGCCACAGCGCGTGGTCGGGTAGGCCAGTGCCCGCAAAGCGTGTCCGATCCGACGATCGACAATCTATTCAGGTGGCGACATCATTAGGACACAGGGTTTGCCGACCAGCTTCAGTCGCAGCTCTGCCCGGATAAATGCAGACATGCCAACGCATGGCCCCAAGCTTTGATCTAATTCGTCGGCAGTCGCTGCAATGGAGCGTAGGCGGCGTATCTCCCAAAGCAACGCGAGCACGTCGGCCGAGTCGTTGCGCGACTGGATCTCCTTCAGTTGATCGATGCTCAGAGGGGCTCGAAATTTACTCATTCCTACCTCGCCAATACTTTTGGCAGCTCGGCCCAGCTGGTGGTGTATCGCGGCGTGCGATTCTCGGACAGCATCGCCCAGCGGCGCGCGACACCGGCAGAGCCGAGGTGCACCGTGTCGCGCCCATAGCGGTCATTGATGGCATCGAGCGCAGCCATCGCGCGGACCGACCGTGCCCTATCCGGCTCGGCATCAAACAGCACTGTCTGGCGTTGGGTATCCGGCTGCAGGTTCATCAACATGATTCCGGCCTTCTTGTATTTGAAACCCTCCCGGTAGATCATAGCCAGGCCGTGCAGAGCGGCGCCGGCCAACACGCGGTTGTCAGCACTAGGCTCGACCAGAGGGACAGTAATTCCGTTGTTATATTGCTGGTCCTGCTCTCGGAACCGGTTCGTCTGCACGAAAACATGGACGGCGCCACATAGGGAAGGCTGGCCACGTAGTTTTTCACCAGCTCGCGCGGCATAGGTGGAGATCGACTCACCCAGCTCGCCCAGCGTGATCACTGCGGAACCGAACGAACGTTACGACACGATCTCCTTGCGGGGCGCGGTGACCTCCTCCAAATCGAGGCAGGATAGGCCACGAAGCTCATTGCATGTTCGTTCCAGGACCACGCCGAAATGCGTCCTCGTCGCGCCGGGCGGCGCGTCGTTCAAATCCTGGACGGTGGCGATGCCCATGGCGCGTAGTTTGGCTCCGATACGCCTGCCGACTCCCCACACCTCGCCGACATCGATGCGCTGCAGCAGCCAGGCCGTCCGTGCCTCCAACATCGTCGTGAAATCAGCCACGCTATCAAACAACGGGAACTTCTTTGCCACAATACAAATAAAAAAGCCCACCGAAGTGGGCAAGCATAAGAAACGAATATATCCCCCGCTATGGAGCGGATCGAGATAGATCACCTCTTTCGCTGTTGAGAAATCGCCTCGCTAAACGCAAAAAAGCCCGCTAGAACGGGCTTTTACGTTATTGCCAAGTAGCGTCAACATCTTGCAAATAAAAATTTCCTCAGTCACACTTTAATTAAATTTAAAATAATTACAAATTTAATCTTTTTTCAAAATAGAAGTTAATGTATCGATTAGATTTTTAGTAGAGTCTCGCTCAATTTTCAATTTCTCAAGTTCTTGAGTGGTTTGCTCCTTCTCTATAACAAAATTTCTATCAGTGGAACAAAGTTTCTCCAGAACTGTTTCAGATGCTGCTTTTGACACTGCTAAAAATACCCCGGCCCGTCTCATCTCTACATTTGTTATTTCATTCTGATAATATCTAATTTCAGATAGATTGGAACGATACATCTTCAGAAAAAAATAAGCAAATACTTCTATCAATATTACCACTGAAAGTCTTGGAGCCATCTGCAGCGCTAGCTCTTCAAAACTCGCAGCCTTAGCATTGGAGAGAAAAAGCGTTGCAGCCAAAAACAATGCTCCTAGTAAAGCAATAAAACAGCCAACAACCATGTTGGTGGTAGATTGAGCACGCAATGTTTGTACCTGATCCGCGAGACGCTCTTCCGATTTGCCAAAAACTGTTCTCATTGATATCCGAGCACTCTTCAACGTGTCATCTTCGTGAATTTTCTTTTTGAGCTCGGCAACTAGTTCATTTGTAGTGTCAGCTACAATACTTTCACGTAATTGATTTGCAACTTCTGTAAGCTCAAGCTCACCTATCTTAGAAATGAGCTCTTTAATTTTCTCAACTTCCGCCTTCAACTCATCAACTTCCAAATTTTCAAAGAAAGGGTAATCAGGATCATCCTGCGGCCTCTCATTTTGACGAGCAACAAAATTCTCCGCCACCATTCTTTCTAATCGACGCTTTTGAGATTGAAACAATTCAAACGAAAGAGCCGCCCCCAAGCCTGCCATACCAATAACGCTAGCAGATAGTAATATTTTTTTTATTGGTTGCGATTCAATAAAAGCTACAGACCCAAACGCTCCAGCAGTCAACAAAAATAACAACGACATTGCGATAATTAACGCTTTATGATATTTACTCACTAAATTCCTCTCCGTTCATGGACAAATTAATTGAACCATAACTCATTGAAAGGAAATTGTCATTCGAAAAGTGGCAAAACCTTCCTTTTGGCGCTCTCCGATAAATCCATTAACATGGTGAGGACATTGCCTACAAAGATCAGAAACAATCCATATGTTCCGCTGAGAGTCAGTAGCTACTCTGTTGGATATCGCTCCGTAACTTTCCTCACGTACGACAATGCATTGCTAAATTTCCAATAGTCACTATCGAGCTGCTAGCCCTGCACCGGTCGCAGCGTCACCGTCGGCCTTTCGCGGAACGGGGAATGGCAACCTTAGCCAAACTCAGTCGGCGGGCGCTGACGATAGCATCTTTCGCATTAGCAAAATACTCGAAATCTCCCAAGCTTAAACTACGAGGCTGGAATTACTGCTTGCAACACAAGAGCGCATGCGAGTAGGCGAAACGTATAGCGGACGTGTAGCACATTTCGATCCTAGATATTGACTATCTAGTTGCGGACGTTGCTGACAAAGCCTCTAAGTGAGTGTTGAGCCGGCCAAGCCACTCTCTGCGCTCTTGGTCGCAGGCGTGCCGGTTATAGATACCTACGACGCCCTTCTTCATATGTCCCAGCACCGCCTCGGCCACCTCTTCCGTACATCCCAGTATTGCCAGTTGCGTGCGGCAGCTGCGTCGCAAATCGTGTGGCGCCCAATTCGTCACTGGCAATCGCGGCCGTAGGTCTTCCGGCTTCGTTTCGCTGTATGGCATGTGAAACCACACGGCCACACCCACCGATTTTTGCTCCATGTAAGGCACCTTGCCCCTCGACGCAAAAAGGTACGTTCCTTTCGCTGCATCCATGTGCCGGCGCACGACGACTTCAGCACGGCCAACCAGCGGCACGCGCAAATCGGTAGCATGCTCGCGCCACGAATTCTTCGTCTTCGCCTTCGGAATTGTCCACCACAGCCCGTCAGCTTCCTCACTGATCTCCGTCACTTCCATGGCCATAATTTCTGAGCCGCGCGTGCAGGTCCACAGATACAGAGTCAAGGCGTCGGCCACCGCCTTTGAAAAATTCGGTAGCCACTTGATCAAGGTGCCCAGCTCTTCGGCGCTCAACACCCGCTTGACCGGGCCGGCCTGGACGCCCTGCACCGCGCGCCCCTTGCTGCGCAACTTGCCGCGCATGATCAGGCGCCACCAGTTCGGCACCGTATCAGGCAGGCGCCCGGCGTCATGGACGTAGTCCCACGCCGAGCCCAGCTCCGCTCGAAGCTTGGCAGCCTGGACGGGAATATGGGCAAAGCTCTCGATCAGGTCAAAAGCGTGGGAGCGTGAAACCTCGGCCCCTGGCATATCGCCAAACTCGCCCAGCATTGTCTCGAACATGCGCGACACTGCCTTGACGCCTTCTCACCACGATTGCGCGACAGGTAGCCAGCCACATACATATCCGCCACCCACCGAACCGTCAGCAGCGCTTTCGCCTTGCGCTCGCGCTCTGCCGCCGTGGCCTGGCGCGACTGCACGCACTTTGCGCTTGTCGACAGCCAAGTCGACGCCGGCACTGCGGACACCACGCAAGCGCTCCCACTCGACCTTTGCGGCCGCCAAGGAGATCGCTGGCCACTCACCAATCTTGGTCTGTCGCATGCGCCCATCGAGCGGGCTTTTATAGCGATATATCCACGATCGCTTCGACTTTGTCGCTTCAAGTCGCAGCCTTGGGCAGTCGGTAATGGTAAAGTGTTGACCAGTTGCGAACAGCTTTGCTGCTCTTGCATCGAATTGCATCCTCACCCCATTAAGCGTAGGTCCGGCGTAGCTTTTACCCAGCACGCGAACCTGAGGCGGTTTCTCGGCGTAGCTTTGCAAAACCAGACAATTTAGCTACGCCAAAACATGAAGTGTGATGATATGCGGCGATGCAATAGAGCGAATATCAATTCAACAGAACAACGAAACAAATCAAATACTTACAGATGAAAATGCAGTCAAATCAAGAACTTGCGAAGATCGACAAAAGCAAACTGACACCCATGATGCAGCAATATATGGGCATCAAGGACAATCACCCGACGATGCTGGTGTTTTACCGCATGGGCGATTTTTACGAGCTGTTTTTTGACGATGCGGAAAAAGCCGCGCGCTTGCTGGGCATTACCCTGACGGCGCGCGGCGCGGCCAGCGGCAGTCCGATCAAGATGTGCGGCGTACCGTTTCATTCGCTCGACGGCTACCTGGCCAAGCTGGTGAAACTGGGCGAGTCGGTGGCGATCTGCGAGCAGATCGGCGATCCGGCCACCAGCAAGGGGCCGGTCGAACGCAAGGTGATGCGCGTGGTCACGCCGGGTACCCTGACCGACGCCGACTTGCTGCCGGAAAAGGCCGAGCGCCCGCTGCTGGCCCTGTGCAGCATCACGCAGCGCAAGACGGTGACCACCGGCCTGGCCTGGCTGTCGCTGGCCAGTGGCGCCTTGAAACTGATGGAGTTTTCGGGCAGCAGCGACACCGTGGCGCTGCGATTGCAGCAGGAACTGGAACGCATCGTGCCGGCCGAGATCCTCAGCGGCGACCATGGCACGCTGTTTGAAGACCATCCCACCACCCACGTCAACCGCGTGCCGGACTGGCATTTCGACGTGGCCGGCGGCCACAAGGCGCTGCTGGACCAGCTCGGCGTGGCGACACTGACCGGCTTTGGCGCCGATGGCCTCGGCGCAGCGTTCGGCGCGGCCGGCGCGCTGCTGCGCTATGCGCAGTCGACCCAAGGGCGCGGCCTGCAGCACGTGCGATCCTTGACGACCGAAACGGAAAGCGAATTTATCGGCCTGGATGCGGCCACGCGGCGCAATCTGGAACTGACGGAAACCATCCGTGGCCAGGAATCGCCAACCCTGTTCTCTCTGCTCGACCATTGCCGCACCGCCATGGGTTCGCGCATGCTGCGCCACTGGCTGCACCATGCGCGGCGCGACCAGCGCGTGGCGCGCGCGCGGCATCAGGCGATCGCCGCGCTGATGCACAGCGAAGCGGCGGCGCCACTGGCCGCCACCTTGGCGCAAGTGCCCGATATTGAACGCATCACAACCCGCATCGCGCTGCTGTCGGCGCGCCCGCGCGATTTGGCCGCCCTGCGCGACGGCCTGCTGCAATTGCCGGCGCTGCGCGAACGCGTGACCCATTGCTATGACGGCGAGCCGTGCGACGGATTGCTGGCCGACATCCATGCGGCGCTGGCCACGCCAGACGCTTGCCTGGATCTGCTGGTACGCGCGGTGGCGCCGGAGCCGGCCGCGATGGTGCGCGACGGCGGCGTGTTTGCGCGCGGCTTTGATGGAGAGCTCGATGAATTGCGCGCGCTGTCGGAAAACGCCGGCCAGTTCCTGGTCGACCTGGAAACGCGCGAGCGGGCCCGCACCGGGATCGCCAACCTGCGCGTGGAATACAACAAGGTGCACGGCTTTTATATCGAGGTCACGCACGGCCAGACCGACAAGGTGCCGGACGACTACCGCCGCCGCCAGACGCTGAAAAACGCCGAGCGCTATATCACGCCGGAACTGAAGGTGTTTGAGGACAAGGCCCTCTCGGCGCAGGACAAAGCCCTGGTGCGCGAAAAGCTGCTGTACGACATCCTGCTGGCCGACCTGGCGCCGCATATCGGCACCCTGCAAACCATCGCCCAGGGCCTGGCCCAGCTCGACACCCTGAACGCGCTGACGGAACATGCACAGCAGCACAACTGGGCCGCACCGCAACTGGTGGGTGAGCCCTGCATCAATATCGTCGAAGGCCGCCACCCGGTGGTGGAAAAGCAGATCGAACGCTTTATCGCCAACGACTGCCGCTTCGTCAACGAGCGCCGGCTGCTGCTGATCACCGGCCCGAACATGGGCGGTAAATCGACCTTCATGCGCCAGGTGGCCCTGATCACCCTGCTCGCCTACGTCGGCAGCTATGTGCCGGCCGCCAGCGCCACCATCGGCCCGATCGACCGCATCTTTACCCGCATCGGCGCGACCGACGACCTGGCTGGCGGACGCTCGACCTTCATGGTGGAAATGACGGAGTCGGCGGCGATCCTGAACGGCGCCACCGAGCACTCGCTGGTGCTGATGGATGAAGTCGGCCGCGGCACCTCGACTTTTGATGGCCTGGCGCTGGCCTGGGCGATTGCGCGCCATCTGATCGATACCAGCCGCAGCTTCACCCTGTTCGCGACGCACTATTTTGAACTGACGCAATTGCCCGACAGCCATCCGAGCGCGGCCAACGTGCATCTGTCGGCCGTCGAGCACAAGGACAGCATCGTCTTCCTGCACGCGGTGCAACCGGGCCCGGCTTCGCAAAGCTATGGCTTGCAGGTGGCCCAGCTGGCCGGCGTGCCGCAGCCGGTGATCAAGGCCGCGCGCAAGCACCTGGCGCGCCTCGAAGCGCAGGCGCTCGACACCACGCCGCAGCGCGACCTGTTTGCCGCGCCGGCGTCCGACCCGTATGCGGAAGAGGAAGAGGAAACCGCGCCGGTGGCCGCCCTGAGCGAAGCGCAGCAAGCCTTGCTGGACGCGATCGCCGAACTCGATCCCGATGCCTTGACCCCGCGCGACGCGCTCGAGCAGCTGTATCAGTTGAAACGGCTGGCCGCCGCATGACCTTGAAGAGGCGCATCGCAAGCCTGACCCTGCTGGCGGCCAGCTGCCATCTGGCGCCGGCGCTGGCCAATGCTGGCAACCCCGGCTTTGAATTTGCCGTGCTGGGCCACTCCTTCCAGGCTGGGCCCGATGATGGGCCTTTAAAAAAGGCGATCGCCGGCGCCAGCGCCTTCAATGCCTCGTTCGTGGTGGCGACCGGCATCAAGGCCGCCAGCGAGTCGTGCAGCGACAAGCTGTACGGCCAGCGCAAGGATTTGCTCGAGGCCAGTACCTCGCCGCTGATCGTTTCATTGTCGGCCAGCGACTGGGCCGGCTGCCGCAATTCGCGCGGCAGGGTCAACGCCATCGAACGGCTGAACCGGTTGCGCGATGTGTATTTTGCCGACAACCAGAGCCTGGGCCAGCGCAAGCTGAACCTGTCGCGGCTGTCGTCGACGGCCAAGTTTCGCAGCTATGCGGAAAATGCGCACTGGGAAGTGCGCGGCGTGCTGTTTGCCACCGTCAACCTGCCCGCCAATAACAACCATTTCCTGCCCGAAGCGGGCCGCAACAGTGAATTCGAAGACCGGCTGGTGGCCAACCGCGCCTGGCTGCAGCGGCTGTTCGCCATGGCGCAAGGCAAGAAGCTCGACGGCATCGTGTTGTTTTCCGACGGCGACGTCGGCGTGCTCGATGAAGAGGAAAGTTCGCTGCTGCCCAGCTTCAGCTCGAAACAGGATGGCTTTGCCAGTCCGCGCAAGCAGATCCGCCTGCTGGCAAAAAAATTCGGCGGCAAGGTGCTGCTGGTCGATACGCAGAAAGAGCAGGACAGCAAGGGCAAGGGAACGCGCCAGGGCGCCACGCCGGCCATCCACTGGAAAGGCAATGTGGGCCATGTCAGCATCGCCAGCGACTGGGCGGCGATTGCGGTGCGCACCGGCAAGACGCCGCTGTTTGAAGTGCGCGAGCGCGCCACCAGGCCATCGGTGCCGCGCCGTTAAATCAGAAGTACTGCTTTACAACCAGCGTCACGACGCCTGAGCAAACCGTAGCGAGCGGCAGTGATTTGTGGCCGAGAAGCGCAACCGTACTTCAGTACGGTGAGCATCGCCGGCCGCAAAGCGCGCCGCGCAGTAGGTTTGATCAGGTGTTATCGATTAGTGGATCGGGTGGCTACGGAAGTGATCGCCTTCGCCGCCTTCGTCATCACCATCTTCGTCGTCATGGCCGTGGCCATGCGCGCCGTGCACGTGGCCGTGGGCGATTTCTTCTTCGGTGGCTTCACGCACGTCGGCCACCGTCAGCGCAAAGCGCAGCGCGATGCCGGCCAGCGGATGGTTGCCATCCAGAACGACCTTGTCGTCGGCGATATCGGTGACGGTAAAGATCATCGCTTCTTCGTCCGGCGAATCGCTTTCCGGCATGCCTTCGAACTGCATGCCCACTTCCAGCGGCTCAGGCAGGCGGTTGCGTGGCTCGACCTTGACCAGCGCCGGGTCGTATTCACCGAAAGCATCATCCGGTTCGATCTGGATCGTGTTGGAATAGCCGACTTCCTTGCCGTCGAGCTCTTCTTCGATCTTCGGCAGGGTGTTTTCATAATCACCGTGCAGATAGACCATCGGCTGGCGGCCGTCTTCGATCAGATTGTCTTGCGCGTCTGACAGTTTGTAGTTGACAGTCACGACCGTATTTTTGGCAATCTTCATTATGCTTCCTTTCATTGTATAAGCTGACAAATTATACCTTTCCGCCGCCAACGACAGGCGCATTCCTGCATTTCCGGTTGTTATAATGGGCGCATGAAAAAATTAACTCTCCTCGGCGACATCACGCCGGCGCAATTCCTGCGCGACTACTGGCATAAAAAACCGCTGCTGATCCGCCAGGCCGTGCCTGGCTTCAAGCCCCTGCTGGACTTCAAGGCCCTGGCCGAACTGGCCAAGCTCGACCATGTCGAGTCGCGCCTGGTCAGCCAGGTCGACGGCCACTGGTCGATGCAGCAGGGCCCATTGCCCAGCCTGCCCTCCCTGAAACAGAAACAATGGTCGCTGCTGGTGCAAGGCGCCAACCTGCACAGCGCCGATGCCGACGCGCTGCTGCGCCAGTTCCGCTTCCTGCCCGACGCGCGCCTGGACGACCTGATGGTCAGCTTCGCCACCGACGGCGGCGGCGTGGGCCCGCATTTCGATTCGTATGACGTGTTCCTGCTGCAAGGCCAGGGCAAGCGCCACTGGCGCATCGGCGCGCAGCAGGACCTGAGCCTGATCGACGGCCTGCCTTTGAAAATCCTCAGCAACTTCACGCCCGACGAAGAATTCACGCTGGAGCCGGGCGACATGCTGTACCTGCCGCCGCACTACGCGCACGACGGCGTGGCCATCGGCGACTGCCAGACCTATTCGATCGGCTTCCGCTCGCCATCGTTCCAGGAACTGGGCGAAGCGTTCCTGCAATTCATGGCCGATTCGATCGACCTGCCCGGCATCTATAGCGACCCCGACCTGAAGGCGTCGGCCAAGCCGGCGGAAATCCCGCGCGAAATGCTCAGCGTGATCACCGAAGAGATGAACAAGGTGCGCTTCACCGAAGAAGACGTCACCATTTTCCTCGGCGAACACCTGTCCGAACCGAAGCACAATGTGTTCTTCACGCCACTGGCCAAGCCGCTGACTGTGGGACGCTTCACACAAGCGGCACACAAGAAAGGTGTTGTGTTGTCACGCAAGACGCTGATGCTGTATCGTGGCAAGAATGTCTTCATCAACGGCGAGTCGTTCGCGATTGGCCGGGCCGATAAAACGGCGCTGGAGACGCTGGCCAATGATCGCGCGCTCGATGGCGCGGCCGTGGCCCGGGCATCCGATGACGTGATGGAAGCGCTGTACACCTGGTATCAGGATGGCTGGTTGGAACTGGCCTGAATGAGGCGCAACGCAGCAAATGTGGTCGAGCACAGGCAAGCGTGAGGAGTCTGCGCTAGCGCAAAGAAAGATAGAGTTTTAATATCGTTTTGACGCGCTTTCGCAAAACTCTTACACTTGCTTGCAATTTGCCTTGGCAAATATTGCGATATCACAAAATAGTTGCGAATTTGCCTCTTGCTCCTATTGCGACGCACCAAAAATCGCTATAATATTCGGTTAGGAAGTTTCCGTTGTCTGGCAGGCACCACCTGGTACGAAAAGCCTTCGAAGACGACCTAACGAGCGATAATTACCGGTAATTATTCATCGCAACAATGTTGATTTATTTTTTGAAATAATTAAGGAAAACAAATGAAAAAATCCCTGCTGATCGCCTCCCTGATGGTTGTTGCTCTGGCTGCTTGCAGCAAAAAAGAAGAAGCTCCTGCACCAGCACCAGTAGTTGAAACCCCAGCACCAGCACCAGTAGTTGAAGCTGCTCCAGCACCAGCTGCTGACGCTGCTGCTTCGGCTGCTACCGATGCTGCTGCTGCTGCTTCGAGCGCCGCTTCGGCTGCTTCGGACGCTGCTGCTGCCGCTTCGTCGGCTGCTTCGGCTGCTGCTAAGTAATTAGCACCCGTAGTGAAAAAGCCGGCCTTCGGGCCGGCTTTTTTACGTCTGCCACTTTGTCCTGATGAACAATCGGCGGGCAATAAAAAAAGCTGGCGCCGTTTCCGGGCCAGCTTTTTTGCCGCGCGGCGGGTTTGCACCCACCGCCCTGCGTTCGTTACTTTACTATTACTTCAACTGATCGTTCAGCAAGCCCAGGATCTTCTCGGCCACTGGCGAGACATCGCTCTGGCCTTCGTTCGACAGGATGCTGACGGTGCTGGCCGAACCCGTGGCGGCGGCCTTGACCAGCACGCGGTAGCGCTGTGCACCCTTGTCCTTGTCGTCCGACGAGCCCCAGCTGAACAGTTTCGAGAAGAAGCCATCTTTCTTGACTGCGTCCGGATCGACGTAGCGCACGAAATACGTGCCCTGCGTACGGTCGCGGTCTTCGACGGTAAAGCCGACGCGGTCCAGCGCCAGGCCGACACGGCGCCAGGCACGGTCAAAACCTTCGTCGACTTCGATCGCGCGCGACGGCGTGGCGACATCGCCGACCAGCTTCGCATGTTGCGGCTGCACAATCGCGGCGTCGACCGCGGTACGGGCTTGCGCTTCGTCGCTGGCCGCGCCCAGGCGCGTCATCAGACGGGCCAGGAATTGCGCTTCCAGGCCGGGATCGTTGGGGCGCGCGGTCCAGGTGGTGCTTTCCTTGTCGCGGCCGGTAATCACCTCTTCCACGCCACGGTGGCTGATGTAGATCTCGGTCGAACCATCGGCCAGGCGTTCCACGCGGGTGCGGTACTTGTCTTTCTCGCCGCTCGAATACAGGCCGTCGAAGACCTTGCCGATGGTTTTGCGGATGATATCCTGCGGAATCTTGGCGCGGTTTTCATTCCACTCGGTTTCCATGATGCCCGCCGTCGGCTGGTCAATCGCGATGGTAAAGCCGGCGTCTTCCCAGAATTGCTTCACTTGCGGCCACAGCACTTCAGGCGACTGCTTGACCACCAGCCAGCGCTGGTTGCCCGAGCGCTCGACCTTGACGGAGCCGGCCGTGATTGGCACCACGCCAACCACGCCATCGGCGCCCACCACGGTCGGCGTACCGGCGCCGGCACTGCGCTGCGCGTTGTAGCCGGAGGCGGTCGCCACGCCGTTCTTGGCGTCCGGCAGGGAGTAGCGGTTGTCTTGCTGCAGTTGCGTCAGGTCGGGCGGCACATCCAGGGAACTGGCTTTCTTGACCGACTTGTAGTCGACCTTGTCGCCGCCGACTACCGAACTGATCATGCCGCAGCCGGCGAGACTGGCCGCGACGGCGCCGATGACGAGGCCACGCAGGGCAATGGTGGCTGGCGCCGGGGTGGTTTTCTTGCTATTAGTCATGTCGTTACTGGATAAGAAGCTAAGTGGCAGCTGAAATCAGGGAAGGTCCGGACTATACCAGTCCGGGCTCAGGATAAGACGCCAGCGTCGCGCAAGGCATCGCGCACGGTGGCATGGTACTGATCGGCCAGCGGCACCAGCGGCAAGCGTATGCCGGCAGGCATCAGGCCCATTTCCGCCAGCGCCCATTTGACGGGCACCGGATTCGGTTCGACAAACAATTTCTGATGCAGCGGGAAGACCTTGTTGTTGATGGCGATCGCGGTGACGCGGTCGCCGGCCATGGCGGCAACGCACAGTTCGTGCATGGCGCGCGGGGCAACGTTGGCCGTCACGGAAATATTGCCGTGGCCGCCGCACAGCATCAGCGCCATGGCGGTCGGATCATCGCCCGAGTAGACGGCGAAGTCGGCGGGTACAAGGCGCAGCAGGTCGATGCCACGGCCCAGATTGCCGGTCGCATCTTTCACGCCAACGATGTTGGCGATCGCGGCCAGGCGCACGATGGTCTCGTTGCTCATGTCGGCCACGGTACGGCCCGGCACGTTGTACAGGATCACGGGAATATCGACGGCTTCGGCGATGGCCTTGAAGTGCTGGTACATGCCTTCCTGGGTAGGACGGTTGTAGTAAGGCACAACTTGCAAGACAGCATCGGCACCCGCGTCTTTCGCGTAACGCGTCAGCTTGATGGCTTCCGCCGTGGAATTGCCGCCAGCGCCGGCGATGACAGGAATGCGTCCATTGGCATGCTCGACGGTCAGCTTGATCAGCTCGCAATGCTCTTCCACGCTGACGGTTGCCGATTCGCCGGTGGTGCCGACGATAACGATGCTGTCTGTACCCTCGGCAATATGCCAGTCGATCAGCTTGCGCAGGCCTGGAATGTCCAGACTGCCGTCCGCGTGCATCGGGGTGACGATTGCTACAATGCTGCCCTTGATCATAGTAAGTTTATAGCGCCGATAAATAAAACAACGATTGTAGCGGATAGCCCGCGCCTGTGGTGCATTCTGCGAGCGGAATGCCGCTCAAAACGCTGGCAGCAAGGCCGCCAGCCGTGGAAAATCCGGCCGCACGGCGCAAATTCGTTGCACCAGAGCAGCTTTCGGCTGCTCCACGCGGCCCTCTTCAAACGCCACCACGCGCAAGCCGTGCTGCAAGGCCAACGCCAGCAGCTCGCCTTCCTTCAGCAGGAATTTCGGATTCGACGGCTTGCCGAACTCTTCATTGCCTTCGGCAAAAGTTTCGTACAGCAGCACGCCATCGGGCGCCAGGCTGGCGATCATCGCTTCCAGCAGCGGACGGTGCAGGTAATTGGTGACGACGATGCCGGCAAAGCGGCCGGCCGCGAAGGGCCATGTGGCGCCCTGCGCCTCCAGGTCGACCAGCGAGGTGGTGATGCCGGCGCCGGCCGCCTTTTCCAGCATTTCCGGATCATGGTCGAGCGCGATCACCGGGTGGCCGAGGCTGACCAGGTGGCGCGCATGGCGGCCGCTGCCGCAAGCCAGGTCCAGCACTTCGCCGCCCGGCAGCAGTGGCGCCCAGCGGCGCACCCAGCCGGAGATGGTCTCGGCGTCCTTGTGTTGTTCAGTTGCTTGCATCGAAATATCCATCAGTTGATTACCCTGCTACCCGCAGCCTAGCCCAGCAACATCGCCAGCGGCGAAGACAGCATGACGAAAATGCCGACCACAAATTTGATCGAGGCCATCAGCACGCCATTCAGCACGCCCAGGTACATCAGCAGCACCAGCGCGCCGAACACATACATGCCGTAGCGCTGGAGGTTGGCGTAAGGGCGCGCCAGCGCCATCGGCAGGAGGCCGATCATGATGGTCCCGCCTGCCATCGGTGGCACGGGGATCATGTTGAACACGAACATGGCGGCGTTGACGGTGACGCCGGCGCCGGCCATCTTGCCGAGGAATTCGCCGATTTCGGTGGGCGGCAAGACGCTCAGCACGACATAGACGAGAGTCCAGGCAAAGCCCATCACGAAATTCGAGCCAGGGCCGGCGAACGCCACCCAGCCCATCTGCTTCTTCGGATTGCGCAGGCGGTTGAAATCGACCGGCACCGATTTGGCATAGCCGAACGGTACCTGTATCGTGAAATACAGCAGCAGCGGCAGGATCACCGTGCCGAACGGGTCGATATAACGCAGGGGATTGAGGCTCAGCCGGCCCTCGTTGAAGGCGGTCGTGTCGCCGAAATAGCGGGCGACATGGGCACGCACGACCTCGGGCATGGAAATGGCAAAAAGAACGGGTAACAAGTACACCGCGACGGTTTGGACTATCGTATTGAAATCGCTCATGACCGCGATTCTACCAGAGCCGCCGTTGCCACTTTCTTATGCCATTATTAAAGGCAAGTAAAGGCTATGCCTACAGGCCCAGCGCGGCCGGGTCGCCACGGCCCACGCGCACCACTTCGGGCTCATCGCCGGTCAGGTCGATCACGGTGGTCGGGCCATGCGCGCAGACGCCGCCGTCGACGATCAGGTCGACCAGCTTTTCCAGCCGCTCGCGGATGGTGTCGGCGTCGGTCAGGCTGTCTTCGTCGCCCGGCATGGTCAGGGTGGTGCCCAGCAGCGGCTGGCCCAGCTCCTCCAGCAGGCATTGCACGATGCGGTGCTCGGGCACGCGCAGGCCGATGGTCTTGCGCGACGGGTGGCTGAGGCGGCGCGGCACTTCCTTGGTCGCTTCCAGGATGAAGGTATAGGCGCCCGGGGTGGCCGCCTTGAGCAGGCGGAACTGGCGGTTGTCAACGCGCGCATACACGCCCAGCTCGCTCAAGTCGCGGCACAGCAGGGTCAGGTGATGCTTTTCATCGATGCCACGGATGCGGCGCAGGCGCTCGACGGCGGCCTTGTCGTCGAGCTGGCAGACCAGCGCATAGCAGGAGTCGGTGGGCAAGGCCACCACGCCGCCGGACTGAATGATGTGGGCGGCCTGCTTGATCAGGCGCAATTGCGGGTTGTCAGGGTGTATCTGGAAAAATTGACTCATGGCTCAGCGCTGGCATGCCAGCTTATTTATTGAAGTGTCATGATTGTACGCCGCGCAGCGCGGCGATGCGTTCCTCCAGCGGCGGATGGGTGGCGAACAGGGCGCCCCAGCCACCCTTGCCGTTGATGCCCAGCGCCTGCATCGACTGCGGCAACTCGCCCGGCGCCACGCCGCCGAGACGCGCCAGCGCATGCATCATCGGCGTCGGGCTGCCCAGCAGCTTGGCCGAACCGGCATCGGCGCGGAACTCGCGCTGGCGCGAAAACCAGGCGACGATGATCGAGGCCAGCAGGCCGAACAGCACTTCGCACACCATCACGGTGACGAAATAACCGATGCCGCGCCCGCCTTCGCGATTGCTGTTTTTCTGCAGCATGTTATCGACAAAGAAACCCACCACCCGCGCCAGGAACACAACGAAGGTATTCACCACGCCCTGGATCAGGGTCAGGGTCACCATGTCGCCATTCGCGACGTGGGCGATCTCGTGGCCCAGCACGGCTTCGACTTCATCGCGGTTCATGCTTTCCAGCAAACCGGTCGAGACCGCCACCAGCGCCGAATTCTTGAACGCGCCGGTGGCGAACGCATTCGCGTCACCGTCATACACGGCCACCTCGGGCATGCCGATGCCGGCCCGCTCGGACAGCGCGCGCACGGTATTGACCAGCCATAATTCCGTCGAGGAGGTGGGATTGTCGATCACGCGCGCACCCGTGCTCCACTTGGCCATCGGTTTGCTGATCAACAATGAAATAATCGAGCCCGTAAACCCCACCACCAGGGAAAACACCATCAGGCTGCCCAGGTTCAGGGTGCTGCCGCGCGCCGGATTGCCGACGCCCAGCAAACTCAGCACGAGCGACAACACCAGCATCACGGCCAGGTTGGTGACAATAAACAGGACAATACGTTTCATGGCGATGGCTCCGGCAGCGGTCAATAACAGTCAAGTAGCGATGATACAGCTGTTATCAAGCTTGCCAGAGCGGGCTTAGCGCCGGCTTAAAACCAGTCGTGCCAGATCGGCTTGACGTTACCCGGCAGAGGCGGCAGCGCCGCAAAGTCCACGCGCGACTCGCCCGGCGCATGGAAATCGGTGCCGCGCGAGGCGAGAAAGCCGTAGTCATTGGCCAGGCGCGCATATTCCGGATACTGGTCCGGGCTGTGGCTGCCCGTCACCACTTCGATGGCGACGCCACCCAATTGCTTGAATTCATCGAACAGCACGCCCTGCGCCATGTCGCTGAAACGGTAGCGGCCCGGATGGGCAATCACCGCCACGCCGCCGGCGCCGCGTATCCAGCCGACCGCTTCGGCCAGGGTGGCCCAGCGGTGCTCGACATAGCCGGGCTTGCCTTCGGACAGGTATTTCTTGAATACCTCGGGAATATTCGCGCATTTGCCGGTGTCGACGATATGGCGGGCAAAGTGGGTGCGCGACATCAGGTCGGGGTTGCCGACGAATTTCAAGGCCCCCTCATAGGCGCCGGGGATGCCGGCCAGGTCCAGCTGGCGGGCGATCTCGCGCCCGCGCGCATCGCGCCCGGAGCGGGTCTGGTTCAGGCCGTTGACCAGGCCGGGATGGGTTTCATCGATCTGCAACCCGACGATATGCACGGTCTGGCCGGCCCAGGTAATCGAAATTTCCACGCCAGCAACAAACTGCATGCCCTGCTGCAGCGCCGCGGCACGCGCCTCGGCAATGCCGGACACCTCATCGTGGTCGGTCAGCGCCCATACATCGACACCGGCCTTGCGTGCGTACGCGGCCACGGCGGCCGGTGCGAGGACGCCGTCGGAAATATTCGAGTGGCAATGCAGGTCGACTTTAAGCATGGGAAAACAATACCGTGCGCGGGTTGTGATGGGAAGAAGTTTTATTGTACGCTGCCTGCCGGGGCGCGGCAGCGTTAGCATCATATTGTGGCAAGAAACTCTTCCACCATGCGCGCCAGCGCCCGTGGCTGGTCGTGGTGCAGCATATGGCCGGCGTCCGCCATCAGCTTGCAGCGCACGTCCTTCAGGAAGCCCAGGCGGCGGTCGATTTCGATGCGCGCCTCTTCTTTCGGCCCCATCCATTGCCACATATTCGTGTCGTCCGCCTCGACCCACAGCACCGGTGCCGTGATGCGGCGCCAGCAGGCCATCACCTCCTCGACCTGGTACAGCATCGGGTTGACGCGCTTGTGGCGCGGGTCGCCGGCGATATCCCATTCGCCCGCCTCGTTGCGCACCGACCAGTGTTCGGCCAGGAAGGCGGCGCGCTCGTCGCTCAGGCGCGGATTGGTCTTTTGCAGGCGCTCGGCCACTGCCTGCAGGCTCGGGTAGCTGCGCATCAGCGCCGGCTCGCGCAATTCGTCGAGCCACTTGGCATAGCGGCCAGGCGCCTGTTCGGGCCGGGTCGCCATCATGCCGAAGCCTTCCAGGTTGATGAAGCTGGCGAGGCGTTCCGGCCGCACGCCCGCATACAGGCCTGCCACATTGGCGCCCATGCTGTGGCCCAGCAGGTGCACCGGCGACTCGGGCGAGTAATGCAGCAGCATGGCATCGAGGTCGGCCAGGTAGTCGGGGAACCAGTAGGTGTCGGACTGGGTGTAGTCGCTCTGGCCAAAACCGCGCCAGTCGGGGGCGATCACATGCCAGTCGCCTTTCAGTTCATCGACGACGAACTGGAACGAGGCGGCCACGTCCATCCAGCCATGCACCATGAACAGGATAGGCGCGCCCTCGCGGCCCCAGTGGCGTACATGCACGCGCGCGCCACGGATGTTGATGAATTCGGAACGAGAAAGTTTCATGAGTAGCTACCTTGAAAGTGGCGCAGGCGTCGCCACATGCTGTGTCTGAAAGTAATGTACCGCCATAAAAGTACGACCGTTCTTTAATTATACCGGATCGCTTGCCGCCGTTCTGGCTTGTCTTGCAACAGCGTAAAATAGCGATATCCCGGCCTTTCCACCATTGCCTCAGGCTAAACATGACACTCTACCAATTGGGCGCCGAGGCGCCACAGATTGATGCTTCCGCGTTTGTTGCCGACACGGCCAATGTGATCGGCAAGGTCACCTTGCATGAAAACACCTCGGTGTGGTTTGGCGCCACCTTGCGCGGCGACAATGAACGCATCACGGTTGGCGCCAACAGCAATGTACAGGAAGGCGCCGTGCTGCATACCGATCCCGGCTATCCGCTCGACGTGGGGCAGAACGTCACCATCGGCCACCAGGCCATGCTGCACGGCTGTACCATCGGCGACGGCTCGCTGATCGGCATCCAGGCGGTGGTGCTGAATGGCGCGAAGATCGGCAGGAACTGCCTGGTCGGGGCCGGCGCGCTGGTCACCGAAGGCAAGGAATTTCCCGACAATATGCTGATCATCGGCACGCCGGCCAAGGCCGTGCGCACCCTGACGGCAGACGATATCACCAAGCTGCAAGGCAATGCTCTCAATTATGTACAGCGCGGCCAGCTATTTAATACGCAACTCAAGAAGATTGGATAACACATGACGACTGACACCAGCGGCGCGATCATCGCCCCCATCGCAGGCCAGGATACGCTGCAAAAATTTATTTTCGATAACGCCGCCGTGCGCGGCCAGTTCATCGACGTCTCGCACACCTGGCAGGAAGTGGTGTCGCGCCACGCCTATCCGCTGGCCGTGAAAAAAGTCCTGGGCGAAATGGTGGCGGCCGCCGCCCTGCTGTCGGCCAACCTGAAATTCAACGGCTCCATCATCATGCAGATCCATGGCGACGGTCCGGTGCGCCTGATGGTGGTCGAGTGCGATTCCGACCTGCGCCTGCGCGCCACCGCCAAGCTCGATCCGGATGCGGACATCGTCGACGGCGCCACCGTGCCGCAACTGATGAACGCCAGCGGCAAGGGCCGCTTCATTATCACGCTCGATCCGGCCGACAAGGTGCCGGGCCAGCAACCGTACCAGGGCATCGTGCCGCTGGACGGCGACGACATGGCGACCGTCATCGAAAACTACATGCTGCGCTCGGAGCAGCTCGACACGCGTTTGTGGCTGGCCACCGACGACACCACCTCGCGCGGCCTGCTGCTGCAAAAGCTGCCGCACCACGGCGGCAAGGCCGAAGCGACGCCGGTGTCGGAAGAAGACGCGCTCGACACCTGGAACCGCGCCGTGATGCTGGCGTCGACCCTGAAAGAGGAAGAAATCCTGGCCACCGACATCGATACCCTGATGCAGCGCCTGTTCTGGGAAGAAACCATCCGCGTGTTCGACCCGCTGCACCCGAGTTTTCATTGCACTTGCACCCGTGAAAAAGTGGGCAATATGCTCAAGATGCTGGGCGAACAGGAAGTCAACGACGCGCTGGCGGAAATCGGCCACGTGGGCGTGAACTGCGACTTCTGCGGCCAGCACTATGATTTCGACAAGGTCGATTGCGCGCAGCTGTTCATCACCGATGCGCCAGCCGAGGTCCTGATCCCGCCGGCCACCAGCATCAATTAAGCGTCCTTCCGCGCCGCCTTCCCGGCGGCGCGCCCCCTCCTGTGCTGCACCGCACCAGCCCAAGTGCCATCCTCGGCAAACATATAACGGTTATCACCATTCCTGGCAAGCGCCCGCTGCGCCACAGAATTGACTTGGATCAATAAATTATTCCCCAGCGTTGCCAGGCTGCTACGCCCTTATTATTCACATTTTGAATTTCTGAAATTGGAATTTGAAATTGGACGCATATCCACAGCTGCGCTATTGTGCAATGCAACAACACAGACTTTATGGAGGGCATATGTCCACATTGACCAGCACCTACAGCAGCGACAGCCACGATGGCTACTTCAGCAACCTCGGCCGCGCCACGCGCGCTTTCATCGGCGCCCTGCTCGCCTCGAAACCGTACGTCCAAGCAGCAGCCAGCGAGCCACGCTACACGCGTCCCAGCAAGCACGATATCGCCCTGCTGAACTCGGAAGCGGCACGCTACGAACAGCTGATGCCGAATCTGGCCAGCGAACTGCGCTTCCTCGCGTCGCGCGGTTAAAAAGTGTCCATGGCGGCGTTGCTTCGCCTCGTCGTACTGGCGTACTGCCTTCGGCTTTGCGCCTTGCCCTGAACACTCTTACGTTAATAAATTACTTGAACTTAAACTGGAAATATGATGATGATTCTCGAAACCACCCTGATCGCCCTGGCCGTCGCCGTCACCGCCATCCGTTTTTACCTGATCTCGACCGGCAAGGGCGAGTTCTAAGCAACACCAGCAACAACGATGGGCGGCGCCGGCCAAGCTCCTTAATGCCCGGTTTCTTTCAGGTAAGCATTACGCGTGACCACGGCAGTATTGCTGAAGTCGCTGAAAACGCCATCGATGCCGGCGCGGAAAAAGTCCCGCAATTCGCTGGCAGGATCGCTTTTGTATACGCCAGCCAGATATTTGGCCTCGTTACGGAACGTAAAACTGTGCACAAACAGGCCGGCCTTGTGAGCGTCGGCGATCAGGCTTGTTGGCGTCGCCTTGTTGACGTCGGCAGCCGAACCGGTGTACGGCGTGCCATCGGCATTGGTCGCTTTGAACGGTGAAATCGTCAAGGCCATCACTTGCGGTTTCCACGGACCGATACCGTCGGCGTAGGTCTTGATTTCGGCCAGGCCGGCCGGCGTCAGCATGTCACCGAAGAAGCGGCCATCGCCAGCCAAGGTCCAGCTATACGGACGGCCATCGACGAAGTTGTAGACATCGTTGGTGCGATAAATCATTTCACCTGTTTTGTAATTGACGTCATTGCCATCAATCAGCTGCACCATTTTGCTGGTCAAACCGGCGGCGCGCATGTATTTCAGGCTGGCGGGATCGAAGCTCTGGATATAGATCGCCGCTGTCTTGGTATTCAGGTTATTGTCCTTGACGATCTTCACGATCGCGTCTTCGAACGGATGGCTGCCGCTGCCGCAACCGTTGGCGATTGCCTGGGCATTATTCCATACTGGGTTTTTCGATTCAGGATACACCGAAATCGTGCGCCCGCTCGATGCGCTCTTGGCCTTGGCGATATCGATCACTTCCTGCATCGTCAGCACCGGATATTTGCCATTCAATTCACTTGGGCGCGATTCACGTGCGTCATAGGTCGTGCCACCGATCCATTGCTTCAGTTCGGCCGCCGTAAAGTCGCTGATCGACCAGTCGCCGGTATGATCTTCGCCATCGACGATCAGCGATTTCAGTACCGATTTCGGATTCGCCGGATCGGTCAGGTCGGTCAGGTATTGCGCCGGGCCGCCATAGGTCGCCAGGGAATAGCCGACATTGACCAGACGGCCCGGCACCGTGCGTTTGCGTGCGGCGACTTGGGCATTGGTCAGTGCGACCGTGCCGATATTGGTGTTGTCGCTGAGCCAGGGATTATGGCGCGCCACCAGCACGCAGTCTTTCGACATATGCACATCGAGTTCCAGCGAATCGGCGCCGGCATCGGCCGCCGCCTCGTAGGCCGGACGGGTTTCTTCAGGGTACAGGCCCGGCAAGCCGCGGTGGGCAACCACCAGCGGCGCTTTGCCGTCCAGCGTCTGCAGCGACTCGGTGCTGCTGCCACCGCAAGCGGACAAGGCCAGCGCCGACAGGCATAGCAAGGTGTATTTGTTGATGGTCATGGCAAGCGCAATTCCTGGTTGATTATCATTATGGGAACAGGTACCGGGCAATGCGCAGCGCTTGCCCGAAAAACCGTGCTGCCTTATTGTAAAAACCAGGGATGACAGGGCAGTGACCGCCGGATGACAGGCGGATGACACCGGCCTGCCGCATGACAGGAATAACAGGAATGCGGAGGTAGTCTTTTAGTGCGGCGCGGTGGTATCGGACGGCGCTTCCGTCATTGGCGGCATCTGGCCCTTGCGCACGATCTGCACGAAAATCTCGTTCTGCTTGACCATGCCCAGCTCATAGCGGGCACGCTCCTCGACCGCGCCGGTGCCGTCCTTCAGGTCGCGCACTTCGGATTCGAGCTTGGCGTTACGGGCTTTCAATTCCACATTCTTTTGATTCGCCTGCGCGACTTGCGCTTCCATGTCGGCAACGCGCAGCCAGCCGCCTTTGCCCGTCCAGAGGGGAAATTGTATCAGCAGCAGCAGGGCCGCCAGGGCAAGCGTAATCAGGCGCATGATTTCAGGTTAAAAAACCGGCCGGAAAATTCCGGCCGGTCAGTGGGCGATTATTACTTCAATTACTACAATTACTGCAATTACTTCAGATTATAGAATGCATCGCGGCCCGGGTAGGAAGCGATGTCGCCCAAATCTTCTTCGATGCGCAGCAGCTGATTGTACTTGGCCATGCGGTCCGAACGCGACATCGAGCCGGTCTTGATCTGCAGGGCGTTGGTACCGACAGCGATATCGGCGATGGTCGAGTCTTCCGTTTCGCCCGAGCGGTGCGAAATGACGGCCGTGTAGCCAGCGCGCTTGGCCATTTCGATGGCGGCGAAAGTTTCGGTCAGGGTGCCGATCTGGTTGATCTTGATCAGGATCGAGTTGGCGATGCCCTTCTGGATGCCTTCTTTCAGGATCTTGGTGTTGGTGACATACAGATCATCGCCGACCAGCTGCACTTTCTTGCCCAGTTCGGCGGTCAGGATCGCCCAGCCATCCCAGTCGCCTTCATGCATCGCGTCTTCGATCGAGATGATCGGGTACTTGTCGCACCAGGTCGCCAGCAGGTTGGTGAATTCGGTGGCGGTCAGGCTCAGGCCTTCGCCGGCCAGCTCGTACTTGCCGTCCTTGTAGAACTCGGAAGCGGCGCAGTCCAGGCCGATGGCCACTTGCGTGCCTGGCTCGTAGCCGGCTTCTTCGATCGCCTGGATGATCAGCTTGATCGCTTCTTCATGGTTGGCCAGCGATGGCGCGAAACCGCCTTCGTCACCGACGTTGGTGTTCAGGCCCTTCTTGTGCAGGATCTTTTTCAGCGTGTGGAATACTTCCGCGCCGTAGCGAACCGCTTCCTTGAACGACGGTGCGCCGACTGGAATGATCATGAATTCCTGGATATCCAGGTTGTTGTCGGCGTGTGCGCCGCCGTTGATGACGTTCATCATCGGCACTGGCAGTTGCATCGCGCCGGAACCGCCGAAATAGCGGTACAAAGGCAGGCCGGCTTCTTCGGCGGCGGCCTTGGCGACGGCCATCGACACGGCCAGGATGGCGTTAGCGCCCAGGCGCGATTTGTTTTCGGTGCCGTCCAGGTCGATCAGGGTACGGTCCAGGAAGGCCTGTTCATTGGCGTCCAGGCCCATGATGGCTTCGGAGATTTCGGTGTTGATGTTCTCGCATGCCTGCAGCACGCCCTTGCCGAAGTAGCGCTTGGCGTCGCCATCGCGCAGTTCCACGGCTTCGCGCGAACCGGTCGAGGCACCCGACGGTACGGCGGCACGGCCCATCACGCCCGATTCCAGCAAGACGTCGCATTCGACGGTCGGATTGCCGCGCGAGTCCAGGATTTCACGGCCGATAATGTCAACAATAGCACTCATATCATTCTCCAAAGTTAAGCGTAACAGGGCTGCACACTGCGTTCTGATGCGCAATTGCACAAAGAGGGGTAAGAAACTCCCGGCGTAGACTTAGTAACCACCAATAAATTCTTGTGTTTTCTAGCTTCCATAAGCGGCGCGCTGCTGCGTTGCCCACCGCTAGCAGTGCTTGCACTGCGTCGCAGCGGGCGCCTTGCATCGCATCCACTTCTGTTCACTATAAATTCACAATAATTTCTAGGGGGTCACTCCCTCCCGGGAGCGGTGCTTCAAGGCTTAACGCCATCAACCAGGTTTATTCGGCGGTGGCGTTCGCTTCCTTGTGGGCCAGCGCTGCCTTGATAAACGAGGTGAACAGCGGATGGCCGTCACGTGGGGTCGATTTGAATTCCGGATGATACTGCACGCCCATATACCATGGGTGGGCATTCTCACCAGTGCGCGGCAACTCCATGATTTCGCACAGATCCTCGGTCGGCGTACGGGCGGCCACCACCAGGCCGGCCGCTTCCACGCGCGGCAGGTAGTGATTGTTCGCTTCGTAGCGGTGACGGTGACGCTCGGTCACGACGGCGCCGTAGATCTCGGCGGCCAGGGTGCCCGGCTTGATTTCGCAGGTTTGCGCGCCCAGGCGCATGGTGCCCCCCAGGTCCGAATTCTCGTCGCGCTTTTCAACCTTGCCGTCGGCGCCTTGCCACTGATCGATCAGGGCCACCACAGGTTGCGCGGTGTCGAGGTCGAATTCGGTCGAGTTGGCCGTCGTCAAGCCGGCTTTGTGGCGCGCGTATTCGATCAGCGCCACTTGCATGCCCAGGCAGATGCCCAGGTAGGGAACCTTGCTTTCGCGGGCGAACTGGGCCGCCATGATCTTGCCTTCCACGCCGCGCTTGCCGAAGCCGCCCGGTACCAGGATGGCGTCGTACTTGGCCAGCCCGGCGCAGCCGGTGGTTTCGATTTCTTCCGAATCGATGTACTCGATATTGACCTTCGACTCATTGTGGATGCCGGCGTGACGCAGCGCTTCGGTCAGCGATTTGTACGACTCGGTCAGTTCCACGTATTTGCCGACCATGCCGATGGTCACTTCCGACTTCGGATGCTCGAGCGTGTAGATCAGCTTGCTCCAGACCGACAGATCGGCTGGCGCCGGGTTCAGGTCCAGCGCTTCGCAGATGATCTTGTCGAGACCCTGGTCGTGCAGCATCTGCGGCACCTTGTAGATGGTGTCGACGTCCCACACGGAAATCACGGCGTCTTCCTCGATGTTCGAGAACAGCGAGATCTTTGCGCGCTCGTCTTCGGGAATCGCGCGGTCGGCGCGGCACAGCAGCGCGTTCGGCAAGATGCCGATTTCACGCAGCTTTTGCACCGAGTGCTGGGTCGGCTTGGTTTTCAACTCACCGGCCGAGGCGATATACGGCACCAGGGTCAGGTGGACGAAAGCCGTGTTCTTGCGGCCGGCGCGCAGGCTCAGCTGGCGTGCCGCTTCCAGGAATGGCAGGGATTCGATATCGCCGACGGTGCCGCCGATTTCGCACAGGGCCACGTCGTAGCCTTCGGCGCCACGGCGGATGTAATCCTGGATTTCATTGGTGATATGCGGAATCACCTGCACGGTCTTGCCCA